>Ga0187845_1000634_pt1 | contig 20960 bp, 15 predicted proteins | sample SpaLakP09_SKY_68_FD_134515 | JGI IMG/M metagenome (GOLD analysis project Ga0187845, IMG submission 134515) | Oligotrophic lake water microbial communities from Sparkling Lake, Wisconsin, USA - SP09_SKY_68 | ecosystem: Environmental > Aquatic > Freshwater > Lake | place: USA: Sparkling Lake... | reverse complement strand
GAGTTCTGGAAAGTCTTTGCGTAAAGGCTCAAGCACTTGATCAATAAATACAGCTTCACGATCAAAGATATCAATTTCGGCATGAGTCACTTCGCCATGAACTAATAAAAGCATCCCAACTTCCTGCATGGCCTTAAGTGCTTTATAACAATGCTTAATATTAGTTACCCCAGCATCGCTATTCGTTGTGGCTCCAGCTGGATATAACTTAAAGCCGACAATCCCTTCAGCCTTAGCTTTACGAACTTCATCAGCCGAAGTATTGTCAGTCAGATATAAAGTCATTAAAGGCTCAAAATGATGGATACCAAGGGATTTCAAGTTGGCCTCTATCCGTGATCGATAGGCTTTTGCTAATGCCACTGTAGTCACTGGCGGCTTTAAATTTGGCATGATGATCGCACGTGCAAATTGACGGGCCGTATCAACCAGCACATCCTTCATTACAGCCCCATCACGAATATGCAGATGCCAGTCATCTGGTTGAATTAATTGGATTTGAGTTGGGCTAGTAGACATATATTTTTATATTTACTGAATTAATTAAGCAAGATAATTCGGAAATCATTCACATTCGTAAGTGTAGGGCCAGTTTCTACTAAAGCATCTAGTTGGGCAAAGAAACCATAGCAATCGTGCTGAGCTAAATATTGGGTAGGTAGCAAACCTTGTTCCCCCGCAGTCTGGCGGATTGCCGGGATAAACCAGGCGCCGGCATTCTTTTCGCTGCCATCAATACCGTCAGTATCAGCAGCCAAAGCAGCAATACTATGAAGATCCATGGATGCGGCAAAGAGTGCAAGTAAATACTCACTACAACGACCACCACGTCCTTTGAGTCCAGCAGGTATGGTGACGGTGCACTCGCCACCAGAAATAAGGGCTAGTGATTTACCAGGCTGATTTACTAAATATTCACGCGCCATTGCTGCCTGAGTAACACCCACATCTTGCGCCTCACCCGTAATGGTATCGCCCAAGATCACCGGCTCATATCCCTGAGTACGGATATAGTCTGCTGCTGCCTGAAGACTTCTATAGGCTGTGGCAATGACATGATTATTCACTTGGGCATTTTGTAAATCGCCCGCCTTTAATGTCTCTGGTAATTCACCAGCAAGACCACGACTCAAGTGGAGTAATACCGAGGAAGGAATGGAACCTTCACCTAAACAGTATTTCGCTAAAATATCTACAGCATCCTGATAAGTAGAATAGTCTGCTGCGCATGGGCCACTTGCAATATCTGCGGGTGAGTCTCCAGTCACATCTGAAATCAATAAAGCTTCCACTCTAGCGCCCCGAGCAATAGCCAGCCTCGCCAAGTTACCACCCAAGATAGCAGATAAGTGTTTACGCACCACATTCATTTCTTCGATAGGTGCGCCCGAGCGCAATAATGCTTCCGTAGTCCTTCTCATATCTTCAATGCTGATGCCAGCCTGCGGTAATGTCAGCAAGCTAGAGCCACCGCCGGAGATCAAGGCAATCAAAACATCACCTTGATTCAATTCACTCACCAAACGATAGATCTCTTTAGCGCCATCCATACCTGCTTGATCCGGCACCGGGTGCCCTGCCTCAATAATTTGAAGATGGCTTGTGGGGGAGTTATGCCCATAGCGGGTTAATACAACACCCTCAATATCAATCTGAGGCCAATGGGATTTAGCATATGACTCTAATGCACTAGCCATAGAAGCGCTGGCTTTACCCGCACCCACCACAACACATCTGCCCTTAGGCTCGGATCCTAAAGGAAATATCTTCGCCAAATGTTGCGGAACAATAATCTGCGGATCAGCTACTGCTACCGCAGCTGCAAAGGCACTTTTTAGGATAGATTCTTGTTTTCTCATCAAGACATTCTAATCAAGAGTAGTACGCTCTTGCATTTGCCACATCTCAGCATATCGACTATTGGCAGATAACAGCTCTTCATGTGTTCCACGCTCTACGATCTGACCGTGGTCCATCACCAGAATTTGGTCTGCATGAATAATGGTTGAGAGTCGGTGTGCAATGATCAAAGTAGTGCGATTTTTGGCAAGGCCAAGCAACTCCTCCTGAAATGCGCGCTCCGTCTTGGAGTCTAAGGCTGAGGTAGCCTCATCAAAAATCAGCATGGCAGGCTTCTTTAGCAATGTTCGCGCAATGGCAACCCGCTGTTTTTCTCCGCCGGACAACTTTAAGCCACGCTCACCAACTTGAGTGTCATATCCATCTGGGAGATGCTTAATAAAGTCATCAATCTGTGCTGCTCTAGCTGCCTCATGCACTTCTTCTAGTGAAGCATGTGGGTTGCCATAGGCGATGTTATAGCCAATAGTGTCATTAAATAAAACCGTGTCTTGCGGAACAATACCAATTGCCTTGCGTAAACTAGCCTGCGTAACATCCATAATATTTTGGTCATCAATCAGGATCTTGCCAGACTGCACATCATAAAAACGGAACAGTAAGCGGGCTAAAGTACTCTTGCCAGCACCACTTTGACCAACTACTGCAGTAATAGTGCCGGCTGGGATATTAAAACTCACATCATGCAAAATTTCTCGTTTGGCCTCATAGTGAAATGAGACATTCTCAAAACAGATGTCTGGGCCGCGCCCCTGATTGCTGACATGTAAGGGCTTAGCATTAGGTACATCAGCAATTTCTTTCTCAGTATTAAGCAGTGAGAACATCCGATCCATATCAGTCAGAGCCTGCTTAATCTCTCGGTAGATCACACCCAAGAAATTGAGCGGAATGTATAACTGAATCATCAAAGTATTAACTAGCACCAAATCACCTAAGGTCATAGACCCATCAATCACGCCCAAAGTTGCGCGCCACAAAATCATGACCAAGCCAACTGCAATAATAGTTTGCTGTCCAAAATTAAGAACTGCTAAGGATTTTTGAGACTTAACAGCAGCAACCTGATAGCGAACAAGATTTTGATCGTAGCGACTCGCTTCAAAAGCCTCATTACCAAAGTACTTCACTGTTTCGAAATTTAATAAAGAATCAATCGCCTTCTGATTGGCCTTCGAGTCCATGTCATTCATGGTGCGGCGGAAGTGGGTTCGCCATTCAGTAACGATGACCGTGAAGCTGATATACAGAACTAAAGCAACTAAAGTAATTGCCGCAAACCAAATGTCATAGGCGTAAGCAAAGTAACCCAGTACAAGACAAAACTCAATCAGAGTTGGCAAAATACTATAAAGCGAATAAGAGATCAGCGACTGAATGCCCCGTGTACCACGCTCAATATCCCGACTGACGCCACCCGTCTGACGGGCTAAATGAAAGCTGAGCGCTAAAGAGTGTAAATGCTCAAAACCTGAAGGGCTACTTTACGAACTGCATTTTGAGTAACTCGGGCAAAGAGGGATTCACGTAATTCAGTAAACAAGGAGGCTGAGATTCTTAAGAGGCCATAAGCCAAAATTAATCCAGCGAGTACTACCAACAAAGCTTGAGGAGAATCAGTTTTGATATTAAGAGTATCAATCAATTGCTTCATCAAAATCGGAATACCAAGATTGGTTACCTTAGCAGCGACTAAGCAGGACAGCGCAATTGCAACTCTAAATTTGTATTCCAATAAGTAGGGAAGTAAATCGCGAATGACTTTCCAGTCACTTCCTTGTGGAGACTTGGAATCTACTGCTGATTGATGATGCCCAGATAAATGTCTCATCGATCTATTTTGTCACTTATTTAGGTGCAGAAAACAACTGCAAAATTGCCTCACCATTGCTGGGAGAGAAGCATTTACTTGAAGCTTCGGTAAATGGAAGCCACTGATAGGCCACATGCTCTCGTGGCTCTAATGTAATTTGGATATCCTCTGGCACCAATAATGAAAACCAATGCTCAGTATTTCTGGTGACTCCAGGAGCATAACGGTGACGCCACTGTGGATAAATCTCATATTCAATCTGGTGATGCATGTTTTGCAACGCACCCGGAGATAAGGATTGCGCATCAATGCCAGTTTCTTCTAAGACTTCGCGCATCGCTGCAGTACTTAAATACTCATTAGGAGAATCAAGACTACCCGTAACAGATTGCCAGAAGTTAGCTTTGTCAGCCCGTTCAATTAGCAAGACTCCCCCACTCGCTTTATAAATTACCACCAAAACCGAAATAGGGATTTTCAAGATGCTCTAAATACTTTCCTACTTAGGCAGCTGGAGTTGCTTGACGTAAACGAATGTGCAACTCTTTTAACTGACGCTCATCAACTGGACTAGGAGCCTGAGTGAGTAAGCACTGTGCGCGCTGCGTTTTAGGGAAAGCAATCACATCACGAATAGACTCAGCACCCGTCATCATTGTCACGATACGATCTAGGCCAAACGCAATACCGCCATGCGGAGGGGCACCATACTGTAAGGCATCTAACAAGAATCCAAATTTCGCCTGAGCTTCTTTAGCGCCAATCTTTAGGGCGCGGAATACCTGACTCTGAACTGCCTCTTGGTGAATACGAACAGATCCACCACCAATCTCGCTACCATTGAGAACCATGTCGTAGGCTTTAGCTAAGCACTTACCAGGATTTGATTCAAGATACTGCATATGCTCGTCTTTAGGACTGGTAAATGGGTGATGGCAAGCCACCCAACGAGCATCGCCTTCGTCGTAATCAAACATGGGGAAATCAACTACCCACAATGGCTTCCAACCTTCGGTAGACAAGCCATGCTCCTTACCCCAAGCGGAGTGACCAATCTTGAGGCGTAAACCACCAATAGCGTCGTTCACTACTTTTTCTTTATCAGCACCGAAGAAAATAATGTCGCCATCTTTTGCGCCAGTGCGCTTTAAGATGCCTTCGATCGCAGCATCATGCAAGTTCTTGACGATTGGCGATTGCAAGCCATTACGACCTTCTGCAACCGAATTCACCTTGATCCATGCCAAGCCTTTAGCGCCATAAATTGCCACAAATTGAGTGTAGTCATCAATTTCGCTGCGGCTAATCTCAGCGCCACCAGGTACACATAAACCAACTACGCGTCCACCCTCTTGGTTTGCTGCACCAGAGAAGACTTTGAAATCCACATCTTTCATTAAGTCAGTCAACTCAGTGAACTCAAAGTTCACGCGAAGATCTGGCTTATCAGACCCAAAGCGTGCCATACCCTCAGAGTAAGACATCGTTGGGAATGGATTTGCTAGCTCCACATTCATCGTAGTTTTGAATATATGACGGATCATGTTTTCAAATAACTCACGAATTTCTAACTCATCTAAGAAAGCTGTTTCACAGTCGATCTGGGTAAATTCAGGCTGCCGATCAGCGCGCAGATCTTCGTCTCGGAAACACTTGGTAATTTGGTAGTAACGATCAAATCCAGCAACCATCAATAACTGCTTAAACAACTGAGGAGATTGTGGCAAAGCAAAGAACTGACCATCATGAACACGAGATGGCACTAAATAGTCACGGGCACCTTCAGGTGTACTCTTTGTCAACATTGGAGTTTCAATATCAATGAAGCCTGCAGCATCCAAGTAACGACGGCATTCCATGGCAACGCTGTAACGCAAACGGAGATTCTTTTGCATCTGTGGACGACGCAAATCTAGAACGCGATGAGTTAAGCGAGTTGTCTCAGATAAATTCTCATCATCTAATTGGAATGGAGGGGTAATCGAGGCGTTCAAGATGACTAAACTGTGGCACAGGACTTCTATTTTGCCGCTCACTAAATCATTATTCTCAGTGCCGGCAGGACGTGCACGCACCAAACCTTTAATCTGAATACAAAACTCATTGCGAACCTGTTCTGCCAAAGCAAACATGTCCGGGCGATCTGGATCACACACTACCTGTACAAAACCTTGGTGATCACGCAAGTCAATAAAAATCACACCCCCGTGGTCACGGCGGCGATTAACCCAACCAGAGAGGGTCACTTCTTGACCGACAAGTGATTCAGTTACCTGACCGCAGGTGTGGCTTCGCATCGACATAACAATTTCCTATAAATCAAAGATGATGGTTTGACCCAGTAGCGGTCAGACCAGTTGAACTGGCAGGGGGAACGGATCCCATTGAAACAATATGCTTGAGCGCCTCTTCGACACTCATCTCCAATTCAATAGTATGTGCACGTGGGACGATCATAAAAAATCCAGAGGTTGGATTTGGGGTAGTTGGCAAAAATACATTGACATAGTCTTCGCCTAATTTTGCGGCAACCTCTCTTGCAGGCATACCCGTCTGAAATGCAATCGCCCAAGAATCTGCATGCGGATAGCGAATCAACAATGCTTTGCTAAAGGCTTGACCACTGCCTGAAAATAAAGTGGAGGAAACTTGTTTAACACTGGAATAAATAGAACGAACAATGGGGATGCGATTCATGAGCCGATCCCACACCTTCATCCACCACTGCCCAGCAAAACTAATAGCGAAGAGCCCCGTGAACATGATGACTGCAACCACGATCAAAATGCCAACGCCAGGCAATTCGCGGAAATGCTGCATGTCGTTTGCAAACTGGCTGGGGAATACAGCAATCATGGCATGCATGACAGAGCCAAAAACACCGTCGAGCAGACCCAGGCCCCAAGCAATCACCCAAATAGTGATTGAAATCGGTGTCCATACCAGAATGCCTGCGATAAAGTATTTTTTCATATGCCTATGCTTGCGCTTTGTCTAACCTGGCATTTTAGCGGGTTAAGCGATGAGAGGCGACAGACTAATAAAGACCAAGGCTGATGATCAAAATTCCAGCGAAAAAGCCACCAGTGAACAATAAAACCCCCACCAATAGGCGGTGAGTACGTCTTTCTTGCAATAAAAGACCTTTCAAGAGCTCTATTTCCCCATTTTGCTCCCTTTGTGGGGCGCGCCCTTGTGCCAAACTCTCCGCAATCAGACGGGGTAAGGTTGGTAGTATTTTTGCCCAAGAGGGTGCTTCACTTTTAAGACCCTCAATCAATCCGCGCCAGCCTAACTGCCGACTAATCCATTTTTCCAGAATCGGCTTTGCAGTCTGCCAAAGATCGAGATCAGGGTCCAGTTCACGCGCTAGACCTTCTACATTTAACAATGTCTTTGATAATAGGGATAGTTGTGGCTGCACTTCAACCTTAAAACGACGAGATGTTTGGAATAAACGCACTAGCACGATGCCCAAAGAAATATCTTTTAAAGGTCGATCAAAGTAAGGTTCGCAAACGGAGCGTACTGCGCCCTCTAATTCTTCCACACGGGTATCTGCAGGCACCCAACCTGATTCCACATGCAATTCTGCTACACGCCGGTAATCTCGGTTAAAGAAGGCTAAAAAGTTGAGTGCTAAATAGTTTTTATCAGACTCACTTAATGCGCCAACAATCCCAAAATCTAGAGATATAAATCGTCCAAAGCTATCTGGCTCTAAGCTAATCATGATGTTTCCAGGATGCATATCTGCATGGAAAAAACCATGTTCGAATACTTGAGTAAAGAATATCTCCACACCCTCTGCTGCTAATTTTTTGAAATCCACGCCAGCAGCACGTAATTCATTAAAACGTCCAATAGATATACCGTTCATTTTTTCCATGACAATCACATTGGTGTGACATAAATCCCAATACATTTCTGGAATCATGAGCTTGTCTGAATCAACAAAATATCTTCTTAACTGACTAGCATTAGCAGCCTCACGCATGAGATCAAGCTCATCATGCAAATATCTATCGAACTCCGCAACGTTTTCAGTTGGCTTTAAACGACGACCATCAGAGGATAATTTTTCAATGATTTTTGCTAAGTCATACATTAAAGCAATGTCGCTCTCAATGACCGGGAGGATGCCTGGACGTAGGACTTTGATCGCAACTTCACGCCCATCCCATTCTGGATGCCTCTCAGTAGCACGTAAAGTTCCAAAATGGACTTGAGCAACAGAGGCACTGGCTACCGGTGTTGCATCAAAACTAATAAAGATTTCCTCGATAGGCAGCCCAAGGGCCTTCTCAATTAAGCGTCGTGATTCTTCATTAGAAAATGGTGGTACTTGATCCTGTAACTTAGCTAATTCATTAGCGATATCTTCTGACAATAAATCACGTCGCGTAGAGAGCACTTGTCCAAACTTCACAAAGATCGGGCCAAGGGCTTCCAGAGTCAGCCGAATACGTTCACCCCTAGGTAAAGATTCGCTTGGAGAAGTCCAGCAAATGATACTTAATACACCCCGACGAATACCAGGCTTCAATATATCGCGCAATAACGGCAACAGGCCATAGCGCCATGCAGTAAAGAAAATAAAGGAGAGGCGGGCAAGGCGACGCATGCTGAATTAACCTTTTCGCTCTAGAAGTTGGATGCATTTTTCTATGCGATCAACTGCATCACGTAAGCTGTTTAATTCATTTTTGCGAATCATAAAATCTCGTTTATTCAACAGCACTTTTCTTTCTTCACTCACATACTCCACTAGACTTCCCAGCAGATCAGTTACAGCAGATTTTCCAGCAGCGGCCCACTTCTTACCTTGACGCACGGCAAAGTTCGCAGGCGCATCTCCAATGAATCGTGCCAAGTCCTCCTCATACTCCCAACGAATCTGTCCTACTAGGCGACCCAGCAATTGAGCTAAGTCAGCATCGCCAGTAATCTTGACCGACTTCATTGCCTGCTCTCGTAAACCATCTGGACCAGCTCCAAGCGAACTTAGTACTTCAGCGGAAACTTCTAACTCCAAAGAGGGGGTATCAAAATCAGTTAAAGAGGTTAAAGAACCTTCGGGAGTCAGCTCAAAACACAGGTTACCAACAGGTAACTTCAACAAAATAACTTTACCTTTATGTCTAGCCAACTCAGCCATAGCCCATGGCTCTGCAGTCAGTACATGATTAATCCCTCGTCCAGCTGCTGCTGCAATAGAGTGAATGGAGGGAGATACGGTAGTCATAGGCGTAAAAAACCCGCACAAGTGCGGGCTTTCGATGGAAAGTGCCTCAAGCTTAAACTAACTGAGAAATCCCCGCTAGTACCCAGCCTCCAGGGCCTGTCACTGGCTTGCTCAGGTTCCAAACTTCAGAGAAGTTATTTGCCTGTGCACCCACTTGCTCACGAATCATCCCGGTGAACTGCACGCTGCAGTAATAAGTATTGTCAGTTGTCTCAATTCCTAGCAGTTGTGCATTGAGTGAAACTACATCAGTTTGATTGCTACCATCAGCACGACCCGAGAGATCTTGCTCGATAGTAGCAAACATCTCAGGAGTAGTGAACTCACGCAATGCTACCAAGTCACCTTGATCCCATGCTTTTTGGAGGCCTGAAAAAAATTGCTTGGAACTCTCTAAAAACGCATATTCATCAAACCCGGGCGGCAAGGTTGACTGAAATGGTGCGGGCTCTGCAGCAACACCGCCAAAAGCATTCACAGCTGGCGTAAATGCTGGCTCATGCCTTGGTGACTGGTCCAGACTAGCGCGCTGCATTCCTGGTGAATTGACTTGAGGACCTTTATTGGCACCAGATAAAGCGGGCAACATTCTTCTCATCACAAACATGATGACAAATCCAGCAAGGACTGCAATCAATAATCCGGTAATGAGAGAAGATGCACCCTCGCCCATACCAAAATGGGACAAGAGGTAGCCAATACCAAGACCGGCAGCTAACCCTCCTAAGATACCGCCCATGCCGCCAAAGCGACTCGGTGCAGCAGCTGGAGCGGGTGCAGGTGCGGCAGCTGGCTGAGCTTGCTTTTGTGCAGGAGCAGCTTGTTTTTGCATTGGCGCACTTGGTGCCTTGCCAACACTTTTGCCACCACCTAAGCGCGTGGCATTAGCGTGACCAACACCAGCAAAAATTAAGCTAACACTTAATAAGACTGCCTTGAAAAAATGCTTATTCATATTTTTATCCCCTGTAGAACAACTTTCTTACTTAACCTCTAAAACCTACAAACTTATTAGTATTTAATACCAATATGCAAAGCAACGATACCCCCAGTCATTCTATGGGTATCTACTTCATCAAAACCAACCCCTAGCATCATCTCTTTCAGGGTTTTTGCATCTGGATGCATCCTAATCGATTCTGCTAGATAGCGATAACTTTCAGAATCTTGCGCAATCTTTTCGCCCAACCAGGGCAGCACCTTAAATGAATAGGTGTCATAAACCGGCTGTAAAAAAGCATCTGGCTTGGAGAACTCCAGCACCAGCACCCGTCCACCCGGCTTAATGACGCGGAGCATCTCAGCCAATGCAACATCCTTGTGAGTCATATTTCGCAAACCAAACGCAACCGTCACCACATCAAAGTGCTTATTCGGAAAGGGAATTTTTTCTGCATCGAACTGAACACAAGGTAAAGCCAAACCCTGATCCAATAAACGATCACGCCCCACACCCAACATCGACGCATTGATGTCGCTTAGCCAGACCTGAGCTTCAGTGTTATGGCCAAACCCGGCTGCGCGCGCGAAAGCAGCAGCTAAATCCCCAGTGCCGCCTGCAATATCTAGCACTTTTTGACCGGGACGCACTTGGGCACGAGCAATAGTGATCTTCTTCCAAAGACGATGAAGGCCAAATGACATCAAGTCATTCATGACGTCATATTTACTAGCTACAGAGTGAAATACCTCCGCAACCTTACTAGCTTTTTCAGCCTCGTCAACACTTTGGTATCCAAAATGGGTCTTACTCATATTCTTCTTTGCTCTACTGAATTAACCATTAATGACTACCGCAGGAATGCCCACCAGCAAGATTCATTGGCGAGTCGCGATCCAAACCGGCAGCGGCCAATTTATCTAAATGCTCTTTCCATAGCGCTTCATGATTCTCACATAAAAATTGCAAATAATCCCAAGAGTACAAACCAGAATCATGTCCGTCGGAGAAGGAAGGTTTCAGAGCATAGTGGCCCACTGGCTCAATGTTTGCAATGAGAACCTCGCGCTTACCAGTTTGCAAAGTCTCCTGACCAGGGCCATGACCCTGTACTTCAGCCGAGGGAGATACCACTCTTAAGAATTCAAAAGGAAGACGATAAGAATTGCCATTGTCATAAGTGAGCTCCAGCACCTTTGACTGCTGATGAACAACAATATTAGTTGGGATCATTAAACCAACACCCTTTCTATTCCGCCTTGATTAGCTTTAGCAACATACTCCTGCATCCAGTCAGGACCCAATAATTTTTGCGCCATTTCGACCACAATGTAATCTGCAGTGGTATCACTGTCAGCATCAAAGCGAGTTAAGCCCTGCAAGCATGATGGGCAGCTCGTCAGTACTTTAACATCGCCACTGAATTCATCCTTACGCAACTCATTGGCACCCTTCTCCATTTCAATCTGCTTACGGAAACGTACCTGCGTAGAAATATCTGGGCGCGTCACCGCAAGGGTTCCAGACTCACCACAGCAACGATCATTTTTCTGAATCGCTTTCCCATCCTCCAACTGAATCAACTCATTGACTGTCTTGAGGGGGTCTTGCAACTTCATTGGGGAATGACATGGGTCGTGGTACATATACTTCACGCCAGTTACATTAGAAAGCTTAACGCCCTTCTCGAGTAAATATTCATGAATATCGATAATGCGGCAACCAGGGAAGATCTGTTCAAACTGATAGCCTGCTAATTGGTCGTAGCAAGTTCCGCAAGAAACTACCACTGTCTTAATATCTAAATAATTCAGGGTATTGGCGACGCGATGAAAGAGAACGCGATTATCAGTAATCATTTTCTCTGCCTTATCAAAGTCGCCGTTTCCACGCTGAGGATAGCCGCAACAGAGATAACCTGGCGGCAAGACTGTCTGGACACCCACATTCCATAACATCGCCTGAGTTGCCAATCCAACTTGCGAGAACAAGCGCTCCGAACCACAGCCCGGGAAATAAAATACTGCTTCAGTATCAGCAGAAGTAGTTTTTGGATCCCGAATAATCGGTACGTAATTTGCATCCTCAATATCTAAAAGTGCGCGGGCAGTTTTCTTAGGAAGGTTACCAGGCATCTTCTTGTTCACAAAGAAAATTACCTGTTCTTTTAAGTTCGGCTTGGTCACCGTTGCAGGAGGATGTGCAGTTTGTTTGCGAGCCAACTTACGAAACACATCATGACCCAAGCGCTGCAGCTTGTAACCCCAACCGATCATAGTCTTACGAACTAAATTGATGGTGTCTGGATCAGTGGCATTTAAAAAGAGCATCGATGCTGCCGTTCCAGGATTAAAGCGCTGCTGACCCATCTTGCGTAACAAGTTACGCATGTTCATAGTCACGTCACCAAAGTCAATCTTGACAGGGCATGGTGATAAGCACTTATGACAAACAGTGCAATGTGCCGCAACGTCATCAAACATCTCCCAATGACGAATAGAAATGCCACGCCGCGTCTGTTCTTCATATAAGAAGGCTTCGATCAACAAAGAAGTGGCTAAAATTTTATCGCGGGGGCTATAGAGTAAATTTGCCCGGGGTACATGAGTGGCACACACTGGCTTGCACTTACCGCAGCGCAAACAATCTTTCACACTGTCAGCAATCGCACCGATATCACTCTGTTGCATGATGATGGACTCGTGTCCCATCAGACCAAAGCTCGGGGTATAGGCAATTCTGAGGTCAGCATGCGGCATTAATTTACCTTTGTTGAAGCGACCCTCAGGATCAACACGCATTTTGTATGCTCGGAATTCCTTCAATTCCGCTTCAGTCAAATACTCTAACTTCGTAATACCGATACCATGCTCGCCAGAAATAACGCCATCTAATGAGCGGGCTAATTTCATAATCCGATCGACAGCGCGATGAGCATCTTGCAACATCTCATAGTCATCCGAGTTCACTGGAATATTGGTATGCACATTACCGTCACCTGCATGCATATGTAGCGCTATAAAAACTCGCTTACGCAAAATCTTTTTATGGATAGCCTCAAGCTCATTTAGGATTAACTCAAATGCTAGTCCCCCGAAAATAATTCTCAGTTCGGCACGCACTTCTGTCTTCCAAGAGGTGCGCAGGCTATAACTCTGAAGATCTGGAAAATACGTATCTATCTGCGTAAGCCACTCAGTCCATTGCACCCTTACCTTACCAATCAAGTCAAGTGCTTGCTGAACGCGATCACCCAAAATTTCTGCAGTTGGTATTTCGTAATCTTCGCTTGCCTTACCTAATGGCAAAGCACTCTTTTTTAAGAATGCTTCTAGACCATCCAGTACTTGCAGTTTGTTTTTAAGGGAGAGTTCGATATTGATACGTTCGATACCGTCGGTATACTCGCCCATGCGTGGCAATGGAATCACCACATCTTCATTAATCTTGAAAGCATTGGTATGGCGAGCGATTGCAGCGGTACGAGCACGGTCTAGCCAGAACTTCTTACGCGCTTCAGCACTCACTGCCACAAAGCCTTCACCAACGCGATTATTGGCCATTCGAACGACTTCACTCGTCGCTACAGCTACAGCCTCTTCATCATCGCCAGCAATATCACCAATCAATACCATCTTAGGCAAGGCATTGCGCTTAGATTTAGTGGAATACCCAACCGCCCTCAAATAGCGATCATCTAAGTGCTCTAAGCCGGCCAGGATTGGGCCACCATTCTTAGTCAGGCCATCAAGGTAAGCCTTAATCTCGACGATACTGGGTATCGCCTCACGTGCTTGTCCAAAAAACTCCAAGCAAACAGTACGCATGTATTTGGGCATCCGGTGCAAAATCCATGTTGCACTCGTAATTAATCCATCACAGCCTTCCTTTTGAACGCCAGGCAGGCCCGATAAAAACTTATCAGTTACGTCCTTGCCCAAACCTTCTTTACGGAAGTGTTTGCCCTCTACTTCAAGAATTTCTGTTTTTAAGATTCGTTGGCCGGGCACAGTGGAACCATCTGACCAAGTTAACTGAAAGCGAACTTTTTCTACAACGTGAATTTTTCCAAGGTTGTGATCCAAGCGCTCAACATCTAACCAATTGCCATCTGGATCCACCATACGCCAGCTAGCTAAGTTATCTAAGGCTGTACCCCAGAGAACCGCCTTCTTACCACCGGCATTCATAGCGATATTGCCACCAATACAGCTAGCATCAGCAGAAGTAGGATCAACGGCAAAAACAAGACCAGCACGCTCTGCAGCATCTGCGACTCTGCGAGTCACCACACCAGCGCCTGTAAAGATCGTCGAAACTTCATGATCAACGCCAGGTAAACGTTTTTGCTGCACGCTATCAATTTGTTCAAGCTTCTCAGTGTTAATGACTGCTGACATGGCATAGAGCGGAATAGCACCACCGGTATAACCCGTTCCCCCTCCACGCGGAATAATCGTCAAGCCTAATTGAACACAGGCTTTCACTAAACCTGGAATTTCAGATTCGTAATCAGGCTTAAGAACTACAAGTGGAAATTCAACACGCCAGTCCGTTGCATCAGTAACGTGCGCTGCACGAGAAACACCATCAAAACAAATATTGTCAGAGGCAGTAATTCGGCCAAGCTCTTTGCGAGCACGCTTACGAATCTCGGCAACCTCTTTAAAGCCCTGTTCGAAACTGTCTACTGCCTGATGCGCGGCCTTCAATAAAACCTGTACTTGCTCAGCAGACTCGCCACTCGATCTTTTATTCACTTCGCCAAGACGATGCCATAGCGCATCAATTAATAATTGACGGCGATTGGCGTTATCTAATAGATCATCTTGCAAAAAGGGGTTGCGTTGAACCACCCAAATGTCACCCAATACCTCGAACAACATACGAGCTGAACGACCAGTGCGACGCACCCCACGCAAATCATTCAGAACACGCCATGAATCTTCTCCCAACAAGCGTATGACGATTTCGCGATCGGAAAAAGAAGTGTAGTTGTAGGGGATTTCTCGAAGACGGGGTGAACTTGCCTCGGCATCAAGCAACTGGTTCAAAGCTAAGGGAGCGTTCATAGCGTCATATTTGGTAAATATGCATTTTAATTGAGGGATCCTGATATTGGCAGGAAACCTAGAAAGATGTTGACCATAGGTCATAAACCCTTGCAAATTTAAGGGCTTAGAGCCCATTCATGGTACGCTCATCGCATGGCAACGAACTATTTAAAGAAAATTTTATCGGCCCGAGTCTACGATGTGGCCAGGGAAACAGAACTCCAAGTAGCGCCCGAACTGACCAAGCGCTTAGGCAACCAAGTTTTACTTAAAAGGGAGGATAACCAGCCGGTTTTCTCCTTCAAACTGCGTGGTGCCTATAACAAAATGGCACATTTGCCTCCAGCAGCCCTAAAACGAGGAGTCATTACAGCCTCAGCGGGTAATCATGCCCAGGGCGTAGCCTTAGCGGCGGCAAAAATGAAGTGCAAAGCAGTCATCGTGATGCCCCTCACAACACCGAGTGTCAAAATCGACGCAGTCAAGGCGAGAGGCGGATCTTGGGTCGAGGTGATTTTGCATGGCGAATCCTATAGCGATGCATTCAAATACTCTGAACTTTTGGAGAAAAAACGGGGCTTAGCCTTTGTTCACCCATTTGATGATCCAGATGTGATTGCTGGACAAGGAACCATTGCCCAAGAAATCTTTCAACAGCACCAAGATCCGATCGATGCAATCTTTGTAGCTATTGGTGGCGGCGGTTTAATTGCTGGCATTGGCGAATATGTGAAGGCAGTTAGCCCTAAAACCAAAGTCATCGGGGTTCAGTCAATAGACTCGGATGCCATGAGAAGATCACTTGAAGCGAATAAGCGCATCGAAATGAAAGATGTTGGCCTCTTTTCGGATGGCACAGCAGTCAAGCTAGTGGGCAAAGAAACCTTTCGCATTTGCAAACGTGTTGTGGATGACATTGTCATCGTAGATACCGATGAAATCTGCGCAGCTATTAATGATGTCTTTACCGATACACGCAGCATTCTCGAGCCTGCTGGCGCCCTTGCTATTGCCGGCATGAAAAAATATGTAGAAAAGCATCGCCTTAAAAAGAAAACCTTGGTCGCCATTGCTTGCGGTGCTAATATGAATTTTAGTCGCTTGCGCTTTGTGGCAGAGCGTGCAGACGTTGGTGAATCTCGCGAAGCGGTTTTCGCAGTCACTATTCCTGAGGAGCGCGGTTCCTTTAGACGTTTTTGCGAATTACTTGGCAATCGTAATGTCACTGAATTCAACTATCGTATCGCCGACCAAAGCGAGGCGCATATCTTCGTTGGTATTGGGACACAAAAAGCAGCCGATAGTGCGGTAATTACTAAACATTTTCGTAAAGCGAAATTTGCGACGATTGACCTAACTCATGATGAGCTTGCCAAGTCTCACCTGCGTCATATGGTGGGTGGTCGCTCTATGCTGGCGAAAGATGAGTTGCTATACCGCTTTGAATTTCCTGAGCGTCCAGGTGCGCTAATGAAATTCCTCACCAGCATGGCGCCCAATTGGAATATTAGCCTTTTTCATTACCGAAATCATGGTGCTGACTATGGCCGCATCTTAGTAGGAATTCAGGTTCCTCAGAATGAGCAGAAGAAATTTCAAAAGTTTTTAGCTTCACTCGGTTATCCGCATTGGGATGAAACCGATAACCCTGCTTATCGTCTGTTTCTAAATTGAGATGTAATTCGTAAATGTCATACACACTTACCGGAAAACTCGTTGTTGCGATTTCATCGCGCGCGCTATTTGATTTCGAAGAAGAAAATCGTATCTTCGAATCTACCGATGACAGCGCCTATATGAAGCTGCAACTAGAGCGCTTATCTAAAGCTGCTCAGACTGGAGTTGCCTTTCCACTAGTAAGAAGTTGCTCGCTTTTAATGAAGAAGGTGAGCAACGGGTTGAAGTGGTAATCCTGTCGCGCAATGACCCCGTTAGTGGTCTTCGAGTCTTCCGCTCTGCTGAGCATCATGGCTTACACCTGGAACGTGGTGTATTCACTCGCGGGCGACCACCCTATCACTATTTACGTTCACTGCATGCCAACCTATTTCTCTCAGCAAACGAAGATGATGTCCGAGCAACAATTGATGCGGGCTTTCCCGCAGCGCGCGTCTATCCAGAATCGAGTAAGACTGCAGAGTCTCACCCTAATGAAATCCGCATTGCCTTTGACGGAGATGCAGTCCTCTTTTCTGACGAAGCAGAGCAAGTGTTTCAGAGTGAAGGTTTGGTAGCTTTTGTTGATCATGAAAGCAAGAAGGCTGCTATTCCTTTGCCGCCTGGTCCATTTAAACCCTTACTAGAGGCACTGCATCACTTGCAACGCTCTACTAGCGAGAAAGGTATGCGGATCCGCACCGCCTTGGTAACTGCTCGATCAGCACCTGCCCATGAAAGGGCTATCCGTACTTTGATGGCTTGGGGTGTTGATGTCGATGAAGCGATGTTCCTCGGCGGACTTTCTAAAAGCGAATTCCTCCGCGAGTATGAACCAGACTTTTTCTTTGATGATCAAACCGGTCACTGCCAATCTGCGGCATCCGTAGCACCTACTGGACATGTCGTGTCTGGCGTATCCAATAAACCTAAAAGCTAGGCGAGTAATCAGCTAAGCCCCAAAATCAATTTATTTCATGGCAACACTTCCCCTCGGTCTAGCTTCGCAATATCCCGATCAATATGATCCAAGCTTGCTCTTTCCTATTCCACGCGTTGAGAATCGACTCAAGTTAGGCCTCAAGCTAGGGCAAGCCTTGCCATTTGTTGGGGTTGATATTTGGAATGCCTTTGAACTTAGCTGGCTAAATAAAAAAGGCAAGCCTCAAATTGCCTTAGCAGAATTTCAGGTTCCAGCCGATTCGCCAAACATGATTGAGTCCAAATCATTCAAGCTATATCTCAATAGCTTCAATAGCGCCCGCTTTTACGATGAAGCAGAAGTTCGCGAACGATTGATCACTGATTTATCAGCGGTTGCTGGCAGCAAAATTTCTACCCGCATTAATCCAACTGAAGCTATTGCGAAAAAAGGTATTCAAGAAATGAGTGGAGTCCTCATGGATCGGCTCGATATTGAGGTAGATCCAAAATTGTCGGCAGATCCTGCGCTACTCGAAGTGAATGAAGTATTTGGACCCATCGAGCAGTGCTTAGTTTCTCATTTACTCAAATCGAATTGCCCGGTTACCGGTCAACCTGACTGGGCAAGCATACAGATTCGTTACCAGGGACGCCCAATCCTTGAAGAAGGTTTATTGCGCTATCTGATCGGCTTTAGACAACTAGGTGAGTTTCATGAGCATTGTGCTGAAACGATTTTTTGTGACATTAAGCGTCAGTGCAAACCAGATAAACTCTCGGTCTATGCTCGCTATACTCGCCGCGGCGGCCTAGATATCAACCCCTTTCGCACCGATCACAATGCGCCTTGGCCTGATAACACGCGCCATGCAAGACAGTAATACAAGCTGCAGATAAATAAAAAGCCCTTATAAAAGGGCTTTTTACATAAGGAAGCACTAGTTCACAAAATCATTAAAACGGAATATCGTCATCCATTGCACCGAGCGATGCTGCATTTGAAGATGCTGGAGTAGATTGATCAGCCGGCTTTGAGCGGCTGTAGCTTTCACCACCATCACCACTGCCACCTACCGGCTTGCCACCAAGCATTTGCATTGTTTCTGCAACGATCTCAGTAGAGTATTTTTCTTGACCACTAGCATCAGTCCATTTACGCGTGCGCAAACGGCCTTCAACATAAACCTGTGAACCTTTTTTAAGATACTGCCCGGCAATCTCTGCAAGCTTTCCAAAGAACGCAACGCGGTGCCATTCTGTGGTTTCTTTCATTTCGCCAGACTGCTTATCCTTGTAACGATCTGATGTCGCCACTGAAATGTTTGTTACAGCGTCGCCGCTTGGCATATAGCGAGTTTCTGGATCGCGTCCTACGTTACCTACGATGATGACCTTATTTACCGAAGCCATGTTGTCTCCCGAAGAAAAATGATGATATGAATTAAATCTGAGATGCAGCTAAAAATATATTCAATACGTAAAGCTACGGCTATGCCTTTGCTGCTAAATCCTTTTGATCAACTACTTTCGCAGGTAATTCGCGCATCGACCAAGCAATTATAAGCCAGCATAAAAGCATCGCTGCACCCATAACAAAGACTGATAAGTCACCATGGCTATCCATTAGCAAACCCCCCATTACAGCCCCCGTAAAGAGCCCAATCGACTGGGTAGTGTTGTAAACACCGAGAGCAGTTCCCTTTGATTCTTTTGCATAACGAGTCACTAAAGAGGGTTGCAGAGCCTCAAGTAGGTTGAAGCCTATAAAGTAAATCAGCAATGCCACTGCGATTAGCATTACGGATGAAGCTTGAGAGAAGATTATTTCAGCAATCACTAGAAGAATGATGGCAACCAATAGGACAAGTCGTATACGCTGTTTTTTTTCTCCGTAAATTAAGAGCGGAACCATGAATATAAAAGAGAGTAGAACGACTGATAGATAAATTTGCCAATGCGCACTAAGCGGAAAACCTGCTTGCTCTAACAAGCGAGGTACCACTAAAAACATGGCTACTTGGGTGGCATTTAAAACAAATACTCCTATGTTTAAGCGCATGAGTTCTGGGCGAAGAAAGACCACTTTGAGCGAATCTTGCTGAGCATGGATTTCAGGCCGATTATTTGGCAATACAAAATAGGCCACTACCATCGCTACAGCACCCAAGATCGCCAATACCAAAAACATCCCACTTAAGCTAATCATGCGATAAAGCGGGGCAGCAACAACGAGCGAAACAGCAAACGATAAAGAAATACTGGCGCCGACCAAGGCCATTGCTTGACTGCGCACTTGCTCCCGAGTCAGATCGGCAACCCAAGCCGAAACAGCGGCAGAAATGGCGCCAGCGCCCATGACGCCTCTACCAATGGAAATCCAAAGCAAATCATCCTTAGCCGCACAAATTAAGGCTCCCGCAACAAAGAGGGATAGACCCCATAAAACGACCGTTTTTCGTCCGATTCGATCAGAAAGCCTGCCAAGGGGAATATGAAAGCAAGCCTGAACAATATTGAAAATTCCTAGTGCCAGCCCTATCAAAAAGGCTTGGTCGCCTCCAGGCAAATCTTTGGCATGGATGCTAAAAACGGGTAATAGCAAGAAAAGGCCCAGCATACGTAGGCCAAAGATGCCTGCTAAGGCTAGAGCGGAGCGAAGTTCAGAAGGATTCATGGGAAAGAGCTATATTAACAAGTTACGCTAAAAAATCATGAACAACGAAATTAAGATCCGCGGTGCGCGCACGCACAACCTCAAAAATATCAATCTAGATATCCCTAGAGAGAAATTAGTCGTTTTGACTGGACTTTCTGGCTCAGGCAAAAGCTCGCTAGCCTTTGACACCCTCTATGCCGAAGGCCAACGCCGATATGTAGAGTCCTTGTCGGCCTATGCTCGTCAGTTTTTGCAACTGATGGAAAAGCCGGATGTCGATACGATTGAAGGCTTATCCCCAGCGATTTCCATTGAGCAAAAAGCGACCAGCCACAATCCCCGCTCTACAGTGGGAACCGTTACAGAGATTCATGATTACCTGCGCCTGTTATTTGCACGTGCCGGCACACCCCATTGCCCAGATCATGATCTACCATTAGAGGCGCAAAGCGTTTCTCAAATGGTGGATACCGTTTTAGCAATGCCTGAAGACACCAAGCTGATGATTCTTGCTCCAGTCGTGAGTGAGCGTAAGGGCGAATTCGTTGATTTATTTCAAGACTTACAAGCCCAAGGCTTTGTGCGCTTTCGTGTTCGCTCGGGTGGTGGCACAACCAATACTGCCAAAGCTGAAATATTTGAAGTTGATCAGTTACCAGCCCTCAAGAAAAATGATAAACACTCTATTGAAGTAGTTGTCGACCGTATTAAAGTGCGCCCTGATATCCAGCAACGTTTGGCAGAGTCTTTTGAGACTGCCTTACGCCTCGCCGATGGCAAAGCCATGATCGTTAATATGGACAGTGGTAAAG
>Ga0187845_1000629_pt1 | contig 21035 bp, 14 predicted proteins | sample SpaLakP09_SKY_68_FD_134515 | JGI IMG/M metagenome (GOLD analysis project Ga0187845, IMG submission 134515) | Oligotrophic lake water microbial communities from Sparkling Lake, Wisconsin, USA - SP09_SKY_68 | ecosystem: Environmental > Aquatic > Freshwater > Lake | place: USA: Sparkling Lake... | reverse complement strand
GCGGTCTTCCTGACCGTGACCCAGAAGGACGGCCAGGACGTCGCCCGGATCACCAAGGGGGTCGAGGCCGTTCTCGACGACTATGAGAAGACCCTGCCCGCCGGGGTAAAGCTGGAACGCGGCTTCGTTCAGGCCGACAACGTCAAGCACCGGCTGAACAACCTGTTCCGGGACTTCGGCATCGCCCTGGTGCTGGTGCTGATCACCCTGCTGCCGCTGGGCCCGCGGGCCGGCCTGGTGGTCATGGTTTCGATCCCGCTGAGCCTGCTGATCGGCCTGTCGATGCTGCAGAGCTTCGGCTTCACCCTGAACCAGCTGTCGATCGCCGGCTTCGTCCTGGCCCTGGGCCTGCTGGTCGACGACAGTATCGTCATCACCGAGAACATCGCCCGGCGCATCCGGGAGGGTGAGGAACGGACCGAGGCGGCCATCAACGGCACGCGCCAGATCGGCCTGGCGGTCCTGGGCTGTACCGCGACGCTGATGCTGGCCTTCCTCCCGCTGATGGCCCTGCCCGCCGGGTCGGGGGCCTATATCAAGTCCCTGCCCGTCACCGTGCTGTGCACGATCGCCGCCTCGCTGCTGGTCTCGATGACCATCATCCCGTTCCTGGCCAGCCGGCTGCTGGACAAGCATTCGGACCCGGAAGGCAACCCCATCCTGCAGGCGGTCAATGGCGGCATTCACCGCTTCTACAGCCCGCTGCTGCACCGGGCCCTGGCCCGTCCCTGGCTGGCCCTGGCCCTGATGCTGGCCCTGTGCATCACCACGGTTCCGCTGCTGAAGGTCATCGGCTCCAGCCTGTTCCCCCCCGCCGAGACCCCGCAGTTCCTGGTCCGGATAGAGACGCCCGACGGCAGTTCGCTGGCCCGCACGGACCGGGTCCTGAAGTTCGTCGAGACCCGCCTGAAGGCTGAACCCGACGTCGTCTGGCGGGCCGGAAACCTCGGGCGGGGCAATCCGCAAATCTTCTACAACCAGAGCCAGCGCGAGAGCGCCACCACCTATGCCGAGGTCTTTGTCAGCCTGCACAAATGGGATCCGGGCAAGAGCGAGGTCGTGCTCGATCGCCTGCGCCGGCACTTCAACAGCTTCCCCGGCGCGCGGATAACCGTCGTCACCTTCGAGAACGGTCCGCCGATCGACGCCCCGATCGCCATTCGCCTGACCGGCCAGAACCTTGATGCCCTCAAGGCCCTGGCGGCCCGCGCCGAGGCCATTCTCAAGGCCACGCCGGGCACGCGCGACGTCAGCAACCCCGTCCGGCTGGACCGGACGGACCTGGACCTCGGTATTGACGAGGCCAAGGCCTCGGCCCTCGGGATCCCGGCCGGCGCGGCGCGGCGGGTTGCCCGCCTGGCCCTGTCCGGCGGAGAGACGGCCCGCTTCCGCGACCCGGATGGCGACGACTATGCGGTCAAGGTTCGCCTGCCGATGGAACAGGCTGATGGTGCCGCCCGCAATGCCCTCTCGGCCCTGAACGGTGTCTATGTCCCGACGGCCGACGGCCTGTCGGCCCGGCTCGACGCGATTGCCACCCCGACCCTCAAGTCGAGCCCGGCCCGGATCGACCGCTTTGACCGCGAACGCACGGTGACCATCACGTCCTATGTCTCGACCGGCTACCTCGCCGCCAAGGTCACAGAGGATGCAGCCGCGCGCATGGCCCGGGACCTGCCTATGCCCCCCGGCTACCGGCTGAGCCTGGGCGGCCAGGCCGAGGCCCAGTCCGAGAGCTTCTCGGGCCTGGGGGCCGCGATCCTTATCGCGGTCTTCGGGATCCTCGCCGTGCTGGTTCTGGAGTTCCAGAAGTTCAAGACCGCCCTGGTGGTCGCAGGGATCATTCCGTTCGGCGTCTTCGGCGCCGTGGCGGCCCTGGCCCTGACCGGCAACTCCCTGAGCTTTACGGCGACGATCGGTCTGATCGCGTTGATCGGGATCGAGATCAAGAACTCGATCCTGCTGGTCGACTTCACCGAGCAGTTGCGCAAGGACGGCATGGGCCTGCACGACGCCATCGAGAAGGCTGGCGAAGTCCGCTTCCTGCCGGTGCTGCTGACCAGCGTTACGGCGATCGGTGGTCTGCTGCCTCTGGCGCTGGAACGGTCGGGCCTCTATTCTCCGCTCGCGATCGCAATCATCGGCGGTCTGGTCACCAGCACCGTGCTTTCTCGGGTGGCGACACCGGTGATGTACTGGCTGACGGCACGGGGTGACGAACGCGTTCAGGCCTGATTTAGGGCCGGACCACTTCACCTGCCGTCGTGGCCAACCTGCAATCGCCCTTGCCTATTATACGGTCGTATAGCAATTTCCCCGTTCACGGTTCGGGGGAAGACGCATGCTGCCTACTACGACGCGCGACGCGGTCATCATCGGCGGGGGCCATAACGGGCTGGTCTGCGCCTTCTACCTCGCACGGGCCGGCCTGAAGGTCACCGTCTGCGAGGCGCGCAGCGTTGTGGGCGGGGCCGCCGTGACCGAAGAATTCCATCCCGGATTCCGCAACTCGGTCGCCAGCTACACGGTCAGCCTGCTCAGTCCCCGGGTCATCGCCGACATGGATCTTCACCGCCACGGGCTGAAGATCGTCGAGCGTCCGATCTCCAACTTCCTGCCGATCAGCGAGAGCAAGTACCTCAAGCTGGGCGGTGGGCTGGAGCGGACCCAGGAGGCGTTCCGCCAGTACAGCCGTCGCGATGCCGAGGTGCTGCCGGCCTATTACGCCATGCTGGACGAGATCGGCGACGTTCTGCGCGATCTCGCCGCGGAGACTCCGCCGAACCTGGGTGACGGCATCCACGGCCTACTACGCGGCGCCCGGCAGGGTACGCGCCTGGCCCTGCTGAGCCGCGAGCGCAAGCGCGACCTGCTGGACCTGTTCACCAAGAGCGCCCGCGACTTCCTGGATGGCTGGTTCGAGAGCGACGCGGTCAAGGCTAGCTTCGGCTTCGACGCCGTGGTCGGCAACTTCGCCAGCCCGGACTCACCGGGCTCGGCCTATGTGCTGCTGCACCACACCTTCGGCGAGGTGAATGGCAAGAAGGGGGCCTGGGGCCACGCCATCGGCGGCATGGGCGCGATCACCCAGGCCATGGCCCGCGCCTGTGAAGGCGTCGGCGTCGAACTGCTGACCGATGCGCCGGTCGAGGCGGTGCATGTCGAGGCCGGCAAGAAGGGCTCCAGGGCGGTGGGCGTTCAGTTGGTCGATGGTCGCCAGATCATGGCCCCGATCGTCTCGTCGAACCTCAATCCGGCCCTGCTCTACGGCAAGCTGGTTGCGCCCTCGGCCCTGCCGCCGGCCTTCAGCAAGGCCATCAAGGGCTACAAGAATGGCTCGGGCACCTTCCGGATGAACGTGGCGCTGTCGGAACTGCCGGACTTCACCTGCCTGCCCGGCAAGGACGCCGCCGAGCACCACCAGTGCGGCATCGTGATCTCGCCCAGCCTCGACTACATGGATGAGGCCTATCGCGACGCCAAGGCGTTCGGCATCAGCAAGAAGCCGATCGTCGAGATGCTGATCCCCTCGACCCTCGACCCCACCCTGGCCCCGGCGGGTCAGCATGTGGCCAGCCTGTTCTGCCAGCAGTTTGCCCCGACCCTGCCGGACGGCCGGTCGTGGGACGACGAACGCGAGGCCGCCGCCGACCTGATCATCGATACGGTCAATGACTGGGCCCCCAACTTCAAGGCCTCGGTGGTCGGTCGGATGATCCTGTCGCCGCTGGATCTTGAGCGGAAGCTGGGCCTGGTCGGTGGAGACATCATGCATGGCCACATGTCGCTGGACCAGCTTTGGGCCGCACGCCCGGTCCTGGGCCATGCCAGCCATCGCAGCCCGGTTGAAGGGCTATATATGTGCGGTGCCGGCTGTCATCCGGGCGGCGGCGTTTCGGGCAATCCGGGCCGCAATGCCGCGCGCGAGATCCTGCGCGACAAGGACTTCGTCACGGCCCTGAAGCTGTCGGTGGTGGGGCGGTGATGGCGAGGTCACTTGCCCCCTACGGATCGCATCGCGATCGTCTTCCCCCGCAGGGGGAAGATGGACGGCACCGATCTCATCTTCTCCCTCCGGGGGAAGACGGCTGCGAAGCAGCCCGTAGGGGGCCAGTGCAATGATGACTCACACCGACCCCCAGTCCGACTGGGGCCTGCCCGGCTGGACCTACGACAACGACCGCTTCTTCCGGGAAGAGCAGGACCGGATCTTCCGGCCCTCCTGGCAGATCGTCTGTCACCTGAACGACATTCCAAAGGCCGGCGACTTCCATACCCTCGACTATATCGGGGAAAGCGTGGTGGTCGTCCGGGGCAAGGACGGCGGGGCGCGGGCGTTCACCAATGTCTGCCGACATCGCGGTGCCCGACTGCTGGACGGACCGGCCGGCCATTGCGGCAAGGGCGGCGGCCGGATCGTCTGCCCCTATCACGCCTGGACCTATGATCTCGAGGGTCGCCTGATCGGCGTGCCGATGCGCGAAACCTATCCCGCCCTGGAGATGGACAAACAGGGTCTGGTCAAGGTCGAGGTCGAGGTCTGGCGCGGCTTTGTCTTCGTACGGCTGGAGGGCGACGGACCGTCCGTGGCCGAGATGATGGCTCCCTATGAGCACGAGGTGGCCCACTACCGCTTCGAGGACCTGCAACCGTTCGGCCGCGTCACCCTGCGCCCCCGGACGGTGAACTGGAAGAACATCAGCGACAACTATTCCGACGGCCTGCACATCCCTGTCGCTCATCCCGGCCTGACGCGCCTGTTCGGCAAGGGCTACGGCGTCGAAGCGGCACCCTGGGTCGACAAGATGTGGGGGCAACTGATCGACGAGCCGTCGAACAACCCGTCCGAACGGATCTATCAAGGCATCCTGCCCGACGTTCCGCACCTGCCGGCGGATCGCAAGCGGCTGTGGACCTATTTCAAGCTGTGGCCGAACTTCGCCTTCGACATCTATCCGGACCAGGTGGACTTCATGCAGTTCATTCCGGTCTCGGCCACCCAGACCCTGATCCGCGAAATCGCCTATGCCCTGCCTGACGACCGTCGCGAGATGAAGGCGGCGCGCTATCTGAACTGGCGCATCAACCGCCAGGTCAATGCCGAGGACACCGAGCTGGTCGCCCGCGTCCAGGAGGGTATGGCGTCGAAGAGCTTCACGGCCGGTCCGCTCGCGACCTCTGAGGTTTCACTGCGCAGCTTTGGCCGCAAGATGCGCCACCTGATCCCGGAGGCGCGGCTGAACCGGCCGCCGACGGGGTGGTGATTTGCACTTTTCTCCCTTCCCCCTTGATGGGGGAGGGCTAACACCATGCGCGCCAGCTTTACCCGCGAATCCCCGGATGTCCGCCGCCAGACCCTCGTCGCTGCGGCGGAAGCGGTGCTAGCTCGCGAGGGCGTGGCCGGGACGTCCGTACGCAGCATCTGCGCGGAGGCCGGTGTCTCACCCGGCCTGCTTCGACACTATTTCGACGGCGTCGATGCCCTGATCGCCGCCGCCTACGAGGCCGTGGGCCAAAGGATCGATGCGGCACTGGAAGCGGCGGTCGCCTCGGCGGGACCTGATCCGCGCGCGCGGATCACGGCCTATCTGACGGCCAGCTTCGCGCCGCCGGTTCTCGATCCGCAACTGCTGGCGACCTGGATTGCCTTCTGGAGTCTGGTCAAGACTCGCCCGGCGATCGGCGCGATCCATGCGGCGAGCTATGCGGTCTATCGGGCCAGGCTGGAAAGCCTGCTGACCGACTGCGGGGCTCCGCAAACACGGCTTGCGGCTGTGGCCCTGACTGCGGTGGTCGATGGCCTGTGGCTGGAACTGTGTCTCGACGCCACGGTCTTTACGCCCGGCGAGGCGGCAGCGATCGCCGGGCGGGTTCTGGAAAGCTGGCTGGTTTAGGCGGCGACGTCGTGGCTGGCGAAGCTGCGACCCCAGGAGGCGCGGCGAACTTCAGGCTCGGCCACTTCGACGCGAGCGCTGCGACCCTGAACGCGCATGTGGCGCGCCATCATCTCGGCAACAGCCTGGGCTTCGGCCTGGCACGACCATGAACCGATCAGGTCGGGCGCATCGTTCCAGGTAACATGCCAGACACCTGAGACCGGGCGGACGAAATAGGTGTTCTCGATGGCCATGATGGACCTCCTTGGACCGGCTCAGGATCGTCTATGCCCCACCATCATGACAGATGTGCCATTGCGATGCAGCAGGATTAGTTTGCACTGCACAATGCAAGGTCCGGGCCACACGGTTAGCGCCCGTTAACCGGGCACCCGGACCATCAGCGTGCTGGATCTGAGGTTCTGGCGCACCGGAACCTGGCTCGGCCCGAACTTCAAATTCAGAAATACACACCGGGAACACAAACCTGCCAGGACCCTGATCGGTTCCGAGGGTCGTCAGAGCTTCGCTGCCTGGCTGCGGAAGCGGGGCACTAATCCTTCACCACCACGCCGCCCTTCATCACCTTGTCGACGGCTGACATGATGGAAATGTCCGCCATCGGATCGCCCTTAACGGCGATCAGGTCGGCATAGTGGCCCGGCGAAATCGCGCCGACGTCGCGGGACTTGTCCATCAAGGCGGCTGCGACGGTCGTCGCCGACTGGATCGCCTGCATCGGCGTCATGCCGTAGCGAACCATGTAGGGCAACTGACGGGCGTTCCAGCCATGCGGAAACACCCCGGCATCGGTGCCATAGGCGATCTTCACCCCGGCCTTGACGGCCTTGCGGAAACCTTCGCGCTGGGCGTCGGTGGTCTCGGTATTCTTGCGCAGGGTCTCGGCGGGCCAGCCATGGGCCTTGCCGTAGGCGTCGATGAAGTCGCCGTTATAGATGTCGGCGACCAGCCAGGCGCCCTTGGCCTTCATCAGGGCGATGCCCTCGTCATCAATCAGCGAACCGTGCTCGATGGAGCGGACCCCCGCCCGCAGGGCGACCTTGATGCCTTCGGCCCCGTGCGCATGGGCCGTGGCATAGGTTCCGCGCCTGGCCGCCTCCTCGACGGCGGCCCGGATTTCGTCCTCTGACAGTTCCAGCTGACCAGGCTCGGTGCCGACGGTCAGGACAGCGCCGGTAGCGATCAGCTTGAGGAAGTCGGCACCGCCGACCAGCAGGGCCCGTGCCGTGCGGTGGGTGTCGGCCGCTTCCTCGACCACCCCGCGGCGCATCTCCGGAGGAATGACCACATCGGCGGCAATCCCGGTGATTTCACCGCCCCCGCCGGGCGCGGTGATATAGGCCCCGGCCACCGACATGCGCGGACCCGGGACGAGTCCCTGATCGATGGCGTTGCGCAGGGCCACATCCCCGAAGGCGCGCCAGGTGCCGACATCGCGGACGCTGGTGAAGCCGGCCATCAGTGTGTCGCGAGCATGGGCCGCGCCGATATAGGCCTGCTCGGCTGCGGTGGTCAGCAGCGGTTCGGCGATATTGTCGGTCTGCACCTGGTCGACCAAGTGGGTGTGCATGTCGATCAGGCCCGGCAGGACGGTATAGGCGCTCCAATCGCGCACCGGGCCGTCCGTCGGGGCCTTTTTCCACGGCGTGACCGCGACGACGCGGTCTCCCTCGATGCGGATCAACTGGTCGGTCAGCACCCGACCGGCCTCAGTATCGATCAGGCGGCCGGCATGGATGTAGCTTGGCGCGGACTGGGCCATGGCCGGTGACGACGCCAGAACCAGACTGGCGACGGCGGCAAGTCCAGGGATGGCGAGTTTCATGAGCTTCACTCCGACGTCGGCACGACGGCCACACGCTTGATCAGCCAGTGGATCGGCAGTCCCAGCACCAGCAGGAGCAGGCTCCAGAGGCTGGCCGCGCCGGCCCCGTACAGGGTCCAGAACGAATAGACGGTCGCCACCAAGGCCACGACGATCAGCGAACGTGAGGGCGGCATACGGCCCACCATCTGCAGGCGCACCGCCGCCAGGGCGCAGAACAGATAGGCGAACAGCGAGATGGCCGTGGCCAGCAGCGCCATGAAGGTGAACAGCTCCACCATCGACTTGGCGTAGTTCATCGTCACCAGAATGGTCAGGAACACGCTGGAAATCAGGTGAGCCCGCACCGGAGCTCCGCGCTTGGAGGTCTTGGCGAGAAAGGCCGGGAACACCCCGCCCTTGGCCATGGCATAGGGGATCTCGCCCTGCAGCAGCATCCAGCCGTTCAGGGCCCCGAAACCACTGATCGCCGCGAAGCCCGCCAGGACGAGGCGGGCATCACCACCGCCATGCAGACCGACAAAGTCGGCGAACGGCGCGTTGGAGCTCTTGAGCAGGTCGGCCGGGGTCAGCAGGACCACCGCTGAACAGACGATCAGATAGATGATTCCGGCAAAGGCCGTACCGACCAGGGTGGCCCGGGGAATGGTCCGTTCGGGGTCCACGACCTTGCCGGCCGGCACCGTGGCCGACTCCATGCCCAGCAGGGCCCAGAGGGTCAGGGTCGCGGCGGCGGTGATCCCGACCGGGGTCAGGTCCGAAGCATGGAACGGCAGGACGGTCGAACCGCCGGTCTTGCCCAGCACAACAGCCGCCAGCAGGATGACGCCCATCAGCGGCAACAGCTTCAGGGCGGTCGTGATCACCTGCATGCCGCCGGCGAGACGGGCTCCGAAGCAGTTCATGATCGTCAGACCCCAGATCATCACCAGGGTGATGGCGCAGTGCAGGCCGGTCTGGGTCGCGATTTCCGGATAGAAGACGCTGAGATAGCTGACCGTTCCGGCGGCGATAGCGGCATTGCCGACCCAAACCGAGATCCAGTAGCTCCAGGCCACCATGAAGCCGGCCGCCGGCCCGAAGGCCTCCTGGGTGTAGATGTAAGGCCCGCCGCCCTGCGGGAAGGCCTTGGCCAGACGGGCGAATACGAAGGCGAGGCAGAGCGCCCCACCGATCGTCAGGACCCAGCCTACAACGGCGTTCCAGCCATAGGGGGCCAGGGACGCGGGCAGCATGAAGACGCCCGAGCCGATCATGTTGCCCACGACCAGGGCCACACACATCCAGAAGCCAAGGGCCTTGGGTTCGACGACTTTCACGAAAGCATACCCTTTCCGCTCTCTCCGGCCGCAGCCGGGTTCCGGGTCAGGGCCGGCAAGCCGGCCTGCCGGGCACTCTCAGAAGGCGGATCAAGTCCCGATCGGCCGGGCCCAGAGCCGGTGAACAGCCGTCGCCGGACCGAGCGGGGAGAATGGAGATACGCCACAAAACAGGATCAGAACTGAAAAGGGGCGGCCCTTCCGAGCCGCCCCTTCACAATCAGAACGTACGACCGATCTTCAGACCGAGCGTACGCGGCTGGTTGGGCACGGTGTAGGGCTGGGGCCCGCAGACGGAGATCGCGCATTCCGTATAGCGGTTCAGGCTGGCCCGCTTGTCGGTCAGGTTCTTGATGTAGACCGACAACGACCAGGCATCCCGGCTCAGCCCGCCCGAAACATCGAGGAGGGTGTAGCTGGGCTGACGGCCGACAAAGGCGCGGTCCGCCAGACGCAGGTTGGGCCAGCTGCTGGTCTGATAGACGGCCGCAGCCTGGACGAACGACTCGTACGGACCCAGATCAAACTCGTAACGCGCCGTCAGGTTGGACTTGAACTTGGGCGTAACGGGCAGCGACGTGCCGTCCGGAGCCTGTGGACTGGCGCAGTTGGTAATCGGTTTGCCAGCCGAGTCGGTAACACCACAATAGTTGGCAGCCAGTTTGGCATCCGTGTAGGCCGCTGAGGCATTGATGGTGAAGCCGCGGGCAACCGCAAGCGTGACATCACTCTCAACGCCCTTGATGCGGGCCTGGTTGGCGTTCTTGATCTCGGTCAGGCCGTTGGGCCCGACGATCGAGAACTGGAAGTTATTCCAGTCTTCCATAAAGACCGCACCGTTCCAGCGGAACCGGTTCTCGAGCCAGCTGGTCTTCCACCCGAACTCGTAGTTCTTCAGATAGTCGGCCTGGTAGGGCGGCAGGGTCGAGCGGCGGTTGATACCGCCCGGACGGAAGCCTTCCCAGTAGGAGACATAGGCCAGCTTGTCGTCATCGAACTTGTAGGTAACGGTGACCTTGGGAACGTGGCCGGTTTCCTTGACCCGCTTGTCGAGGTTCGTACACGGCGCGCCATTGACGCCGCCGGTGCGGAAACAGGCCTTCTCGCCGGTCGAGCCGTAGCCCTTGCCGTAGCCGTAGAAGCCTTCCAGCGAGTTGTCCGACTTGAAGAAGCGGATACCGGCCATGGCCGTCAGCTTCGGCGTAACATCGAACGTGACCTCACCGAAACCGGCATAGTCACGGTCGATCCGCTGTTGGGCGGTCAGCCAGAGGGTATCGCTATAGCCGGGCACCTCAATGCTGGAGCCGATGCCGTCGATCTTGTAGCGCTGGGTGATGTTGTGCTGCTGGCGCTGGTAGAACAGGCCGCCGATGAAGCGCAAACGCTTGTCGTCAGGCGTGGCGACGCGGAATTCGTGGCTTTCCTTGGTGAAGCCGTCCTTGCCCTGGATGTACTGTGACGGATTGGCCAGGCCGCCCGCATCGTCGGTCCAGTAGAAGCCGTAGCCGACCTGGTCATAGAAATACGAGTAGTCCGAATAGTCCTGGCGGGTGTCGACGTCACGCTTCAGGTAGGAGCCGGCATAGGTCACGTCGAGATTGGCAACCTGCCCCTCGATGGTCATGGCCGCCTGGACCCACTCGTCGTTCGAACCCTCCGGATAGAAGTGCGTGACCTTCAGGTCTCCGACCTTGGGGTCAAAGGCATAGATGCCGCGCGACTTGGTGCGCTGCCCCATGACGGCCGGTGTAATGATCCAGTTCTCGCCCAGTTCGACCCGCAGGGCCGCACGCCCGCCCAGGGTGCTGGCACTGTTGTAATTGTCCTTGGCGATGCCGGCATTGCTGATGGTCAGGTCGTCAGACTTGGTCGCTGTGCCGCGGCCGTAGGTACGGGTGCCCTTGACGTTGTCGATATAGCCGGCGGTTTCCTCGTTCCAGCCGACCAGGCGCACCGCGATGGTGTCCGACAGCGGGATGTTGACGAAGGCTTCCTCGACATGGCCCATGGCATCGCCATCGACCTGGTTCACCTCGACATCGACCCCGGCCGAGAACCCGGCCGTGCTGGGCTTGTTGGTGATGATCCGCAGCGTGCCGGCCTGCGAGCTGGCTCCGTACAGCGTCCCTTGTGGCCCGGCGAGCGCCTCGACCCGTGCCACATCATAGACGTGCAGGTCGAGCGCGCCCTGAATGGTCGTCGTCGGCTGTTCATCGAGATAGACGCCGACGCTGGGCAGGGACCCCGAGTGGTTCCCGTCGCCGCCGCTGGCGACCCCGCGCATATAGACCTGACCAAAGCCGGGACCCGAGGTCGTGAACGAGACGCTGGGCAGATACTTCACATAGTCGACGAAGCTGGCGACCTGCAGTTGCTCCAGCTTGGCCTCACCCATCGCCTGGATGCTGACCGGAACGTCCTGGAGATTCTCGGATCGCTTCTGGGCGGTGACCACCACCTCTTCCAGCGACACAGCTGTGGTGTCCTGCGCATGCGCAGCCACGCTGGTCAGCATGGTGGAAGCCAGAAGCGCGGCCGAATACAGCCCCGCCCGTTTCACGCTTTTTTTCGTCGACGCCATGCCCACTCCCCGCATGTTTCAAGGCGAGGATGTTCCGCTGCGTTCAGAAGCTCGGCAAGACTGAAAAGGTGAAAAAGTGGCTAATCTTCCGAGTGTTGCAGAAATGGCAAAGCGTCGCCGGCTTGGTCACTTTCTAGGCGCACACGGATAGGTCTCCAGACATTCGCCCAGGGCCTGTTTCAGGGGCTGGAGGCATGATTCGTAGTTCTGCCAATGCTCGACGGCGCTCTTGAAGATCGGCTGCCGGACCTGCTCGGAACTGGCTGTACGCACGGCCCGGTCGTTCTCGTGGAAGTTCAGGCAGGCCGGTTCGAAGGGCAGGCCGCAGTGATCCAGCAGGGCCCGGATCTGACCCTCTGGATCCTCGATCATCTGTTCATAGATGACCCGATGGACGCGGCCCGGCAGCACGGTGTCGAAGTGATCCATCAGGGCCACATAGTCGGCATAGTAGCGGCCGATGTCCGTCAGGTCGTAGCTGAAGGCCTGCCCCCGCGCGAAATGCTGCTTGAAGCCCGAGAAGCAGCAGCCCAGCGGATGCCGGCGTGCGTCGATAATCTTCGCGTTCGGCAGGATCAGATGGATAAGGCCGGTATGGGCAAAGTTGTTCGGCATCTTGTCTATGAAGAACGGCCGGTCGGTCTTGCGCTGCACGCGGGTGCGTTCGAGGAACTCCTCGCCCAGTTCGCGCAGGGCCTCGGGCGACAGCTCGGCCAGGATTTCCGGATAGGCCGAGTCTGACCGGCGGACCGCCTTGCCGCCCAGCCGGCGGGCCATGACGATCAGGTCGGGCAACTCCATCGTGCCCTCGACCTGGCTGTGACTGGCAAGGATCTGCTCGACCAGCGTCGATCCCGACCGGGGCAGGCCGACCACGAAGATCGGGTCCGGAGCCGGGCATCCCTGCCCCGCCGTCGCCGCCAGCAAGGCGGGCGTGAACACGCCCCGGGCGCGAGCGACGTCGGCGTGGTTCTCCTCCGGATCATAGTCAACCTGGGTCCGCCGGATCGCCGCGCCCTGTGCGTAGTGTTCGAACGAGTGGGCATAGTGGCCGGCGTCCTCGAACGCCTTGCCGAGGGCATAGTGCAGGTGCAGGCGGTCATCGTCCGAGAGGCCTTCGCGCCCGAGGGCGGCGAGCATGGTTTCACGATCGGCTTCGGCAAACTTGACCGTCTTGAGGTTGGCCAGGCTCCACCAGGCCTCGCCCAGTCCGGGTGCCAGTTCCAGCGCCTTGCGATAGGCGGCCACGCAATCGGCCTGACGCCCCACCGTCTTCAGGGCATGGCCAAAACTCATCCAGCCCTTGGGCTGGTTGGGGTAGCGGGCCAGCATCGTCTCGTAGATTCCGATCGCCGTCTCGTATTCACCCAGCCGCGACAGGATAGCGGCCCGCAGATTGGCATAGCCCGGATGGTTGGGATCACGGTCGGTCAGTCGCTCGATCTGGAGCCGGGCCTCAAGGGTCTTGTTCTGACGATAGAGCATGGTCGCCAGATTGTGCCGGGCGGCGGCAAAGCCGGGGGCGATCTCCAGACAGCCGGTCAGCAGCCGCTCGGCGTCTTCATAGCGCCCGAGGCGCGCACCGGTCTCGGCCAGCATCCGCAGAGCCGCAACATCGGCGGGATGATCGGCCAGATGATCCCGCAGCCGCTGCTCGGCCACACCCAGCTGATTGTCGATCAGGGCGGCTGCGGCGGCGATCAGGGCCGGATCGCGCGTCGAGGCCCGAAGCTGCTCGGCCAGGGCCTGTTCGGCCCCGGCCCTGTCACCCAGAAGCTCGAGCCCCTCGGCCAGGCCAAACCAGGCTTCACCCGCCCGGGGATCCAGGGCCACGACACGCCGGAACACGGCCACCGCCTCGGCGGTGCGGCCAAGGTCGGCGAGGGCAAAGCCCAGCTCCAGCTGCGCACTGGCCATGGTCGGCAAGGCCCTCGCCAGAGGCGCGACCACGCCGAGGGCCTGGGCAGGGTCTCCACCCAGCCGATACGCGGCGGCCAGCACGACGGTGGTCTCGGCATGGCGCGGCACGGCCTCCAGAATCGCCTCGGCCTGCTGCCGGGCCAGAGCCGGATCGCGCTCCAGGAGGCGCCGGGCGTGGTCAAGGGCCGTGGCGAGGCCAGCCTGGGCTTGCGAGGTCGAGGTCGTCATGTCGCGAAGAGACGGGCCCGGCGGCGCGATGTCAAATCACGCGCTGCCGGAGCCGGGATCAGGCCACAGGCACCCAGATCTCAATCACTCCCGAGCCGGTCCGGCTATCGAACCGGTCATCCATGCGCTCGAAACTGGCGGCATTGCCGGGTTTCAGCCCGGCAGCGGGCAGCCACGAATCATAGATGTGATGCCAGGTATTGCCGATGCCACTGACATGGCCCTCGTGGGTGAACACGGCATAGGTGTGGGCCGCTATGCGGAGCCGCGTGAACCCCTCCGGCAGCTCACCGCCGCCGATCTCGACCGCGCACATATAGTCAAACCGGTCCTCGCCGGCGAAATTGTGGGAGATGCCGTAGCTGGCCTCGCCCGTCTGGGCCTCGATCTGGCCCTGCCAAGTGCGGAACTTTTGCCACTGGCCCGGGATCCCGGCCAGGTTGGCCAGTCTGTACGAGGCGTTCAGCCCCCCGAAGCTCATCGGCTGGGTCTTGACCACGCGAGGGGTCTGGACAGGCAGGGTGTGGGAAGCGGTCATCATCAGGGGCTCCATCAGTCTGAGGGTCTTCAGGTCCTGGGTTTGACGAAAGGTCTTGGGCGAAATCCCGAACTGGGCCCGGAAGGCCCGGGAAAAGGCCTCATGCGAGCCGTAGCCGGCACTGACGGCCACGGACAGGATGTCCGTTTCCGGCCGCAGCAAACGCGCCGCGAGGCTCAGCCGCCGGGCCCGGACATAGGCCATGACCGGCATGGCGCAGGTCAGGGCAAAGACCCGCGCCACATGGAATGGACCGGCTCCGACTCCCCGGGCAATGCGGTTCAGGGTCAGGTCCTGGTCGAGGTGAGCCTCGACGTACCAGATGATCTTTGCGGTCAGGCTCACGACATCCACTCGTCTTTCGTCCGGACTGTCCTAAGCGCTGGGCCGGCGGGATATTTGATCGCTCTTGCCATCGGTGCCCGTGCGGCTCACCGGGCCTGGGTCAGAGGTCCGATGGGGCAGCGGCTAAAGCCTGTCGCGCAGCGCATACCAGCTGAGGCCTGCGACGGTCAGGGGCCAGCGTAGCAGGCGGCCGCCCGGGAACGGCGGGCTGGGCAGGCGGGACAGCAGTTCCACCCCGCCGGTCTCGCCCAGCACCGCGTCGGCCAGCAGCTTGCCGACATAGGGGGCCAGCATCACCCCCTGCCCCGAATAGCCCGAGGCCACCCGCACGCCCGGCGCAATCTCGCCCACGAACGGGACCCGGTTCATCGTGATGCCCAGGGTGCCGCCCCAGGCGTGGTCGATCGGCACATCGGCCAGCTGCGGATAGACCTTCAGCATGTGCCGACGCACAAAGCCGGCCAGGTCGGACGGGAATCCGGGCCGGTAGTTCTCGCCGCCACCGAACAGCAGCCGGCCGTCGGGGGTCTTGCGGAAATAGTTCACGACAAAGCGGCTGTCGGCCACCGCCGCGTCCGAGCGGATGATCGCCCCGGCGCGCTCGCCGAGCGGCGCGGTGGTCAGGATGAAGTTGTTGATCGGCATGACCCGGGCGCGAGCCCTGCGCGCCATACGGTTCAGCGAGCCGTCGCCGGAGACGATCAGCTGGTCACAGGTCACCGTGCCGGAGGCGGTCTCAACGATGATCCTGCCGCCGTCGCGCCGCCAGTCCAGGGCCCGGGTCTGCTCGTGGATCACGGCCCCGGCGGACATCGCGGCCCGGGCCAGGCCCCGCGCCAGGTTGAGGGGGTGCAGGTGGGCCCCGTCACGGTCAATCAGCCCGCCGTGATAGACGTCCGTCCCCAGCTCATGGGACAGATCGTCCGGCGCGATCAGGCTGAGCGCGTCGCAGCCATAGACCCTCGCCATATGGTCGATATGGGCGGCGTCCTCGGCCTCGCCGTTCGGACGGTGGCGGGCATGGATCATGCCGGGCTTCAGGTCGCAGGCGATGGCATGGCTGGCGATAGTGGCCTGCAGATGATGTCGGGCGTCCTCGGCCAGCCGCCAAAGCGCAAGGGCATCGTCCTTGCCGACCGTCTGCTCCAGCCAGACCTGGTCGCGGCGCTGACCGGTATGGACCTGCCCGCCGTTCAGGCCGGAAGCCCCGGCCCCGACCCGGCCGGCCTCGAGCACGATCACCGACACGCCGCGCTGCGCGAGGGCCAGCGCCGCGCCCAGGCCCGTGAAGCCTGCACCGATCACGCAGACATCGGCCGCTGCGCCGCCGGTCAGCGGCGGCTGATCGGCGAACGGGTTGGCGGTGGCGGCGTAGTAGCTCATTGCCCGCCCCGATATTCAGGGAAGGGCCTGATCGCCCTAAACATTCAGCAGCAGGAACTCCCGCTCCCACGGGCTGATCGTCCGCATGAAGGTCTCGTACTCGGCTTCCTTTACCGTGTCATAGGCCTGGCAGAAGTTGCGACCCAGGATCTCGACCAGCGGCTCGCAGGCCTCGAACAACCGCAGGGACTCGCTGAGGCTGCGGGGCAGCTCGATCCCCCGGACGCTGGCATCGGTCGCAACCGGATCGGATGGCGTGAGGCCTTGCACCATGCCCAGATAGCCGGCCGCCAGGGTGGCGGCGATGGCCAGGTAGGGATTGGCATCCGACGATGGAATGCGGTTTTCCAGGCGGCGATTGGCCGGATTGGACGGCGGCACCCGCAGGCCGCAGGTGCGGTTGTCATAGCCCCACTGGGTGTTGACCGGCGCACCGCTGCCGCGGGCAATGCGGCGGTACGAATTCACATAGGGGGCCAGGATGGCCATGATCGCCGGCAGATAGGTCTGCTGGCCGGCGATGAAGCTGTGGAACAGCGCCGTCTCCTCGCCCGTCTTGGGGTGAGAGAACAGGTTCTGGCCGTCGGCATCGACGATCGACTGGTGGATGTGCATGGCACTGCCCGGTTCGGACGCCATCGGCTTGGCCATGAAGGTGGCGTAGATCTCGTGCTCCAGCGCCACCTCGCGAATGGTGCGCTTGAACATGAAAACCTGGTCGGCCAGTTCCAGCGGCGGACCGTGCCGCAGATTGATCTCCATCTGGGCCACGCCGCTTTCGTGGATCAGGGTGTCGATCTCCAGACCCTGGCGTTCGGAGTATTCGTACATGTCCTCGAACAGGGCATCGAACTCGTTGACCGCGCTGATCGAATAGCCCTGCCGCCCGGTCTCGGGCCGGCCCGACCGTCCGATCGGCGGCTTGAGGGGATAGTCCGGATCGGTGTTGCGGTCGACGAGATAGAATTCCAGCTCCGGCGCGACGATCGGGGTCCAGCCCTTGTCGGCATAGAGGGCCAGCACCCGGCGCAGTACCTGGCGGGGGCTCTCCTCGACCGGTCGCCCGTCCGGATGGAAGGCATCATGGATCACCTGGGCCGTCGGATCCTGGGCCCAGGGGACCACAGCCAGGGTGGCCAGGTCCGGGGTCAGGAAGATGTCGGTGTCGCTCTGCACGGCATTCACCGCGCCCTCGAACTCCGGGAAGTCCCCGGTGATCGTCTGGTAGAACACCGCCAGCGGCAGGTTCATCGACGGCGTGCCGAGGAACTTGCGCACCGGCATGATCTTGCCGCGCGCCACGCCGGCCAGATCGGGCACGACGCACTCGATCTCCTCGATGTTCTGCCGCGCGAACCAGGCCTGCGCCTCCTCCAGCGAGGCGACGCCGCGGTTGATCCGCTGGTCGGGCTTGGCCTTCTTGTGCTTGGGCTTCATGACACATCCCCCGGCTTCAGGGCCCGCAGGACCGGCTCCGCCTCGTCCAGCGACTTGCGAATGATCGCCACAAGCTTGTCGATCTCGGCGTGGGTGATGATCAGGGGCGGACAGCAGACGATGGTGTCACGGATGCCGCGCACCATCAGGCCGTTGGCGATGCAGCGGTCGCGGACGATGGGACCGGCCTCGCCTTCCTTGTCGAGGAAGCGCAGGTTTGTGCCCGGCTCGCGGACGATCTCGACGGCGCCGATCAGGCCCAGCGAGCGGGTCTCGCCGACCAGCGGGTGGTCGTTCAGGGTGGCCAGGGCCTTGGCCAGGTAAGGACCCGTATCCTCGCGGGTGCGGGTGACCAGATCCTCGCGCTCCATGATCTCGATGTTCTTCAGGGCCACGGCGCAGCAGGTCGGGTGGCCCGAATAGGTGAAGCCGTGGATGAAGTCGCCGCCCTTCTCGCGCAGTTCGGCGACGATGTGGTCGGCCACGCCCACGGCGCTGATCGGCAGGTAGCCGGACGACAGACCCTTGGCCATGGCGATCATGTCCGGCTTGATGCCGTAGTGCTGGTGGCCGAACCACTGGCCCAGACGCCCGTAGCCGCAGATCACCTCGTCGCAGACCAGCAGGATGCCGTACTTGCGGCAAAGGGCCTCGACTGCCGGCCAGTAGCCGTCCGGCGGAATGATCACCCCGCCCGCGCCCTGCACCGGTTCGCCGATAAAGGCGGCGACGTTTTCGGGACCGAGCTCGAGGATCTTGTCCTCGATCTCCTTGACCGCGCGGGCGCAGAAGTCTGCCTTGTCCTCGCCGAAGCCCTCACCGAACCAGTAGGGCTGCATCACGTGATGCACGCCGGGGATCGGCAGGTCGCCCTGCACATGCATGTGCTTCATGCCGCCCAGCGACACGCCGGCCACGGTCGAGCCGTGATAGGCGTTCCAGCGGCTGATGAAGGCCGTGCGCTGCGGCTGGCCCTTCAGCTTCCAGTAGTGGCGGGCCAGACGGAAGACCGTGTCATTGGCCTCTGACCCCGACGAATTGTAGAAAACGTGGGTCAGGTCGCCGCCCATCTTCTCGGCGATCTTGGCGGCCAGCCTGATCGGCGGCGGCGTCGCGGTCTTGAAGAAGGTGTTGTAGTAGGGCAGCTCCAGCATCTGCTCATAGGCGGCTTCGGCCAGTTCCTTGCGGCCATAGCCGACATTAACGCACCACAGCCCCGCCATGCCGTCGAGGATCTGGTTGCCCTCGCCGTCGTGGATATGCACGCCGTCTGCGCGGGTGATGATCCGGCTGCCACCCAGTTCGGCGATGACCTTGTGGTCAGCCTGGGCCGGCAGGTGGTGGGCCAGGTCCAGGCGCTTGAGTTCGGCGATGTCGTGATTGCGGATCGGGGCGTTCATTCTGGGCTACTCCTGGACTTTTCTTGTCCGCCGATCCCCGCGAAAGCGATGATCCGGGCGGTGTTTGGTTGTTCTGACTGGGCAACGGCCGCCAGCCCGGCCCGGGTTCCCGCTTGCGCGGAGGATCAAAGACTAGGGATTTGGAGGGACCGCCGGCTCGCCCCGCAGAGCGCGGCCGAACAGCTGGAAGAAGGTCTGGGACTGGGCGTTGGCAGCGGTCTGCCATTCCGGATGCCACTGCACGGCCAACAGCGGCGCGCCATTGACGGTGGCGGAGACCGCCTCGACCACGCCGTCTGGCGCACGCGCCTCGACCGTCAGGCCCTCGCCCAGCCGGTCGACACCCTGATAGTGGACCGAATTGACCACGGCCCGGTCCGCGCCGAAGGCCGTCGCCAGCACGCCGCCGGGCGTCAGGTCGACCGGGTGCTGGTGGTCGAACATGCCGTTGAAGTCGACATCGTCCGGGGCGTGGTGCGGGATCAGGGCCTCGCTGGCGGCCATGTCGCGCCGCAGAGTGCCGCCGAACGCGACATTGATCTCCTGGAAGCCGCGACAGATGCCGAACACCGGGCGGCCCAGGTCGAGCATGGCCTTGATCAGGTCGGCGGTCATGGTGTCGCGTGCGGCGTCGAACGGGCCGGGCGCGTCGCCGATCTCCTCGCCGTAAAGCGCCGGATCGAGGTTGGAGGGGCTGCCGGTCAGCATCAGGCCATCGAGCCGGGTGGCGACTTCAGAGGCTCTCATCAGGTCGGGCATGGACGGAACCAGCAGCGCCGCCGCATCGGCATAGCGCATCGCGCCGGCCACATAGCGGTTCATGACCGCCTGGGCAGGCTCGATCCCGACGGTGCGGGTGCAGCAGATAATGCCGGCGACGGGACGGGTCATGGGATCAGCGTCCTTTTCCGCTGCCTTTCGCTTGTCATCCCGGAAGCGCGTAGCGCTATCCAGGACCCAGGGGCCGGCGCATCGCGGTTGCCCCTGGGTCCCGGCTCTCCGCTTCGCTGCGGCCGGGATGACAAGCTTTGGTTGATTTGAAGGGAGCAGGTCATGACAGCAGGATGGCGGGCGAACAGGCGTGCCAGCACAGCCAGACGGTCTCGCCCAGCTTGAAGTCTTCCTGGTCCCAGCGCGTCAGGTTGGAGCGATGTACCTTGACCCGCCGGCCACCGGCGATCTCGACCTCATAGACCGACGAGCCGCCCAGATAGGCCTCATGGGTGATGACGCCGGCCACGGCATTGGTGCCCTTGGGGGCATCCCCGAGATTGGGCGGCTCGTCGCCGGCCTTCTTGTGCAGTTCGATCTTCTCGGGCCGGATCGCCGCCCAGGCGGTGCCGCCGCGCGGCCCCGTGACCCCGTGGTCCAGGAAGATGTCGACCGGCATGTCCGGCGACCGGATTACCGCATGGCTGGGCTCGTCAACGGCCAGAACGCCCTCGAACAGGTTCACGCTGCCGATGAAGTCGGCCACGAAGCGGCTGTTGGGGAACTCGTAGAGATCGTTGGGCGTGGCGACCTGCTGCAGCACACCCCGGTTCATGACCGCGCAGCGGCTGGCCAGGGCCAGGGCCTCGTCCTGGTCATGGGTGACCATGATGAAGGTGATCCCGACCTTCTCCTGCAGGGTGCAGAGTTCGGTGCGCATCTGCTCGCGCAGCTTGGCATCCAGAGCCGACAGCGGCTCGTCCAGCAGCAGCACGCGGGGACGCTTGACCAGGGCCCGGGCCAGGGCCACGCGCTGGCGCTGGCCGCCGGACAGCTGATCAGGCTTGCGCCCGCCGAGGCCGCCCAGTTGCACCAGTTCCAGGGCTTCCTCGACCCGCCGGACCCGCTCTGCGGCCGGCACGCGGTCCACCTTCAGGCCATAGGCGACATTGTCGGCGACCGTCATGTGCGGGAACACGGCATAGGACTGGAACACCATGTTTACCGGCCGCTTGTTCGGCGGCACGGTCGAGACATCCTCGCCGTCGATCAGGATCCGGCCCTCGGTCGGGGTTTCGAAGCCGGCCAGCATCCGCAGGAGGGTGGTCTTGCCGCACCCAGACGGACCGAGCAGCGAGAAGAACTCGCCCTCCTCGACCGACAGCGAGACATTGTCGACCGCCACCATCTTGCCGAAGCGCTTGGTGACGTTCTCGAAGGTGATGATG
>Ga0187845_1000626_pt1 | contig 21071 bp, 22 predicted proteins | sample SpaLakP09_SKY_68_FD_134515 | JGI IMG/M metagenome (GOLD analysis project Ga0187845, IMG submission 134515) | Oligotrophic lake water microbial communities from Sparkling Lake, Wisconsin, USA - SP09_SKY_68 | ecosystem: Environmental > Aquatic > Freshwater > Lake | place: USA: Sparkling Lake... | reverse complement strand
CCCCGGGGCTTGGACCCTCAAACCGCTGCCTGCTCCGACGCACCGGTTGCGGGACGGCGGGGCAGGGACATATTGTCCGTACCGATCGTCCGGCCGCAACCTTCGTGGCCTCTTCTCACGGCAAATTGCAGTTATGGTCCATTCCCCGTTCAAGGGCGTCATTCCCGCCCTGATCACGCCCTTCCGCGACGGCGCGGTGGATGAGGCCGCCTTTGTGGCCCTCGTCGAGCGCCAGATCGCCGGCGGCGTCCATGGTGTCGTGCCGGTCGGCACCACCGGCGAGACCGCAACCCTCAGCCATGACGAACACCGCCGCGTGGTCGAGCTGTGCGTCAGGACCGTCAAGGGACGCGTACCGGTGATCGCCGGGGCCGGCAGCAATTCCACGGCCGAGGCCATCGAGCTGGTCGCCCATGCCAAGGCCGTCGGCGCCGACGCGGCCCTGGTGGTCACGCCCTATTACAACCGCCCCAGCCAGGAAGGCCTCTATCGTCACTACGAGGCGATCAACAACGCCGTGCAGCTGCCGGTGCTCGTCTACAACGTGCCGGGCCGGACCAGCGTCGACATCAGCAACGACACCCTGGTCCGCCTGTCGAAGCTGCCCAACATCGTCGGGATCAAGGACGCCACCGGCGACCTGACCCGCGCCAGCTTCCAGCGCATCCAGTGCGGCGACGACTGGGTGATGCTGTCGGGCGATGATCCCACGGCGCTGGGCTATCTGGCCCATGGCGGCCACGGCGTGATCTCGGTCACCGCCAATGTCGCGCCTGAGGCCTGCGCGACCTTCATGAACGCCTGCATGGCCGGCCAGTGGGAGACCGCCCTCTACTGGCAGGACCGCCTGGTCAGGCTGCACAAGGCCCTGTTCCTCGACGCCTCGCCGTCGCCGACCAAGTTCGCCATGGCCCATCTGGGCCTGTGCGGCGAAGACGTGCGCCTGCCGATCGCGCCGTGCAGCGACGCGGTCAAGCCGGCCATCCTGGAGGCCATGCGCGAGGCGGGTCTGGTCTGATGACCAAGCCCATCGCCGAGAACCGGCGCGCCCGGTACGACTATTTCATCGAAGAGACTTTCGAGGCCGGCATCATGCTGACCGGCACCGAGGTCAAAAGCCTGCGCGTCGGCCGGGCCAATATCGCCGAGTCCTATGCCTCGGTCGAAGGCTCCGAGATCAAGCTGATCAATGCGGACATCCCGCCCTACGGCCATGCCAACCGGTTCAATCACGAGCCGCGCCGGCACCGGAAGCTGCTGCTGCACAAAAAGCAGATCGTCAAACTGATCGGCGCTGTGCAGCGCGACGGCCGCACGCTGATCCCGCTGAAGCTCTACTGGAACGACAAGGGCCTGGCCAAGCTGGAGATCGGCCTGGCCAAGGGCAAGAAGAACCACGACAAGCGCGAAACCGAAGCCGCCCGCGACTGGCAGCGCGACAAGGCCCGCCTGATGAAGGGCGACCGGGGCGACTGAGGCGCCAGGCTCCAGACGGTCCCGCAGGATCGGCCGTCAGACGTGCGTCACAATTTCGGCGCATCTTCGGGTTGACCTGCAGGGCGTGGCCGCCCCGCTACGGAGGGTGCCACGCCGTCATGGAGAGAGCCCAATGCGTTCGGTTTCAATGACCGTCATGGTCCTGTGCGGCCTGGCATGCGCCGGCACGGCCCTGGCCCAGGACAGTGTCCAGAACGGATCCAATGCCGCCAAGGCCTCGACGGAGGTCGTCAAGGACCTCGGAGTGTCGGGCGTCCAGACCGCCTCGGCGGTCGCCGTTTTGCCGCTGTCGGTGGCCGCCACCGGATCGGTCGTGGCCGGTACCGCCTCCACCGCCACCGGGGTGGATGCCAGCCAAGCGGCTGGCGACTCGGCCGCTTTCGCCTCGACCCCCTTGCCGGTGACCAAAAAGGTGATCCTGGCCCAGCCGGTGCCCAATCTGCCCTATGACGCCAAAGCGGCGGACGCTCCCAAGCCATGATCCGGCTCGACCGGCGGGCGCGGCTGGGGATCGGTGCGGCGATCATCCTGGCGATGACGCCCCTGGCAGCCACGCCGGTGCTGGCCCAGGACAGTATCTCCACAGGGACACCGAGCGGGCACTTCTCGGCGGAGGAAGTCGCCCGTTTCTCAAAGCAGATCGAGACGAATCTGGCCGCGCGCGGCGCTCGGGTCGCGATCGTGTTTCGCGCGGGACGGGCGCGCGAAAAGCTCCCCAAGGGCATCGCCTATACCCACGGCGCGTTCTGGGTTTACCGCGATATCCAGACCGACAGTGGCCAGACCGAGCCCGGCTATGCGGTCTACAACCTCTATGCCGGTGACGGTAAGGCCTTGCCCAGCACCGCCTCGCGGCTGGTGCAGGACTTCCCCTATGACTTCACCAGCGGCTCGTCCGTCGATGACGTGGCGGTGATCGTGCCATCGCCGGAGGTGCAGCGCAGGCTGCTGGCGGTGATCGACTCCCCGACCTATGCGGCGCTGCACAACCCGGCCTATTCGCTGATCGCCAATCCGTTGTCGCCCAAATACCAGAACTGCAACGGCTTCATGCTTGACGTTCTGGCCGCCGCCGTCTGGGACATCACCGACCGGGACCAGATACGGGCCAATCTCAAGGCGAACTTCAAGCCCACGACCGTCGAGGCCGGGCCGGTCACACGGCTGCTGGCCCCCCTGGTGACCGCAGAGCTGAAAACGGATGACCACTCGGGACGCTTGCGGACTGCCACCTATGAAAGCCTGGCCGACTTCATGCGCGCCAACGGGATGCTGCAGGCTGCCTATAGCGTGATTTTCCAGCGGTAGCTTCCCGCATAGCGCAGAGCTTCGCGCACGGCCTTTGTGGTCGTTAGAGGCGCTTGTAGCCCTTTTCTACGAAATAGGGGTCGACGGTGTCTTTCTGACCCTGATGGGTGGCAGGGGTATCGGCCACGGCCTTCAGGTCAAAGCCGACCAGAGCACGGGTCGGTTTGGCCAGCAGTTGTTTGGTGGCAGGATCAAGCTCTCCGCGAGGTGTGATCCGCCAGCCGCCCTCGTCCCTGAACAGCACGGCCGTCATATAGCGCTGACCCGTCGATGTATCGGAGTCGATGCAGGTCATGGCGAGGTGCCCGGCATCTTCCCATTCGACCGCATCGCAGCCGGCCAGATCACTGTCGGCGACCAAGTTCAATCCGCCGGGTCCTGCCTCGAAGACAGACACGGAACCGCCCAAATCGGGGTCGTTATAGGCGAGCACCATCAAGCGGCCGTCGGGTGAAGCCGATGGCTCGCCTGCGGCACCGAACAGGGCACCTGAGGCGTCGATGAAATAGGCCATCTCCTCACCCTCGCCATGAAAGAAGGTCAGCCAGGGATAGTCGCGTCCGCCCAGGTGCCAGACACCGCGGAAACGCCAGCGCGCGCACTGGTCGAAGCCGTCGCAATAGCCGCTGTCGGTAAAGCTGGCGACGTCGTGGCCGGCCATGCGGATGATCAGGGCGTCCCCTTCACGCCGGGCCATGGCCGACCAACTCGCCAGGGGAGCCGTTTCCTGGTCGCGATCGAGGGCGAGGTTCTTAAGGCGGTCGGCCTCGATCTCGGCGGCGCTCATCTCACCGGAAGGCGGTTCGACCATCGCAATGGGCCGGGTGGGTTGCGGCCGTGTGGCGAGATGCCATGCGAGCGTGCCAGTGAGCACTACCCCCACGGCAACGGCGACCAGTCCGAGCTTGCGGATCATCGTCAGCCCTCTCCAGATGACAGCGTGCAGCGCGCAATGATTGCGACTTTGCGTTGATCTTTCAAGCCGGTGCGGCAAAGGCCCGTCGCCTAACCCCGCACCCCCACCCAAACCACATGCCGCGCGCCGCGCCCCTTGTGGGCCCGCACGCCGATCTCCTCGACGCCGTAGCCCGCCCGTTGCAGCCGCTTGGTGAAGGCGCTGTCGCGGGTGGAGGACCAGACCTCCAGCACGCCGCCGGGGCGCAGGGCGCGGCGGGCGGCGGCGAGGCCGGCCTGGTCATAGAGGCTGTCATTGCCCTTGCGGCTGAGGCCGCCGGGGCCGTTGTCGACGTCGAGCAGGATGGCGTCGTAAAGGCCCTCGGCCGCGCGGATCTCCGCGCCGACATCGCCGAGGCGGATCGCGACGCGGGGATCATCCAGGCTGTCGCCGTGCAGGCCGCCGAGCGGACCGCGCGCCCAGGCGACGACGGCCGGGACCAGTTCGGCGACCACGACCTTCGCATCGGCGGCGAAGGCCCCCAGCGCCGCGCGCAGGGTGAAGCCCATGCCCAGGCCACCGATCAGGATCCGGGCCCCGGGCCGCTGGCCGATGCGGTCGAAGGCCAGGGTGGCCATGGCTTCTTCCGAGCCGCTGAGCCGGCTGTTCATCAGCTCGATGGGGCCGGCCATGATCGAGTATTCGCTGCCGCGCCGCATCAGGCGCAGTTCCACCCCGTCGTCGGGCACGCTGGCGCTGTCGAGATGTTCCCAGGGGATCATGACGTCGCCTTCAGCCGTTGGTCAGGGCCAGCAGGGCGAAGGTCGCCAGCCAGTGTTCGCCCATATAGTCGCCGGAGATGTGGGGGACGGCGGCGCTCAGATGGTTCAGGGCCGCATTGATCGCGTGCATCTTTGCCGGGTCGAGGTCGGGCAGGGCTCCGGCCAGGGTCCGCCAGCACCAGGCCCGTGACAGGTTCAGCCCGTCCAGATGGGCGATCTTGCCGTCGGTGCGGTCGCTGACCCGGGCCGGTGTGAACAGGGTGGCCGGCTGCTTGCTGGCCAGATCCGGCAGGAAGCGCACGATCCAGACGTCGAACATGTCCTTGGACATCAGCCGCCGCATGGCCTCGGCCTCAATCAGGGCCGGGGACAGGAAGTCGTCGCCCGAGGGTTCCCAGGCCTGGCAGGCGGCGTCCTGGCCGTACCAGATCATCGCCCGGGTCGCGAGCAGCTGGCGCAGGGCTGCGTCGCCGGCCATGTCGGCATATTCGCTGGCCAGCACGAGGGCAAAGGCGGTGTTGGAATGGACCCCGGCCCGGACCGGATAGTCGGCCAGGGGCAGGAAGGCGCGAAACCGGTCAGCAAAGGCCTCGGCCAGGGGCGCGTGGCGGGCGGCCCAGGGTCGAGCAGGGTGGCGCAGCAGCTCGGCCTGCAGCATCAGGTCCCAGGCCCAGCCATAGGGGCGCTCGAAGCCCCGGCTTTCGGGGCGGGCCAGATAGGCGACCTCGGCGGCGACCTTGTCGGGGGTGAAGGCGTCGTCGAACAGGGCGATGATGGCCTCGGCCTCGGGCAGGTCCGGGCGGAGGCGCAGCAGGGTGGCCAGCAGCCAGTAGCCGTGCACGCAGGAGTGCCAGTCGAAACTGCCGAAGAAGATCGGATGCAGGTCACGCGGTGTGCGGGCATCGGCGTCGCCGGCCATCACATGGTCCAGCTTGTTGGGATATTCGCGCGTCACGTGGCCAAGGGCGATGCGGGCAAATCGCGAAGCCGTGCCCCGGGCCAGGCTGGAGGCGCTGCTGCGCTGGGGATCAGGCCCGGAAGGCGAGGGCATACATCAGAACCATATTGACGATCAGCAGGAGAACGGCGGTCGGAGCCTGGGCGCGGATCACGCCGTAGCGATCCTTCGATTGCAGGAGCGCCGCCGGCACAAGGTTGAAATTGGCCGCCAGCGGCGTCAGCAGCGTGCCGCAGAAGCCCGACAGCATGCCGATGGCGCAGACCACGGCGGATCGCCGCCGAACCGGCCGATCACCAGGGGCAGGGCTATCCCGGCCGTCATCACCGGAAAGGCGGCAAAGGCATTGCCCATCAGGACGGTGAAGCCGGCCATGCCCAGGCAATAGGCGGCGACTACGGCAAAGCGGCTGTCGACCGGGGTCCAGGCCACGGCCAGATCGCCGATGGTCTTGCCGACCCCGGCGGCGGCAAACACCGCGCCGAGGGCGGCCAGCATCTGCGGCAGCAGGGCGGCCCAGCCGACCAGGTCCATCAGTCGCCGGCCCTCCTGCAGGGCGGCGACGGGCGGCTGGCGGAACATCATCTGGGCCAGCAGCGCCGCCAGGATCGCAGCCAGGGCCAGGGCGATCAGGGTGGCGTTCTTGGCCTCGACCAGGGGCTGGCCGTGCAGGGTGGCGGCCTTGAGGACGAAGGTTCCGACCAGGGTGACGACCGGGATCACGAGGGCGGGCAGGAACAGGCGCAGGCCCAGCCGGCGGGCCAGGTCTTGGCGCTCGCCGGGCGAGGTCGTGGCGGGCGCGCCGACCCCCAGCTGTGCGGTCCCGGCCAGAAGGGCCAGGGCCAGGACCAGGAGGCCGTTGCCCAGATCACCCAGGTGGTCGCCCAGCAGGAAGCTGACCGCCACCAGGCCCCAGAAGGCGGCATTGCCGAAGCGCTTGCGATTGGCCCGGTCGCCGAGGCTGAGCCCGGCAAAGGCGGCGAACATGGCTCCGGCGATCAGATAGACGAGGGGAAGCCCGATCATGGCCGGGCCTCGGTTGTCGGGGCCAGGCGTCTGTCGAACAGCAGCAGCCGCGCGCCGTGCACGATGAAAGCGGCGATGGCCGTGGGGATGGCCCAGACCGACAGGTGCAGCGGCTCGACCGTGATGCCGCTCTGGTCGAGGAAGCCGACGATCAGCAGGATCGAGCCGATGGCCATGAAGATGTCCTCGCCGAAGAACAGGCCGACATTGTCGGTGGCGGCGCTCATGGCCCGGATCCGCTCGCGGTCGGCGTCAGTGACCGGACCGGCGGTCTCGGCGGCGGCCTCGGCCATCGGGGCGATCAGGGGGCGCACGGTCTGCGCCTGTCCGGCCACCGAGGTCAGGCCAAGGGCCGCCGTCAGCTGACGCAGCAGCAGATAGGCCAGCAGGATGCGTCCGGCCGAGGCCCCCTTCAGCGCCTGGATGGTCAGGCGGGCCCGCTCCTGCAGGCCGCAGCGCTCCAGGACCCCCACGGCCGGCAGGACCAGCCAGGCGATGGTGACATAGCGATTGGTGTTGAAGGCCTTGCCGAAGGCCTCGATCACCTCGACGGGGGACAGGCCCGCCGCGAGGCCCGCCGTCAGCGCCGCCGCGACGACGACCAGCAAGGGATTGAAACGCAGGGCGAAGCCCAGGACGATCACCGCGACGCCCAGCAGGGTCAACATGTCTTTGAGGGGCTCCGTCCCGACGATTCCGCCCCAGCGTCGGGGTTGCGGGCGCGGCTGGCAAGGCCTGCGGTCGAGAAGAGTGCCCTTGACGCTGGCACCCCCCGGCGCGACCTTCAACTCAACAACGATAACCTACTGGAGGAGGCCCCCATGGCCGACGGCACAGCACCCATCGTCACGTCGCTTAAGGACAAGGTCAGCGAGGCCGAGTGGCAGGCCCGCGTCGAGCTGGCAGCGCTCTATCGCCTGGTCGCCCTGCACGGCTGGGACGACATGATCTTCACCCACATCTCGGCCCGAATCCCGGGACCCGAGCACCACTTCCTGATCAATCCCTACGGCATGTTCTTCGGCGAGATCACCGCCTCCAGCCTGGTCAAGGTCGATCTGGACGGCAATGTCATCGACAAGACCCCGTACTTCATCAATCCGGCGGGCTTCACGATCCACTCGGCCATCCATGCGGCGCGGGACGACGCGCATTTCGTCATGCACCTGCACAGCGACCAGGGCGTGGCGGTTTCGGCGCATAAGGACGGCCTGCTGCCCCTGACCCAGCACGCACTAATTGTCTTGCCACAACTCGCCTATCACGACTATGAAGGTATTGCGCTCAATCTTGACGAGAGGGAACGGCTGGTGGCCGATCTCGGAACCAAGAAGACCATGATGCTGCGGAACCACGGCACCCTGTCGGTGGGCCAGACGGCCGCCGAATGCTGGCTGGGCATGTTCTTCCTCGAGCGCGCCTGCGCCCAGCAGGTCATGGCCCTGTCGATCGGCCGCGACAACGTGCTGCTGGCCCCTGAGGAGGCCCAGGCCGAGGTCCGCAAGCAGACCGGCATGGGCATGGGCATGATCGGCGGCCTGGCCTGGCCGGGCTGCCTGCGCAAGCTGGACCGGGAGTCTCCCGGCTACGCGGATTGAGGTCCCAGGTCGGACAGATCCGGGCCGTCGCAGTCTTCACGACTGCGGCGGCCCTTTTCTTTCCGGCTCTTGAAGGGGCCCGGGCGGGAGCCTGGCCTGCGCCCGAGGGCAAGACCCAGGTCATCGCCAAGTATGAGCGTCAGGCCGCCGACGAAGGCTTCACGCCGGACGGTGAGCGGGTCGCGATCGATCACCGTGAGGAGGAGGGGGCCTCCCTCTTTGTCGAGCACGGCCTGACGGACCGCCTGACGCTGCAGGCCCGGGCCGGACTGATCCGCGGCCGTGACCGGTTTGTGGCCTACGAAGGGCGTGGCCCGCTGGAACTGGGCCTGCGCTACACCGTCCTGCAAACCGGACGGACCGTGGTCTCGGTCTATGGCGGAGCCGCCGAGCCCGGAGCGGGGCGCAATGCCGGCTATGCGGCCCCGGGGCAGGGAAAGGCCGACCTCGAAGCCAGACTGCTGCTGGGACGCTCCGGTCAGTGGCGGGGCCGGCCGGTCTATCTCGACCTGCAGGCAGGTCGGGTGGCCCGTGCGGGCCTGGCCGACGAGACCCGGCTGGACGCCACCCTGGGCATCGCGCCGCGGCGCGACTGGCTGCTTCTGGCCCAGGCCTATGCCGGCGAGGCCGATGCCCAAGGCTTGCGCGCCCGCTGGCTGAAAACCGAGCTTTCGGCGGTTCGCCGATTTGACCGTTGGGGCGTCCAGGCCGGCTGGAGGCAGACGGTTTCCGGCCGCGAAGCCGCCCGCGATCAGGGCATTGTCATCGCCTTATGGCGCGGCTTCTGACTCTATTTCCATCGTGAAATGTTTCGTCATCCTGCTGTCACTGGACGTAGCTTTAGGGGAGCGGCATATGTCGCCGCACCTTGTCCCGACCGCCGACTCTCCTCGGCGATAGGAGTCGTTCCGTTGATCCGCAGGCACTTTTTCCTCGTGGCGGCGCTCGCCGCGATCTTGCTTTTGCTCGTCGCCGGCGGCGTCAAGCTGGCACTCGGCAACAAGGCCGGCGGCGCAGCGGGCAAGGCCGGCGGTCCGGGAGGCCGGGCCACCAGCGTCTCGCAGACCCAGGTCGCCACGCGGGCCTTCACCGATCGCATCGAGGTTCTGGGTGTCTCCAAGGGACGTCAGTCGGTCACCATCACCTCCAACACGGCCGAGATGATCACGGCGGTCCATTTCAGTGACGGCCAGTCGGTGTCGCGCGGCCAGGTCCTGGTGGAGCTCAAGGCCGACAGCGAAAACGCCGGCATCGCCGAGGCCAAGGTCCGCCTGGCGCAGGCCGAGCGGGACTATCAGCGCTGGAAGGTGCTGGCCGAGCGCGGCGTCGCACCGCGTGTCACGGCCGAGCAGTATCTGTCGGCCCTCGAGACGGCCCGGGCCGGTGTGGCCTCGGCCCAGGCCCAGAAGCTGGATCGGGTGATCCGGGCTCCGTTCGCGGGTCGCGTCGGCCTGTCGGATGTCGCGCCGGGGACCCTGATCAGCCCCGGGACGGCCATCGTGACGCTGGATGACGCCTCGGTGATCCGCGTCGATTTTTCGGTCCCTGACCGCTACCTGCCGACCCTGCGGGAAGGCCTTGCCATCGTGGCGCGGCCCGATGCCCTGCCGGGCGAAACCTTCCAGGGGCGCGTTGCGCAGATCGATACCCGCATCGATCCGACGACCCGGGCCCTCAAGGCCCGCGCCGAGTTTCCCAATCCCGGTGGCCGGCTGAAGCCCGGCATGCTGGTCAAGGTCGGCATTGACCAGGGCCAGCGGACGGCTCTGGCGGTCCCTGAAGCGGCCATCCAGTTCGAGGGCGAGCAGGCTTCCGTCTTCCTGATCGCCAAGGGGCCCAAGGGCAAGATCGCCAAGCGCACCAATGTCGAGACCGGCCTGACGGACGGTGGTTTCGTCGAGATCCGCTCCGGCCTGAAGGTCGGTGACAAGATCGTCGCCGACGGCCTGAACCGCGTTCAGGACGGGGCCGCGATCGGGGGTGGCAAGCCCCCCGGCGGCAAGGACCCGTCGGGCAAGGATCAGGCGGGCAAGGGCCCGACTGAACGCAAGGCCGGCTGATGCTGTCCGACCTTTCCGTCCGCCGTCCCGTCTTCGCCGCCGTTGCGGCGATCATTCTCTGCGTCATCGGTCTGGCGGCTTTTGCCGGCCTGCCGATCCGTGAGCTGCCCAATGTCGATCCGCCCGTTGTGTCGGTCTCGACCGCCTATCGCGGGGCGTCGGCTGAAGTCATCGAGGAGCGGATCACCCAGGTGATCGAGCGCCGTCTCCGGCATCCAGGGCATCGACCGGGTCAACAGCAGCTCGCGCGATGGCCGCTCGCAGATCAACATCACCTTCACGCTCGACCGCGACCTCGATGACGCGGCCAATGACGTGCGCGACGCCGTCAGCCGGGTTTCGGCCAACCTGCCCGATCAGGCCGACCCGCCGCAGATCGCCAAGGCGACCGCTGACAGCTCGCCGATCATCATCCTGAACCTGATCTCGACCTCGCTGTCGCCGCTGGAACTGGCCGACTATGCCGACCGCTATCTGGTCGAGCGCATGTCGACCGTGCCCGGCGTGGCCCAGGCCGGCCTCAACGGTCAGCTCTATGCCATGCGGATCTGGCTCAATCCCGACGCCATGGCCGCGCGCGGCGTGACGGTTGATGACGTTGAAAACGCGCTGAACAGCCAGAATGTCGAGCTTCCCGCCGGTTCGCTGGAAAGCGAGTCCAAGGACTTCACGATCCGGGTGGCCCGCAACTACTCCAAGCCCGAAGACTTCGCCCAGCTGCCGATCCGGGCCGCCAATGCCAGCGGCTTCGTGGTCCGGCTGGGCGATGTGGCCAAGGTCGAGGAAGGCTCGAACGAACGTCGCAAGATCTTCCGGGGAAACGGCATCAACCAGGTCGGCATCTTCCTGACGCGCCAGTCCCAGGCCAATGACGTGGCCATTTCCAAGGTCGTTGACCAGGAGATTGAGGAGATCAACAAGACCCTCCCGGCCGGGACCAAGCTGATCAAGGCGGTCGACAATTCGATCTTCACCGCCGAGGCCATCCATGAAGTCTGGGTGACCATGGGCATCTCGATCGGCCTGGTGGCGCTGGTGAATCTCGTATTCCTGGGCAGCTGGCGGTCGGCCCTGATCCCGTCGATCATCGCGCCGATCTGCATCCTCTCCACCTTCATCGTCCTGGCCCCGCTGGGCTTTTCGCTCAACCTTCTGACCCTGCTGGCCCTGGTGCTGGCGGTGGGTCTGGTGGTCGATGACGCCATCGTCGTCGTCGAGAACATCCAGCGCCGCGTGGACGAGGGTGAGCCCGCGCCGGTGGCCGCCCTGCGCGGCACCCGTCAGGTATTCTTCGCCGTCGTCGCCACCACAGTGGTGCTGATCTCGGTCTTTGCGCCCCTGATGTTCCTGCCGGGCTATATCGGCCGGCTGTTCGTCGAGCTGGCCGTCGCCATCGCGGCCGCCGTCGGCTTCTCGGCCCTGCTGGCCCTGACCCTGTCGCCGATGCTGGCCTCAAAGCTGCTGAAGCCGGCCTCCAGCGGCGGCTGGTTCAACCGCAAGGTCGATTTTGCAATGGACCGACTGCGCGACAGCTACCGCCACTCGCTGGAAAGCCTGCTGGGCGGCCGCGCGGCCGCCATCGGTACGGGTCTGTTTGTCCTCGTCCTGGCCGGTATCGCCGGCGGGCTGTTCCTAGTCCTGCCGCAGGAACTGGTTCCGGCTGAGGACCGGGGTCGGGTCGACGTTAACATCAGCGGGCCTGAAGGGGCCGGTTTTGACTATACCGCCAAGGCGGCAGCGGCCGTCGAAAAGCAGCTTGAGACCTACCGGGCGTCCGGGGGTGCCGAGCGGACGATCATTTCGGTGCCGCGCTTTGGCCAGAGCCAGTTCAATACCGGCAACGGCGTGCTGGTCCTGAAGGGCTGGGGCGAACGCGAGCAGACCGCTGACGAGATCGCGGCCGACCTCAACAAGTCGCTGGGCAAGATCACCGGCGTCCGCGCGGTGGCCAGTGTGCGTGGGGCCTTCCAGCGCGGCGGCGGCGGCGGCGGCGGTGGCGGCGGCACCAATGTCGACCTGATTGCGGTCGGCAACGACTATGTCCAGCTGGCCGAATGGCTGAAGCCGATCCTTGAGGCCTCTCAGGACAATGCGGGCCTGTCACGGCCTCGCATCGACTACGAGCCGACCTCGCCGCGCCTGTCGGTGCAGATCGACCGCGACAAGGCCGCCAGCCTCGGCGTTTCGGCCCAGTCGATCGGCCGGGCGCTGGAGACCATGTTCGGCTCGCGACGGGCCACGACCTATATCAAGAGCGGCCAGGAATATGACGTGATCCTGCAGTCGGCCCTGGATCAGCGCCGCAGCATCTCCGATCTCGACCAGCTTCAGGTCCGCACCCAGTCCGGGACCCTGGTCCCGCTGTCGACCGTCGTGACCACCCAGCTGCGCGGGGATACGCCCGACCGTCCGCGTGTCGACCGCCTGCGCTCGGTGACCCTGACCACCCAGCTGGCCAAGGGCTATACCGTCGCCGATGCCGTGGCCTTCTTCCAGGACGAGGCGGCAAAGCGCCCGACCCCGGGGGTCAGCGTCAAGTGGGGCGGACAGGCCAAGGACTATCTGGAAGCTTCGGGGGCTGTCGGCATCGCCTTCGGTCTGGCCCTGCTGCTGGTCTTCCTGGTTCTGGCGGCCCAGTTCGAAAGCTGGATCCACCCCGCCGTGATCATGCTGACCGTGCCGCTCGCGGTGCTGGGCGGCCTGTTCGGCCTGCTGATGACGGGTTCGACGATCAATACCTACAGCCAGATCGGCCTGATCATCCTGGTCGGCATCGCGGCCAAGAACGGCATCCTGATTGTCGAGTTCGCCAACCAGCTGCGCGATGAGGGCCTCAAGGTGAAGGAAGCGGTGATCGAGGCCGCCGCCATGCGCCTGCGTCCGATCATCATGACCTCGATCGCCACGGCCATGGGGGCCTTGCCCCTGATGCTGTGGACCGGGGCCGGGGCGGGCAGCCGCCAGACCATCGGGGCGGTGATCTTCATGGGGGCGATGTTCGCCACCCTGCTGACTTTGTTCGTGGTTCCGGTGTTCTACAACCTCCTCGCACGCTTCACGAAGTCTCCGGAGTGGACGGCGCGGCAGATCGAGGACTATGAAGCCCGTGAGAAGAGCGGTGAGGGGCAAACCTCACCGGCATAATCGGGTGAGGAAGCATGCCTGACGGCTCATTGACGGCGAAGCGGCAGGAAATCGCACTCCTTCGCCGTCTCGAGGAACGCATTCTCTGGCTGGCGTCGTGGACCATCCACAATGCCAACCATCTGCGGGAGAGCCGGGACGGGCTGAAGGTGGGCGGCCACCAGGCCTCCTGCGCCTCCATGACCACGTTGATGACCGCGCTCTACATGAAGGCGCTGCGGCCGCAGGACCGGGTTGCGGTCAAGCCGCATGCCAGCCCGGTCTTCCACGCCATCCAGCACCTGTTCGGCCGGCAGAGCCTGGACAACCTCAAGCGCTTCCGATCGCTGGGCGGAGCGCAGTCCTATCCCTCGCGCACCAAGGACATCGACGATGTCGACTTCTCGACCGGCTCGGTCGGGCTGGGTGTTGCCATGACCGCCTTTGCCTCGCTGGCCCAGGACTATCTGGCGGCCCGGGGCGCAGTGAAGGCCGAGGGCGTCGGGCGGATGATCTCCCTGCTCGGCGACGCCGAGCTGGACGAGGGCAATATCTACGAGGCCCTGATCGAGGCCTGCAAACACGACATCCGCAACACCTGGTGGATCGTCGACTACAATCGCCAGAGCCTGGATGCGACCACCCAGGACCGCATGTTCACCCGCTATGGCGAGATCTTCGAGGCCGCCGGCTGGACCGTCGAGACCCTGAAATGGTCGCGGCGGCAGCGGGACGCCTTTGCCCGGCCGGGTGGCGAGGCGCTGCAGCACTGGATCGAGACGACCCCCAACGACCTCTATTCGGCCCTGACCTACCAGGGCGGCGCGGCCTGGCGCGAGCGGTTGAATGCCGACCTTGAGGCCCATCCCGAAACCCTGGCCCTGATCGCGGGCTACAAGGATGCCGACCTCGCCGAACTGATGACCGAGCTGGGCGGCCACTGCCTGGAGACCCTGCTCGAGGCCTTCGAGCGGGCCGGCCAGGACGACGCGCCGCGCTTCTTCATCGCCTACACCGTCAAGGGCCTGAGGCTGCCGTTCCAGGGGCACAAGGACAATCATGCGGGCCTGATGACGCCCACCCAGATCGCCGAACTGCGCGACCGCCTGGGCGTGACCGAGGGGCAGGAGTGGGATCCGCTCTCGGGCCTTTCGTCGGCCGAGCGGACCGCCCTCAAGGGCCTGATCGCCCGTGCCCCGTTTGCCGCCGACGTGCGGCGTAGTCATGTGGCCCCCTTGGTGGCTACGCCGTCCGCCGATGAGTTGCTGGCCGCCGTGGCCGGGAACGGGGAGCAGTCGACCCAGGCGGCCTTCGGCAAGGTGATGTTCGAAATCTCCCGGCGCACCGACGAGTTTTCGGGCCGGGTCGTGACCACCTCACCGGATGTGACGGTCTCGACCAATCTGGGGGGCTTCGTGAACCGCCGGGGCGTCTTCCACCGCCGCGCGACCGAGGACGTCTTCAAGCGCCGCCGGATCCCTTCGGCCCAGGTCTGGTCGATGGCCGAGACCGGCCAGCACATCGAGCTCGGCATTGCCGAGAACAACCTGTTCATCGCCCTGGCGGCCCTGGGCCTGACCGCGCCGCTGTTCGGCGAGCGGCTGTTCCCGGTGGGAACCCTGTACGATCCCTTCATCGCCCGGGGCCTCGATGCCCTGAACTATGCCTGTTACCAGGACGCCCGCTTCCTGCTGGTGGCCACGCCCTCGGGCCTGACCCTGGCACCCGAGGGCGGCGCGCACCAGTCGATCAATGCCCCGGTGATCGGCATGGCCCAGCCGGGCCTCGATACCTACGAGCCCGCCTTTGCTGACGAGACAGCAGTCCTGATGGCTCATGCCTTCGAGCGCATCCAGGCCGTCGCCGGGGCCTCGACCTATCTGCGACTGTCCACCCGGGTGATCGATCAGCCCCAGCGGCTCGACGACGCCTGGCGCACCGGCGTGGTCGAAGGGGCTTACTGGCTGAGGCCGCCGGCTCCGGGGGCGCGCCTGGCGATTGTCTATAGCGGGGCCCTGGCCCCGGAAGCCCTGGCCGCCTTCGAGGCCCTGTCGGAGGACATGCCCGAGGCGGGTCTGCTGGCCGTGACCTCGTCGGACTGCCTGCACCGTGACTGGACGGCGTCCGGGCGCTCCCGCTGGACGGGGGAGGGGCCCCGGACCTCGACAGTCGAGCGGCTGCTGGCCGATCTCGACCGCGATGCGGGTCTCGTCACCCTGACCGACGGCTCACCCCTGGCCCTGTCCTGGCTGGGCTCGGTTCGCGGCCAGCGGGTCAGGGCGCTCGGGCTGGAGACTTTCGGCCAGTCGGGCGACCTGCCGGATCTCTATGGCAAGTATCGCCTGGATGCCGAGGCCGTTCTCGACGCCTGCGCCGATCTGCTGGCCTAGAGCATCGTGCGGAAAAGTGGGCACCGGTTTTCCGCAGAAACGATGCGAAGACAAAAATCTGGAGCAAGGTGAGCGCGTTTGATTTCGCGCGCCTTGCGCTAGAGACCGGACAAGACCGTCATCCGGATGATCAGGTCATCCTGGAAGTCGTAGGCGAGGGTGGCAGCGGTGTCCGACCACAGCCGGCCCTCAAGGCTGTGAACGGCATATTGCAGATCGACTTCCAGTCGTCCCGGGGCGACCAGGCGGGTGCGGATGATCCGGGCATCGGGGATCATCACCTCGAGCTGCCGCCCGAAATAGGCCTGTACCGCAGGACGCCCGGTGATGACGCCACCTTCGAGGATGTCCGGCCATTCCACCAGCGGATGGAACAGGTCGGCCAGGGCGCTGAGGTCGCGGGCATTGAAGGCGTCATAGGCCTGGACCAGCAGATCGTGTTCGCGGCTCATGGCCGCTCCGCGTCCGGGCCGATATCCAGACGCGCGACCCGCCCGTCCTGCAGCGTATAGACGTGATGGACGTGCAGGTCGGACCAGAGGCTGCCGGTGGTGCTGCGCACGATCTGGTTGATCAGCACGTCGATCCGGCCGTCCGGCAGGGTTGTAAACGCCAGGGGCGTGACCTCCAGCCGGATGACCTCGTGGTTCCGGCGCCAGTAGGCCTCCAGCGCCGCCTGACCGAGGATCCGCCCTTCAGCGATCTGGTCGGGCCAGTCGATCCCGGCCTGCACGCAAGCCAGAGCGGCCGTCCAGTCCCGGCGATTATAGGCGTCGAAAAGACGGTTCAGCAGCGCTTCGGCGTCAGGCATCAGGACGCGGGCTTGTAGCCCGTCTCAACCTTCAGATAGGCGATCAGGTCGATGCGGTCCTTGGGGGCCTTGACGCCGGCGAAGGACATCTTGGTGCCCGGCATGAAGCCGCGCGGATCGGCCAGCCACTTGTCCAGGTGTTCGCCGTCCCAGATGAACCCGGCCGCCTTGACGGGGTCGGAATAGCTGTAGTCAGCGACCGATCCGGCCTTGCGCCCGAAGACACCATAGAGATTGGGACCGGTCATCGACGGGCCGCCCTCGGCGATGGTGTGGCACGAGCGGCAGAGGGCGAACTTGCGCTGTCCGTTGGCCAGGTCGCCGGTGTTGTAGGGCGCGGGCAGGCTGGCCAGGGCCGCAGCCTTCTGCGCATCCGTCGGACCTTCGGCCACAGCCGGGGTCGCGGTGGGCGCGCCTGCCGCAGTCTTGTCGTCGCTCTTGGAGCAGGCCGTCAGGGCGAGGCACAGGGCGGCCGTCGCGGCGAGTTGCAGTTTGAGCATGGACATTCTCCTGGGCCTGGCGGCTGGACTGAAGCCGTTGTCTGTCAAGAAGGCCAAAAGCCTCAAAATTCGATTAGGAAGACGCACTGAAGTCACGATGCCGATCACGGCTGGCGTCGTGACCAGCGACGTTTGGACGCAAATTGTGCGACCGCGCGCCACATTCAATTCCGGCAGATCATCTGGGCCGAAAATATCTCGTATAGCGCCGTTATCCCGTCAAGCTTCCGCCACCTTGAAAGCGGCACCCCTGCGACAATAGCTGGTAACCTGTTGATTTTACGCAGAGAAATTTAGACCAAGAAACGTGGGTATGCACATAACCGTTTGACGCCCGTTAACCATAATCCTACGCAAATGAGGCGGGGAATTACCCCGACTTGGCTGGGATGTCGCGTAATGGACTGGAGCGAGGAAAGAACGGCTGTCCTGAAAAAGCTTTGGCTTGAAGGACTTAGCGCAAGTCAGGTTGCCCGGCAGTTGGGAGGCGTGAGTCGCAGTGCCGTGATCGGCAAGGTGCACCGTCTCGGAATCACGGCGCGTGAGGCACCCGTTCGCACAAGGTCTGTTTCAGTGCGCGTTCCGAGCCGCACCACGGTCCGCCCCCAGGTTGTTCGCACCGCGGTGCCGGCCTCGCCCCGGGCACCTATCCGGGTTCCGGTCGAATTGTCGGCGACGTCCAATATTCTGGGCCTTGAGGTTCACTCCTGCCGCTGGCCGATCGGCAATCCCGACCAGAACGATTTCGGGTTCTGTGGCCGGGAAAAGCTGGCGCGGGGCTCCTATTGCGACCAGCACGCCCAGGGCGCGTTCCGGCGCTGCCTGTCGCGGGGCGAGCTTGACGCCTGGGCCCAGGGATCCTCGGCCGGCCGACGGCTGCAGCAGGGCCGCACCTGATCCGACGAAACTTTTCCGCTGACTTTCATCGTTTCTCTCATTTGCCGAGCAGATCGCCATGAACATGGTCCTCATCGAAAACACCGCCGGCAGCAGCCAGGTCATCACCATCATCGAGGAGTTTGCCGGGCACTCGGTGTCCCGCGACCTCAATCCGGGAGATCACGCCCGCATCCCGGTCAGCCAGTTCAAGTCGATCACCGTCCGCGAGACCTGCCCCGACGACTGGCTCAGCCGGGCCCGGGCGCGCCGGAACGCCGCTGCGGCCGAGGCCTGAGGGCCGCTTCCCGCGGCACGGACCCGGCCAAGGTGAGCGCTACCGGTGCAAATGCGCACAATTTTAACCCGATCAAATCAGGCCTGATTGCACAGCTTCAGCGCGCATGACATGAAAGTCCCCGATCTTCGCCTTCGCAGAATGGGCAGGGTCAAGGATCGTGGGGGAAGCGCGCGCCGTGCCGTTGCCAAGCTATCTCAGTTATCTGCTTTACCAGACCGAGCAGCATCGCCGTTCGGTGGCGGCGGAGCGCGTTGCGAAGTTCGGCCTGACCTTTCCGAAGTGGGTGGCAATGGTCGCCCTGGCCCGCTTCGGGGCCTGCTCGATGACCCGCCTGGCGCGACTGGCGGCGACCGACAGGACCACACTCACCCGCTCGGTCGATGGCCTGATCCGCGACGGTCTGGCGGTACGGGCTGCCTCACCGACCGACCGTCGCATCGTCTTCGTCAGCCTGACCCCGGCCGGTGAGGACCTGCTCGTGCGTATTGGTGAGGATCTGGCTCCGGCCCATGACGAGCTCTATGCGGCCCTGACGGACGAGGAACGGGCCAATCTCAGCCGCTATCTGAAGAAGATGGTGACCGGCCTGATCGACGAACCCGAATGGCAGCAGGACGTTCTGGCGTTCAATCGCAAGGCCGAGGCCCTGACGGCCTGAGGGCGTCTCAGTCGTCGCCGCGTGGCCGGCCGCGCAGGCTCTTGATGCCGGCGCGCTTGCCCTTGGTTTCAAGCCTTTTGAGCTTGCTGGAATAGGTCGGCTTGGTCGGCCTGCGGGCCTTGGGTCGCTCGGTCGCCTTCAGGATCAGTTCGACCAGACGGGCGCGGGCCTCCTGGCGGTTCATTTCCTGCGAGCGGCTGCCCTGGGCGAACAGGACGAGGACGCCGTCCTGGGTCAGGCGGCTGCCCGCCAGGGCCTCGAGCCGGGTCTTGACGTCCTCGGGCAGCGACGGCGAACCGCGCACGTCAAAGCGCAGCTCGATGGCGGTCGAGGTCTTGTTGACATGCTGGCCGCCGGGCCCCGAGGCGCGGGCCGCCTTCTCGATGATCTCGTCGTCCTCGATCCGCAGCCACGAGGTGATCTGGATCATCGTCGGCCCCGCGTGGCCTTGACCACCAGGGTGTCGAGGGCCTGCAGGAATTTGCTGCGATCCTGCGGGCCGAAGGCCTTGGGACCGCCGGTCACCTCGCCCATCGACCGCAGATGTTCGCCGATGGAGCGCGAGGCCAGGGCCGAGCCGATCATGTCGGGGCTGAACACACGACCATTGGGGGCCAGGGCGGCGGCCCCCGCCTTCAGCACCCGATCGGCCAGCGGAATGTCATTGGTCACCACGACATCGCCGGGCACCGCCCGTTCGGCGATCCAGTCATCGGCCACGTCAGGTCCGGCATCGACGACGACCTGTTCGATCGCGACAGTCGCCGGCACCCGGATCCAGCTGTTCGACACCACGAAGGTCTTCAGCCCGTAGCGCGCAGCGACCTTGTAGATCTCGTCCTTCACCGGACAGGCGTCGGCATCGATGAAGATTGTTGTCATGACGGGTATCGCAGGGCTGTGCCGATATCTGTGCCGAGCTGGGTCACGGCCGTGACAGCGGTCGCTGACAGGTGGGTCAGGTTGGCGAAGCCGTGGACCTGGCTCGGATACTCGCGCAGATCGACAGCGATCCCGGCGGCCTGCAGGGCCTCGGCATAGCGCATGGCGTCGGGGTGCACGGGGTCGAGATGGGTGCCCGTGACCATCAGGGTCCGGGGCGTGGCGGAGGTGATCGTGTCCAGCAGGGAGGGGGGCGGAGCACCGGCGAGCTGGGCATTGATATAGGCCACGGCCATGCGGCCCAGCACCCGGGAGTCCTTCAGAGGGGCGGCGGACCAGGCGCGATCGTCGAGTTGTACCAGGGGATAGAACAGGGCCTGGACCTTTACCGAGCCGGGTCTGCTGCGATTGGCATCCGCGGCTACAGTTGCAGCGAGATAGGCTCCCGCAGAGTCACCGGCGACAGCCAGTCGATCCGCATCCAGGCCAAGGTCCGTTGCTTGACCACAGGCCCAGGTAAAGGCGCTCTTTGCATCCTTGACCTGTTGTGGGAACGGATTTTCGGGTGCGAGGCCATATCCGATCGAGAGCACCCGGGCCCTGGCGGAATGGGCTATCCGAACGCAGAGCGCGTCGTGCGTGTCGATATCGGAGATCACGAATCCGCCACCGTGGAAGAAAATGATCGCGGGGCCCGTCGCCTCCAGGCCCATCGGAACGTAGAGGCGCGCGGGGCAGGGGCCGGAGGCCGCAGGATAGTCAAAATTCCGGATCTCAGCGAGGCGTGGCAAGCCGCGATCCCGGTGCGCGATGGCAAACCTCGTTGCCTCCCGCACGCGGGCCAGGCAGTAGCGATGGGCGCTGGAGACCGTTGCCGCAAGGCGGTGTGCCAGGAGCGCTTTCATCGAACTCCGCTCACTTGGAATGTGGTGCCGGATGAGGGGATTGAACCCCCGACCTTCGGTTTACAAAACCGCTGCTCTACCGCTGAGCTAATCCGGCCGGTTCGCCGGGTCGCCCGACGGGGCCTCTCCTTAGCCTCTGATCGGGCCTGCGGGCAATGGGGGGAGGGTGATTTCGCCGGGTGCGGGGGGATATGAGTAGCGTTCTTTTCTGCCGACGCCGCAGGCCCCCTCCTGACCGGCTTCGCCGGTCGTCCGCCCCCGGCGGGGGCGGATGAGATCATCTTCCCCCTCCGGGGGAAGACGGTCGCGAAGCGACCCGTAGGGGGCAAGTGTCTGACGTTTCAACCGTCATTCCCGCCCTTGTGGCGGGAACCTCTTTGTCCGCCGCAGGTGCAGGCGGGGCGAAGTGCGCGCGCACTTCGCCGGCATTTCACGGCTCAGCTGAACCAGGGGTTCCCGCCACAAGGGCGGGAATGACGGGAGGGTATGGGGATAGGCGGT
>Ga0187845_1000622_pt1 | contig 21141 bp, 21 predicted proteins | sample SpaLakP09_SKY_68_FD_134515 | JGI IMG/M metagenome (GOLD analysis project Ga0187845, IMG submission 134515) | Oligotrophic lake water microbial communities from Sparkling Lake, Wisconsin, USA - SP09_SKY_68 | ecosystem: Environmental > Aquatic > Freshwater > Lake | place: USA: Sparkling Lake... | reverse complement strand
CTGGCCGACGACCGGGTTGATCACCGACTCGATGTCGTTCGAGCGGTAGCCGCCCTCGAGTTCGACGCGCCAGTTCTGGTCGAACCGGTAGCCCAGACGGGCGAAGGCCGCCCAGTCGTCCTGGGTTTCGATGTCGAACTGCGGACCGCGCGCGCTGAACGTCTCGATCGAGTCGATCGTGTGATAGCCCGCATCAATCGCGCCGTACCAGCCGTTCGGCTCGGCGTTGGCAACGCCGGCGGACAGGGCGAGAGCCCCGGCAGCGCTGGTGGCCAGAATGAAAGTTTTTACGCGCATGGGTGGATGCCCTCCGCAGCCCAAGTGAATTTGTGACGGCGTAGTAGCCGCCGCTGAGGTGTCATAACAGCCCCGCTGGCCCAGGTCGAGACGGGGCGAACGCGAACAATGGCGAGCGTGGCTGATGGGCTACAGCCCCCCCTTGCGCGGCACCCGTTTGCGCGAATTTTCGTCCGGCCTTGCTCTTGCCCGGTGAGAAAGCCGCCAAAACAGGCGAAGTCCGCCCCCTTAGCCGCCGCCGGTGCGTCCCGTCGCCTTGCCCGTTCCCTCGCAAACCGGGCAGATTTCGCCGGTGGTGGTCGTCCCTCCGCCCTGGCATTCCGGGCAAAGGACCGCGTCGAGGCCCTGCATCTGGGCCGGATCCGTGGGGCGGGACCGGGTCAGGTCGCGATCATCGATCTCATGCTCTTTCATACCGGGACCAACGGTCAGGGCGCGCGCAGGTTTCACGGCGGCTGGTTTCAGGTGACAGCGACCGGGCCTCGCTTTAGGAGCCTGCTCATCATGGACGAGACCGAACGGCAATCCGAGGATCGCGGCTGGGACACGGCGAAGACGCTCGCCGAGGCCCTGCCCTATATCCAGATCTATGACCGCAAGACGGTGGTCATCAAATACGGCGGCCACGCCATGGGCGAGAGCGCCGTGGCCAAACAGTTCGCCGCCGATGTGGTGCTGCTGAAGCTGATGGGCGTCAATCCGGTCGTGGTCCACGGCGGCGGACCGCAGATCAGCGCCATGCTGGACAAGGCCGGGGTCAAGTCCGCCTTCGTCGACGGCCTGAGGGTCACGGACGCGGACACCATGCAGGTGGCAGAAATGGTCCTGTCCGGCGCGGTCAACAAGGAGATCGCCCACTGGATCACCATGGCCGGCCGCGAGGCCGATGTCCGGGGCGTGGGCCTTTCCGGCAAGGACGCCGGCCTGCTGACGGTTGAAAAGACCAAACGCACCAAGCGCGACCCCGACAGCATGATCGAGCATGAGGTCGACCTCGGCTTCGTCGGCGAGCCGACCCGGGTCGATCCCAAACTGATCAAGCGGCTGCTGGAATCGGACGCCGACTGGGTGCCCGTCATCGCCCCCATCGGCGTGACCGAGGAGGGCCAGACCTTCAACGTCAACGCCGACACCGTGGCCGGCGCCGTCGCGGGGTCACTCGGCGCCAAACGCATGCTGCTGCTGACCGACGTGCCCGGCGTCAAGGGCGCGGACGGCGAGATCATCCGCCAGATGACCGTGGACGAGGCGTCGAGACTGATCGCGGAAGGTGTCGCCACCGGCGGCATGATTCCCAAGCTGCAGACCGCCATCGCGGCGGTGCGCGACGGGGTCGAGGCCGTTGTCATTCTCGATGGCCGCCGCCCCCACGCCATGCTGGTCGAGCTGTTCACTGAACACGGCGCCGGCACGCTGGTGAAGGCGTCTTGATCGACCTGTCGCACGTCTCCGCCTGGGTGTTCGACATGGACGACACCCTTTACCCGCGCGAGCAGGGGCTGATGCAGCTGGTCCAGGCGCGGATCAACGCCTACGTCGTCGAGGCGGTCGGTCTCGATTCCGCCTCCGCGCGCGTGCTGCAGCGCCAGTTTCTGGATGAGCACGGCACCACCCTGGCGGGGCTGATGGCCAACTACACCATCGATCCCGAGCATTTCCTGCACGATGTCCACGACGTGCCGATGGACGGACTGGAGCCGAACCCGCGCCTGGCCGAACAGCTGATGCGCCTGCCCGGCCGCCGCTTCGTCTTCACCAACGGCGCGCGGGAGTATGCCGGTCGGGTTCTGGACCGCCTCGGGGTCGCCGGCTGTTTCGACGGCGTCTTCGCCATCGAGGACGCTGACCTGACGCCCAAACCGGCCCCGTCGACCTTCCGCCATGTCATTGAACGCTTCGGCTTCGACCCGCGGCAGGCCGCCTTCTTCGAGGATACGCCGCGCAATCTGGAGCCGGCCAAGGCCCTCGGCATGACCACCGTCCTGATCGGCGACGGCCACGGCAAGCCGCTCGGCGACCACATCGACCACATCGCCCCCGATCTTCTGGATTTCCTGACCGACCTGACCTTCAAGGACGCCGCCGCATGACCGACCTCGCTCATCTGGAAGCCATCGTCGAAGCCGCCTGGGAAGACCGCGCCAATGTCTCGGCCGCCACCCACGGCGAGGTCCGCAAGGCCGTCGACCAGGCGCTGGCGCTGCTCGATTCGGGCCAGGCGCGGGTCGCCTCGCGCGGGGCCGACGGCGTCTGGACCACGCATCAGTGGCTGAAGAAGGCGGTCCTGCTGTCCTTCCGGCTCAACGACAATGAGATCATGCGCGGCGGCGACCGTGGCCCCGCCAGCCACGCGCCCGGGGTCGGCCCCTGGTGGGACAAGGTCCCCAACAAATTCGGCGACTGGACCGCGGCCCATTATCAGGAGGCGGGCTTCCGCTCCGTGCCCGGCTCGATCGTGCGGCGCGGGGCCTTCATCGGCCGCAACGTCGTGCTGATGCCCAGCTTCGTGAACATCGGCGCCTTCGTGGACGAAGGCTCCATGGTCGACGCCTGGGCCACGGTCGGCTCCTGCGCCCAGATCGGCAAGAACGTCCACCTGTCCGGCGGTGCCGGCATCGGCGGGGTACTGGAGCCGCTGCAGGCCAATCCGACCATCATCGAGGACGGCTGTTTCATCGGTGCCCGGGCCGAGGTGGCCGAGGGCGTCATCGTCCGCGAAGGCGCGGTCCTGGCCATGGGCGTCTATCTGTCGGGCTCGACCAAGATCATCGACCGCGCGACCGGCGAGGTCTTCCGCGGCGAGGTGCCGGCGTATTCGGTCGTCGTGCCCGGCAGCCTGCCCGACCCGAACGGCGGGCCGTCGCTGTACTGCGCCGTGATCGTCAAACGGGTGGACGCCCAGACCCGGGCCAAGACGGGTGTGAACGAGCTGCTGCGGGACTAGGCAACCATTTCAACCGGCGGCAAGGTGCGATCATGTCTGATCGTCTCGCCAATGCCTTCGACTTTCGCGGTCGTCTGAGCTTCGTCGGTCGTCAGCGGCTGGAACGCAAGCTGTTGCTCATCGCCATGCCCGGCGTTGTCGGCCCGATATTTCTGCTCATGATCGGCGCGCCCCGTGCGGTTGCGGCAGCGGCCGCCTTGCTCCTTGTCCCGGCCCTTGTCGGCCTCGTCGCGGCCAATGTGCGCCGACTGCATGACGTCGGACGCCACGCGCATCGCGTCCATCTGAAGCGATGGTTCTGGCTCCTGATCATCAGCACGCCGGTCGGGGTCGCGCTCGCACTTCCCGATCTGCCCGAGCCGGCCCGGTGGGGCCTCGCGGGAGTCTCGGGCGTCGCGTTGCTCGCAAGCCTCTTTATTCGCGACCTGACCTGGACGGAGTGGCACCGGGGAGACCCCGGCCCCAATCGCTTTGGCCCCGCACCCGAATAGCCGTCAGTTCGCCACGGCCAGCCGCACCAGCTTGCCGTTTGTCTCGTCCGTGATCGCCCAGACGGCACCGTCGGCCGCCACGGCGACGTCCCGCACCCGTTCGCCGATATCGGTCATCAGCCGCTCCTCGCCGACGACCTCGCCGTTCTCGAGCACCAGACGGGCGATATGCTTCTCCTTGAGGCTCGCGACCAGCAGGTTGCCGCGCCAGCCGGGGAACATGGCACCCTCGTAGAAGGTCATGCCGCCGGGCGCGATCTCCGGGTCCCAGTAGTAGACCGGCTGGGTGGTGCCCTCGCGGGCGGTGACCCCTGCGTTGATCGGGGCGCCGCGGTATTCGATGCCATAGGCCACGTCGGGCCAGCCATAGTTGAGGCCGGCGCGATCGAAATTCAGTTCGTCGCCGCCGCGCGTGCCGTGTTCGATGGTCCAGACCTCGTCTCCGGCGATGGCCACCCCCTGGACGTTGCGGTGACCCAGCGACCAGATCTCCGGCAGGGCACCGGCGCGGCCGACGAACGGGTTGTCGGAAGGGGTCGAGCCGTCGGCATTGATGCGGATGGTCTTGCCCATGTGCGAGGCGAGGTCCTGGGCCTGGGGCCGCATCGGCGCGTCGGACCGTTCGCCGAGGGTGATGAACAGCTTGCCGTCGGACGCGAACGCCAGGGACGAGCCATAGTGCAGCCGGCCCGCATAGGTCGGCGTGGCGCGGAAGATCACCTCAACGCTCTCGACCCGCATCCCGTCGTCCGACAGGCGACCGCGGGCCACGGCGGTGCCGTTGCCGCCTTCACGCGGTTCGGCATAGCTCCAGTAGATCATCCGGTCCTGGCCGAAGCTCGGGCCGGTCACGACGTCCAGCAGGCCGCCCTGCCCCTGCGTGTCCACGGCGGGCAGGCCGGCGACCGGCTCGCTGATCGCGCCCTCGGCGGTGATGATGCGCAGCCGGCCGGGCCGCTCGGTCACCAGCCAGCGGCCGTCGGGCAGAAGCGCGAGACCCCACGGCTCCTCCAGCCCCGAGGCCACCACCGTATGGGCCAGGGCGACTTCGGTGCGCACGCCGGGGGCACGGGTCTGGCCGGCAAAGGCGGGCTGCTGGTCCGGGGCATTGGCCGCACGGGTCTCGACCGGATCCCCGGGCCGCGCCGCGTCCTGTCCGTTGGCACCACAGGCGGCGGCCAGGGTCACGGCGGAGACAGTGGCGGCGAGGGCGAGCAGGCGCATGGGAAACCCCTTGAATCGGACGGGCGGGAAACGGTCGCCGCAGCCTAGCCGTTCCGTCCCGGCCGCGTCACCTGTGTGCGACGCATGGCCCCGGCCCGACACTCGCATGAAGGCGGCTTGAATCCGCCACCGCCTCCCTCTATAGGCACCGCTCTTCCGGCGGACAGACCAGTTCCCGCCGGGACTCGAGTGATCGGGGCTGGGTAGCTCAGCTGGTTAGAGCGGTGGATTCATAACCCACAGGTCGGCGGTTCGAGCCCGCCTCCAGCCACCATCGCCGCAACCCGTCACCCTCCCCCGCGTTAACCGCCAAGGTTCAACGCTGATCGGGGATATCCCATGCGCATCCAGTCCATCACCCTTGCCGCCGTCGCCGCCCTGGCGCTGGGCGCCGCCGCCTGTACACCGACGGAACAGCAGGAGGCCGAGGCCAAGGCTGAAGTCGCGGGCGAAAAGGCGGGGGATGTCGCCGCACAGGCCGGTGAAGTGATCGAGTCGGGTGCCATGAAGGCCGCGCGGGCGGTCGAGGGCGGCGCGGGCGACGTCGCCGCGCGGCTGGAGGAAAATCAGGCCGAGGCCGCCGCCGAGGGCCGGCCCGGCGCGGTCGATCCGGCCACGGACGAGCGCGTCCCCGCCAACTAGGGCGTCAGCGCATCAGGCAGCCGGCTCCGCCAGCAGCGCGTCGATCAGGGCGCGCGCCTCGGGGCTGGCCCAGTCGGCCTCGCCGGAGAAGGACGCGCGGATGCGGCCCTTGCGGTCCAGCAGCACGGTCTGGGGCATCTTGCCTTCGCCCGGCAGTTCGAACGGCAGCTGGAATTTCATGTCGCTGTAGAGCGGCAGGGGCTCGTGCACGTCGATGAAGCTGCGGGCGTCGGCCAGGCCGTCGGGCGTGGCGTCGACATTGATCGGCAGGACCATCAGCTCGTTGTCGGGATAGGCCTCGTCCAGACGGGCGAGGGTGGGCATCTCTGTGCGGCAGGGCGCGCACCACATGGCCCAGAGGTTCACCACCACCACCTTGCCGCGGAATTGGGCGAAGGTGACGTCGGCGCCGTCGCGGTTCTTGAAGACATAGGCCGGGGCCATCGGCGTGGCCCTGGGCGTCTCCAGCCGGGTCAGGGAGCCGGTGGCGAAACGGGCCAGTTCGCTCTTCGCCGCGGGTTCCGGCGTTGCGGCTTTGAAGAAGGCGTCGCGATTGGCGTATAGCAGGCCCGCGCCCACGATCATGCCGACCGCCAGCGCGCCCGCGATCGCTATCCCCGCCGTCTTCGAGCCCTTCATGACCAAGCCTTCCCCCACGCCAGCGCCAGTTAAGCCTTCTCCGAACGCGGAAGGTCAAGACATGTGGGGCGGGCGGTTCTCGGCGCGACCGGCCGACATCATGCAGGCGATCAACGTCTCGATCGGCGTGGACCGGCGTCTGTGGGCCCAGGACCTGGCCGGTTCGCGGGCCCATTGCCGCATGCTGGCGGCGCAGAAAATCATCACAGCCGCCGACGCCGAAGCCATCCTGGACGGGCTGGACGCCATCGAGGCCGAGATCCGCGACGGGACCTTCCCGTTCCGCGACCAGTTCGAAGACATCCACATGAATGTCGAGGCGCGGCTGGCTGAACTGGTCGGCGAGCCCTCCGGCCGTCTGCACACGGCACGCAGCCGAAACGATCAGGTCGCCACCGATTTCCGCCTCTGGGTCCGCGCCGCCTGCGACGCCGCCGTCGAACAGCTGCAGGGGCTGCAAGGCGCCCTGCTGGTCCGCGCCGACCAGCACGCCGGCGATCTGATGCCAGGCTTCACCCATCTGCAGCCGGCCCAGCCGGTGACCTTCGGCCATCACCTGATGGCCTATGTCGAGATGTTCGGCCGCGACGCCGCCCGGTTCGCCGATGCCCGGGCACGGATGAACGAGAATCCGCTGGGTGCCGCCGCCCTGGCCGGATCGCCCTTCCCCATAGACCGCCACATGACCGCGGCAGAGCTGGGCTTCGACCGGCCGATGCGCAATTCGCTGGACGCCGTCTCGGACCGCGATTTCGCGTTGGAAAGCCTGGCCGCCGCCTCGATCTGCGCCGGCCACCTGTCGCGGCTGGCCGAGGAGATCGTCATCTGGATGACGCCGCAGTTCGGCTTCGTGACCCTGCCCGACGACCTGACCACCGGTAGCTCGATCATGCCGCAGAAGCGCAATCCGGACGCCGCCGAACTGGTCCGCGCCAAGACGGGCCGGATCATGGGCTCGCTGGTGGCCCTGTCGACGGTCATGAAGGGCCTGCCGCTGGCCTATTCCAAGGACATGCAGGAGGACAAGCCGCCGGTGTTCGAGGCCTTCGACGCCCTGACCCTGGCCCTGGGGGCCATGACGGCCATGGTTTCGGCCCTGCAGCCGAACACGGAGCGGATGCGCGCCGCCGCCGGTTCGGGCTTCTCCACCGCCACCGACCTGGCCGACTGGCTGGTCCGCGAGCTGAACCTGCCGTTCCGCAAGGCGCACCATGTCACGGGGGCGGCGGTGAAGCGGGCCGAGGCCCTGGGCGTGGATTTGTCGCAACTGCCGCTGGCTGAACTGCAATCGCTTGAGGCGGGCGTGACGGAAGCGGTTTACAAGGTGCTCACCCCTGAGGCCTCTTGCGCCAGCCGCCAGAGCTTCGGGGGCACGGCGCCGGAACAGGTCCGCGCGCGCATTGCCGAGTGGAAGACGCGTCTCGCGTAAGGGGATTGGGATGAAGAAGATCGTTGTCGCGGGCATCGCCGCCCTGATCGCCGTCTCCGCCGCCGGTTGCGGCCGGATGGCCGACCTCGACGCCCCGCCGGCCAGACAGACCGAGCGCGGCATGCGCGACGAGCGGGCACGCAGCCTGCCCGAGCCCGCGACCGTCAACCGTCCGGCCAGCCAGGTTCCGATCGACGGCGGCCCCAGCTCGAGCCCCTACGGCGGCTCGGGCGCCAACCCCGGCTAGGGTTTCCTTGCACCATTTCGACCGGATCGACGGCGCGCTTCAGGCCGAAGGCGTGCCGCTGGAAGCGCTCGCCGACGCCGTCGGCACGCCCGCCTATGTCTATTCGACCGCGACCCTGACGCGGCACTACGGCCTGCTGGCCGACGCCGTCGCGACCCATCGGGCGGCGCTGGGCGACGCCCTGATCGCCTTCGCGGTGAAGGCCAATTCCAATCTGTCGGTGCTGGCCACGCTCGCCCGGCTCGGCTGCGGTGCCGATACGGTGTCCGAGGGCGAGATCCGGCGGGCGCTGAAGGCCGGCATTCCGGCGGACCGCATAGTCTTCTCCGGCGTGGGCAAGACCGACGCCGAACTGGCCTTCGCCATCGAGACCGGTGTGCGCCAGATCAATGTCGAGAGCGCGGTCGAGCTGGACCGGCTGATCGCGGTGGCGGCGTCGAAGGGCGCGCGGCCGGAGATCGCCATTCGGGTCAATCCTTCGGTCGGCGCCGGCGGCCATGCGCGGATCACCACCGGCGGGGCGACGGACAAATTCGGCGTGCCGGCGGACGAGGCCCACGCTCTCTACGCCCGCGCCAGCCTGTCGCCGCATGTGACGCCGGTCGGGCTGGCCTGTCACATCGGCAGCCAGATCACCTCGCTGGAGCCGCTGGAAGCCGCCTTCCGGGCGCTGCGGACCATGACGCTGGAGCTTCGCGCGGCCGGACTGTCGGTGTCGCGGCTCGACCTCGGCGGCGGATTGGGCGTGCCCTATCACGGCCAGTCGGACCTGCCGTCGATCGAGGCCTATGTCGCCATGGCCGCCCGCGTGCTGGACGGTCTGGAGGTCGAGGCGGCGTTCGAGCCGGGCCGCCTGCTGGCCGCCAACGCCGGGGTGCTGCTGAGCCGGGTCATCCAGGTCAACGAACGCGGCGACGGTCGGCGGTTCCTGGTGCTGGACGCCGGCATGAACGACCTGATGCGCCCGGCGCTCTATGACGCCTTCCACGATCTGGTCCCGGTGCGCCCGCGCGAGGGCGAGCCACGCCTCTACGACCTCGTCGGCCCGATCTGCGAATCCACCGACATTTTCGCCCGCGACCGCCTGCTGCCGCCGATGCAGGCGGGTGACCTCGTCGCCTTCATGGGGGCGGGAGCCTACGGAGCGGTGCTGGCCAGCGAGTACAACAGCCGGCCTCTGGTGCCGGAGGTGCTGGTGGACGGTGAGCGGTGGGCCGTGGTCAGGGCGCGGCCGACGTATGACGAGATGCTCGAGCGAGAGCCCCGGGCCGACTGGCTCTAGTCCAGCGCACACACATCCGGCAGGCCGCGCAGCGCCCCGGCGTGATCCAGCCCGTAGCCCACCAGGAACCGGTTCGGGGCATCCCAGCCGACGAAGTCCGGCTCGGGCGCGCGCGGCAGCGGCCAGGGCTTCTTGGCGAAGACCACAGTCAGGACCTCCGCGGCCCCCTTCGACTTCGCGATCCGCACGGCCTCGGCCAGCGACAGCCCCGTGTCGAAGACATCGTCGACGATCAGCACCCGGCGGCCCTCGATCGAGCGCTGGAAATCCGCATAGACGTCGATCCGGCCCCGGCTGGTCTGTTCATCGCCATACGACGCGAGCCACAGGGCGTCGAAGCGGACGTTACGGCCGATCCGTGACAGGGCGCGGGTCAGGTCGGCGGCGAACCACAGGCCACCGGTCAGCAGCACGGCCGCCACGGTTTCGTCGTCGATCACCGGGGCGATCTGGGCCGCGAGATCGGCGACGATGCGCTGAACCTCGGCTTCGGGAAGCAGGACGGTGGGTTTGACGACGTCTTGGGGGGGAGTGTCAGCCATGCGAGGCGGATACCGCCTCTTACCCGTGGGTGTCCACCACCGGCACGGCGTCGATCGGATGCATGTCCATCGGCACCGGCGCACCCGGCGACAGGGCGGGGCGCAGGCCGCCGTCAGCGGGCGCGGCCGGGGCAGGGCCATGCGGGGCTTCCGCATGAGCCGGCGCGGGCGCGGCGGGGGGCCGGCGGGTATCGGCATGGGGCGCGGGTGCGTGCGGCGCGGCGGCGCGGGCCGGGGCCTCATCCAGCACGAAGGCGACGCCGACGCCCTGGCCACGGGCACCCGGATCGGGAATCACGGCGGCGAAGCCCTGGACCTTGCCGGGCAGGACCGGCGCGGCGTCGATGCGGATGACGGCATGGCCGATCTCGGCGCCGTGGGCGTCCAGCAGGGCGACACGCACAGGCGGGGCGATACGTTCGTTGTCCCGCACATTCCTCAGCGCGCCGGAGACGATCACCTTGCCGGGGTCATTGGGCAGGGGTTTGGCGCTGACGGCCTCGAAATCCAGTCCGGTCGGGTTCACGGTCAGGCCGATGGCGGCATAGGCGGCGGCGGCGCGGGGGGCGATCTCGACCACCTCCACGCGGAACAACCAGGCCGAGGCCAGCAGGGCGGCGAAGCCGGACGCGATGCCGGCCCAGACCACCCCGTGCGCTGCGGCGCGGCGCAGACGGCGCTGCTGTTCGGCGCGGGCACGGAAGGCCTTGGGCAGTTCGGGTGCCGGCGTCTCGGCCAGTGATTCGGGTTCGGGCTCGTCGCGATGGCCGAAGCTGACGGCCTCCGCCGGTGTCGAGGACTGGGACAGCTCCAGCGGCTCGTCCAGGGTTGCGCGCCAGGTGTGGCGGCACGACTTGCAGCGCACGGTCCGGCCGGCGGCCCCGATCGCTTCATCAGGGGTGAAATAGCTGGTGGCGCAGGACGGGCAGGTCAGTATCATGTGCGCTGACTGCGAGGCTCTTCGCCCCCTCCCGTCGCGGCCTGGCCGCGTCCTGACCCGAAATTCATGCCCGTCCAGCCCCGCCGCGCTTACCCATCCGACGCCGCATCCGACACCGTCCGCCTCTCTGGCGTGGGTTTCGGCTATGCCGCGACGCACCGCGCGCTGCGGGACGTTAATCTCACCTTGCCAGCCGGCTCTTTCCACTTCCTTACCGGCGCGTCCGGGGCGGGGAAGTCGACCTTGCTGAAATTGCTGACCCTGGCCGAGCAACCGACCGTGGGAACCCTGCATCTGTTCGGCGAGGACGCCACCGCGGCGCCGCGCCACGCCCTGCCCGCCTTCCGTCGCCGCATGGGGGTGGTGTTCCAGGACTTCCGGCTGCTGGACCACCTGTCCGCCTTCGACAATGTCGCCCTGCCCCTGCGGCTGACCGGCCGGAAGCAGGCCGACTACGCGGGCGATGTCGAGGAGATGCTGGACTGGGTCGGGCTCGGGGACCGGATGGATGACGCCCCGCCCGCCTTCTCGGGTGGCGAGAAACAGCGGCTGGCCATCGCCCGCGCCGTGGTCACCAAACCCGACCTGATCCTCGCCGACGAACCGACCGGCAGTGTCGATGCGAAGATGGCCGAGCGGCTGCTCAAACTGTTCCAGTCGCTGAACCGGCTGGGCACCACGGTGCTGATCGCCAGCCATGACGAGGCGCTGGCCAAACGCTCGGGCGCGACCGTGCTGCGGCTCGAAGGCGGCCGGCTGACCGGAGGCGCGGCATGATCCGCCGCCTGTTCAACACCCGCCCGTCGCTGCTGTCGCGCGACGCCGGCGGCGAGGCCTGGCTGGCCGGCCTGATCGCCGTGCTCTGTTTCCTCGCCTGTCTGTCGGCGGTCGGGGCCGTCTCGGCCGACCGGGCCGCCCACGGCTGGGCCCGCCAGCTTCGGGCCGAGGCCACGGTCCAGGTCCGGCCGCGCGTGGGCGAAACCGGAGCCGAGGCCGCCGCCCGCGCCGCCCAGACCCTCGCCGGGGGTCGAGGGCGTCGAAGAGGCCGCGGCCATGGACCGCGAGACCGCCGAGGCCCTGTTGCGCCCCTGGATCGGCGACGCCGTCCTGCCCGACCTGCCCATTCCCTATCTGGTCACCGTCCGGCTCGACCCGGCCGCCCCCGCCAGCGCCGTCACCCTCGGCCGGGCCATGGCGGAGGCCGGAATCGACGCCACCGTCGACGACCACAGCCTGTGGCGCGGCGAGGTCGAGCGATCGGCGGGGCTGATCACGCTTCTGGCCGCCGCCGCCTTTCTGCTGACCGCGGGCGCGGCCGGCGCCGCCGTCGCCTATGCCACGCGGGCGGGCATGGCGGCCCAGTCCGGCGTGATCAGCACCCTCAGCCTCAACGGGGCCTCCGACAGCACGGTCGCCGGCCTGTTCCAGGTCCGCTACGGCCTGCTGGCCGCCGGCGCCGGCGCGATCGGTGCCCTGGTCGCCATGCTGCTGGTCGCGGGCCTGCGTTTCCTGGGCGGTGCCGAGGGCGTGACCCCCGCCCTGCCGCTGGCCTGGAGCGACCTGCTGATTCTCTCGCCATGTCCGCTGCTCGCGGCTACGGTGGCGCTTGTGGCGGCGCGATTCACCGCTCTGGCGCGGCTGAAGCGGGGTCACTAGGTTAAGCGCATGAAGTTTCTGACCTTCATCGCCATTCTGGTGCTGATCTGGACGATCGGCCTGTTCGCCTTCGCCGAGCGCGTGCGGGGATTCACGCCCGCGCCCGAGCCGGCCCGCGCCGACGCCATCGTCGCCCTGACCGGCCCCTCGGCCGAGCGGGTCAACGCCGCCATCCGCCTGCTGGAGCAGGACAAGGGCCAGCGGGTGCTGATCTCCGGCGTCAACCGCGAGGTCCGCCGCCAGGAGCTGCGCGCCCTGACCCCCGGCTCCAACCGCCTGTTCAACTGCTGCGTCGACCTGGGCTTCGAGGCCGAGGACACCATCGGCAATGCCCAGGAGATCGCGGCCTGGGCTGACGCCAAGGGCTATGACAGCCTGATCGTGGTGACCTCGGACTATCACATGCCGCGGGCCCTGACCGAGATCCGCGCCGCCGCGCCGGGGATCGAACTGACCCCCTATGCGGTCGAGACGCCGTCGCTGGACAATTCCCGCTGGTGGAAGGCCGCCGTCACGGCCCGGCGGATGACGCTGGAATACATGAAATATCTCGCCGCCCTGGCCCGGGCCACGGTCGGCGGCGGTCGCGCCGACACCGCTGACGCCCCCGCAGAACAGGCCGCCTGACGTGACCACGATCCGGTCGCTGCTGTTCGTCGCCTGGCTCTATCTGTCGATGGTGCTGTTCGCCGTCGGCCTGTCGCCGGCCCTGCTCATGCCCTACCGCCCGGCCATGTGGGTGATCCGCAGCTGGTCGAAATTCTGCCTGTTCGGCCTGCGCTGGATCGCCGGGGTCAAGGTCGAGTTCCGCGGGCTGGAACACCGCCCGACCGGCGCCGCCCTGATCGCCGGCAAACACCAGTCGATGCTGGACGTGATCGCACCCTTCGCGGTCCTGCCTGACAACTGTTTCATCATGAAGCAGGAGCTGGCACCCCTGCCCTTCTTCGGCTGGTTCGCCACCAAGACAAAGATGATCGCCGTCGACCGCTCGGCCCATTCCAAGGCCCTGAAGGACATGGTCCGCCAGGCGCGGGCCCGGTTCGCCGAGGGCCGTCAGATGCTGATCTTCCCCGAAGGCACCCGCGCGCCCGTCGGCGCCCCCGCCGACTACAAGCCCGGCATCGCCGCCCTCTACCGCGACCTCGACTGCCCCTGCACCCCGATGGCCACCAACTCGGGCGTCTACTGGCCGGCGCATGGCTTCCGCCGTTATCCGGGGACGATCGTCTATGAGTTCCTGCCGTCGATCCCGGCAGGCCTGAAGCGGGATGCGTTCATGGCGACGCTGGAGGAGCGGCTCGAGGGGGCGTCGAACGCGCTGCTGGGACGAGAGCCTATCTCAGGCTCTCCCATGCCAGCGCATGCACCCGATCCCGTCCCAACGCCGCAGCCATAGGCGGCTCTCCGAATAGCCCCGCGATCGCCGGGTCCCGCACATCCAGCCCGCCCGTGAAGGCCCCGAACGCCGGCAGCACCGCGCGCCGTCCGTCTGTCACGAAGGCCGGCCGCCTCACGCCCCGCCCATGCGCCGCAACCCGCGCCGCCGGGTGCAGGTGGCCGGCGATCTCGCCCGGTTGCTCACCCGCCTGAGGCTCGTGGATCAGGCGCAGGGAGCCCAGCGCCATGGTCTCCACCACCTCGCCGACGAGATCGTCCATGGCCCCGGCCAGGGCGGCGATGTCGTGGTTGCCCTCCAGCCAGATCCAGTCGCGGCCCGCCGCCAGCCGTTCCAGCCGGGCCTTGTCGTCCGCCGCCATCCGGCCCACCGACTTCGCATCGTGGAAGCTGTCGCCCAGCAGCACCACCGCCGCCGGCGACAGCGCCTCGATCTCGGCTTCCAGCCGGTCCAGCGTAGCCCGGCTGTCATAGGGCGGCAGCATCTGGCCGCGGGCGGCGAAGGCCGAGCCCTTCTCCAGATGCAGGTCGGCGGCGATCAGCGTCCGGTGGTTCAGGACCCACAGGGCACCCGAACAGCGCAGCACGCAGGGCTCGCCCTCGATATGGACGCGCAGGCCGCCGCTGGGGCAGCGGGCGGGGGACAGGGCCTGTCTGAGGGCGGCGTTCATTCTGCCCCCGCCAGCTCGGGCGGCGCGTCCGCCATCACCTCGGCGATCAGCGTCTCCTCGTCGAACCCATAGGCCGAGGCGTCGAGGATCATCTCCGCCGCCTGCCCGCCGCCGACCCGCTCGCGGCCGATCTGGACCAGCACCGGCACGCAAAAGGGCGAGGGCCGCTCCAGCGGCACATGTTTGATCTGGCCCCGGATCCGTTCGAGCAGCTGTCCCAGCCGCGCCACGTCCAGCAGGCCCGCGGCCGCATCGGCGCGGGCGGTCTTGAGCAGCAGGTGGTCGGGCTGGTGGCGGCGCAGCACGTCGTAGATCAGGTCCGTCGAAAAGGTCACCTGCCGGCCGGTCTTCTCATTGCCCGGCTGGCGCTTCTCGATCAGCCCGGAGATCAGGGCGCAATTGCGGAACGTCCGCTTCATCATGAAGCTCTCGGCCAGCCAGCTCTCCAGATCGTCGCCCAGCATGTCGGGCTCGAACAGGGCGCCGAGGTCCAGCCCGTCCATCGGCTTGATCGACCAGATGGCGAGGGAATAGTCGGTGCAGACGAAACCCAGCGGCCCCACGCCCAGCCGGTCCAGCCGCCGCGTCAGCAGCATGCACAGGGTCGCATGGGCCAGCCCGCCCTCGAACGGATAGGCCACGAGGAAATGCCGCGAACCCCGCGGGAAGGTCTCGACCAGCAAGGTTTCCGCATCCGGGATGACCGACCGCGCCTCCTGCAGCTCCAGCCATTCCTGCACATCGGGCGGCAGGATGCGCCAGTGATCGCGGTCCTGGATCATGGCCCGCACCCGGCTGGCCAGGGAGGTCGACATCGGAAACTTGTTCCCGCCCCAGGACGGGATCTTCGGGTCCTTGTCCTGGGCATGGGTGACCAGGGCGTCCATGCCGTTGATGCCCTGGAAGGCCCAGACCTGGCCGGCGAAGACGAAGGTGTCGCCGGGCGACATCTGTTCGAAATAGTTCTCCTCGGCCTCACCGACCTTGCGGCCGCCGATCAGCTGTTTCGAGGCCCCGCCGCGCCGCGAGGCGATGCGCACGTTCAGGGTCGCGGCGGCCACGATGGTCCCGACATTCATCCGGTGGCGCTGGGCCGTCTGGGCGTTGCGGACGGTCCATCTGCCATTCTGCGTCCGCACGATCCGCGCGAACCGCTCATAGGTGCGCAGGGCATAGCCGCCGGTGGCGACCAGATCGACGACCTCCTCGAACTGTTCGTACGTCAGCCCGCGATAGGGACCGCAGCCGGTTATTTCCGCATACAGATCATCCAGCGCGAAGGGCTCGGAACAGGCGCAGCCCATGACGTGCTGGGCCAGGGTGTCGAGCGTGCCCGTATGCACGGGCTCCCAGTCGAAGGCGTTCTCGGCCACCGCCTCGCGCGCGGCCTGGCATTCCAGCATCTCGAACCGGCTGGCGGGCACCATCAGGGCGCGCGAGGGCTCGTCCAGCCGGTGGTTGGCCCGGCCGATCCGCTGCACCAGCCGCGAGGCGCCCTTGGGCGCGGCCAGCTGGATCACCAGATCGACGTCGCCCCAGTCGATGCCGAGGTCGAGCGTCGAGGTGCAGACCACGGCCCTGAGCTCGCCCCGCGCCATCGCCGCCTCGACCTTGCGCCGCTGCTCGGCCGCCAGCGAGCCGTGATGCAGGGCGATGGGCAGGTCGTCCTCATTGATCGCCCACAGCGACTGGAAGACGAACTCCGCCTGCCAGCGCGTGTTGACGAAGATCAGGGTCATGCCCGAGCGCTTCAGCGCCTCATAGACCTCGGGGATGGCGTGCTGGCCGGTGTGGCCGGCCCACGGCACCCGGCCCTCGCTGACCAGTACATCGACCACCGGCGGGGCCCCGGGGTCGCCGCGGACGATGGTGACGGGGGCCTCTACACCGGGCCTCAGCCAGTCCGCGATCATCTCCGGATCGTCCACCGTCGCCGACAGCGCCACCCGCCGCATATCCGGCGCGAACTGTTGCAGCCGCCCCAGACCCAGCGACAGCAGATCGCCCCGCTTGCCGCTCCAGATCGCGTGCACCTCGTCCAGCACAACGCATTTCAGGTCGGCGAAATATTCACGCGCGCCATCCCAGGCGCAGAACAGGGCCAGCTGTTCGGGGGTGGTCAGCAGGATGTCCGGCGGGTTTTCACGCTGTCGCTGCTTCTTGGATTGTTTGGTGTCGCCGGTGCGGCTCTCGACGTGGATGTTCAGCCCGATCTCGCGGATCGGCGTCATCAGATTGCGCTCGACGTCGGTGGTCAGGGCCTTCAGCGGCGACAGATAGAGGGTGTGCACCCCGCTGCCCGGCCCGAACGCCGGCCGCGGCCCGCGTTCCGCCAGCGCCACCAGCGACGGCAGAAACCCCGCCAGCGTCTTGCCGCCCCCGGTCGGCGCTACGAGCAGCGCATGCGACCCGGCCTCCGCCGCCGCGATCATCTCCAGCTGATGCCGTCGCGGCGACCAGCCGCGCCGCGCGAACCAGTCGGCGAACAGGGGCGCCAGTCCTGGCGTCGAAAGCGTTGCGGGGGCGGGCGGCGGCGTCACGTCGTGCCTATAGCATGTTCCCGTTCCGTTTCACGTCCCGAACGGCTATCTATCGGCCGTGTCCGTCGACTCCCTCACCTCCACCTCCGCCCTGACCGGCACCGAGCCATGGCTCGCGCTGCCGCCGGCGCTCGCCGTCCCGCCGGGCGCGGGGGCGATCTGCGACGGTGACGGCGCGCGCAAGATCGGGCGCGGGGCGGCCGAGGGAGCCTTCACCACCGCCCCGGTCATGGTCGCCCACGCCAGCCTGACCGCACGGCGGCTCGGGATAGCCCCGCCGCCCCGCTCGCCTGAACTGCTGGACGTGCTGGAGCTGTTCGCCTTCGTTCGCCCCGCCCGCTTCTGCGCCCCCTCGCCCAGCGGACTCGCCCTCGCCATGGGGATGACCGAGCCCAGCGGGGCGGAGGCCCAGGCCGAGGCTTTGCGCCGCGCCGCCGACGGCCTGCTGCGCGAACTGGCTGACCCCGCCTACCCCGATCGCGAGGCCGCCTTCACCCTGGCCGAAACCCTGGGCCGCGCCGGCTGGTCCTGGGCCTGGCGCGTCTCCGGCGCCCTGCAGAGCCAGCCGCTCCGCGACCGCCAGCATCGCGGCAGCGGACTCGACGTCTGGTCGCGCCTGCCCGAGTGGGAGGATGAGGCGCCGCGCGGCGAGGCCGGCTCGGCCCCCGTCGACAGCGAGAGCGCCCGCATCCGGCTGGAGAAACTGCTGCAGGCCTCGGGCCTCGACGAGACCCGCCCGACCCAGTCCGACTATGCCGCCGAGGCCGCCTACGCCTTCTCGCCGCGCAACGAGGAGGGCCGGCCGCGCTTCCTTCTGGCCGAGGCCGGAACCGGCACCGGCAAGACCCTCGGCTATCTCGCCCCCGCCAGCCTGTGGGCCGAGCGCAATCAGGGCGCCGCCTGGGTCTCGACCTACACCCGCGCCCTGCAACGCCAGATCGACCGGGAGAGCGCCGCCCTGTGGCTCGATCCGGTCGAGCGCAAGAAGAAGACCGTCGTCCGCAAGGGGCGGGAGAACTACCTCTGCCTGCTGAACCTGCAGGACATGGTCCAGGCCGCCCAACTGGGGAACGGCGACCTGATCGGCATGGCGCTCGCCAGCCGCTGGGCCATGCATACGCGCGACGGGGACATGACCGGCGGCGACTATCCCGGCTGGCTGCCCGGCCTGTTCGCGACAGGCCCCAGCCATCAGGCCAGCGCCGCCAATCTGGTCGACCGGCGGGGCGAATGCGTCCACGCCGCCTGCCCGCACTACCGCACCTGTTTCGTCGAGAAGACCATCCGCGCCAGCCGTCGGGCGGACCTCGTCGTCGCCAACCATGCGCTGGTCATGACCCAGGCCGCCTTCGACGGTGCCCGGTCGGCGCGCGGCCTGAAGCAGGACGGCGAGACGGCGGCCCTCAAGCGGATCGTCTTCGACGAGGGCCACCATCTGTTCGACGCCGCCGACAGCGCCTTCTCGGCCTGCCTCTCGGGTCAGGAGGCCGCCGAACTGCGCCGCTGGCTGCGCGGACCCGAGGGTCGCGGGCGGCGCGGGCGCGGTCTGGAACAGCGGCTGGGCGACCTCTGCGCCGACAACGAGGCGGCTACGAAAGCACTGCAGGACGCCGTCCGCGCCGCCGCCCAGCTGCCCGGCGAGGGCGTCTCGGGCCGCATCGCTCCGGCGTCGGGCGAGGTCAATCCGGTCGGGCCGATCGAGCGCTTCCTGCTGGCCGCCCTCGAACAGCTCCGGGCACGGACTAGTGAGAATGCGTCCGGCAGCGGCGTCGAATTCGGCATGGAATGCTCCCTGCGCCCCGTCACCGAACCGGTGCTGGAAGCCGCGCGCGAGGCCGCCAAGGCGCTCGCCGCCGTCGAGGCGCCGCTGCTGGCCCTGTCCCGGCATCTGGAGGACATCCTCGACGACGAGGCCGCCGATCTGGACGGTGCCAGCCGCGCCCGCATCGAGGGCGCCCTGCGCGGCCTTGACCGCCGTGCCCGCATGACCCTGCCCGGCTGGCGTTCGATGCTGGCGGCGCTGGAGGTCTCGTCCGACGAGCCGGACCCCGACTTCCTCGACTGGCTGTCGGCCGAGGCCGCCTTCGGCCGGATCATGGACGTGGCCCTGCGCCGTCACTGGATCGACCCGACGGTGCCGCTCGAAGCGGCGGTCATCATGCCCGCCCACGGCGTGCTGGTCACCAGCGCCACCCTGTCCGATCCGAACGCGGACGATCCCTTCGACATGGCCCGGCTGCGCACCGGCTCCGCCCGGCTGATCGAACCGGCCCGGACCCTCAAGGTCGAGAGTCCGTTCGACTATGCCGCCAATGCCCGGGTCATCGTCGTCAACGATCTGGTCAAGGACGACACGCGCCAGACGGCGGCGGCCATGCGCGAGCTGTTCCTCGCGGCGGGCGGCGGCGGGCTCGGCCTGTTCACCGCCATTCGCCGGCTGAAGGCGGTTTATGAGCGGCTGGGCCCCGACCTGGCCAAGGCCGGTATCCCCCTCTACGCCCAGCACGTCGATCCGCTGGAAGTCGGGGCGCTGGTCGATGTCTTCCGCGCCGAACAGGACTCCTGCCTGCTGGGCACCGATGCGGTCCGCGACGGAGTCGATGTGCCGGGCCGGTCGCTGCGCATCCTCGCCTTCGACCGCGTGCCCTGGCCGCGTCCCGACCTGCTGCACAAGGCGCGGCGCTTGCGCTTCGGCGGCGAGGGTGCCGGCGGACGCAATTTCGACGACGCCCTCGCCCGCGCGAAGATGGCCCAGGCCTTCGGCCGGCTGATCCGCCGAGCCGACGACAAGGGCGTCTTCGTCATGCTCGACGCCGCCGCACCGACCCGGCTGTTCGCCAGCCTGCCGCCCGGAACCGAGGTCCAGCGCATGGGTCTGGCCGAGGCGGTGGAACTGGTTGGCGCCTTCCTCAAGCCGGACTAGACGGTGCCCCCGATGACCGACACCGCCCCCCGCCACTCCCGCCGCGGCCTCGCCGAGCCCTTCATCATCGTCGGCCTGCTGCTGGCCGCCTGGACCGGCTGGTGGTTCTGGCTGACCGACCAGGTCGAGACGCGTCTGACGGCCCAGGTCGAGGTGCTGCGTCAGGACGGCTGGACCATCACCCATGCTCCGGTGACCACCACGGGCTGGCCGTTCCGGACGCGGGTGTCGATGCCGCAGGCCGACATCCTCGCCCCCTCGGGCCACGGCGTCGCGGCGCCCGAGCTGGTGGCCGAGGCCAGCAGCTGGAACCCCGGCCACTGGGTGGTCGTCATTCCCGACGGCTTGACCCTGACACGGGCGGACAAGGGCCGGATCGCCATCGCCGGCGACGGCCTGCGTCTCAGCATCAGCCATCTGCGCGATCGCTTCCCGGACCTGCGGGCCGAGCTGATCCGCCCGACCTTCACCCCGCTCGAAGGGGCCGAGCCCTTCCCGATCGTTTCGGCCGAGCGCATCCAGCTGGAGACACGGCCGCATCTGACCGACGGCACCGCCTCGACCGACGAACTGGATGTTCTTTTCCGCCTGATCGACGCGCGCGGGCGTCCCGGCGGCCCGGTCGAGGGGGCGACCCGACAGGGCAGGCTCAGCGCCGATGTCGAGGGCACGATCGTCGAGGCCAGCCGCCTGAAGGGCATGGACGCCGCGGGAGTCTTCGCCGCCTGGACCGAGGCGGGCGGACGGTTCACCGCCGTCCGGGGTCGGCTCAAGGCCGGGGACAGCACGGCCCTGATTTCCAGCGACAGCCTCTCGGCCCGGGCCGACGGGCGGCTGCAGGGGTCGCTGGCCCTGAGGGCCGAGCAGCCGATGGCCGCCATCGCCGGACTGGCCCGGTCGCAGTCGGGGGCGGTCAACCGGATGGGCGCAGCCGGCGCCGCGGCGGCCACGGCGGGTTCGGGCGCGCGGCCGGTCGATCTGGTCGTCGAGTTCCGCGACGGCCGCACCTGGCTGGGGCCCTTCGCCCTGGCACCGGCGCCGCGGCTGTTCTGATGTTGCCCAGGGTCCTCGTCGAACCCGAGGTCGACACCGAACGGCTGGCGCTGGACCGGGCCGTGGCCGAGGCGGTGCGCCTGCGGCTCGCCGCCGGCCCGCGTCCGTCGCCCGACGCCGACGCCATCGCCCTGCGCGATCTGCTGAACGACCTGTCGCCCGCCGCCCGCGCCGCCGCGCGCGCGGTTCTGGGACGGATTGACGCGGCGAGCGGCGCGCCGCT
>Ga0187845_1000611_pt1 | contig 21359 bp, 23 predicted proteins | sample SpaLakP09_SKY_68_FD_134515 | JGI IMG/M metagenome (GOLD analysis project Ga0187845, IMG submission 134515) | Oligotrophic lake water microbial communities from Sparkling Lake, Wisconsin, USA - SP09_SKY_68 | ecosystem: Environmental > Aquatic > Freshwater > Lake | place: USA: Sparkling Lake... | reverse complement strand
GAGAGCCCCATGCCCGTCGTTCGCGTGAGCTGGTTTGAAGGCAAGGACCACGAAACCAAAGGCAAGGTGGCCGCGGAGATCACCGAGAGCATCGTCCGTAACACCCAGACCGACCCCAACTACATCACGTCATCTTCGAGGATGTGGCGCCCAGCGACTGGGCCGGCGGCGGCAAGCTATACGGCGAGCCGGTCGAGGCCAGCTAGAGATGCGCAGACAGCTGGCCGGCGCCCTCGGCGCCCTTATCCTGATGGTCGCTCCGGTCCAGGCCCTGGCCGAGCCGGCGATCGAGTTCCTGGGTCGGGACTTCATCTTCCCGAACCGGATCGAGGGCATGCCGGCCAGGCTGTCTGACTTTCCGGGTCTGGAGATCAACAGCTTCACCACCAATGACGGCGTCAAGCTGGCCTACTGGGAGGCGGGCGAGGGCGAGTCCCTGATCTTCATTCCCGGCTGGTCGGCCAACGGGGCGGAATACATCAATGTGATGTACCTGCTCAGCCGCCGCTATCACGTCTACGTCCTTGACCCTCGCAATCAGGGCCTGTCGCAGGACGTCACCTATGGGTCGCGGATTTCCCGCTTCTCGATGGACCTGAAGGAATTCTCCGACCACCTCGGCCTGGAGTCGGCGAACTACTGCGGCTGGTCGATGGGGGCTTCGGTGCTGTGGGGCTATATCGACCTGTTCGGTACGGGCGGCATCCACAAGGCCATCTTCGTGGACGAACCGGTCTCCATCTATTCCCACGCGGACTGGACCGAGCAGGAGCGGCTGGACGCCGGCGGCATGACCACCTCGGCCGAACGCATGGTCGCCGCCTTCACCACGGGCGCCGCCACCAACACCATGATTGTGGATCCCAAGGCCATGCAGCGGTTCGCGGTTCGGGACTCGGCCTATTTCGTCAACTCAGAAGCCTTCGCCGAGGCTTTCGTCACCAACGATCCCACCGCCATGGGCCGGGTGCTGTTCGACCACGCCACCAACGACTGGCGCGACGTCATCCGCAGCAAGATCGACGTGCCGACGGCGATCTTCTCGGGCGCCTTCAGCAACAACCTGCCGAGCCAGCGCTGGATGTCGTCGGTCATTCCGGACGCGACCCTCTACGACTACACCGAAGCCGAGCAGGGCGATCACTTCCTGATGTTCAAGAACCCGGTGAAGTTCGCATCGGACGTCGATGCGTTTCTGAAGCATTAGGCGCGTCCGAACGCCTGCCCTTCCAATCCGGAGCCCACCATGACGCCGCTGACAGGCCGGACCGTTCAGATCACCCGCTACGGCGGGCCCAAGGTTCTCGCTGTCGTGGACGCCTCTCTGCCTCCGCTGGCGCCGGGCGAGGCGCGCATTCGCACGATCGCGGCGGGGATCAACTTCACCGACCTCAAGATCCGGGCCGGGGTCTGGCCGACGCGGCGGTCCGACCCCTTTCCCTATACGCCCGGCATCGAGAGCGTGGGAGTGATCGAGGCGGTGGGCAGCGCGGTTGTCGATTGGCGTCCCGGTCAGACCGTCGTCACCATGATGCAGGGCCTGGGCGGCGTGCGGGCTGAACGACCCGGTGGATATGCGGAGTTCGTCACGGTCGATGCGGACGCGCTCGCCCTCATTCACGACACGGTGGATCCGCTCGCCATGGCCGCGATCGGGCTTCCCGGCGTCACGGCGCATGGCGGACTTGCGCGGATCGGCGACGACCTCTCGCAGTATCGCATCCTGATCACCGGCGCGGCCGGGAATGTCGGCGCCTGCGCCGTCGGGATCGCCAGGGCGCGAGGGGCGACGGTGACCGCGCTGATCTCGCACGCAGGGGATACGGAGAAGGTTCTCGCCTTGGGCGCTGACACGGTGATCGTCTCACCGCGCGGGGCGCCGGCTTCGCTCGAGCCCGCGAGCGTCGATGCGGTCCTCGAGACCGTCGGCGGCGAAGTGTTCACCGGATGCGTGCAGGCGCTTCGTCCCGGCGGTGTCCTGTCGATGGTTGGCGCGGCCGCGGGCGGCGACGTCACCTTTGACGCCTGGCGGCTGATCGATGCCGTGGTGCTGACCGGCTATTCGACGGAAAGCCTGGACGGGCCGTCGCTCCGGCGCGCCGTCGCGGACCTGACGTCGTGGCTGGGCGACGGATTGATCCGCCCGCCCGCCTCTCAGCTATGGCCTCTCGCGGATGTGGCCGATGCGCACGCGCGCATCGAGCGCGGAGACCTGCCCGGCCGCATTCTCCTCAAGCCCTGACCGTAACCGTAGCGGCCTGCACGGAAACGCCCGTGGTCTTCGGCGTTGAATGACTAACAGCAGACATAGGAATAGCGGCATGACCCCCTTCAACATCGGCTATCTGGTCGGAAGCCTGTCCAGCAATTCCATCAACCGGAAACTGGCAAAGGCGCTGACGCGGCTCGCTCCGGATGGACTGGTCCTGCAGGAGATCGGGTTTTCCGACCTGAAGCTCTACAGTTCCGACTACGACGCCGACTATCCCGCTGAAGCGCTGACATTCAAGGCAGCGATCAAGGCATCAGACGGCATTCTGATCGTCACGCCGGAATACAATCGCTCTATCCCCGGCGGTCTGAAGAACGCGATCGACTGGGCCAGCCGCCCCTGGGGGACGAACTCGTTCGCCCGCAAGCCGACCGCCGTGATCGGAACCTCGCCCGGAGCCATCGGCACCGCCGTGGCGCAACAGAGCCTGCGCAGCATTCTGGGCTTCCTCAACGCGCCCCAGATGAACGCCGTGGAAGCCTACATCCACTTCACCCCGGGGCTGATCACCGACGATGGAGAGGTCACGGTCGAGTCCACCGAGGCCTTCCTGCGCAACTATATGGTGGAGTTCCACGCCCATGTGACGCGGGTGCTGACGGTCCTGCCCCGCGAAGACTGACGACGGCTCGCGTCCGGGCCTCGGCCCATCCGGTGACTGCGCCGCCCGTAGAATGATCGGCCGGTCTCAATTCCTCGCGCAGGCGAGGCCGGTGGTCCGACCACCTCCGTGAGACCCGAGTGCGATCCGGACCTGGACCGACATGCCGGCCGCGAGTCGTTCGGAGGCCGGTTGCCCCGGATCGAGGAGGATGCGCACGGAGAAGCGGCGCACGATCTTGGTGAAGTTGCCCGTGGCGTTGTCGGGTGGAAGAAGGGCGAGTTCGGCGCCGCTCGCGCCGGGCAGTCCATCCACCCGACCGCACAGCGTCCGCCCGGGCAAGGCGTCGATGGACACGGCGACGCGGTCGCCCGGGCGGAGCCTCCCGAGCTGGGTCTCGCGCAGGTTGGCCTGAACCCAGAGCCCCTGTGTCGGCGCGATCGCCAGCAGCCGCTGGCCCACACCCACATACTCCCCAACCCGCACATTTCTCGCCACAGCGACGCCTTCCCGGGGCGCTCGGATGACGGCCGCGTCCGCGTCGTTGCGGGCTCTGTCCAGTCGGGCCTGCGCGCCCTGTTGGTCGGCCGTCGCGCCGTCGCTCTGGGCGGCGATCACCAGCAGCTGTCGGCGCGCCAGCCTTGCCTGCGCCTCGGCCTGGGTCAGGCTGGCGCGCGCCTTGAGATCATCGGCAAGGGCCTGATCGTAATAGGCCACGCTGACCGCGCCGGACTCACGCAAGGTCGTTGCTCGCGCCAGGTCCGCCGCGGTCTTGCGGATCAGCGCCTCGGCCGCGACGACCCCCGCGTCGGCCACCTCGATCTGGGCGCCCTGAAGCTCTGACTGGGCTTGCAGCTGCAGCTCCGCGGCCCGCTGGCGCGCGACATTGGCCTCGGCGTCCCGGGCGGCGGATTCGAGATCGCGGGGATCGATGCGGACGAGGATCTGTCCCGCCGCGACCGTCTGGCCGTCCTCGGTCTCGATACCGGCGACATAGCCTGCCACCTTGGTCGTCACGAAGGTCAGATCGCCTTTGACGTAGGCATTGTCGCTGCTGATGTAGGGCGCGATGACCGGGACGGTCCGGTAGGCGAGGAACACGGCCGCGCCGAGGGCGCACACCGCCAGGCCGCCCGCGAGCAGACGGCGGACCGCAGGGGGGAGCCGCCCACGGGCGGAAGCGTCGGTCTTCATCGCAGGGGTCATCGGGACACGGATATGTAGGCGACCGACGGGCGCGGCAGCGGGGGCAGGAGACAGACCAGCAGGCCCGCCGCCGTCATGAGGACGGCGAGGACGAGGAAGAGGTCGGCGAAGGTCAGGGCGTAGGCCTGGTTGGTCAGGGCGGCGGACAGCCGCCCGAGCGCCACCCGTCCGGCGACTTGCGGCGAGAGGGACGGCGCGAGCTGCGCGGCGATCTCGGCGCGGCGTTCCGGCGCAAGGGGCGAAAGGCTCTCCGCCAGCCGGATCGCGTGCAGGGCCTCCCGGAAGGTCGTCAGGCGCGCCAGCAGGGCCACCCCGCCGACAAGTCCGAACAGCCGGGCGAAGTTGAACAGGACGGCGCAGGTCGGGCCGTCTTCGCGTGCCAGGCCGTGGACGGCGAAGCGCATGACCGCCACCGAGAACAACCCTTGGCCCAGGCCTGCGATGACGATCGCGATCCGGTAGTTCTCGCCCGCCCAGGACGAGGAAACCCCGGTGCAGAGCCCCGCTGCGATCGCGCAGGCGAACAGCCCCGCCGCCAGGGCCGCCCGCGAGTGGCCCCGTCCACAGAGGAGATGGGACGCCAGGGCGCCCGCCGCCGCCGCCGTGGCCATGGGGATGAGAAGCCCGGCGATCTGCTCGAGACCGTAGGCTTCGAGCCGGATGAGCGCCTGCGGAATGGTCGACAGGGTGAGCAGGGAGCCGGCCCTGAACAGCGCCTGAAGCAGCAGGGCGCCGAGGAAGCTCGGACGGCGCAGAAGGCTGAGCTTCAGCAAGGGACGCGAAGCCTGGGCGAGGGCGCGGACGCCAAGCGCCGTCGCCGCCGCGCCGCTGGCCAGGGCGGCGGCGATCCACCAGGTGTCGAACCAGTAGCGACGCTCACCCTCCGACAAGAAGACGACGAGGAGCCCCAGCCCGACGGAGAGGAAGACGTAGCTGGGCCAGTCCTTCTGGCGCAGGTGGATGGCGTCGCCGCGCTCGTGGGGCAGGGCGCGCGCGGCCAGGACGGCGTAGAGGCCGCCGACCGCCACCTGACACCAGAAGAGCCCTCGCCATCCCCCGGCCTCAAGCAGGAGGAAGGACAGGCCGGCCGCGAACCCGGCTCCCACCGAGGTGGCGATGGCGAACAGGCTGAGCCCGCCCGCCTGGCTTCGACCGGGCGGCAGGCTCGTCATGATCATGACCATGAAAAGAACCGGCAGAGCGCCGCCGAAGAAGCCCTGCAGCAGCCGCGCCGCGAGAAAGACGCCGAGGCCCGGGCTGAGGGCGATCGCGGCGCTGCTCAGGGCGAAGCCCGCCCCGGCCAGCGCCATGGTCCGGCCCCGTCCGAAGGCGGCCGCCGCCGTCATCGTCATCGGCAGTCCGGCGATCTGGCCGACGTTGTAGAGGGTGACGCTCCACGAGGCGTCGTTGACCGCCGCCGACAGTCCTCCGGCCAGGTCCGCCTGGCCCATGATCATCCCGACCGGAAAGGTGGATCCGATCACAGCGCCGAGCGCGGCCACCCCGAGAACGGGGCCATGACGTCTGACGACGGACACGGGTTAGCGCGCGAGGCGTTGTGAAGGCCGCCGACCGAAAGGGTGGGCGGGAGGCAGCCGATCAGCGAGCGACAAGGCCCGGGTCAAAACGGATAGGGCTGGTTTGACGGCTCGATGGTGACCCATTTCACCTCGGTGAACTGATCGATCACGGCGCGGCCGTCGAAGCGTCCGTAGCCGCTCTGCTTCATCCCGCCATAGGGCGCCTGGGGTTCGTTCTGGACGGTGGCGCCGTTGATGTGGACCGCGCCGGATTCGATCCGGCTCGCGACCGCGAGCGCCCGGCTCGTATCCGCCCCGAACACGGCGGCGGACAGGCCATAAGCCGTGTCGTTGGCGACCCGGATCGCCTCCTCGACACCCTTCACCCGGACGACGGTCGTGATCGGGCCAAAGGTCTCCTCGTCATAGATGCTCATGCCCGGCGCCACCTTGTCGAGAATGGTCGCCGGCATCACCGCGCCCTGCGCCGGTCCACCCGTCGCGAGCACCGCGCCCTTGGCCAGGGCGTCGTCGAGCAGGGCGTTGATGCGGTCGCCCGAGCTGCGGCTGATCACCGGGCCGATGACGCAGGCGGCGCCGTTCGCGGGGTCGCCGACAGGCAGGGCCCTGGCGCGCTCGGCGAACCGGGCCACGAAGGCGTCTGCGACCGCTTCATCGACCACGAACCGTTCCGTCGACATGCAAATTTGGCCTTGGTAGAGGAAGGATCCGAAGATCGCGGCCGAGACCGCCCCTTCGATGTCGGCGTCGTCCAGCACCACGAAGGGCGCCTTGCCGCCGAGTTCGAGCAGACAGGGCTTGAGCTGGGTGGCGGCCTTCTCGGCGATGATCCGGCCGACCCGGGTGGAGCCCGTGAAGTTGATCCGCCGAACCGCCGGGTGGGCGATCAGGGCGTCGATGACGTCGGCGGCGTCCTCGGGCGCATTGGTCAGGAAGTTGAGCACGCCGGCGGGGAGCCCCGCCTCGTAGAAGGCCTCGGCGATGAGCGCATGGGTGCGGGGGCTGCTTTCCGAGGCCTTGAAGACAACGGTGTTTCCGCAGGCGATCGGATAGGCGATCGCGCGCGCCGCCAGAAGCACCGGACCGTTCCAGGGCACGATGCTCAAGATCACGCCGACGGGCTGGCGCAGGGTCATCGACAGCGTGCCGGGCTTGTCGGTGGGAATGGTCTCGCCCTGGATCTGGGTGACGAGGCCCGCGGCTTCGCGGAACAGGGCTGCCGAGCCCATCACGTTGAAACCGGACCAGGCCTCGGGAGATCCAATCTCCAGGGCCATGGTCGAAACGAAGTCGGCGAGCTTGCTCTCGAGAATGTCGGCGGCCCGCAGCAGGATGCGACGGCGCTCGGTCGGTCCGGTCAGCGACCAGGTCGCGAAGGCGGCGTGGGCGGAGGCGGCGGCCTCACGCGCATCCTCGACGGTGGCCGCTGCCGCCGTGGTCACCACCGCGTCGCTGACGGGGCCGCGTCGGTCGAAAGTGCGCCCTGAACTGGCGTTGCGCGCGATATTGTCGATGGTCAGCGTCGTTTGCACGATGGAATTCCCTGAAAGGCGGCGACGGCTCAGGCCGGCATGCGCAGGATGGGCTTGATGGTGACGCCGCTCTCGGAGTCGGCGATCGCCTCGTTGATCTGGTCGAAGGGGTAGAACCGGACCAGGCGATCGAAGGGGAAGCGACCCTGTTTGTGCAGGGCGATAAGGCGAGGGATGAAGATCTTGGAGACCACGTCGCCCTGGACGATGCCGATGATGCGCCGGCCGGGAATCATGACGTCGTTGACGTTGAATGAGGCCTCGGTGCCTTCCCGGGTCGCGCCGACGATGCCGCAGGCGCCCAGGATCGCGAGACTGTCGATCGCCTGACGGAGCACTTCGGCGCGGCCGCTGCATTCCAGGCTGTAGTCGGCGCCGCCGCCGGTGATCTCGCGCACGGCGACGACGGGATCGCTCTCGCGGCTGTTGACGACATGGGTCGCGCCGATCTCCAGCGCGAGCGCCAGCCGGCTCGGCGTGATGTCCACCGCGATGATGGTCGTCGCGCCGGCCACGCGGGCCGCCATGACGGCGGCCAGACCGACAGCGCCGGCCCCGAAGGCGACGAAGCTGGAACCGGCCTTGACGTTCAGAGCCTGAAGCACGGCTCCGGCCCCGGTCTGGATGCCGCAGCCGAGTGGGCCGAGGAGTTCGAGCTCCGCGTCCTTGTCGACCTTGACGATGTTCTTCTCATTGGCGAGCGCGAACGTCGAGAAGGAGGACTGGCCGAAGAAGTGATCGTGCACAGCGTGTCCGTCGGCGTCTTTCGTCGCGGTGGTGCCGTCGAGGCGACCGCCGCCAAAGTTCAGCGGCCCCATGTTCTCGCAGTGGGCCGGGTGACCGGATTCGCAGGTGTGGCAATGACCGCACCACATATAAGTCATGACCACATGGTCGCCTGGGACGACCTCGGTCACCGCGTCGCCCACGGCCTCGACGACGCCCGCGCCCTCGTGACCGAGCACCATCGGCAACGGCGCTGCGAAGTCCTGGTCACGAACGACCATATCGGTATGGCATACGCCGGTCGCGACGACCCGAACCAGAACCTCGTCCGGGCGCGGCCCCTCGATCTCGCCGCTCTCGAGCACGAGCGGCGATCGGGCCTGCCGTGCGACCGCCATGGTGACCGGACGGGCCTTGGAACTCGTGAGGGTCTCGCCTTCGGGGTCGCGCATGGGTCCGTCTCCTGATCGCGTCTCCCGGCCTCGCAGCCTGTCCCGGGCCGGCAGGCGAAGACGCCAAGGCGGGTTTACGCCCGCGCTTCACGCGAGAGGAAACACCGTTTCGGAAGACGAATTATATCGAAACGATATAGCCGACAGGCTAAAGATGGACGATGGATCTCAAGCGAATCCGCTATTTCGTCGCCGTGGCCGACGCCCGCAGCTTCAGCCGTGCGGCGGAGCGGCTGAACATCGCCCAGCCACCGCTGAGCCAGCGCATCCACGAACTTGAGGTGGAGATCGGAGCGCGGCTGATCGACAGGGCGGCGCGTCCCCTGCGCCTGACGGAGGTCGGACAGGCCTTCCTGGAGCAGGCGAGACAGATCCTTGTCCGGGTGGACCAGCTGGAGACTTCGATGCGGACCATGGCGACGGCCGAGCGGCCCCGCCTGAAGCTGGGCGCACCGCCTTCAGCCTTTCCACGAGGACTGCCGCAGACGATACGGCGCTACCGCGAGCTCATGCCGGACGGCGACTTCTCTCTCGTCGAGCTGACCAGCCAGGAACAGGCGGACGCCCTCAAGGCGGGTCTCATCGACGTCGGCATCGGTCGGGTCCGGATTGACGATCCGATGATTCAGCGCGAGGTGCTGATCGAGGAGCCGCTCGTGGTCGCCCTGCCTTGGGATCACCCGCTCGCCGGCACGACTGGGACAGTCCCTCTGGCGTCTCTGGTCGAGTCCCGCCTGGCGCTCTACCCGCGCGACGCGAAACCCAGCTTCGGCGATCATATTCTCTCGACCCTGCATGACCGGGGGCTGGCACCGACGCAGATCGTCGAGGTCGCCGATCTTCAGACCGCGCTCGTTCTCGTCGCGGCAGGGGAGGCGGTCTCGCTCGTCCCTGACGCGGTCGGATTGTTTTCACACTCTCTGGTCGTCTTCCGGAGCCTCACAGAGCCGGTCTCGTCGCCTCTGATCCTCAGCGCCCGACGCGAGACGCCCAGTTCCGCCTTGACCGCCTTCCTCATTGCCGTCGGCGAGACCCTCGGCGCCACGGTCGCTCCTCCGGATTCGGCCTGAAGCGCCACAGGTCGATCTCGCGGGGAACCATGCCTCTGAAGCTGAGGTTCCTAAAGGCACGGACGACGGGCGTTAGGGCAAGCCCAGGGTTGAAAGCCGTTTTGTGTCCGGAACCCGGCGAGAACCCAATGTCCGGAGGTGGCGCATTTCAGACCCAAGGCGCGTCTCAGGGCTCTTGATTTAAGCTCCCACTATCTCACCTTGAAAGGGTAGTTGGGGGAGCCAGTCGTCCAATGTTGTCACCCGGACACCTCGCCGCACGATCATCCACGGATCGATTGGATGTCCCCATCTCGCGGATCGACGCTGGGCGGAAGGTTCGGGCTGTGCTGGGTGTCGAGCCCTTGGGCGACGACGGCTACGCGATAAGCATCCCGGCCTAAGGCCAATCTTTCACCTGAAATTGAGGCGGCGTCGTTTGGCAACGAGCGCTGTCGGGCACGAAACGCAAGTCGTGCGAAGTCGCCATCGAAGTCGGGGCGACTTTCGGACCGCAAGTCATCGTAAGTCGTATTTTGAGTCTTTGTGAGTTGTCCGATAGTCGTTTGTAAGTCGCGTAAAATAATTGATCCACAGAGTTGACAGACTGTGGATATATTTGCTTGCAATGTGGTGCATCGCGCTGAGACGCGCTGAACACAGGAAGCAAGACATGCGTGGAAGACTTGGGCGCCGCCTGTTCGGCGCGATGATGACGTGCGGCCTGATGATGGCCGGGCCGGCCCTAGCCGGAGGTTCAGGGATGCCCTGGGAAGGGCCGCTCCAGCAGGTGGTCCAGTCCATCACCGGGCCCGTGGTCCAGGCCGCCGCGGTCGTTGCGGTGGTCGTCTTCGGGGCCGGAATCGCGATGAGCGAGAACGGATCCTCGATGCGGCGCGGTCTGGGCATCATGTTCGGCCTTTGCATCGCCTTCGCGGCCTCGACCTTCTTCCTCGACTTCTTCGGCTTCGCCGGCGGTGCGGAGATCGGATGATGGCCGGCTCCCTCGAAGACGGCCGACCGGAGGGCTGGGATCTTCCGGTCGCCCAGGCCCTGACCGAGCCGGTCCTCATGGCGGGGATGCCTCGGGACTACGCCATCGCCATGGGGACGATCGCGGTGGTGCTCGGCCTTGCCCTGCGGATCTGGTGGCTCGGCCTTCTGTGGTGGGCCGTTGCCCACGCGATCGGGTTGTGGGCGGCCAGAGCGGACCGCCGGTTCTTCGATGTGCTTCGGCGCCACCTCGCCCTGCCTGGCCATCTGGACGCGTGAGGGCCCGATGCGCTTTCTCGAAGAACATCGCAGACGCCCGGCGGCTCTGGCCGACCATCTGCCCTGGGCCGCTCTCGTCGCGCCGGGCGTGGTCCTGAACAAGGACGGCTCCTTCACGACCGGCTTCCGGTTCCGGGGGCCCGACCTCGAGTCCTCGACCGAAGACGAGCTGATGGCCGTCCGGGCGCGTCTGAACAATGCGCTGAAGCGTCTCGGGACGGGCTGGTGCCTGCATATGGAGGCGCGCCGCCGTGAGGCCGCCCCCTATCCGGAGAGCGCGTTCGACCTGGATGTCGCCTGGCTTCTCGACGAGGAACGTCGGAGCCGCTTCGAGGCTGGCGACCCGGCCTTCGAGACGGATTTTCGCCTGGCCCTGACTTGGCTGCCGCCGGCCGACGAGACGCGGAGAATGGAGCGCTGGCTGTTCGACGGCCTGGCCAAGGGCGGCGCGGACTGGCGCCAGGCCGTGGCGGTCTTCACCCGTGAGGCGGCGACCACGCTCGACCTCCTGTCGGACGCCCTGCCCGAGATCGATCCGCTCGACGACACCGAACTGCTGACTTGGTTGCACGACTGCGTGTCGCCGAGGACCTTCCCGGTCGCCGCGCCGGGTTCACCGATGTATCTGGACGCCTGGCTGGCGGACGCCGACCTTTCCGGCGGGATCGCGCCGCGTCTCGGCGACCGCTGGCTCAAGGTCGTGTCCGTGCGCGGCCTGCCGTCGGTGACCCGGCCTGGGCTGCTCGATGCGCTCGGCGCCCTGCCGTTTCCCTACCGCTGGACGGCGCGCTGGATCGGTCTCGACAAGCCGGAGGCCGAGCGCGAGATCGTCAAGCTGAGGAAGCGCTGGTTCGCCAAGCGCAAGGGTGTCGGTGTTCTCCTGCGTGAAGCTATCACCAAGGAGGAGGTGCCGCTCCTCGATACCGACGCCGCCTCCAAGACCGAGGAGTGCGACGGCGCCCTGGCCGCCTTGGGGGCCGAGGCCTGCGCTTTCGGCTATCTGACCCTGACGGTGACCGTGCTTGACGCCACTGAGGCCGGCGCTGCCGCCAAGGCGCGGGCCATCGAGGCCGCGTTGAACGCTCAGGGGCTGCTGGCTCGGATTGAGGACCTCAATGCCGTGGAGGCCTGGCTTGGCTCCCTGCCGGGCGAGCCCTATGCCGACGTCCGCCGACCGCTCGTCTCGACCCTGAATCTGGCCGATCTGCTGCCGGTTTCGGCGGTCTGGGCCGGCCCGTCCGTGGACCTCAATCTGGACGGCCCACCGCTGGCGACGGCCCGGACGACGGGGTCCACACCTTTCCGGCTGGTGCTCCACGTCGGCGATGTCGGCCATGCCATGGTGGTCGGACCAACGGGCTCGGGCAAGAGCGCGCTACTCTCGTTTTTAGCCCTGCAGTGGTTCCGCTACCCGGACGCCCGCGTGGTCTTCTTCGACAAGGGTCGATCGGCGCGGGCGGCGACCCTGGCGGCCGGCGGTTGCTGGCGTGCGCTGGAGCCCGGCGCGCGGTTCTCACTGCAGCCTCTGGCGCGCATCAACCAGGAGATCGAAAGGGCCTGGGCGTCGGAATGGATCGCAGAGACCGTCCGGCTCGCGGGGCTGGAGCCTGTGCCAAGGATCCGTGAAGAGATCTGGGCGGCGCTCGCGGCTCTGGCCGACGCCCCCGTGGCGCAGCGCACCCTGACGGTCTTCTGCGCCCTGGTGCAGGACAAGGCGGTCGCCGCCGCGCTGGAGCCCCTGACACTCAAAGGTCCGCACGGCGCCCTGCTCGACGGAGAGGGCGAGGTGCTGGTTCCGAGTCGGTTCGACACCTTCGAGCTGGAAAGCCTGATGGCCACGCCCTCGGCCGTGGCGCCGGTCCTCTCGGCGCTCTTCCATCATCTCGAAGGCAGCTTCGACGGTCGACCCACACTGCTGGTGCTCGACGAGGCTTGGCTCTTCCTCGGCGAGACCGCCTTTGCCGCCAAGATCAGGGAATGGCTCAAGACGCTGCGCAAGAAGCGGGTCGCCGTCGTGTTTGCGACCCAGAGCCTGGACGACGTCGCCGCCTCGCCGATCGCGACCAGTCTCATCGAGAGCTGCCCGACTCAGGTCTTCCTCCCCAACCCCCGCGCGCTCGAACCGTCTTCGGCGCGCCTCTATCAGGGGCTCGGCCTGAACCGCCGCCAGCTCGAGTTGATCGCCTTCGCCACGCCCAAACGGGCCTACTACTGGCGCCAGCCGCGCGGCCGACGCCTGTTCGATCTGCGCCTGACCGGCGTGGCCCTCGCCCTGTGCGGGGCCAGCGCGCCGGAAGACCAGACCCTGATCGACGACATCCTCGCAGCCTCCGGAGAGGCCGGATTCGCGCGGGAATTTCTCACAGCCAAGGGAGTGCACAATGTTGATGCTGTTTTCGACGCCTTCGCCCGACCGCTCGCGGCCGAATAGGCCGGTCCAGATCGTGGCCGCTGGCCTCGTCGCCGTCAGCCTACTGGCGACCGCGACCCCGGCGCCTGCACAACAGGTCGTCTTCGACCCCCGCAATCACATCGAAAATGCGCTTCAGGCGGCGCGTCAGCTGGAGAGCTTGGCCAACGAGGCCAAGAGCCTTGCGGCCTCGCCTTACAGCCACCTGACCGGCAACAGCCAGTCGTTGCGCGACATGGCCGAACTGGCCCGTACGGCGCGCGGGATCGCCAGCTCGGTCAGCGGCCTGGAGCAGCAGTTCCAGAGCCTCTATCCCGATGACCTGTCCGGTTCGGACATGCTGCGTCTTCTGGAGCAGGGGCAGGCCCGGACCGCCAACGCCCGGCGAACGGCCGAGGATGTGGCTCGGACGGCGGCCGAGCTCGAACGTCTTGGACAGGGACGCAATCAGCGGCTGACGGGTGCCCTCTCGGCCAGCGAGGCCGCTTCAGGCCAGACCGCCGCGATCCAGTCCTCCAACCAGATGCTGGCCGTCCTTGCCGAGGATCTGGCGGCCTTGCGCACCATCATGCTCGCCCAGTCCCGGCTTCTGGCCGAGGCGACGGCGCGCGACGCCGCGACCCAGGCCTCGGGGGACGAGGCCCGTCGCCGCCGCTGGGCGGGCTCGGCCGGAACGCCCGCCGCACCCACTTTCGATCCCCTGTCGCACGCGCGGGACTGAGGAGCGCAAGCGATGTCGGTCGGAGTGGAAACCCCCAATGAGCTGATGGTGGTGTTCTCCAACACCATCTCGGCTGGGTTCGACGCCCTGCAGGGCGCGGTCAACGGCGTCTTCGGGCTCCTGATCGTCTTGGTCGTCGCCCTGACCGGTATCCAGTGGGCGATGTCGTCCAATCGCGAAGTCCTGGCCTCCGGCTTTGGAAAGGTGCTGCTGATTGGGGCCTTCGCCTGGCTGATCAACGACTGGCAACAGCTGTCCGAGACGATCTACGCCGGGTTCATCGAACTGGGGCTGACGGCCGGCGGCGGATCGCTCAGCCGGGCCGACTTCCTCAATCCCGGAGCCATCCTGGCCCAGGGTTGGGAAATCGTGAAGGCGCTCGGCGAGACCCCCGCGCCCGTCGACAATCCGCTCGACGTGGTCGGCAACATGGCAGACGCCCTGATCCTGGGCCTGGCCATGATCGGCATCATGCTGGCCTTTGCCGTACTCGCCCTGCAGATCATCGTCGCCCTGCTGGAGTTCAAGATCGTCACCCTGGGCGGCTTCATCCTCCTGCCCTTCGGTATCTGGAACAAGTCCGCCTTCCTGGCCGAACGGCCCTTGGGCTACGTCGTGTCGTCGGGCCTGAAGGTGCTGGCTTTGGCCATCGTCATCTCCGGGGCCAGGACCGTCTTCGACCAGCTACAGCCCTCGGCCAATCCCGACATCTACGAAGCGTTGAGCATCCTCGTCGCCTCGATCCTTCTGGCCATGCTGGCGATGTTCATCCCCAATCTGGCCTCGGCCCTGGTGACGGGCGGGCCGGCCCTGGGCGCCGGGGCCGCCATCACGGCCGGAATCGCCGTCGGCGGCAGCGCCGCTTTGGCCGGAGCCGGGATTGCGGGTGCGGGCACGGCGGTCGCAGGCGGCGCGGCTAAGATGTCTGGCCCGGCCCGGGCCGCGGCCGGGGCAGGGGCGGGCCGGTCTTCGACCCCGCCGATGTCGCCTCCGCCGTCGACGCCTCCCAAGCCCTCGAACGACAATCCGTCGCCGTCCGGTCCGCGCCGACCGTCGGGCGGGGCGATGTCAGCCGCGCCGACATCTCCCTCCAGCGGCGTCTCCGAACCTGCGGTCGCCTGGCAGCCTCGCCAAACGTCGGGATTGCCTTCGGGAGAAGCGTCGGGATCCGGCGGCGCGGCCAACGACGGCGCTGGTGCTGGTGCCGGTGCCGTTGCCGGGGCCGGGGCGCGGCCTGGCCGACCGGCGGAAAAGATCGCGGCGGAGGCTCAGGACGCCAAATCCGATTTCCATCGGGCGGCCGCAGGATTGACCTCGTCAGGCGGATCGAGACCTCCGGCACGCGCCCAGGCCCTGCAAGCCTTCTTCGTCGCCAACGCCGGGCGCGGCCTCATGCCTGCTGGCGAAACCAGCGGCGTACTGTCTCCCAACCTGAGAACCGAGGAGTCCTGACCATGCACCCCTTCTTTCATCCCAAACGCGCCCTGGCCTCGGCGCCCGAGACGACCCCCTATCAGCGCGCCGGCCAGATCTGGGACGACCGCATGGGCCTGTCCCTGGCCCATGCCCGGAACTGGCGCCGTATCGCCGTCGCCAATCTGGTCCTCGCCGGTTTTCTCGGAGCGGGCTGGTGGGTGCAGGCCGACAGGGCCGTCGTCAAACCCTTTGTGGTCGAGGTCTCCGATCTCGGACAGACCCAGAGGATCACGGCGATCGGCGGCCGCTACGAACCGACCGAGGCCCAGATCGGCCACGCGCTGGCCGGTTGGGTGCGCGATGTCCGCTCCAAGTCGATCGACCCGATCGTCATCCGGCAGAACTGGCTCCGGGCCTACGATCTGATGACGCCCAAGGCGGCGAGCTTCCTCAACGCCTGGGCCCAGACGCACGACCCCTTCGCCGAGGTCGGGCGCGAGGCCGTCAACGTCGAGGTGCTCAACGTCGTGCGGCGCACCGAGCGGACCTACGATCTGCAATGGCGCGAGACTCGCTTCGTCAACGGCCAGCAGGCCGGCGTCGAGCGCTGGCGCGCCCTGATCACCACAACGAACCAGCCGCCCCGCACCGAGGCCGAGCTGATGAAGAACCCCCTTGGACTGAAAATCGAGGACGTATCATGGACCCCCGACGCTTCCTGATCCTGGCCGGCCTGGGCCTCAGCCTGTCCGGCTGCGCCGTGTTCGGCCGAACATCCGGGCCGCCGCCGATGTCGCCCCTGCCTGTCGTCACGGCCGAGGCTGCCGTCATCGGCGAAGCCGTGGCCTTGCCGCAATCGACGGTGCAGGTCGATGAGGCGCTGGTCGCCGATGCGACCCTGGCGCCCGCCGTTGCCGTCGGCACTCCCTATCAAGCCCAGCCGACGGCCGTGGCGCCAGCGACGGGGATGACCGGCCGCCGCGCCATCGTCGCCGCCAACCTCGACGCCCGGGCCGCCTCGCGATCGGACGCCTTCGTCGGCGGGGTCCAGGTGTTCGCCTGGTCTCCGGGTCGGGTGTTCGAAATCTGGACGGCACCTCTGCGGGTCACCACCCTGACCCTGGGGGCCGGCGAGACCCTCATCTCCAAGGCGGCGGGAGACACCGTCCGCTGGCAGATCGGGGAGACCACCTCCGGGGAGGGCGCAGGTCAGCGAACCCACGTCCTGCTCAAGCCGCTGCAACGGGGACTCGAGACCAACCTGGTCCTGACCACCAACCGGCGGGTCTATTTCGTCGACCTGAAGAGCGGTGACGCCGCCGGGTTCAATGCGGCGGTCGCCTGGGACACCGGGGCGACGGATCCCCCGGCCATGGCACCGATCGCCGAGGCGGCGGAAATCCGCGTGTCGGACCCGGTGGCGATGCCGGAGGGGCCTATCGACGCCCGCTACCGGATAGAGCCGCAGGGGCGCCGTGCACGGTGGATGCCCGCCTCGGTCTTCAACGACGGGCAGCGCACCTTCATCGCCTTCGATCCCGATCTTCAGATCGACGAGGCGCCAGCCCTCTTCGTGATCGCCGCCGACGGCGAGACCCAGATGGTCAACTACCGCCAGGCCGGAGGTCTGTTCATCGTCGATCGCGTCTTCGATCGCGCCGAGCTCAGGCTCGGCGATCGTCGCCCCCAGATCGTTCGTATCCGCCGCCTCCAGGGAGCCGCCCGATGACCTCGTTCCAGGATAGCCCCCACAATCCCGACGACGTCGATTCCTCGGCAGCGTCCGGCGTCGGCCCTGAGGTCAGACCCGACATCACCAGCAAGGCCAAGGCGCCGCCGCCTGGCCTGTCAATGCGGGCTCCGCGTCCGCCGGTCACCCGGCTGCGCAAGTCGGTCGTCCAGACGATCGTGATCGGCGGCGTGATCCTCGTCTCCGGCTCCCTGGCCTGGGCCTTCGTCGTCCAGCCGGAACTGCGCGACAGCGCCCGGCTCCGCGCCGTCGAGGGCCGGGAACAGCAGGCCCGGGGCTCCGTTCGGCCCTCCGAAGCGGTGACCGACCAGCCCGCAACCTATGACCGGCTGCCCGAGCCCCGCGTTGGGACCGAGCCCGAGACGGCCGAGCCTGATGTTCCGCCGCCGCCGCCCGCGCCGGGCCGGTATAGCGCCGGTTATGCGCCATCGCGGACGACCCGGGCGACCGGGCCCAGTCCGGGCGAACAGGCGGCGCGATCGGGCTTGTTCTTCGAGGGGTCGTCGACCGGGGCCGGTCCTGCCGCGCATGCCGGGGCGGGTCCAGCGACGGCCGGCGCTCGTGCGGACGCTGCGGACGTCGGCGCCACCTATAATGGCCACACCCTGACGGCGCCGCTGTCGCCCTATGAGCTGAAGGCGGGCGCGATCATTCCTGCGGTTCTGTTGACCGGAGTGGATACCGCGCGCGCCGGGCCGGTCGTCGCGACGGTCTCGCAGAACGTCTACGACACCGTCAGCGGCCGCCATCTCGTCCTGCCCCAGGGGACCCGGCTTATCGGCCGTCATGAGGGCGAAAGCGCCTACGGCGACCGACGCGCCTTCCTGACCTGGGACCGGCTGATCCTGCCCAACGGCAAAAGTCTCGTCCTCACCGGCGAGCCCGGCGTGGACGCGCAAGGCGCGGTCGGGGTTCGGGGCCAGGTCGATCGACGGCTATTCCCCCTCCTGATCGGAACCCTGTTCGCTGGCGCGATCACCACCCTCGGCCAGATCGCGCGCGACGGCGATGGCGAGGGTTCAGGCGGCCTGCTCGGCGATGCCGGTGACGCTGCCGCCATCGAGGGCTCCCAGGTCGGGGGGCGGCTCGTGGACCGGGAGCTGGACGTCCGGCCGTCGATCCGTCTGCGCGCCGGCGCTCCGGTCCGCGTGATGATCACCCGCGACCTGATCCTGGAGCCGTACCGGCCATGACCTGGACCCCGCTCGATACTGGAAACCGCTGGGCCGTGCTCGGCGTCACCGTCTTCTTCCTCACCCTGGGCGCCTTGATCGCCGACCACACGCGAGCCCTGGCTTTGGTCAACGAGAGCCCCAGCGTCCCGCGTGGCCTCTATCTGCGACAGCCTGGCGGCGCGGTGGACAGGGGCGCGATGGTCGCTCTGCCCCAGCCGCCGATGGCCCGGCGCTATCTGGGCGCGCTCGGGATGCCGGGGGAAGTGCTTCTGATCAAACGGGTCGCCGCCGTCGGCGGCGATCCCGTCTGCCGGCAGGGAGCTGCGGTTCGAACGCCTGGCCGCGTGGCTCACGTTCTGGATCGTGATCGGCGCGGCGCGGCTCTGCCCGCCTGGATGGGTTGCCGCCGTCTGGCTCCAGACGAGCTCTTCCTGCTCGGCGACACGTCGGGAAGTTTCGACAGTCGCTATTTTGGCCCCGTCCGGACCCGAGACCTGGAGGGGGTGTTTCGGGAGACCCTGACATGGTGAGATCCTTTTTGGCCGCTCTGGCCCTGGCGCTTGCAGCCGGCAACGCATCCGCTCAAACGGTCGACTGGCGCAACGCCGGCGGCGATCTGTTCGGCCGTCCCGCCGCGCAGCCTGTGTCGGACGTGGCCGGCGTCGATGACCTCACGCCCCGACTTCCGCCCCTTTCCCAGCCGTTCATGGACGCGATCGCGGTAGCCGCCGAGCGCCACGGCATTGACCCCAAGATGCTTCATGCCCTGGTGATCGTGGAATCCGCATACCGGGTCGATGCCGTGTCTCCTGTCGGCGCCGGTGGCCTGACGCAGTTGATGCCGGGAACGGCGGCGGATCTCGCGGTCAGAGACCGGTTCGATCCGATCGAGAACCTCAACGGCGGGGCGGACTATCTGGCCCGGCAGCTGCTCCGCTTCGGGGATGTCCGGCTTGCGTTCGCGGCATATAATTCGGGACCGGATCGCGTCGCCCGGCTCGGCCGCATACCGAACATAGCGGAGACGCAAGCCTATGTGGCCGCAGCCGTTGACTGCTACCTCGCGCTCTCGGCCGGGAAGGGCGCCCGCAATTCCCGGGAGTGCCGGGCGCCGGAGACTGATCGATGATCCCCGCGACGGAACCGGTGGTGGGGGTGACTGACGCCGCCGATGAGGATCTGCTGACCCGCAAGGAAGCGTCCGCCTTCCTTGTCCAGTTCGGCATCCGCATGAAGCCCGAGACCCTCGCCCGGCTGTGGTCCACCGGAGGCAACGGCCCTCCCTGTCTCCACGTTCGGCACAGGCCCTACTATCCGCGCGGCGTGCTGCGCGCCTGGGCCTTGAACCAGGTCAGCGACCTTCGCGCGTCTGCCCCGCCCGCGGCCAGGGGGCGGCGTCATGGCTGAGGCGGGATTGGAAGGGTTCAGAACGGAGTGGGCGCCCAGCGTGGCGGACCTGCTGATCGACCCGGCGGTCAGCTTCGCCCTGAAGGACGTTCTTCGCACCTGGGAGGTTCGAGATCCGGTCGATGCGGCGCGGGACGCTCGCTTGCTCGCCGAGGTTCTGGAGCGCCGGGCAGACGAGGCGGTGTCATGGACAGTGTAAGCGAGCCGCCTCCGTTCGACGCGTTGGAAGACCGGATTCTCCCCTGGTCGCAGGTGAAGGTGATCTGCGGTCTGAGCCGGACGACGGTCTGGCGCATGCAGAAGACCGGAGATTTCCCGGCCTGCGTGCAGGTCTCGCAAAACCGGGTCGGATGGTGGCAGAGCGAGCTGCTGGCGTGGCGACGGGCGAGGACACCGAGGCGCCTGCCGGAGCCCCGGGCCATAGTGGCGGCACCGGAGCCGGTTAGACCGTCAGTCAGGAGAACCCTGGAAGAGCCTCGTCAATCACCGGCGCCTGAGGCTGAGACCGGCTCGGATCATCCCGTCAGGAGCCGTCGGAAACGGAAATCTGGTGTTCCCGAGAACCAGGCTGCGTTCGATTTCGGAGGCTAGGGGGCGGACCGGGTCGATTGGATCCGCTTGAAACGGACGCGGTCGGCGCCGGCGATCAGGAAGGCGTCGAAGCCGGCGTCGCCCCAGGCCTTCCGTTGAACGTCGGTTGTGGTCGGGTCGGTTGCGTTCGCCCACCACTGCGGCAGGCTCGCGCTCTTGGGCAGCATATAGCCGATCTTCGCTCCATCTCGGCGAAGGAGAGCTCGAGTTCATCGGTCTTCTGCTTTCGGAGATAGTCCCGGAGCGGATCGTATTTGGCCATGGCGGTCTTTCATAGCTCAACGCGCCATAGAGGGGGCGGCGGGAAGGCGCCAGGCCTGAGTGCCCACCGCAGGCGCTTGGGTCAGTCCGGCGTGTCCGAACTCTGCAACCTTGCGAGGAGCGGCGAAAGCATTTTGAGCGTGTATTCGCGAACCCGATGAGCGTCCGCAGGCTGCTGCTCGTTGAGGTCCCCGATGTGCGCCAGCGCCATGCGCACAAAGGACATGCAGACGATCGCGCGCCGTTCCGGGACGGTCAGCGCCCGGAGCGGCCGCATCAGCCCCTCGATCACCGCGTCGGTACGCATGTCGAGCTCGGCAAGTCCTTCGGCTGAGCGGATGTCGGGCCGCCAGGCTTGTCGCGCGTCGAGCTTGCCCTGATGGCTCCACTCCAGGCTGGCCAGGCCGTCCTCTTCAACCTGATCGGCGAGCGTCCGCAAAAGGCTGGCCGCCTCGAACCGCCGATCCCGGCTGCTGCTCTTATAGGTCACTCCGCTCATGGCGGCCGCGACGAAGGCCTCGGCGATGTCCCAGCCGGTCTCGGCGCGGGGCTGATCCAGGGCGGCTGAGTCGAACTCCCTGAGTTTGAAAAAGGCGCTCAGAGCAAGATCGTAAACCTGCGCCTTGTACTTCATACGCTCCGGAATGCCGCTCATAACGCTTCTGCTCCAACGATCTGCCGTCGACGCCTTTAGCGATGACCGCGACGGTCTTGTCGAGCCTTTGGGGTTCATTGGGAAGGGCGGCGCGCCTTGGCCTCCGACGACCGGCTGGTTAGTTACCGCCCTCGGGGGCGCGTCTCGCGCGGAGCAGATCTCCAATAGAGCGGCCACCGACACGGCAGACGGCGATGACGCGGTCGTGTACGATGACGCGGCCGCTCCTGCCGCGGCGTGCGTCGCAGACCACATTCTGTCCGAACGCGACCTGTCGCAGAAGCGACTGGGATAGCCGTCCGTCAGGCGAGTGGAGTTCGGG
>Ga0187845_1000610_pt1 | contig 21393 bp, 15 predicted proteins | sample SpaLakP09_SKY_68_FD_134515 | JGI IMG/M metagenome (GOLD analysis project Ga0187845, IMG submission 134515) | Oligotrophic lake water microbial communities from Sparkling Lake, Wisconsin, USA - SP09_SKY_68 | ecosystem: Environmental > Aquatic > Freshwater > Lake | place: USA: Sparkling Lake... | reverse complement strand
GGAGCTGGACGTCTTCGGCGGCCAGCGCGCGGGCGTGCAGGCATTGGATGCCACCGCGCTGGCCAGCGCGGTGGCATCCAATGCCTGCACGCCCGCGCGCTGGCCGCCGAAGACGTCCAGCTCCCAGCTCGCGTCCAGCCCCGCCTGGAAGAGGCTGCCGCTGCCGCGTGTGCGCTGGGCACTCGCGCTGCTGCCGAGTCGTGGCTGCAGGTTGGCCGCGCCCACGCCGACGAGCGCACGGGCCTGGCGCAGCGCGGCCTCGGCTGCGGTCACGGTGGTGTTGGCGCGCAGCGCTTCGTCCAGGCAGCGCAGCAGCAGGGCGTCGTCGAAACGCGCCCACCATTGCGTGTCGGCCGGCATGCCGCCCGGGTCTTGCGCGGCAGCCCAGCCGGCCGGCAGGTCGGGCTCGGGCGGCACCGCCGGCAAGGGGGCGAGGGACGAACAGCCCGCCAGCAGCAACGCGATGGCGAGTGTGGACCTCACGGCGAGGCTCAGCGCGTGCCGCTGACCTGGATGTCCACGCGGCGGTCGGGTTGCAGGCAGGCGATCACGCGCGCCGAACTCGCGCCCTTGCAGTCACTGGCTTGCGTGACCGGCTGCGACTCGCCATGGCCCTCGGCCGTGATGCGGCTGGCGTCCAGCCCCGCCGAGGCGACCAGGTAGCCCTTCACCGCATCGGCGCGCTGCACCGACAGGGTCTGGTTGTAGGCGGTGCTGCCCAGTCGGTCGGTGTGGCCGGTGACGGCGATGGTGTCGAAGCGCATGCCTGACATGTCGCGAGCGAAGGTGTCCAGCGCCGTCTTGCCATCGGGCTGCAGCGCGGCGCTGTCGAAACCGAACAGCGACTCGGCCGAGAAGCTCACGCGACGCAGCGGTACGGGCGCCGGCGGCGGCACGACGGCCACGGGTACCGGGGTCGCCATCGGCACAGGGGCCGGCGCCGGCGCGGCGCGCGGGGCCTCGGGTTCCATGTAGGGCGCTGGTGCCCTCGACACCCGCGTGGGCGCGGCAGACACGCCGAGCGGCATGACCAGGCCGACCGAGAAGACCGTCGCGCGCACGGTGTCGCCTTGCCCGTCGGCAAAGCGCGAGCGCTCGGCCTCGGCGCGCACCAGGAAGTGCGGCGTCAGCGCGTACTGCAGGCCCACGCCGTAGCGCCCGTGGTTGTCGTTGGCGCGGGCGATGCGGGTCGCGTTCGTCACCGCGCCACTGCCGACGAAATCAGCCCGCGTGCGGGCCTTCTCGTAGCCCACGCGGGCCAGGGCCGACAGGCTCTCGGTGATGGGCAGGGTGCCGACGAGATCCAGGTTGACGCCGGTCACGCGCAGGCGGCCGTCCAGTTGCCCGGCCGGGCTGGTGATGGCCTGGTAGGCGAAGTGGCCCAGCCGGAAGTAGCCGACCTCGGCGCCCAGGTAGCGGCTGAACTGGTAGCCGACGAAGACCTTGTAGGCGGTGTCGAGGTCGTCGGCGCTGGTGCTGGTGATGCTCAGGCCGCTGCCCGTGAGGGCCTGGGCACCCAGGCGCGGTGCGTCGAGGTTGGGGCGCGACTGGCCGATGCTGATGCCCAGGTAGGGGTAGGGGGCATCGGGGGTCTGCGCCTGCGTGACGCCGGGCAGTGCTGCCAGGGCAGAGAGGCCGATCAGGACGATCAGGCTGGGTTGGGGCAGGTGGCGCATGAGGAGCTTTCGAGGAGCAAGGGGATTCGGGATAGAGCCGGTTGTCGCCCATCTCGGCGGCGGCGTCTGTGCGGCTGCGCACCCGCGCCGGTCTGCTGGACCTCGATGGGATTGCAGCGTGTCGCGATCAGGGCGCTAAGTTGTGCGCTACCTGCGCGGGCCAGCGTGATGTCCTTGTCGAAGCGCCAGCCGATGGACCCAGCTGCAGCCACCAGGCAAGCGTCAGGCCGCAATCTCACGACGAGACCTGGAATGCGAGTGCGGTGACCGTGCCGATGAAGTACGGCTTTCGCCCCTCGGGTCGCATCCATGCGACTTCTCCCGTGAAGGGCAGCTCCACGCCATCTCGCATCTGGTAGTTCGACCAGATGCCCTCCCAGGGCGCCATGACCATCTTGTCGCCCACCATGCCGCCCCGTGCCTCGGCGCGGAACGAGCCGATCAGGCCGGCGTCGTTGAACCTGAACAGCAGGGTCAGGGTGAGCAGGCCATCCACCATCGTGGCGTTGGCTGAATGGTCATCGACAGCCTCCCAGCGCACGCCCTGGCTCGGCAGGAGTGCAGTCGGGTACCAGGCCGATTCGGCGAACCAACGCATGAACTCGCCGCGGGCGATCTCGCCGTCGCCCCGTACCTCGGCCACTGTGAAGAGGCCCTGAAGTGCTGCATGCAGCAAACCCTGGCCGGCGATGTAGCTGTCGACGACGCGCACCGCGACACCGGGCAGCATCGAGATGCGTGCGTCCCACAGGAAGCCTGGGCGACGCGTGGTGACGTGCTGCCTGGACGTGAAAGGCTTCCACTGCTCGCCCGTGGGCGACATGTTGAAGCTGCCGGCGATCTCGATATCGACGGCGGTGATGACCGGCTGGCCGTTCTTGAGTGCGGCTCGAAAGTAGCGTTGCACAGGCGCAGGCAGCCCTTCGAGTTCGCGCTCGTCGTAGCGGCTTGGAGGCCCGGTCGCCGTCTGCTTGACGTCGATGCGGGACGCTTCCAGCTTGCCCCGCAGGGCCTGCATGGCGCCCGCCCAGCGGCGTTGGCCGAAGGCAGAAAGGCCCGCCACGGCAAGCGCCAGCATGCACAGGCTCAACACGAGCCAGAGCGGCCATGGCATCTGGAATCCTCCTCAGACCATCACCGACTCGACCGGCCGGCGCAGCGACGGAGGCAGCGTCGGCCCGCGGCCAAAGCGCACCACCAGGTCCGGCCGCTGGCCGGTGAGCCCGAGCGCGGCGGCGAAGGGCGAGCGCACGCCGGCCACCTCCACCGGTTGGTTCAGGAAGGCGTTGCGGATGCCCAGCGCCGTGGCCTGCAGCGCAAAGCGCTCGTAGGCGCGGCCCACCTCAACCCAGTGCGCCTTGTCCGCCGCCTGGCCGATGAACACCGCGATGCCCGCCGAACTGCGCACCTGGCGGACGATCTTGTCGCTCTCGCCCTTGGCCGTGAAGAACCAGCCAAAGGCCAGATCACCCAGCCAGGACGGGATGGCCGGGTTGCCTGAGGAGACGCTGAACAGGCCGTCCCGGTGGCGCACGGCATCGGCGCCGTTGAAGCGGATCCAGGACTTGAGCTCCTTGACGAAGGCCGGGTCGGCCAGCTGGGCGGTATTGCCTTGAACCACGTAGTCCAGCACGCGCTCCATGGCCTGCCGCTCGGTCAGCAGCAGCATTCGCACCCCGCTCGATGTGCCCGCGCGTTCGAGCCGTGTCAGCTCCTCGCTGGACAGCGGTTTGCCGTCGTACTCGCCCCGCGTGCACTGCCGCGCGGGAATCGCCTGAAACAGCGGTGAGGCCCGCGCCGGCGTCGGCGACAAGGCCACGCGGACGGCGTCGCTCGCGGCATCGAAACGAGTCTCGGCGTGCAGCCCGTGGGCCAGCGCCGCGTGCGCCAGATTCTCCGCAGCGCATCCGAGCGAGACGAAGACATGGTGATCGTCCGGGTCCACCGCCGGGCAGCGCCGCAACGTGTCGGGCAGGATGGTGAACCCCTGGTCTTCCGACGCGAACCGCCAGCACTGCGTGTTGTGGCTGGAGGGGGCCAGCGTCGCCAGCCTCACAAGTTCGTCGTTGAGCTTCGCCCCCTCGCTGCCGGGCAAGGCATTCGGCCGCCGAATCCGCGCGGCGACCGATTCAAAGCTCTCGGCTTCCAGCGCTGGCGAGCAGGCCGCCAACAGGGGCGCGCCGACGACCCCCATGAACTCCCGTCGTCCGACGGTCGCCGGGACGACACCGGATGGCGGGACGGGCTTCTTGGCGGGCCGCAGCGAAAGCATGCGTGACCTAGGCCGGCTTTCGCCCGCCCACCGTCTGCGAGAGCAGCAACTGATGTTCGGCAGGCAGCCCCATGGCGCGCCCCAGCGCCTCGCGGTCGAACCAGGCGCGGATGACCGTGGCGAGACCTTCCGACGCGCAGTAGAGGTAGACGTTCTGTGCCATCGCACCGGCGGCAGCGAAGGCATAGGCTTCGCGCTGCGCGACCGGCACGAGGTTCATGCGCGCATGGTCGGCCACGAACACAAGGTCCAGCGGTGCGGTGTCCACGAAGTCCTGGTTGCCAGTCACGCGGCGCACATCACTGGCCATCACCAGCCGCAACCGGTGCGGCACGGGTTCGTAGAGGTACAGACCCCCGGGCATTGCCACGTACAGCAGCACCTCCTGCGAATTCATCGCGCTGGGCGCGGTGCGGCCGCCCAGGTCATGCCGGTTGACGCCGGCCGCCGCCCAGAGCAGGTCGGACAGCACCTGTTCCTGCAGTGGCTCGGGCGCGAACTCGCGCTGCGATTGCCGGGCGAGCAAGGCCGCGATCAGCGGCATGCCGCCGGTGAGCGAAGGTGACACGAGCGCGCGCATGGGGGCGGCGTCACCAATGGACGGCATGGGCTTGAGTTGCCCGATGAGCCCGAGGGCCAGTTTGGTCAGCGTGTTCATGGCCCAGTCTGATGCGGCTGAGGGCGCGCATCTGTTCGTTGCCGCACCGTCGTCAGGCGGCAGCGCGCAGAACCCACTTCCTCAGCTCGCTGAACCAGAGCACCCCGCTGGCCATGACCACGCACAGCAGCCACTGCTGCGCCGACAGCGGCGCCGTGCCGAACGCGTGGTTGAGGAACGGCACGTGGATGACCGCGACCTGCAGCAGCGCGGAGAGCATGACGGCCGCCCACAGCCAGCGGTTGGCGAAGAGCCCGTGGCAGGCGCTGCGCGTCTCCGACCTCGCGTTGAAGCAGTTGAACAGTTGGGCCAGCACCAGCACGTTGAAGCCTGCGGTGCGCGCCAGCGTCAGGCTCTCGTGGCCTTCGATCAGCCCCCCCGGCAGGAACAGGTCGAGGGTCACCAGGCTGAGCAGCGCCATGACGATGCCGGTGCCGGCGATGCCTGCCCACATGCGGGCGCCGATCATGCGAGTGCCGCGCCGGTGGGGCGGGCGCGCCATCATGTCCTCGGCAATGGGGTCCACGCCCATGGCCAGTGCTGGCCCGGCATCCGTGATCAGGTTGATCCAGAGAATCTGCGTGGCCAGCAGCGGCAGCACCAGTTCGCCACCGGCACTGCCCGCGCCCAGCCCGATGACGCCCGCCCCGGCCACGCCCAGGAAGACGGTCAACACCTCGCCCAGGTTGGACGACAGCAGATAGCGCAGGAACTTGCGGATGTTGTCCAGCACGCCGCGGCCCTCGCGCACGGCCGTCACGATGGTGCTGAAGTTGTCGTCGGCCAGGATCATGCGCGCGGCCTCCTTGGTCACTTCTGTGCCGGTGACGCCCATGGCGATGCCGATGTCGGCCGCCTTCAGCGCCGGGGCGTCGTTGACGCCGTCGCCGGTCATGGCCACCACGTCGCCAGCGGCCTGCAGCGCGCGCACGATCAGCAGCTTGTGGCGCGGCGCCACGCGGGCGAAGACCGATGTCTTGCGCACCGCCTGGGCGAATGCCGGCTCACCTTGTTGGGCGAGGGCATCGAGTTCGACTCCCGTCAGCGCCGCGGCATCAGCGCCGACGATGCCAAGGTCGATGGCGATGCGCAGCGCGGTGCGGGGATGGTCACCGGTGATCATGATCACGCGCAGACCGGCGGCGTGCGCTTGGCTGATGGCAACCGCCACCTCGGCCCGCGGCGGGTCGATGATGCCCACCGTGCCGACGTAGATCAGTTGCTGCTCCAGCCCGTCATGCGCCTTCGGGTCCTCGCCAGCGGTCAGCGGCCGGTAGGCCACCGCCAGCGTCCGCAGTGCGGCATCCGCCAGGCCAGCCACATCGGCCAGGATGCGTTTTCGCGTGGCGTCGTCCAGTGCGAGGGTTGCCGTGCCCACACGCACCTGCGTGCACCTCTCCAGCAGCACACCGGGTGCCCCCTTGGTGATGACGACCAGTGCGTCCCCGCGCTCGTGGTCGGCCTCGATGGTGGACATCATCTTGCGGTCCGACGTGAACGGGATTTCGCCCATGCGGGTGAAGCGCTTGCGGCGGCGCGCAGCGCTGCCCAGCTTGTGCTCTGCCACCAGGAAGGCAGCCTCGGTCGGGTCGCCCTGGATCTCCCATTCGCCGCCCGGCGCCTGCCGCCAGGTCGCGTTGCCGGCCAGGCTGCCACCGCTGAGTGCAGCCACGTTCTCGGCATGCTGAGGCCCGGACTGCAGCGCCGCGCCGGCCTGCTGCACCTGGCCCGCAGGCTCGTAGCCCACGCCGGTGACATCGCTGGTGCCGGAGGCGGTGACCACGCGAACGATGGTCATCTCGGCGCGGGTCAGCGTGCCGGTCTTGTCGGTGGCAATGACGGTGGCGGAGCCCAGCGTCTCCACCGAGGCCAGCTTCTTGACGATGGCCTGGCGCCGGGCCATGCGCTGCACGCCCAGCGCCAGCACCACCGACAGAATCGCCGGCAGCCCTTCCGGCACCGCCGCAACGGCCAGCGCCACGCCCAGCAGCAGCACGCGCACGACATCAGCTGGTTCCCGCACCTCATCGACGGCCAGGATGGTCACCACCACGACTGCGGCTATGGCCACCGCCGCCAGCCCCAGCACCCGCCCGATGCGGGCCACCTCGGTCTGCAGCGGCGTGTGCTGGTCTTGGGTGGCATCGAGCAAAGTGGCGATGGCGCCCATCTCGGAGCGCATGCCGGTGGCGGTGACGACGGCGCGCCCGCTGCCCTGCGCCACGGCCGTGCCCTTGAACACGAGGTTCAGCCGGTCGCCCAGGGCGGCGGCGGCTCGCAGCGTGGCGGTGTTCTTCAGCACGGGTTCGCTTTCGCCCGTCAACGAGGACTCCAGCATGTGCAGCTCGGCCGCCTCGGCCAGGCGCGCGTCGGCGCCCACGGCGTCGCCCTCGCTCAACACCAGCACGTCGCCCACCACCAGCGTGGCGCTGGGCACACGCGACAGCAGGCCATCGCGCAGCACGCCCGAGGTGGCTTCGGTCATGCGCGCCAGCGCCGCCACCGCGTCTTGCGCCTTGGCCTCCTGCACCCAGCCCAGCACCGCATTCAGCACGACGACGACCGCGATGACGATGGCGTCCATCGGCCAGCCGTGCCGCCCCTCCACGGCCCAGGCCGCAAGCGCCACGGCGGCAGCGGCGAGCAGCAGCAGAACCAGCGGGTCTTGCAACTGCGCCAGCGCACGGCGCCATGCCGATGCCTTCGGGGCGGCGCGGAGTTCGTTCGCGCCGTCGCGCGCAAGCCGGCTGGCCGCTTCGGCAGCGGTCAGGCCGGCTGCCAGATTGGACTGGCAGGCGGTGACCACTTCAGCGGCCTCGGCCAGGCTGGCGTCGACGACCGGCGGCGCGGTCATCGGCGTCGCAGCCGCGACTGCAGGCGCTCGATTTCGGCGAGCAGGTCCAGCACCAGGGCGACGCCGGACAGGCTCAATTCGAGATCGCGCGCCAGCCGCAGCGCGCGGCGCGTCTGCGGCAAGGCGTCACCGCCAAACTGCCAGCCGTCCGTGCCTTGCCCCGCCGGCTGCAGCACGCCTTCACCGACGAGGTCCTGGACTTGTTCGGGGTCCGCACCGCTTGCCCGGCACAAGGCCACCAGCGTGAACGACACGTGCTGCTCGGCGATGAGCGGCGCCAGCGGGACGATGGGGTGGTCAGCCATGGTTCAGGGCCTCCAGGGCAACGCGGGGGTTGTAGGTGGCAAACGTGTGAGCGAGGGCCCCGTAGGCCTCTTTCTCGGCATCGGAGGCTGGCGATGGCAGTGCGATGGTGAGCACGGCGTAAAGGTCGCCCGGCACCTTGCCTGGCAAGCCCTTGCCCTTGAGCCTGAGCTTGCGCCCTTGGGATGAACTCGGCGGGACGGTCAGCTGCACGCTGCCGTCGGGCGTCGGCGCCGGGACCGTGGCCCCAAGCGCGGCCTCCCAGGGCGAGACCGGCAGGTCGAAGTAGAGGTCGCTGCCGTCCAGCCGGAACACCGGGTGCGGCAGGATCTGGATGACCAGATAAAGGTCGCCGGCCGGCCCGCCGCCGTGGCCAGCTGCGCCCTGGCCCGCCAGTCGCAGCTGCTGCCCTTCGCGCACGCCCTTGGGGATGCTGACGTCAAGCTGCCGCTCCTGCAGCGCGGTGCGCCCCGCAGCGTCGACGACGGGCACGCGCAGCGTGATCGTGCGCTGCGCGCCCCGGTAGGCGTCCTGCAGATCGATGGCGACCTTGGCATGGTGGTCGTGGCCCTGCGCAGGCCCCCTGGCCGCATGGCGTTGCGGCATGGCGCCGTCGAAGCCGCCCCTGCCGAACAGCGATTCGAAGAAGTCGCTGAAGTCCTCCCCTCGGCCCGGCATGCCGCCTCCGCCGCGACCGCTGTACTCGAAGCCGCTGTCCCAGCCCGGCGGCGGCTCGAAGGCCTGGCCGCTGGCATGGCGCTGGGCGATGGCGTCGTAGGCAGCGCGGCGCTCGGCATCGATCAAGGCTTCGTGTGCTTCGGCAATCTCCTTGAAGCGGGCCTCGGCATCGGCCTCCTTGCTGACGTCCGGATGGAACTTGCGGGCCAGCTTGCGGTAGGCGCGCTTGATCTCGGCCTGCGTTGCGGTGCTCTGGACGCCGAGCGTGGCGTAATAGTCTTTGAATTCCATTCGTCGCTTTCGCAAGGCGTGTTGCCGGCCGCTACTGCCAGCCAAACCGCCGGATGTAGAGGTGCTTCACCCACGTGACCAAGGTGCAGTAGCCCAGCAGGATGGCCACCAGCCAGCCGTAGTAGCCGGCCGGCAGGGCCTGCAGCCCGAAGTACCCGGCCAGCGCCCCGTTGGGCAGCCACAGGCCCAGCGCCACGATCACCAGCGTCATCGCCATCAACGGCGCCGCTGCGCGGCTTTGAACAAACGGCAGCCTGGGGGTGCGCACCATGTGCACCACCAGCGTCTGCGTGAGCAGCCCCACGACGAACCAGCCCGACTGGAACAGCGTCTGCTGGGCCAGGCTGTTGGCGCTGAACACCCACCACATGACGCCAAAGGTGACCAGGTCGAACAGCGAGCTGACAGGCCCGAAGCACAGCATGAAGCGGCCGATGTCCGACGGCTGCCAGGTCAGCGGCTTGGCGACCAGCTCCGGGTCGACGTTGTCGAACGGGATGCCGGTCTGGCCGATGTCGTACAGCAGGTTCTGCACCAGCAGTTGCAGCGGCAGCATGGGCAGAAAGGGCAGGAAGGCGCTGGCCACCAGCACGCTCAGCACGTTGCCGAAGTTGCTGCTGGCCGTCATGCGGATGTACTTCAGCATGTTGCAGAAGGTCTTGCGGCCTTCGACAACGCCGTCATCCAGCACCAGCAGGCTCTTCTCCAGCAGGATGATGTCGGCCGCCTCCTTGGCGATGTCCACCGCGCTGTCCACCGAGATCCCGATGTCGGCCGCGCGCAGGGCCGGGGCGTCGTTGATGCCGTCGCCCATGAAGCCCACCACATGGCCGCCGGCGCGCAGCGCGCGCACGATGCGCTCCTTGTGCAGCGGCGTGAGCTTGGCGAAGACGTCGTGGGTCTCGGCGGCATCTTTCAGCGCGTCGTCGCTCAGGGCTTCGACCTGTGCACCCAGCAGCACTGCACCCACTGGCAGGCCCACCTGGCGGCAGACCTGGGTCGTCACCAGGTCGTTGTCGCCGGTCAGCACCTTGACGGTGATGCCGTGCGCCGCGAGTGCCTTCAAGGCGGGCGCGGCGGACTCCTTGGGCGGGTCCAGGAAGGCGATGTAGCCGATCAGCGTCAGGCCGGTCTCGTCGGCCGCCGAGTAAGTGGTCTGCTCAGGCGGCAGCGTCTTGACGCCCACCGCCACCACGCGCAGGCCCTCGGCATTCAGGCCGGCCGTGACCGCCTGCGTGCGGGCCAGCAGCGCGGCGTCCAGCGGCTGCGTGGGCATCGCGCGCGCGCCGTCCAGGCTGGCATCGACAGCGTCCTGCGTTCGCACCTGGGTGCAGGCGGCCAGCACCTCTTCCACCGCACCCTTGCAGATGAGCTCGTGGTGCTGGTCCTGGCCGTCCGCCAACACGGCGACCACCACCGACATGCGACGGCGCTCGAAATCGAAAGGCACCTCGTCGACCTTGCGGTAGGCGTCCTTCAGCTTCAGCTCGGCTGCCACGTCCACACGTGCCAGCACCGCGCGGTCGAGCAGGTTCTTCAGCCCCGTCTGGTAGAAGCTGTTGAGGTAGGCGAAGTTCAGTACTTCTTCGGTGTCCTGGCCCCAGGCATCGGCGTGGCGGGCCAGGGCGATCTGGTCCTGCGTCAGCGTGCCGGTCTTGTCGACGCACAGGATGTCCATGGCGCCGAAGTTCTGGATCGCATCCAGCCGCTTGACCACCACCTTCTTGCGCGACAGCAACACCGCGCCCTTGGCCAGCGTGCTGGTGACGATCATCGGCAGCATCTCGGGTGTCAGGCCCACCGCCACTGACAGCGCGAACAAAAAGGCCTGCAGCCAATCGCCCTTGGTGACCCCATTGACCAGGAAGACGATGGGCACCATGACGAGCGCGAAGCGGATCAGCAGCCAGCTCACGCTGTTGACGCCGGCCTGGAAGGCGTTGGGCGTGGTCTCGGTGGCGCTGGCGTGCGCGGCGAGGGTGCCGAAGTAGCTGCGCGCTCCCGTCGCCACCACCAGCGCGGTCGCGGTGCCGGAGACGACGTTGGTGCCCATGAACACCAGGTTGCGCTGGTCGAGCGCCGCCGTGGCGTTGGGTGGCGTGGCCCCCGGCGCCATGCGCTGGACAAACTTCTCCACCGGCAGCGATTCGCCCGTCATCGCCGCCTGGGCCACGAACAGGTCGCGTGCGCTGAGTACCCGGCAGTCGGCAGGGATCATGTCGCCAGCAGACAAGGCCACGATGTCGCCCGCCACCAGCTCGCGGACGGGAATCTCCCGGGGCCTGGCCGGCGAAGGCGTCGTGTTGTCGCGGCGGATCACCGTGGCCGTGTTTGTGACCAGCGCCCGCAACCCCTCCGCCGCGCGATGGGAGCGGCCCTCCTGCACGAACCGGATGCCGGTGCTCAGGGCGACCATGACGGCGATCACCACCGTGGCCCTGCCCTCGGCGCTCAGGAAGGACAGCAGGGCCAGGGCCGTCAGCAGCAGGTTGAATGGATTGAGATAGCAGCGCCACAGCCGCAGCCAGCCCGGCAGTGCCGCCTCATGTTGAACCTCGTTCGGTCCGTCGCGGGCCAGGCGCCGCGCGCTCTCGGCGGGGTCCAGGCCGTCGGGGTGCGACTGCAACTGCGCCAGCGCAAGCGCGGGCTCGATCCGGGAAGCAGCCAGCAGGTCCTGGCCCAGGGCCGAGGCGGCTGCCATGGCCAAGCCTGGGGGCTTGTCGGCCTGTGCCGCCGTCAGCGTCTCCAGCAGCGGCCGGCGCTGGAAGTGCCGCTGTGCCCGTCGCCTGCGCAGGAAGGTGCTGAAACCCTGGGTGAGTACCTGGCGCATGCGTGTTCAGCCTGCCCGGCGGCCGTCGATGGCTTCGACGGGCTCGTCGCAACGCGCGCCGGGATCCTGATTCACACGATCTCGGCGACTTCGCGCATCGGTCGCGCGGCTTTCGGGGGAGATGCGTCGACTGGCCTCAGCCCATGCGCCACCTTGATGACCGCAGGCAGATCCACGTCGAGCATGTCCGCAGCGCTGCGACCGTCGAGCCCCTCGTTCGGCGCAGCAAACCACGATGCCAGCGTCCACCCGGACCACAGCGGTGGCAGTTCCGTGCGTACCCGCTGGGCACCTGCCTTCAAGGACAGGTCATCGGCGTCGAACTGGAACATCGGTACCCAGAGGCTGGCACGCCACTGGAAACCGAAGACCTGGCCGCTATGGATGAGCTTGGCGAGGCTGACCGCCTGGCCGGCCTGATGCTCTTGCAGCAGCCTGCCCATGATCTCCCCCGGCGCAGTGCCGCCCGTCGCTCGAAATGCCTCAAGCAAGGCGATGAAGCTCTTGCCGTTGGGTGCGTCAGGGTCTGCAGACCGCTGGTGGTCACAGGGCGAAGCGACGTGTCTGTTGGGGGTCATGACGAACTCCAGTCAAAAGGGGCAACCGGACGGCCGCATCAAGGTGACCAGCGTAGGCACAAGCCGCGCGCCAGACCGTGCGGCAGCGAACACGCATGCCCCCTACAACTTTCCTCGGCCGCTGTTTGCTGCCGCACGGACCAGGGCGCCAAGCCGGCGCACGCTGCACATTCCCAATCAAACCGGAAGAAACCATGAAGACTGATTCGCAACTCCAGCAGGACGTGATGGCTGAACTGAAGTGGGAGCCCTCGGTGCATGCCGCGCAGATCGGCGTCGAGGTGAAGGACGGGGTCGTGACGCTGGCCGGCGAGGTCAGCAGCTACGTCGAGAAATGGAATGCCGAAAGTGCTGCTCAGCGCGTCAACGGCGTCAACGCCTTGGCGGTGGAGATGACGGTCAAGCTGTCGGAGTTCGGCAAGCGCACCGACGCCGACATCGCCCAGTCCGCCAAGAACATCCTGAGCTGGACGAGTTCTCTGCCAGCCGACTCGGTCAAGGTGCTGGTCGAGGGCGGCTGGCTGACGCTGTCTGGTGATGTCGAGTGGCAGTACCAGCGTCAGGACGCGGCCAGCAGCGTGCGCTACCTCTCGGGTGTCACGGGAATCAGCAACCAGATCGCCATCAAGCCGCATGTGTCTGCGGTCGTCGTGAAGTCGGACATCGAGGCCGCGCTCAAGCGCCGCGCCGTCGCGGATGCGAAGACCATCGCCGTCGACGTCAAGGGCGCCGACATCACCTTGACAGGGACCGTGCACAGTTGGGCCGAGCGCGACCTGGCGAAGCGGTCGGCCTGGGGCAGCGCGGGTGTCCGCAACGTCGTGGACAAGATGAGCCTCGTCTACTGAATGGGGCGCAGATCAGAGCTCCGCTGTGTTGCCCATCGAACAGGGCGGGTATCTGGTCTCGCTGGACTGGCCAGCTGATGCCATCTGGCGCCTCAGTCCGTTGACGGCCGGTCGGGATGCGCCGCCCGATAGGGCGCATGCTCAACCAGGCCCTTGAGCAAGGTCTCGAAGAAGAGTTCGGCCGTGAAGGGCTTGGCCAGATAGTCGTCCATGCCGGCGGCGAAGCAGGCGGCCTTGTCCTCTGCGAACACGTTGGCCGTCAGGGCGACGATGACGGTGCGAGTGCCGCCAGGCAGGCGACGGATCTGGCGCGTTGCCTCCAGGCCGCTGATGCCCGGCATCTGCATGTCCATGAGGATCAGGTCGTAGTGGCGCGTGCCTGCCAGCCGGATGGCGGCCTGGCCGTCCTCGGCGACATCCACGTTGGCAATCACGGTCTGCAGCATGGCCAGAGCGACCTCCCGGTTCACGGCGTCGTCGTCCACGAGCAGCAGTCTCGCCTGGGCATGATCGCGCGCCAGGGCAGCCTCCGCAGGCCCGGTTTCACGCGGGCGCCTCATCTGGCCGCCTGCCACCTTGCGCAAGCGCGCCGTGAACCAGAAGGTGCTGCCGGTGCCGATGATGCTTTCGGCGCCTGCGTCGCCACCCATCAACTGCGCCAGTTGCTTGACGATGGCCAGCCCCAGACCCGTGCCGCCGTGCTGCCGTGTCGTGGAGTTGTCCGCCTGTTCGAAGGCAGAGAACAGGCGCGAAAGCACGTCGGGTGGGATGCCGTTGCCGGTGTCCTGCACCTCGATGCGTATCAGGGCTGTCTCGGCGGTCTCCTCGGTGCACAAGGCACGCAGGGTCACGCTGCCCTGAGTCGTGAACTTGACTGCATTGACGGCGTAGTTCAATAGCGCTTGCTGCAGCCGCACGGGGTCACCCTCAAGCCCCGCAGGCAGCGCTTGCATGTCAATGTTCAGACGCAGCTGCTTGGCCGCCGCACGCTCCGACAGCATGGACACGACCCGGGCCGCAATGCTCGCCATGTTGACGTCGGCCATGTCCAGCGAAAGCTTTCCGGCTTCGATCTTGGACAGGTCCAGCACAGCGTTGATGAGCTCCAGCAGATGGGCTCCCGCCACGTCCAGCTTGGTCAGCCAGTCCGCTTGCTGTGCGGTCAGATGGGTGCGGCGGATCAGGTACGCCAGCCCGGTGATGGCGCCCAGCGGCGTGCGGATCTCGTGCGACATGTTGGCCAGGAATGAGCTCTTGGCGATGTTCGCCGCCTCCGCCGCCAGCTTGGCCGCAGCGAGTTCGCGTGTGCGGTTGTCAATCAACGCTTCCAGCTCGTGCCGGTGGCGCTCCAGTTCCTGCGCATCGCGCTTGCGCTCGGTCACGTCTTCCGTGATGGCCACGTAGTGGCTGGTGCGCCCGTCGGCCAGATGGATGGGCGCGACGATGGCAGATGCCGTGAATTCGCTGCCGTCCTTGTGGCTGCTGCAAAACTCGCCGCGCCAGGTTCTTCCTTGGGCCATCGTGGCACTCAGGTCTGCATACGCCGTCGAACTGGGTGCGGCCGAGAGAAGCATGCGGACGGGCTGTCCGAGCAGTTCGCTTGTGGAGTAGCCGCTGTCGAGCACCTGGGCCGCGTTGACGTACTCGATCTCGCCGGCCAGGTTGGCAATGACGATGGCCAATGGGCTTTGCTCAACGACACGCGACAGCTTGCGCACCTGCTCTTCGGCCTGGCGTTGATCGGTGGTGTTGCGGATATTGCACTGAATGACGCGCACGCCGTCACAGTCGTAGGCGTTGCTGATGAACTCCACGCCGATGAGCTGTCCCGCCTTGGTCTTGAGCGGCATGTCGTCGTAGCGAACATAGCCTTCCAGTTGCAGTCGCTCGAACATCTCGGCGCTCTTGGCGATATCAACGAAGGCGCCTGCTTCCCAGAGCTTCTTGCCCAGCAGTTCTTCGTGCGAATAGCGCAGCATGTGAAGCAGGTAGGGATTGGCGTCCTCGATCTGCCCGCTGTGTGCGTTGATCAGAAGGATGCCGTCCTGCGCCGCCTCGAACAGGCGCCGATAGCGGATTTCCGACATGCGCAAGGCATCCAGGCCTGCTGCCGGCGGTTCCCGTGCCGCGCCGCTCGGGGCCGGCGTCGCCGACGGCTCAAGGTCCACCGGCAGCGATCTGCGTCGCCTCACGCTGAGATCGCTCACGAATCGCCCGCCAGGAAGTTGCTGCCATGGCTGACTTGTAGGGCGCGGCCGCTGCGTGGTCTGTGCGGCGTCGAACATCGCCGGCCACCAGGTTGGCGTCGATGGTGTCACGCCCTGATCCAAAAAGGCGAAGCGCTGTGTATATTTACAGTATGCCGCCCCCGTCCACCCGCATTGCCGCCGCCCAACCGGGTCTCGTCCGCGTCGAGTCCATCAAAGGTCGCGGCACGGCAACGGCCATGCCGCACCGCTTTGAGCAGCGTGAGCGCGAGCAGTACGACGATGGCTGGGGCTCGCTGGAGCAGGACGCCGCCGAGGAGCACCTGCCTGTGGCCACCCAGGTCATCGAGGAACACGCCAAGAGCATCGTCACCAGCAACCAGTCGCCGGACATCTCCTTCGACTACTCCATCAATCCCTATCGGGGCTGTGAGCATGGCTGCGTGTATTGCTTTGCCCGGCCGACGCACAGCTACCTGAACCTGTCGCCGGGGCTGGACTTCGAGACGCGCATCGTCGCCAAGGTCAACGCAGCAGAGCGGCTACGCGAGACGCTGGCCGGCGCGCGCTACGTGCCCAAGTCGCTGGTGCTCGGTACGGCGACAGACGCCTACCAGCCGGTGGAGCGCAGGCTGGGCATCACGCGCCGCATCGTCGAGGTGCTGGCCGAGTGCAGCCACCCGTTCTCGGTCGTCACCAAGAGCAGCGGCATCGAGCGCGACCTGGACCTGATCGCACCCATGGCCGCGCAGGGGCTGGTGTCGGTCTATCTGTCCATCACGACGCTGGACAACGACCTCGCCCGCATCCTGGAGCCGCGCGCCGCCGCTCCGGCGCGGCGGTTGCGCACGATCCAGGCGTTAGCCGAGGCAGGCGTGCCGGTGGGCGTCAGCGTGTCGCCCATCATCCCGTTCATCAACGAGCCCGAGCTGGAGCGCATCCTCGAAGCCGCCGCAGCGGCCGGGGCCAGCAGCGCCTTCAGCATCCCGGTGCGCCTGCCCTGGGATGTGAACCCGCTGTTCCAGGACTGGCTGCAGCGCCACTTCCCCGATCGCGCCGACCGCGTCATGGCCCGCATCCGCGACATGCGTGGCGGCAAGGACAACGATGCGCGCTTCGGCACGCGCTTCAGCGGTGAAGGCATCTGGGCCGAACTGCTGCGGGCGCGTCTGCGGCGGGCGGTCGTCAAGCTCGGGCTGCGCACCGAGCGACGGCCGGTGCAATTGGCGCTTTTCAATCGGCCGCGCAAGCCGTCGGCGCAGGGCGATCTGTTCTAGCCAGTTGGGGACAGAGCTACTCACTTCGCTCGGGCGGTCTGTCCCGCAACGTATTCAGCTCAGTTGGGGACAGAGCGACTCGCTGCGCTGGGGCGGTCTGTCCCGCACGGTCTTCAGCTTCTGCAACCCGCCAGCAAGTCCCACTCGGCCTTGTAGACATCCGCCCGCGCACCCACCCAGCCCATGGCCGTGTGGAACAGGTTGTCGTGCGAGGCCGGCTTGTCACGCAGGCCGTGCAGGCAGCCCGGCTTGAGCGATGCGGCCAGCGCGCCACCCTCGGGCACCCATAGCACCATGGGCACATGCGTCTGCTCGGCCGGCGCCATTGCGTAGGGCATGCCGTGCAGGTAGAGGCCGTTCTCGCCGAGCGACTCGCCGTGGTCGGACACATAGAGCATGCCGGTGTCAAAGCGGGCGCTTTGCGTCTGCAGCCAGGCGATGCTGCGGGCCAGCAGGCGGTCGGTCGTGGCAATGGTGTTGTCGTAGCCGTTGACGACCTGCTCGCGCGGGCACTGCTGCAGCGCGTTGCTGCGGCACTCTGGCTGGAAGGGTTTCAGGTCGGGCGGCGAGCGCTTGAAGTAGGCCGGGCCGTGGCTGCCCATCTGGTGCATGACGAGCACGAGGCCGCGTTTGACGCGCTCAGGGTCCAGTGCGGCGATGCGCTTGTCCAGTTCGTGCAGCAGCGCCTCGTCGAAGCACTCCCCACCGTCGCACAGCCCCGCCGGCAGCGGCGCCGCGCCCTCGGGCAGCTTGGCCGTGAAGCTGTTGGGCACGCGGTCGCACAGGCCCTTGCAGCCGCTCTGGTTGTCCAGCCATAGCACGGCCAGACCGGCGCGATGCAGCACGTCCAGCAGGTTCTCCTGCGTGCCCTTCAGGTCGCCAAAGGCCTCGCGGCCCATTGGCGAGAACATGCAGGGCAGCGACGCCGCCGTGCTGGTGCCGCAGGACGTCACGTCGCGCAGGCTGACGACGGGAAGTTTGGCCAGCTCCGGGTTGGTCGGCCGCGCATAGCCGTTCAGACTGAAGTTCATGGCCCGCGCCGTCTCGCCCACGACGAGCAGCAGCAGCGGCGGTTTGGACCCTTCAGCGCGCGGCAGCAGGCGGGCGTCCGCGCCGATGACGGCTGGCGGGCCGCTTGGCGCGGCCTGGCGGCGCAGGGCCGCGCTGCTGATCGAATAGACCGCGTTCAGCGGCGTGACCATGTAGCGAATGGTCTTGTAGTTGCGCATCGTCGACGACAGGTCGGCGAAGGCGCTGAGCGCCAGCAGCACCATCGCGACGATGCCGAGCGCAAACGCCGCGAGGTTGCCGCCCAGCCGCTTGGGCCAGTCCTGCTTCGGCGCCGCAGGGCGACGCAGCAGCCACCAGGCGGGCAGGGCGCCCAGCAGCACGATGCTGACCAGCAGGCGCCAGTTCAGCAGGTCGCGCGTCTCGCGCACATCGGTCTGCGCCATGTTCACGACCATGGTGGGGTCGAAGACGATGCCGTAGCTGCCGATGAAATAGGCCAGCGCACCGGCGCTCAGCAGCAGCGCGATCAGCACGCCCTTGATGAGACGTGGCCAGGCCAGCAGGCTCAGCAGCGCCCCTGTGGCGGCGGTGACCATGCCGGCGAATGCCAGCGTGAACAGCGGCCGTACATCAGCCATGCCGTGCAGTTGCTGCCACAGCGGCCAGTTGGCCAGCAGACCCATCCACAGGGCGGCCAGCCAGGCCTGTGTCAGGGGACGCGAGGTGTCGGGGCGAAACCAGGCCAGCAGGCGCTTCGAGAATGACATGGGAGGTACGGTGGGCAAGGGCGGGCGCATTCTCGCCGCCACCCGGGCTCTGCCGCCGTCAACAGCCTTGCGATCAGGCAGCGGCCTCAGACGTCGTGGACGTACGCAGCGCGACACCGCCGGTACCACGCGCCTTGGATGAACCGGCGCCCATGGGCTTCACGAAGCGGCTGTGCAGGACATCGATCCGCTGGGCCAGCTCCTCGGCACCGTCGATCTTCTCCGCATGGCGCTTGAGCACCAGGCCGGCCATGTCGATGAGCTTGGCATTGCGGGTCGTCTCGCCCTGCTGGATCAGCAACTCGACCGCCACCTTGGCAGTGCCGCGCATCGAATGGCGCATCGCCGTCTCGGCCACGTTGAAGACCTTTTGATGGCAGTCGCGGAACTGCTCGGCCGCGCCTTGATGGACCTCCGAGATGGCGACGAGGATCTCCGTGCTGGCCTTGGTGGTGCAGTGGCGCATGCCCAGCCCTTGCAGGATGGGCATCATCTCTTCGAGTTCCAGCTCCTGGCTGGACAGACGTATCCACAGCGCCGTCAGCAGTGAGGCGGCTTCGAGATCGAAGTTGCCGGCGTCGGCATGCTCGGTGAATTCGCGCGCAATGATGACGGCCTGACCGACGCGTCGTTCCAGCAGAAAGGACAGGCCGCGAAAGACGAGGTCAAAGCGCTGCAGACGGATGGATCCCGGCGCGCGCTCCAGCGCTGCGGCCAGCGCGTCGTGTGCGTACTTGAAGCCCTTGTAGTCCTTGTTGTCGAAGCGCATCAGCCCGATGAGCACGAGGCTGAGCATGTCGAACAGCTTGGAGCGCAGGCCTTGCGACATGGCCCGCTCCAGCATCCTCAGTGCCTCGGCGCGCTGGCCGGTGTAGAAGCCCAGCGAGCCGCAGCGCTGCAGGCGCAGCAGGCAGCCGGGTGTCAGGGTGGCTGCGGTCTGGTAGGTCTTGAGCGCCTCGTGCAGGTCGCCCTGCTCCATTTGCACATGGCCCATCAGGTCGTGCGAGTCGGCGTAGTCGGGCAACTCGCCGATGAGGTTTTCCAGCGTGCGCCGTGCGGCCTGCAGGTTGCCGCTGGCCACCTCCGTGCGCGCCACGCCCAGCCGCGCCCAGGGCACGGTCTTGGCGGCAATGATGGCTTCGTAGAGGACCTTGGCGTCCGCATAGCGTTTCAGGCGCAGCAGCAACTCGGCGCCAATGCGGGCGGCGTAGAGCCAGTATTTGCCCTTGGCCTCGAAGCGTGCCAGGCACAGGTCGGCGGCGGTCTCGAAGTCCTGGTTCTCTATGGCCTCGAAGATGTCCTTCAGCACGCGTTTGCGCTGGCGCGCGCTGGCCAGCCGCTCGGCCAGATTGGCACTGGTGTAGGGCTTGATGAGGTAGGCGTCGAGTGCGGCCTCGGCGGCCTCGGCCACCTTGGCGTAGGTCGCCTCGCTGGTCACCATGACGAAGACGGTGGAGTAAGGCAGCAGCCCCTCCCGGCGCAACTCGTCCAGCAGATCCTGGCCCGAGGTGTCGCTCATGTCGAAGTGGTAGTCGCACAGCACGATGTCGAAGCTCTGGTGCTCCAGCATCACGCGGGCGTCCTTGACGCGTGACGTCTGGCGTACCGTGCCGACGCCGAGGTCGCGCAACTGGGCCGACATCAGGCTGCGCGAGTTGGCATTGCTGTCGATGATCAGCGCCGACGCGTCCTGGATGGTCTGATCCATCAGAAACATGCGGCCTCCCTCCCCAGCGCTGGGCTGTGGACTGTGATCGGAAGGCTTAGGTCATGAATCACTTATGAGTCATCGGTGTGCAAGTCGGCGGACTTTAGGGGTTGTACGCCGAATTGAGGGCGGTGGCTAACGCGCGCTATCGGGACAAACCGTGACTTCCGACGCGAGGTCAATTCTCGTGACGCCCTGCTGCCAGCCACAAAAAAGCCGCGAGGCCCAGGTGGGTCGTCGCGGCTTGTGTGAAATGACGCGTGCTTACTTGAACAAGTCCTTGACCCGATCCGTCCAGCTCTTGGCATTTGGCGAATGGCGCTCGCCGCCCTTCTTGAGCGACTCGTCCAGTTCCTTGAGCAGCTTCTTCTGGTGCTCGGTGAGCTTGACCGGTGTCTCGATGGCGATGTGGCAGTAGAGGTCGCCGGGGTAGCTGGAGCGCACGCCCTTGATGCCCTTGCCGCGCAGGCGGAAGGTCTTGCCGTGCTGCGTGCCCTCGGGCAACTCGATCTCGGCCTTGCCGCCCAGCGTGGGCACTTCGATGTTGCCGCCCAGGGTCGCGGTGACCATGGACACCGGCATCGTGCAATGCAGGTCGTCGCCATCACGCTCGAAGATGTCGTGCTGCTTGATGCGGATCTCGATGTAGAGGTCGCCCGCCGGGCCGCCGTTCACGCCGGGCTCGCCGTTGCCCGCCGAGCGGATGCGCATGCCTTCGTTGATGCCGGCCGGGATCTTGACCTCCAGCGTCTTCTGCTTCTTGACCTTGCCCTGACCGCTGCAGGCCGTGCAGGGGTCGGGAATGATCTTGCCGCTGCCGTGGCAGTGCGGGCAGGTCTGCTGGATGCTGAAGAAGCCCTGGCGCATGTGCACCGTGCCGGAGCCCTGGCAGGAGCCGCAGGTTTTGGCCGACGTGCCGGGCTTGGCGCCCGTGCCGCCGCAGGTCTCGCAGCCTTCCCAACTGGGGATGCGGATCTGCGTTTCCTTGCCGCGGGCGGCTTCTTCGAGCGTGATCTCCATGGCGTAGCTGAGGTCGCTGCCGCGGTAGACCTGCTGGCCACCGCCGCCACGCCGCGCGCCGCCACCCTGGCCGCCGAAGATGTCGCCAAAGATGTCGCCGAAGGCCTCGGCAAAACCGCCGAAACCTTCCGCGCCCGGGCCACCGCGCCCGCCGCCCATGTTGGGGTCGACGCCGGCGTGGCCGTACTGGTCGTAGGCCGCGCGCTTCTGCGCGTCGGACAGCATCTCGTAGGCCTCCTTGACCTCCTTGAACTGCTCCTCGGCCTTCTTCGCCCCGTCGCCCTGGTTGCGGTCGGGGTGGTACTTCATGGCCAGCTTGCGGTAGGCCTTCTTGATGTCCTCTTCGGCCGCGTTCTTGGCGACGCCGAGGATTTCGTAGTAATCGCGCTTGGAAGCCATGCTCGTCTCTTAAAGC
>Ga0187845_1000606_pt1 | contig 21476 bp, 8 predicted proteins | sample SpaLakP09_SKY_68_FD_134515 | JGI IMG/M metagenome (GOLD analysis project Ga0187845, IMG submission 134515) | Oligotrophic lake water microbial communities from Sparkling Lake, Wisconsin, USA - SP09_SKY_68 | ecosystem: Environmental > Aquatic > Freshwater > Lake | place: USA: Sparkling Lake... | reverse complement strand
TTGGTGGTCATGAGGTCTCTCGGTTGCCAGGGCATAGGTTTCTCCTGGGCAGGGTTTGCCAAGGAGAAGTGTTTCCTATGTCTCCGCACACCTGTTAACCATGTGTCCGGTCTGTACAGGCGAAGCAAAAGAAAGTGAGTCGCCTGCCGGGGCGACAACCCGGCCTCCGCCCTCAACCCCAGCACGCCTTCCAAACCAGCACGCCCAGGCTTCGACATGCTCAGCCCGAACGGGAAATCAAAACAGCAGAGCAAAAAAACAAAACGGCTGGTGCTCCCAAAACAAGCACCAGCCGCCCAAAAAACAAAAGCAACCTCAAGCCGCCAGGATCAGCTTCTCCAGCTTCACCGCATCCGCAGCAAACGCCCGAATCCCCTCGGCCAGCTTCTCCGTCGCCATCGCGTCCTCATTCAACGCATAGCGGAACCCCGCCTCGTCATAGTTCACCGCAGGCAGATCCATGGCCTTCGCAGCCTCCGCATCCAGCGCCCGCTCCAACGGCGCATCGCTCGCCGCCAGCTGCGCCAGCAGCTCCGGCGCAATCGTCAGCAAGTCACACCCGGCCAGCGCCGTGATCTGCCCCACGTTGCGGAAGCTCGCGCCCATCACCTCGGTGGCAATGCCAAAGCGCTTGTAGTGGTTGTAGATCTGCGTGACCGACTGCACGCCGGGGTCGTTGGCACCGGCACGCGCGGCCTCGTCCCAGCTCGCACCCGCCTGCTTCTTGTACCAGTCGTAAATGCGGCCCACAAAGGGCGAGATCAGCTGCACCTTGGCGTCACCGCAGGCCACGGCCTGGGCGAACGAGAACAGCAGTGTGAGGTTGGTGTGGATGCCCTTGCGCTCCAGCTGCTCGGCGGCCTTGATGCCCTCCCAGGTGGAGGCGATCTTGATGAGCACGCGGTCGATGTGGATGCCTTCGGCCTGGTACAGCTCGATGATGCGCTCGGCGCGCGTGACGGTGGCGCTGGTGTCAAAGCTCAGGCGGGCATCGACCTCGGTGGACACACGGCCCGGGATGGTGGCCAGGATCTCGCGGCCGAAGCGCACGAGCAGGCGGTCGATGATTTCATCCATCGGACGGCCCCGGAACTGGGCCACGGTGTCTTGCAGCAGCGGCGCGTACTCAGGCTTTTGCACGGCCTTGAGGATCAGCGACGGGTTGGTGGTGGCATCCTGGGGCTGGAACTGCGCCAGTTGCTTGAAGTCGCCGGTGTCGGCAACCACGGTGGTGAACTGTTTGAGGGCGTCGAGTTGGTGCGTCATGGTGGCGCCATTATTCCGCATCGGGCGCAGCACCTTCGGTACTACCAACCACCGATACGCCGTGCACCCCCAGGCCCAGCCCCACCTCGTCGCCCACGGCCAGCACATCGTCGAGGTCGGACGAGACCACGAAAATGCTCCCCAGCGCAGTTTCAAACGTGTATTCGTGCACCGCGCCCAGGTAGGCCGACTTGGCCAGCCGCGCGGGCAGCAGCCCCTCACCCTGGCGGGCGATGCGCCAGGCTTCGGGCCGCACCGCCACCTTCACCGGGCCGCTCTGCACCGCCATGCGCGGGCGTAGCACCAGCGGGCCAAGTGCCACCGTGCCATCAGGGTCGGCCACAGCCGGGAACAGCATGGCCTCGCCCATGAAGCCCGCAACAAACTCGCTGTGCGGGGTCTCATACAGCGCGCGGGGCGAGCCCTTTTGCGCAATCAGGCCCTGGTTCATCACGATGATCTGGTCGCTCACCGCCATCGCCTCGGCCTGGTCGTGGGTGACATAGGCCACGGTGAGGGACAGGCGCTGCTGCAGCGCGCGGATCTCTTCGCGCATCTCGCGGCGCAGGCGGGCGTCGAGGTTGGACAAGGGCTCATCGAACAGCAGCACCTCGGGCTCCAGCACCAGCGCGCGGGCCAGCGCCACGCGCTGCTGCTGACCGCCGGAGAGTTCGCTGGGCAGGCGGTCGTCAAACCCCACCAGGCCCACGCCGCGCAGCGCCTCCACGGCCTTGGCGCGCGCCTGCTCCTTGGGCTGGCCCGACATGCGCAGGCCGTACATCACGTTCTCCACCACGTTCATGTGCGGGAACAGCGCATAGCTCTGGAACATCATGCTCACGTTGCGCTGCGCGGGGCCCAGCGTGGTCACATCCTTGCCGCCAATGAAGATCTCGCCGGACGTAGGCGACTCCAGCCCCGCGATCATGCGCAAGGTGGTGGTCTTGCCGCAGCCCGAGGGGCCGAGGATGGTGGTGAGCGTGCCGCGCGGCACCTCAAAGCTGATGCCCTTGACGGCCAGGGCCGCGCTGCTGTCGCTGCCATAGCGCTTGGTGATGTTGCGGAACACGATGCCCGCGTCATTGTGGTTCATGGCGTTGTTCTTCTTTTGGAGAGGGGTCAGTGCGCGGCGGGGGCGGCTTTGCGTCGCCCGAGCTTGCGGTCGCCGACGAGCAGCTGGATCAGGCCGATGGAGGCCGACATGAGAAGGATGAGCACCGTGCAATACGCCAGCGCCACGCCATAGTCACCATTGCCCACACGGCCGATGATGTAGGTGGTGGCCAGCTCGTTCTCGGCCGTGACGAGGAAGATCACCGCGCTCACCGTGGTGATGGCACGCACGAAGCTGTAGACCAGCGCCGCCACCAGCGCGGGCTTGAGCAGCGGCAGCACCACATGGCGCAGCGTCTGCACGCTGCCCGCACGCAGCATTACGGACGCTTCGTCCAGCGAACGGTCCAGCTGCTTGAAGGCTGCCGTGCCCGCGCGCACGCCCACGGGCAGGTTGCGGAACATGAAGCACAACACGATGATGAGGGCGGTGCCCGTCAGCTCGAACGGCGGCACGTTGAACGCCAGGATGTAGCTCACACCCAGCACCGTGCCGGGAATGGCGAAGGCCAGCAGCGCCGCAAACTCGAACGCGCCCTGCCCCCGGAACTCGGTGCGCGCCAGCAGCCACGCAATGCCGATGCCCAGGGTGGCCGTGAGCGGCGCCGAGATGGCCGCGAGCTTGATGGTAGTGAAGAACGAGTTCCACGCCGTGCCCGCCCACACCACACCAAACTCGCCCCATTCCACACTGAAAGCCGTGCGGAAATGCGCCAGCGTGATGGTGTAGTCGCGCCCCCAGGTCTGCACAAAGCCGCCAGCCAGCGCAAACAGGTAGACGATGAGGGTGAACGCCATCCAGGGCAGTGCAATCGAGTGCACCACGCGGCGCACACCGGCGGGCAGCGGCATGGCAATGCCCGCGTCGCCCTTGCCCGAGACGGTGGTGAAGTTCTGCTTGCCCAGCAGCCCGCGCTGAATGGCGAACACGGTGAGCGCGAACAGCGTGAGGATCCAGGCCAGCGACGCGGCGCGGCCCTGGTCGTACTGCGCGCCCACGATGGCGAAGAAGATCTCGGTGGACAGCACCGAGAACTGCCCGCCCACCACGATGGGGTTGCCAAAGTCGGCCATGCTCTCGATGAAGCCCACCAGGAACGCATTGGCCAGGCCGGGCTTGAGCAGCGGCAGCGTGACGGTCATGAAGGTCTGGTGCGGGCAGGCGCGCAGGGTTTGTGCGGCCTCTTCCAGGCTGGGCGCCACGCCCTGTACCACGCCGCGCATGATCATGAAAGCAATGGGCGTGAACGCAAACGTCTGCGCCACCCACACACCCAGCCAGCCATAGAACCAGCGTGTGGGCGTGATGCCAAACGCGTATTCGAGAAACTGGTTGAACACACCCGCACGGCCAAACAGCAGGATGAGCCCCAGGCCCACCACAAAGGGCGGCGTGATGATGGGCAGCAGCGCCACGATGTTCAGCGGCCGCGCATACCGGCGCGAGGCGCGCTCGGCCATCAGCGCCATGAAGGTGCCGAGCAGCGTGGTGCTGGTCGCGGTCATGAGGCCGAGGAACAGCGTGTTCCACGCCACGCCGCAGCGCTGCCCGCCACCGAGGCAGGCCAGGCCAAAGTTGCGCTCGTGGGCGATGCGCTCCCACATCACCCCCAGCGAGAACGGGCCGTCTTCCAGAAAAAACGCCGCCGACAGCGCCTTGAGCACCGGGAACACGATGAACAGCGCCAGCAGGATGCCGCAGCCCAGCACGGCCGCCGCCACAAACAAATCGCCCTTGAAGAAGCCGCGCCGCGCAACGCCGAACGACATCAGCACCAGCAGCGCAGTGAGCACCACAAACGCGCCCCAGCCCATGCCCGGTTGGCGCGTTGCCAGTTCGCCCAGGCTGGTGTTCAGCCACTCAAACGCCCAGCCGCGCGCGCCAATGGTGAAGCCGCTGAGCAGCAGGGCCACCAGCCCCAGCGCGCCACCTGCGATCAGCACAGCACCTTGCCTGCGCCCGGCGGGCAAGGCCGCGCCCAACGCCGCAACCGCCAAGCCAACCAGCCCCAGCCACAGCCAAGGCCGCGCGTACAGCGTGGCCTGCAACAGGCCGTTGGCCGCCTGCGCGTCGCCCCACACCTGTCCCACAGCCAGCAGGCCATTGGCGTCCTGCTGCGCGTACCAGGGCAGTACAAGGTAACCCAGGACGCCAAGAATCGCCCAGACCCATAAGGGCCGGTTCGGTGAAGATACCTTCATCAGATCAACGGTTCATGTCGGGCAGCACCGGGCACGGCGCACAAAACCGGCGCGGCCCAGACCAATGCACCCGTGGAACTGGCTTTGCCAGGCCACCGGGTGCGTCCCCCTCCCGCAGGAGAGGGGGAAGCGGCGCAGCCGCTCAGGGGGTGCTTCATTTCTAGCGGGCCGCGTTCTGGACTTCTTTTTCCCAGCGCGCAATCAAGCGGCGGCGCTCGGCGCTGGCACCGTATTTGGCGTAGTCGTAGTTGATGAGCTTGATCTTGGCGGGGTCGGTCATGCGCGGGTCTTTGGGCACCTGCGTGTTGCTGGGCAGCTGGAACTGCTTGGCCGCCAGACCAAACTGCTGGCCGCCGGGCGTGAGCGCCCATTCGTAGAACTTCTTGGCGGCCTCGGTGTTGGGGCCGTTCTTGACGATGCTCATCGAGCCCACTTCGGCGCCCGTGCCTTCAGACGGCGTGACCGAGCCCACGGGGAAGCCGTTGACCGCCTCGGTGGTCACGTCGTGCACAAAGCTCACCGAGATGGTGGTCTCGCCGCGCGCCGCCGCCTTGACGGGCGCGGTGCCCGAGCGGGTGTAGGTGCTGATGTTGGGGTGCAGGGCCTTGAGGTATTCAAAGGCTTTCTCCTCGCCCATGATCTGCACCAGCGTAGCGATCATGGTGTAGGCCGTGCCGCTCGATGCGGGGTTGGCCATCTGCACCTCGCCCTTGAACTCGGGCTTGAGCAGGTCGGCCCAGGACTGCGGGGCTTTCAGCTTGCGCTTGGCCAGCAGTTCTGTGTTGTAACCAAAGCCCAGCGGGCCCAGGTACACGCCCACGGTGCGGTATTTGGAGTCCACCGCCTGCTTCTGCGCCCAGGGGTGCAGCTGCGCGAGCAGGTTCGATTTGTATTCGAGCGTCAGACCCTGCTCGGCCGCCTGCAGGTGCGGGTCGCCCGTGCCGCCAAACCAGATGTCGGTCTTGGGGTTGGCCTTCTCGGCGTTGATCTGCGCGAGCGCTTCGCCCGAGCCCTTGGCCGTCATGTTGACCTTGGTGCCCGTGGTCTTGGAATACACGGTGGACATCAGGTTGCACCACTCGGCCTGCACCGAGCAGATGATGTTGACCTGGCCTTGGGCATAAGCGCTGGAGGCCAGCAGGGCCAGGGCGGCAGCGGCAAAGGTGTGGGGGATGGGCTTGCGCATCGGGGGCTTCCGTTCCAATCAAATATGACAATGAAGTTTCAGTTCATCCTAGAGCCGGGCCACGCCCCCGGCCACCGGGATAACACGCAGGGTGCACATGCAAGAAGGCTCAAGCGGAAGCAAACGCAGGGGCGCACGCAGGGGGCATCGGCCCGGTGAAGCCGCCCTCGTGGTAACTCATGACCCACTTTGCATGAAACGCAGTTACCATTTCTTTCTCTGCCGCCGCCGCCCCACCAGGAAACCCGCCCCCATGCTCGACCGCATCACCGCCTCGCTCTCGTCCCTGGCCCCTGCCGAACAACGTGTGGCCAAGCTGGTGCTGGCCGACCCCCGCAGCTTTGCCCGCCTGCCCGTGCGCGAGCTGGCCGAGCGCGCCCATGTGAGCAAGCCCACCGTGGTGCGGTTTTGCCGCAGCATGGGGTACGACGGCCTGGCGGACTTCAAGCTCAAGCTCGCGGGCAGCGTGAGCGAGGGTGTGCCCTTCATCCACCGCAGCGTGGACGTGGACGACAAGACAGGCGACGTGCTGGTGAAGGTGGTGGACAACGCCGTGGCGGCGTTCCTGCAATACCGCAACGCGGCCAGCACCGTGGCGCTGGAGCGCGCGGCCGAGGCCATTGCCGCCACCTGGCAAACCGGCAAGCGCATCGAGTTCTACGGCGTGGGCAACTCCGGCATCGTGGCGCAGGACGCGCAGCACAAGTTCTTCCGCCTGGGCGTCACGTCGATTGCCACCAGCGACGGCCACATGCAGGTGATGAGCGCCACCCTGTTGGGCCCGGGCGACTGCGCGGTGATCATTTCCAACTCGGGCCGCACCCGCGACCTGATGGACGCGGCCGACATTGCGCGCAAGAACGGCGCCACCACCATCGCCATCACCGCCAGCGGCTCGCCCCTGGCCAGCACCTGCCAGATCCACCTGGCCGCCGACCACCCCGAGGGCTACGACCGCTACAGCCCCATGGTGTCGCGGCTCATGCACCTGCTCATCATCGATGTGCTGGCCACCTGTGTGGCGCTGCGCATTGGCGGCTCGCTGCAGCCCATCCTGCAGCAGATGAAGGAAAACCTGCGGGCCAAGCGCTATGCCTGACCGCTTGGCGACGTGCCGCAGGCCGCACCAGGGGCGAGGGGCACGGATACTATAAAAACCATAGCTACCAGCGCTTATCCATCAGGCGCAGGCAGCCATTTTTGCTTCAAATTCCGACGCACTCAGTTCGCAAAACTCCGGGTGCTGTACAGCTCCACCGGCAGGCGCTGGAGCAGCGGCAGCCCGGTGGCCGTGTCCTTGGCCTGCTTGTCGATGTAGCTGAGGAACACGTCGGCATCCAGCACGCCAATGTCCAGGCGGCGCGCGGCGGGCACGGCGGCCAGGGTCTTGTAGCCGTCACCGCCGGTGGCGTTGAAGCTCAGCACGAACAGCTTGTAGGTCTTGCCGACATCCAGCGCGGCCCACGCACCCGTGGCGGGGTTGCGCACCTCGATGTTGGCCACGCGGCTGCCGAAGGCGGCCTTGGCATTCACGTCGTAGCGCAGGCCGCCGGTGTAGGGGTACGGGCCGGTGGAGCCACCCGCGCCGTACACGGCTTCCAGGCCGTCTTCGAGCATGCCCTTGACCTCCTGGCCCGTGATGTCGAGGCGGAACAGCAGGTTGCCGAACGGCAGCACCTGGATCACCTGCGCGGCCGTCACCGTGCCCTGCAGCGGGATGCGCACACCGCCGCCGCTTTGCAGCGTGATGTCGGCGCCGCCGTATTTCTCGTTGGCCACCTCCAGGTAGGCCTGGGCCACCAGCTGCTGGATGTCGCCGCCGCGCAGGCTCACGCTGCCTTCGGCGTTGCAGGCCGCGCTGGAGCGGCTGTAGTCCACCGAGCCCACACCGCCAGGCACGCGGCGCGAGCACAGCTCTTGCGGCACCACGGCCACCTGGGTCTTGTTGAACACGGCCACGCGGTCCTTGAACGGCTGCAGGGCGGCGGTGGCGGGGGCCGATGGCGTGGTGAGGCGCAGCACACCGGTGGCGGCGGCACTGGCCTTGATGGCCGCCTTTTCCGCATCGGTGGCGGCCTTGCCGCCGAGGGTGAAGCTGTCGCCGATCAGCACATGGGGCGTGCCTGTGCACTGCGTGACCTCGCCCTGCGCGTTGAAGCTGACCTTGAGTTCGCCCACCACCTGCGCGTATTCCCAGGCCTGCACCACACACACGGGCTTGCCGTCCTTGTCGGTGATGCGGGTGGGGTAGGCCCCGGCGGGCGAGCCCACGCCGGTGGTGGTCAGGGTGTTGGGGCCCAGCAGCGTGTGCGAGTCGCCGCCCACCACCACGTCCACCCCCGACAGGCGCGCGGCCACCTGCTTGTCGTAGTCGTAGCCGATGTGGCTGAGCAGGATGATCTTGTTGACGTTCCTGGCGCGCAGTGCGTCGATCTCGCGCTGCGCGGCGGCGGTCTCGTCCTGGAAGGTGGTGTCCGCGTCGGGGCTGGATGAGGCCTTGGTCTTCTGCGCAATGGTCAGGCCCACGATGCCGATCTTTTGCCCGTCACGCTCGACCACGGTAGAGGGACTGACGTAGCCCGCCGCACGCGTCGCATGGAGCGCCGAGCCCGCGCCGAACTGCACATTGGCGCTGAGCACGGGCGTCTTGCACGCCCCCTTGCGCAGCAGGTCCAGAAAGCCCTTGAGGCCCGTGTCACCCTTGTCGAACTCGTGGTTGCCCAGAGTGAAGGCGTCAAAACACACGGTGTTCATCAGGGCTGCATCGGCCTCGCCATCGGCCCCTGCGCGGTTGAAGTACAGCGTGCCGGTGAGCGCGTCGCCCGCGTGCAGCTTGAGCACATGGGGGGACTGGGCCGCCAGCTCGCTGATGGCGGCGGTGACGCGCGGAAAACCGCCCGCGTCCACCGCCACATCCACGGCCGCCGCGCCGCCCGCCGAGAGCTTGAGCGTTTTGGACCGGGACTCCAGCGTGGAGTGGTGGTCGTTGATGTGCAGGATGGTCAGCTCCAGCGGCTTGCCCTGCTCGCCGCCGTCGGAGCCGCCACAGGCGGCCAGCGCACTGGCGGCCGCCAGCGCCAGCAGGCCCACGCGTGCTCGGTGCAGTGCGCAGCGCACCTGTTTCTGAATTGCCCACAAACCCTTCGTCATGTTCCGGCCCCTGTCTGTGTATCGGTGTGGTGGATCACAAAAGCCTGCATCGTGGGCAGACCGCGTGACAGGGGCGTGAAACAACACAGGGAGGCACCAGGGCAAAAACGCCACAGGCCCCCGAAGGAGCCTGTGGCGTTGCTTGGCGTGGAACCCACCGCGCGGGATGGGCACGGGACGGGTGTGTTCTGGACGGGACAGGGGGATTTTCTAAAGAAAAAAGGCCTTTACCGCGCGTCCATCATGCCTTTATAGCTACATATTTAATAGCAAATCTCAAATACGGCCCTCTTCCACCGCGTGGCAGGCGATGCGGATGCCGCCGATGCTCAGCAGCTTGGGGCGCTCGGTGCGGCAACGGTCGTTCACGTGCGGGCAGCGGGGGTTGAAGGCGCAGCCGGGCGGCGGGTTCAGTGGGTTGGGCACCTCGCCCTGCACGGGGGTGCGCGCCTTGCCGGTGTCGTGCATCTTGGGGATGGCATCGAGCAGCATGCGCGTGTAGGGGTGACGCGGGCTGTTGAACAGCTGGTGCTTGTCGGCCAGCTCCACCAGGCGGCCCAGGTACATCACGCCGACCTGGTCGCTCACGTGGCGCACCACGGCCAGGTTGTGGCTGATGAACAGGTAGGTGAGCTGCCGCTCGCGCTGCAGGTCCTTCATGATGTTGAGCACCTGCGCCTGCACCGACACGTCGAGCGCCGAGGTGGGCTCGTCGCAGACCAGGAACTCGGGCTCGGTGGCGAGCGCACGCGCAATGGAGATGCGCTGGCGCTGGCCGCCGGAGAACTGGTGCGGGTACTTGACCATGTCGAGCGGCGACAGGCCCACGGACTTGAGCAGCTCGCCCACGCGGGCCTTGAGTTCGGCCTTGTCGGTGATCAGGCCGTGCTCGCGCAGCGGCTCGCCGATGATGTCTTCCACCAGCCAGCGCGGGTTCAGGCTCGCATACGGGTCCTGGAAGATCATCTGGATGCGGCGGCGCATGGCCTGCGCGTCCTTGCCCTTGAAGGCGGCGTGGGCATCCTGGTTGTCGAACGTGAGGCCGCCGCGTGTGGGCTCGTACAGGCCCACCAGCAGGCGGGCCACGGTGCTCTTGCCGCAGCCGGACTCGCCCACCAGGGCCAGGGTCTTGCCCTTTTCGATCTCGAAGCTCACGCCGTCCACCGCATGCAGCAGCGTGCGCGGCTTGCGCTCGATCACGCGGTTGAGCCAGGGGGCAGAGACGTCGAAGGTCTTGGCCAGGTCATGGGCCTGGACCAGGGCCTTGCTCTTCACGGGTGCGGAAGCCGCCGTGGTGGTGGTCGCGGCGCTCATGCGGTCACCCCGGCTTTCGTGGCGGCAGAAGCGGTAGAGGCGGTCGTGGACGCACCGGCGTGCAGCCAGCAGGCGGCACGGGTGGAGCCCGCTGGCATCAGGTCAGGGCGTTCGGTCATGCAACGGTCAAAGGTTTGGGGGCAGCGGGGGTTGTAGGCGCAGCCCTTGGGGATGGCGTTCAGGCGCGGCATGGCGCCGTCGATCTGGTTCAGGCGCTCACGGTCCATCGTCATGTCCGGGATGGACGCCATGAGGCCCGAGGTGTAAGGGTGCGACGGCTTGTTGATCACGTCGTGCACCGGGCCGATCCCGGCCACGCGCCCGGCGTACAGCACGGCCACGCGGTCGCAGGTCTCGGCGATCACGCCCATGTCGTGGGTGATCAGCATCACGGCCGCGCCGCGCGATTTGCAGATGTTTTTGAGCAGCGTGATGATCTGCGCCTGGATGGACACATCGAGCGCCGTGGTGGGCTCGTCGGCCACGATGAGCTTGGGCTCGGCCGCCGGCGGCCGAGCCCAAGCTCATCGTGGCCGACGAGCCCACCACGGCGCTCGATGTGTCCATCCAGGCGCAGATCATCACGCTGCTCAAAAACATCTGCAAATCGCGCGGCGCGGCCGTGATGCTGATCACCCACGACATGGGCGTGATCGCCGAGACCTGCGACCGCGTGGCCGTGCTGTACGCCGGGCGCGTGGCCGGGATCGGCCCGGTGCACGACGTGATCAACAAGCCGTCGCACCCTTACACCTCGGGCCTCATGGCGTCCATCCCGGACATGACGATGGACCGTGAGCGCCTGAACCAGATCGACGGCGCCATGCCGCGCCTGAACGCCATCCCCAAGGGCTGCGCCTACAACCCCCGCTGCCCCCAAACCTTTGACCGTTGCATGACCGAACGCCCTGACCTGATGCCAGCGGGCTCCACCCGTGCCGCCTGCTGGCTGCACGCCGGTGCGTCCACGACCGCCTCTACCGCTTCTGCCGCCACGAAAGCCGGGGTGACCGCATGAGCGCCGCGACCACCACCACGGCGGCTTCCGCACCCGTGAAGAGCAAGGCCCTGGTCCAGGCCCATGACCTGGCCAAGACCTTCGACGTCTCTGCCCCCTGGCTCAACCGCGTGATCGAGCGCAAGCCGCGCACGCTGCTGCATGCGGTGGACGGCGTGAGCTTCGAGATCGAAAAGGGCAAGACCCTGGCCCTGGTGGGCGAGTCCGGCTGCGGCAAGAGCACCGTGGCCCGCCTGCTGGTGGGCCTGTACGAGCCCACACGCGGCGGCCTCACGTTCGACAACCAGGATGCCCACGCCGCCTTCAAGGGCAAGGACGCGCAGGCCATGCGCCGCCGCATCCAGATGATCTTCCAGGACCCGTATGCGAGCCTGAACCCGCGCTGGCTGGTGGAAGACATCATCGGCGAGCCGCTGCGCGAGCACGGCCTGATCACCGACAAGGCCGAACTCAAGGCCCGCGTGGGCGAGCTGCTCAAGTCCGTGGGCCTGTCGCCGCTCGACATGGTCAAGTACCCGCACCAGTTCTCCGGCGGCCAGCGCCAGCGCATCTCCATTGCGCGTGCGCTCGCCACCGAGCCCGAGTTCCTGGTCTGCGACGAGCCCACCTCGGCGCTCGACGTGTCGGTGCAGGCGCAGGTGCTCAACATCATGAAGGACCTGCAGCGCGAGCGGCAGCTCACCTACCTGTTCATCAGCCACAACCTGGCCGTGGTGCGCCACGTGAGCGACCAGGTCGGCGTGATGTACCTGGGCCGCCTGGTGGAGCTGGCCGACAAGCACCAGCTGTTCAACAGCCCGCGTCACCCCTACACGCGCATGCTGCTCGATGCCATCCCCAAGATGCACGACACCGGCAAGGCGCGCACCCCCGTGCAGGGCGAGGTGCCCAACCCACTGAACCCGCCGCCCGGCTGCGCCTTCAACCCCCGCTGCCCGCACGTGAACGACCGTTGCCGCACCGAGCGCCCCAAGCTGCTGAGCATCGGCGGCATCCGCATCGCCTGCCACGCGGTGGAAGAGGGCCGTATTTGAGATTTGCTATTAAATATGTAGCTATAAAGGCATGATGGACGCGCGGTAAAGGCCTTTTTTCTTTAGAAAATCCCCCTGTCCCGTCCAGAACACACCCGTCCCGTGCCCATCCCGCGCGGTGGGTTCCACGCCAAGCAACGCCACAGGCTCCTTCGGGGGCCTGTGGCGTTTTTGCCCTGGTGCCTCCCTGTGTTGTTTCACGCCCCTGTCACGCGGTCTGCCCACGATGCAGGCTTTTGTGATCCACCACACCGATACACAGACAGGGGCCGGAACATGACGAAGGGTTTGTGGGCAATTCAGAAACAGGTGCGCTGCGCACTGCACCGAGCACGCGTGGGCCTGCTGGCGCTGGCGGCCGCCAGTGCGCTGGCCGCCTGTGGCGGCTCCGACGGCGGCGAGCAGGGCAAGCCGCTGGAGCTGACCATCCTGCACATCAACGACCACCACTCCACGCTGGAGTCCCGGTCCAAAACGCTCAAGCTCTCGGCGGGCGGCGCGGCGGCCGTGGATGTGGCGGTGGACGCGGGCGGTTTTCCGCGCGTCACCGCCGCCATCAGCGAGCTGGCGGCCCAGTCCCCCCATGTGCTCAAGCTGCACGCGGGCGACGCGCTCACCGGCACGCTGTACTTCAACCGCGCAGGGGCCGATGGCGAGGCCGATGCAGCCCTGATGAACACCGTGTGTTTTGACGCCTTCACTCTGGGCAACCACGAGTTCGACAAGGGTGACACGGGCCTCAAGGGCTTTCTGGACCTGCTGCGCAAGGGGGCGTGCAAGACGCCCGTGCTCAGCGCCAATGTGCAGTTCGGCGCGGGCTCGGCGCTCCATGCGACGCGTGCGGCGGGCTACGTCAGTCCCTCTACCGTGGTCGAGCGTGACGGGCAAAAGATCGGCATCGTGGGCCTGACCATTGCGCAGAAGACCAAGGCCTCATCCAGCCCCGACGCGGACACCACCTTCCAGGACGAGACCGCCGCCGCGCAGCGCGAGATCGACGCACTGCGCGCCAGGAACGTCAACAAGATCATCCTGCTCAGCCACATCGGCTACGACTACGACAAGCAGGTGGCCGCGCGCCTGTCGGGGGTGGACGTGGTGGTGGGCGGCGACTCGCACACGCTGCTGGGCCCCAACACCCTGACCACCACCGGCGTGGGCTCGCCCGCCGGGGCCTACCCCACCCGCATCACCGACAAGGACGGCAAGCCCGTGTGTGTGGTGCAGGCCTGGGAATACGCGCAGGTGGTGGGCGAACTCAAGGTCAGCTTCAACGCGCAGGGCGAGGTCACGCAGTGCACAGGCACGCCCCATGTGCTGATCGGCGACAGCTTCACCCTCGGCGGCAAGGCCGCCACCGATGCGGAAAAGGCGGCCATCAAGGCCAGTGCCGCCGCCACCGGTGTGCTGCGCCTCACCACGCCATCGGCCCCCGCCACCGCCGCCCTGCAGCCGTTCAAGGACCGCGTGGCCGTGTTCAACAAGACCCAGGTGGCCGTGGTGCCGCAAGAGCTGTGCTCGCGCCGCGTGCCTGGCGGTGTGGGCTCGGTGGACTACAGCCGCTCCAGCGCGGCCTGCAACGCCGAAGGCAGCGTGAGCCTGCGCGGCGGCGACATCCAGCAGCTGGTGGCCCAGGCCTACCTGGAGGTGGCCAACGAGAAATACGGCGGCGCCGACATCACGCTGCAAAGCGGCGGCGGTGTGCGCATCCCGCTGCAGGGCACGGTGACGGCCGCGCAGGTGATCCAGGTGCTGCCGTTCGGCAACCTGCTGTTCCGCCTCGACATCACGGGCCAGGAGGTCAAGGGCATGCTCGAAGACGGCCTGGAAGCCGTGTACGGCGCGGGTGGCTCCACCGGCCCGTACCCCTACACCGGCGGCCTGCGCTACGACGTGAATGCCAAGGCCGCCTTCGGCAGCCGCGTGGCCAACATCGAGGTGCGCAACCCCGCCACGGGTGCGTGGGCCGCGCTGGATGTCGGCAAGACCTACAAGCTGTTCGTGCTGAGCTTCAACGCCACCGGCGGTGACGGCTACAAGACCCTGGCCGCCGTGCCCGCCGCGCGCCGCCTGGACATTGGCGTGCTGGATGCCGACGTGTTCCTCAGCTACATCGACAAGCAGGCCAAGGACACGGCCACCGGGCTGCCGCTGCTCCAGCGCCTGCCGGTGGAGCTGTACAGCACCCGGAGTTTTGCGAACTGAGTGCGTCGGAATTTGAAGCAAAAATGGCTGCCTGCGCCTGATGGATAAGCGCTGGTAGCTATGGTTTTTATAGTATCCGTGCCCCTCGCCCCTGGTGCGGCCTGCGGCACGTCGCCAAGCGGTCAGGCATAGCGCTTGGCCCGCAGGTTTTCCTTCATCTGCTGCAGGATGGGCTGCAGCGAGCCGCCAATGCGCAGCGCCACACAGGTGGCCAGCACATCGATGATGAGCAGGTGCATGAGCCGCGACACCATGGGGCTGTAGCGGTCGTAGCCCTCGGGGTGGTCGGCGGCCAGGTGGATCTGGCAGGTGCTGGCCAGGGGCGAGCCGCTGGCGGTGATGGCGATGGTGGTGGCGCCGTTCTTGCGCGCAATGTCGGCCGCGTCCATCAGGTCGCGGGTGCGGCCCGAGTTGGAAATGATCACCGCGCAGTCGCCCGGGCCCAACAGGGTGGCGCTCATCACCTGCATGTGGCCGTCGCTGGTGGCAATCGACGTGACGCCCAGGCGGAAGAACTTGTGCTGCGCGTCCTGCGCCACGATGCCGGAGTTGCCCACGCCGTAGAACTCGATGCGCTTGCCGGTTTGCCAGGTGGCGGCAATGGCCTCGGCCGCGCGCTCCAGCGCCACGGTGCTGGCCGCGTTGCGGTATTGCAGGAACGCCGCCACGGCGTTGTCCACCACCTTCACCAGCACGTCGCCTGTCTTGTCGTCCACGTCCACGCTGCGGTGGATGAAGGGCACACCCTCGCTCACGCTGCCCGCGAGCTTGAGCTTGAAGTCCGCCAGGCCGTCGTACCCCATGCTGCGGCAAAACCGCACCACGGTGGGCTTGCTCACATGGGCGCGCTCGGCCAGCTCGCGCACGGGCAGGCGGGCAAAGCTGCGGGGGTCGGCCAGCACCAGCTTGGCCACACGTTGTTCGGCAGGGGCCAGGGACGAGAGCGAGGCGGTGATGCGGTCGAGCATGGGGGCGGGTTTCCTGGTGGGGCGGCGGCGGCAGAGAAAGAAATGGTAACTGCGTTTCATGCAAAGTGGGTCATGAGTTACCACGAGGGCGGCTTCACCGGGCCGATGCCCCCTGCGTGCGCCCCTGCGTTTGCTTCCGCTTGAGCCTTCTTGCATGTGCACCCTGCGTGTTATCCCGGTGGCCGGGGGCGTGGCCCGGCTCTAGGATGAACTGAAACTTCATTGTCATATTTGATTGGAACGGAAGCCCCCGATGCGCAAGCCCATCCCCCACACCTTTGCCGCTGCCGCCCTGGCCCTGCTGGCCTCCAGCGCTTATGCCCAAGGCCAGGTCAACATCATCTGCTCGGTGCAGGCCGAGTGGTGCAACCTGATGTCCACCGTGTATTCCAAGACCACGGGCACCAAGGTCAACATGACGGCCAAGGGCTCGGGCGAAGCGCTCGCGCAGATCAACGCCGAGAAGGCCAACCCCAAGACCGACATCTGGTTTGGCGGCACGGGCGACCCGCACCTGCAGGCGGCCGAGCAGGGTCTGACGCTCGAATACAAATCGAACCTGCTCGCGCAGCTGCACCCCTGGGCGCAGAAGCAGGCGGTGGACTCCAAATACCGCACCGTGGGCGTGTACCTGGGCCCGCTGGGCTTTGGTTACAACACAGAACTGCTGGCCAAGCGCAAGCTGAAAGCCCCGCAGTCCTGGGCCGACCTGCTCAAGCCCGAGTTCAAGGGCGAGGTGCAGATGGCCAACCCCGCATCGAGCGGCACGGCCTACACCATGATCGCTACGCTGGTGCAGATCATGGGCGAGGAGAAAGCCTTTGAATACCTCAAGGCCCTGCACCCCAACATCAGCACCTACACCCGCTCGGGCACCGCGCCCGTCAAGGCGGCGGCGCGCGGCGAGACCACCATCTCGGTGAGCTTTGTGCACGACGTGACCACCGAGGCGGTCAACGGCTTCCCCGTGGGCTCGGTCACGCCGTCTGAAGGCACGGGCGCCGAAGTGGGCTCGATGAGCATCGTCAAGAACGGCCCCAACACCGAGGCCGCCAAGAAGTTCTACGAATGGGCGCTCACGCCCGGCGGCCAGCAGTTTGGTCTGGCGGCCAAGCAGTTCCAGCTGCCCAGCAACACGCAGGTGCCCAAAGACCCGCGCATGACCGACCCCGCCAAGATCAAGCTCATCAACTACGACTACGCCAAATACGGTGCCAGCGCCGAGCGCCGCCGCTTGATTGCGCGCTGGGAAAAAGAAGTCCAGAACGCGGCCCGCTAGAAATGAAGCACCCCCTGAGCGGCTGCGCCGCTTCCCCCTCTCCTGCGGGAGGGGGACGCACCCGGTGGCCTGGCAAAGCCAGTTCCACGGGTGCATTGGTCTGGGCCGCGCCGGTTTTGTGCGCCGTGCCCGGTGCTGCCCGACATGAACCGTTGATCTGATGAAGGTATCTTCACCGAACCGGCCCTTATGGGTCTGGGCGATTCTTGGCGTCCTGGGTTACCTTGTACTGCCCTGGTACGCGCAGCAGGACGCCAATGGCCTGCTGGCTGTGGGACAGGTGTGGGGCGACGCGCAGGCGGCCAACGGCCTGTTGCAGGCCACGCTGTACGCGCGGCCTTGGCTGTGGCTGGGGCTGGTTGGCTTGGCGGTTGCGGCGTTGGGCGCGGCCTTGCCCGCCGGGCGCAGGCAAGGTGCTGTGCTGATCGCAGGTGGCGCGCTGGGGCTGGTGGCCCTGCTGCTCAGCGGCTTCACCATTGGCGCGCGCGGCTGGGCGTTTGAGTGGCTGAACACCAGCCTGGGCGAACTGGCAACGCGCCAACCGGGCATGGGCTGGGGCGCGTTTGTGGTGCTCACTGCGCTGCTGGTGCTGATGTCGTTCGGCGTTGCGCGGCGCGGCTTCTTCAAGGGCGATTTGTTTGTGGCGGCGGCCGTGCTGGGCTGCGGCATCCTGCTGGCGCTGTTCATCGTGTTCCCGGTGCTCAAGGCGCTGTCGGCGGCGTTTTTTCTGGAAGACGGCCCGTTCTCGCTGGGGGTGATGTGGGAGCGCATCGCCCACGAGCGCAACTTTGGCCTGGCCTGCCTCGGTGGCGGGCAGCGCTGCGGCGTGGCGTGGAACACGCTGTTCCTCGGCCTCATGACCGCGACCAGCACCACGCTGCTCGGCACCTTCATGGCGCTGATGGCCGAGCGCGCCTCGCGCCGGTATGCGCGGCCGCTGAACATCGTGGCGCTGCTGCCCATCATCACGCCGCCCTTTGTGGTGGGCCTGGGGCTCATCCTGCTGTTTGGCCGTGCGGGTGTGTTCAACCAGTTTCTCGAATACGCGTTTGGCATCACGCCCACACGCTGGTTCTATGGCTGGCTGGGTGTGTGGGTGGCGCAGACGTTTGCGTTCACGCCCATTGCTTTCATGATCATGCGCGGCGTGGTACAGGGCGTGGCGCCCAGCCTGGAAGAGGCCGCACAAACCCTGCGCGCCTGCCCGCACCAGACCTTCATGACCGTCACGCTGCCGCTGCTCAAGCCCGGCCTGGCCAATGCGTTCCTGGTGGGCTTCATCGAGAGCATGGCCGACTTTGGCAACCCCATCGTGGTGGGCGGGCAGTTCTCGGTGCTGTCCACCGAGATCTTCTTCGCCATCGTGGGCGCGCAGTACGACCAGGGCCGCGCCGCGTCGCTGGCCTGGATCCTCACGCTGTTCGCGCTCACCGTGTTCGCCATTCAGCGCGGGCTGCTGGGCAAGCAGAACTTCACCACCGTCTCGGGCAAGGGCGACGCGGGCATTGCCATGCCGCTGCCCGCCGGTGTGCGCCGCGTGGTGCACTCGATTGCACTGCCCTGGATGGCGTTCACCCTCATCGTCTACCTGTTTGCGCTGGCTGGCGGCTTTGTGCAGACCTGGGGGCGCGACTACACCATCACGCTGGCGCATTTCCGCACGGCTTTCAGTGTGGAATGGGGCGAGTTTGGTGTGGTGTGGGCGGGCACGGCGTGGAACTCGTTCTTCACTACCATCAAGCTCGCGGCCATCTCGGCGCCGCTCACGGCCACCCTGGGCATCGGCATTGCGTGGCTGCTGGCGCGCACCGAGTTCCGGGGGCAGGGCGCGTTCGAGTTTGCGGCGCTGCTGGCCTTCGCCATTCCCGGCACGGTGCTGGGTGTGAGCTACATCCTGGCGTTCAACGTGCCGCCGTTCGAGCTGACGGGCACCGCCCTCATCATCGTGTTGTGCTTCATGTTCCGCAACCTGCCCGTGGGCGTGCGCGCGGGCACGGCAGCCTTCAAGCAGCTGGACCGTTCGCTGGACGAAGCGTCCGTAATGCTGCGTGCGGGCAGCGTGCAGACGCTGCGCCATGTGGTGCTGCCGCTGCTCAAGCCCGCGCTGGTGGCGGCGCTGGTCTACAGCTTCGTGCGTGCCATCACCACGGTGAGCGCGGTGATCTTCCTCGTCACGGCCGAGAACGAGCTGGCCACCACCTACATCATCGGCCGTGTGGGCAATGGTGACTATGGCGTGGCGCTGGCGTATTGCACGGTGCTCATCCTTCTCATGTCGGCCTCCATCGGCCTGATCCAGCTGCTCGTCGGCGACCGCAAGCTCGGGCGACGCAAAGCCGCCCCCGCCGCGCACTGACCCCTCTCCAAAAGAAGAACAACGCCATGAACCACAATGACGCGGGCATCGTGTTCCGCAACATCACCAAGCGCTATGGCAGCGACAGCAGCGCGGCCCTGGCCGTCAAGGGCATCAGCTTTGAGGTGCCGCGCGGCACGCTCACCACCATCCTCGGCCCCTCGGGCTGCGGCAAGACCACCACCTTGCGCATGATCGCGGGGCTGGAGTCGCCTACGTCCGGCGAGATCTTCATTGGCGGCAAGGATGTGACCACGCTGGGCCCCGCGCAGCGCAACGTGAGCATGATGTTCCAGAGCTATGCGCTGTTCCCGCACATGAACGTGGTGGAGAACGTGATGTACGGCCTGCGCATGTCGGGCCAGCCCAAGGAGCAGGCGCGCGCCAAGGCCGTGGAGGCGCTGCGCGGCGTGGGCCTGGTGGGGTTTGACGACCGCCTGCCCAGCGAACTCTCCGGCGGTCAGCAGCAGCGCGTGGCGCTGGCCCGCGCGCTGGTGCTGGAGCCCGAGGTGCTGCTGTTCGATGAGCCCTTGTCCAACCTCGACGCCCGCCTGCGCCGCGAGATGCGCGAAGAGATCCGCGCGCTGCAGCAGCGCCTGTCCCTCACCGTGGCCTATGTCACCCACGACCAGGCCGAGGCGATGGCGGTGAGCGACCAGATCATCGTGATGAACCAGGGCCTGATTGCGCAAAAGGGCTCGCCCCGCGCGCTGTATGAGACCCCGCACAGCGAGTTTGTTGCGGGCTTCATGGGCGAGGCCATGCTGTTCCCGGCTGTGGCCGACCCTGATGGCACGGTGGCACTTGGCCCGCTGGTGCTACGCCCGCGCATGGCGGTGCAGAGCGGCCCGGTGAAGGTGGCGGTGCGGCCCGAAGCCTGGCGCATCGCCCGCCAGGGTGAGGGGCTGCTGCCCGCGCGGCTGGCCAAGTCGGCCTACCTGGGCGCGGTGCACGAATACACGTTTGAAACTGCGCTGGGGAGCATTTTCGTGGTCTCGTCCGACCTCGACGATGTGCTGGCCGTGGGCGACGAGGTGGGGCTGGGCCTGGGGGTGCACGGCGTATCGGTGGTTGGTAGTACCGAAGGTGCTGCGCCCGATGCGGAATAATGGCGCCACCATGACGCACCAACTCGACGCCCTCAAACAGTTCACCACCGTGGTTGCCGACACCGGCGACTTCAAGCAACTGGCGCAGTTCCAGCCCCAGGATGCCACCACCAACCCGTCGCTGATCCTCAAGGCCGTGCAAAAGCCTGAGTACGCGCCGCTGCTGCAAGACACCGTGGCCCAGTTCCGGGGCCGTCCGATGGATGAAATCATCGACCGCCTGCTCGTGCGCTTCGGCCGCGAGATCCTGGCCACCATCCCGGGCCGTGTGTCCACCGAGGTCGATGCCCGCCTGAGCTTTGACACCAGCGCCACCGTCACGCGCGCCGAGCGCATCATCGAGCTGTACCAGGCCGAAGGCATCCACATCGACCGCGTGCTCATCAAGATCGCCTCCACCTGGGAGGGCATCAAGGCCGCCGAGCAGCTGGAGCGCAAGGGCATCCACACCAACCTCACACTGCTGTTCTCGTTCGCCCAGGCCGTGGCCTGCGGTGACGCCAAGGTGCAGCTGATCTCGCCCTTTGTGGGCCGCATTTACGACTGGTACAAGAAGCAGGCGGGTGCGAGCTGGGACGAGGCCGCGCGTGCCGGTGCCAACGACCCCGGCGTGCAGTCGGTCACGCAGATCTACAACCACTACAAGCGCTTTGGCATTGCCACCGAGGTGATGGGCGCGAGCTTCCGCAACGTGGGGCAGATCACGGCGCTGGCCGGGTGTGACTTGCTGACGATTGCGCCGGAGCTGCTGGCGCAGCTGGCGGCGAGCGATGCGCCGTTGGAGCGGGCGCTGGATGCGGAGGCTGCGAAGGCCATGGATCTGCCTGCGGTGAACTATGACGAGGCGGGGTTCCGCTATGCGTTGAATGAGGACGCGATGGCGACGGAGAAGCTGGCCGAGGGGATTCGGGCGTTTGCTGCGGATGCGGTGAAGCTGGAGAAGCTGATCCTGGCGGCTTGAGGTTGCTTTTGTTTTTTGGGCGGCTGGTGCTTGTTTTGGGAGCACCAGCCGTTTTGTTTTTTTGCTCTGCTGTTTTGATTTCCCGTTCGGGCTGAGCATGTCGAAGCCTGGGCGTGCTGGTTTGGAAGGCGTGCTGGGGTTGAGGGCGGAGGCCGGGTTGTCGCCCCGGCAGGCGACTCACTTTCTTTTGCTTCGCCTGTACAGACCGGACACATGGTTAACAGGTGTGCGGAGACATAGGAAACACTTCTCCTTGGCAAACCCTGCCCAGGAGAAACCTATGCCCTGGCAACCGAGAGACCTCATGACCACCAA
>Ga0187845_1000604_pt1 | contig 21541 bp, 17 predicted proteins | sample SpaLakP09_SKY_68_FD_134515 | JGI IMG/M metagenome (GOLD analysis project Ga0187845, IMG submission 134515) | Oligotrophic lake water microbial communities from Sparkling Lake, Wisconsin, USA - SP09_SKY_68 | ecosystem: Environmental > Aquatic > Freshwater > Lake | place: USA: Sparkling Lake... | reverse complement strand
GAGGTAGCATGAACTATATAAATCAATTCCTGTTCGGGATCTACCCGTACATCGCGCTCGCGATCTTCCTGCTCGGGAGCCTGATCCGCTTCGACCGCGAGCAATACACGTGGCGCTCCGAATCGACGCAGGTGCTGCACACGGGCCAGCTGCGCCTGGGGAGCATCCTGTTCCACATCGGGATCATCGGCCTGCTCGGCGGCCACGCCGTCGGGCTGCTGACGCCCGTATGGGTGTGGGACACGCTGGGCGTGACGCACGGCGCCAAGCAGCTGTTCGCAATGGCCGCCGGCGGCGTGATGGGCAGCCTGTGCCTGATCGGCATCCTGCTGCTGCTCGCCCGCCGCCTCGGCAACGAGCGCCTGCGTGCCGCCACGACGTTCAAGGACAAGATCGTGCTGCTGTGGATCCTGGGCACCCTGCTCCTCGGCCTGTCGTCGATCTTCGTGTCGGCGGGCCATCTCGACGGCCACATGATGGTCCTGCTGATGACCTGGGCCCAGCACATCGTGACGTTCCGCGGCGACGCGGCCGGCTTCATCATCGATGCGCCGCTCGTGTTCAAGCTGCACCTGTTCATGGGGATGTCGCTGTTCGTCATCTTCCCGTTCACCCGCCTCGTCCACATCTGGAGCGGTTTCGGCGCGGTGACTTACCTGGGCCGTGCCTTCCAGCTGGTCCGTCCGCGCTAAGGAGCGATTCAATGGGTATCTCCGTCAACGGCGTCGAGATCGACGACCGCCAGATCGAACTGGAACTGCCGCACCACAAGGGCGCCCCCAATCCGCTGAAGCAGTCGGTGCACGAAGTCGTGCTGCGCACCGTGCTGCTGCAGGAAGCGGACCGCCTCGGCATCTACGGCGACACCGATGCACGCATCGAGGCCCTGCTGACGCAGGAAGTCAGCGTGCCGCAGGCCGACGAAGCGGCGTGCCTCACCTACTACCGGAACCATCCGGACAAGTTTACGCGGGGCGAAATGGTCGAAGCGCGCCACATCCTGTTCCAGGTGACGCCGACCGTGCCGCTGGACCTCGTGCGCGAGACGGCGGAAGACATCCTCGCGGCGCTGCGGGCCGCGCCGGAACGTTTCGGCGAACTGGCGGCGCAGTATTCGAACTGCCCGTCCGGCGCCGTGGGCGGCAGCCTCGGGCAGCTGAGCCGCGGCGACTGCGTGCCGGAATTCGACGACGTGCTGTTCCGCCTCGGCGAAAACGAGTTCGCCGCGCGCCCCATCGAGACGCGCTTCGGCCTGCACATCGTGCAGGTACTGCGCCGCATCGACGGGTCGCTGCTGCCGTTCGAGACGGTGAAATCGCAGATCGCAGCCTGGCTCGCGACGGCCGCGCTGCAGCGGGGCATCCACCAGTACCTGCAGATCCTCGTGGGCCGCGCGCGCATCGAGGGCATCACGCTGGAAGGGAGCGCGACGCCGCTCGTGCAGTAGGGTGGACACGTGCCCACGAAGGCTAGCATAACGCCAACGTTACGCGTGGGCGCGGGGCGCCCACCCTACAAACTCGAGAAGAACTGCCCCGGCTGCGGACGCACCCGGGGCGTTTTTTTGGGCTCGCCGGTGCCGATGCCGATGAAACAGACGGCGCGCTCGTGCGCCGCCAGCGCGAGCAGATCGCGCATGGCGGGCGTATCGAGCGCCCCGCCGCTCGCCAGGCCGCTGGCGAAACCCAGCGCCCGCGCGGCGAGCAGCACGTTCTGCAGGGCACAGCCCAGCGAGATCAGTTTTTCCGCGGTCGGGATGGCGGTGCCGGGCGCGTCGACGAGGATGGCAACCAGCAGGCACGGCGCGTGGTACGCCTTCTCACGCGCGGACGCCCGCGCTTCGTCGTCCGCCGTGGGATCGCGCTGCAAGAGCGCTTGCTCGAACACGGCGCCGAGATCGCCGCGCCGCGCCGACGGGATCAGCACGAAGCGCCACGGCAGCAGGCAGCCGTGATCCGGCGCCTGCGCGGCGGCTTCCATCATGCGCGCCAGCGCGGCGTCGTCCGGACCCGGCGCCTGCAGGCGGCGCAGGGCAACGTGCCGGCGCGTCGCCAGCGTAGTCCACACATCGTCGTTCATGATCGTATTATAGGGTCAGGTCGCGGTGCGGTTGCGCCCCGCTTCCTTCGCCCGGTACAGGGCCGCGTCCGCGCACGCGCCGAATGCGTGCCCAGGGTCGTCCGCCTGCGCTGGCACAGCGGCATACGCGCCGATGCTGATGGTGACGACGCCGAGCGGCGACGCTTCGTGGCGCAGCGCGTGCGCGGCCAGGTTGACATGGATGGTGTCCGCGACTTCGCATGCGCCGGCCAGGTCGGTATCCGGCAGCACGACGACGAACTCTTCGCCGCCATAGCGCGCGGCCAGGTCGCCGCTGCGCCGCAAGCCGTGCTGGATGGCCTGCGCGACGGTCTTGAGGCATTCGTCCCCGGCCAGGTGGCCGTAGCGGTCGTTGTAGCGCTTGAAGTGGTCGACGTCGATCATCAGCACCGCGAGCGACGTCCGGTTGCGGAACGCACGCCGGTGCTCGCGCTCCCACGTCTGCTCGTAATAGCGCCGGTTGAACAGCTCCGTCAGGCCGTCGACGTAGGCCATGGCCGACAGCGACGCATTCGCCGTCTCGAGCAGCGCCTTCGTCGCGAGCAGGTCGCGCTGCAACCGGTCGCGCTGCGCGATCTGGCGCACGGCGCGCCGCCCGAGCAGAAGAAGACCGGCGATCAGCACGAACAGCGCCAGGAACGACAGGGTCGCGCCCTGCCGCCACGGGCGCAACGCCACGTCTTTCGAGCGCAGGACCGCGACCCGCGCCGGATAGTCGCCGACGCGCGATACGCTGTAGAGGAATACTTCGCCATCGATGTCGGCCTCGCGCCCGCGCAGGCGGAACAGGGGCGCCGCCCGCGTGTCGCGGCCGATGCTGGCCGTGTCGAACGGCACGCGCAGCAACAGGGTACCGTCGTCGAGCGTCATCAGGATGCGGCCGTCGCGGCCGATGTCGAGTCCCTCGTAGACCTTGCGGAAGAAATCGATCCTGAACGTCGCGAGCGCCACGCCGGCGAAGCTGCCGTCGGCGTGGTCGATGCGCCGCGACACGGGGATGATCCACGCGCCGCTCGTGCGGCCGATGATCGGTGCGCCGATGTGGACGCTGCGTCCCGGATGCCGCTTGTGGTACTGGAAGTAGGCGCGGTCGCCGTTGTTCCGTCCATCGAACTGCGTACCGGCGGAATTGACGATCCAGCGGCCGTCCGCGTCGTAGATGAACAGGCCCTGCAGGGCGGGCAAGTCCACCATGTGCTTCATCATCAGGGCGCGCAGGCGCGCCATGTTCGGCGCCGACCACCCCTCCACTTCCACCTTGTCGACGAGCGACACGAGTACCGTGTCCGCCATCTTGAACGAGGAGTTCGCCTGGTTCGCCAGCGTGTGCGCCGTGTTGGATGCGGAGATGGCGGCGTTGGACAACTCCAGCGCGCGCGAGTGATACCCGCTCCACGCCATGACGACGACGGACGTGAGGCACGCCATCAGGATCAGCGCGATCGTGACTGCCTTCAGCGGCCGGCGTTCGCCGTCCAGGACGTCGACACCATCCGGCCCCGCCTGTCCGGTGTGCGACTTCAACAGCGCATTGGCTCCCTCGCGAAACAACGTTCACCCCGACGATTCGACAAACTGCCGAGTGTATGCGATCGATGGCTCGACAGGCCGCCGGACCATGCATTAAAGGCAGCGAATGTAGCCATACCGCAACGAATGTGACCGGGCGTCACATTATCCGCCGCTCGACGGTCACGCGCACCGCCGTGCCGTCGTCCACCGCGTCGAGCGTGAACGCGATCACGCTGTAGTGCTCCGGTACGTCCGCCAGTCCGGACACGGAACTCAGGTGCGTGTAGCGCAGCAGCGCGCACGGCACGGCGTCCAGCACGATGCCCCGATTGCGGAACGGCCCGTGGTGCTCGCCGCTGATGAAGATGGGCGACCCGGGCCTGACGTTCTGACAGGTACCGTCAGCGGGGCGCCAATTCGATGGTCTGGCGCAGGCGAATGTCGTCCGACGCACTGCCCACCATCAGATCGAACGTCCCGGGCTCCGCACTCCACGCCAGCTTGCGGTCGAAGAACGACAACGTATCGCGGTCGATGGTGAAGCTGACGGTGCGGCGCTCGCCCGGTTTCAATACGACGCGCTGGAAACCCTTCAGCTCCTTCACCGGCCGCACAACGGAGGCCACGGGGTCGCGCAGGTAGAGCTGCACGACCTCGGCGCCGGCCGCGCGTCCGCTGTTCGTCAGCGTGAACTGCACGGTGATCCTGCCGTCGGGTGTCATCCGCGTGTTCGACACACGCAGGTCGCCGTACGCGAACGTCGTGTAACTGAGGCCATGGCCGAACGCATAGCGCGGCGTGTTCGGCGAATCGATGTACGCGGATTTGTAGACGCTGTTCCCGTCGTTCAGCACCGGGCGGCCCGTCTGGTATTGCTGGTAGCCGATCGGGATCTGCCCCATGTTGCGCGGGAAGGTCATCGGCAGTTTCGCCGACGGGTTCACGTCCCCGAACAGCACGTCCGCGATCGCATTGCCCCCTTCGCTGCCGGGGTGCCACGCGTACAGGATCGCGTTCGCGCCTTCTGCGATATTCTCGAAGATCAGCGGGCGCCCCGCCATGATCACGACGACGGGGGTCTTGCCGATCGCCTTCAACGCATCGAAGAGTTCCGCCTGCCGGCCCGGCAGGCCGAGGTAGGCGCGCGACTTCGCCTCGCCGGACATGTCCCAGCTTTCGCCGACGGCAAGCACGACGACGTCGGACGTGCGTGCGAGATCGAGCGCCGCCGCGAAGCCGTCGCTGTCGCGGCAGGCCACGTCGCAGCCGGCGGCGTACGCGACACGCGTGCCCGGTCCCGCGCGCGTGCGCACGGCGTCCACGAGGCTCGCCATCGTGGCGGCATTGGAGTCCACGATCCAGCCGCCTTCGAGGTCGCGTCGTGCGTCGGCCAGCGGTCCGATCACGGCGATCGAGCGCGCGCGTGGACGCAACGGCAGCGCGGCGGCATCGTTCTTCAGCAGCACCATCGACTCCGCCGCGATCCGGCGCGCGGCCGCGCGATGGCGCGGATCCGCCAGCGCCGCCTGTTCGCGCGCGGGATCGGAAAAGCGGTACGGATCGTCGAACAGGCCCAGCTCGAACTTCTTCGTCAGCACGCGCCGTACGGCATCGTCGACGAGCGCGACGTCGACCCGCCCGCTGCGCACGAGTTGCGCGAGCGACGACGCGTACGCGCTGCTCTCCATGTCCATGTCGCTGCCGGCCGCGATGGCCTTCGCGGCCGCATCCGGCAAGTCGTTCGCATAGCCGTGGACGACCATTTCGCGCACCGAGCCCCAGTCGCTGACGACGAAGCCCGTGAAGCCCCAGCTGCCCTTGAGGATATCCCGCTGCAGCATCGCGTTGCCGGTGGCCGGGATCCCGTTCAGCGTGTTGAACGAGTTCATGAACGTGGCCACGCCCGCATCCACCGCGGCCTTGAACGGCGGCAGATAGGTTTCGTGGAGCTGGTGCTCGCTCATGTCGACGGCGTTGTAATCGCGGCCGGCCGTCGCGGCGCCGTAACCCGCGAAGTGCTTCGCGGTGGCCATCACGGACTCGAGGCCGCCCAGCTTCGCGCCCTGGAAGCCGCGCACGCGGGCGGCGGCGATGCGTGATCCGAGGTAGGCGTCTTCGCCTGCCCCTTCCATCACCCTGCCCCAGCGCGGATCGCGGCCGATGTCGACCATCGGCGCGAACGTCCAGTGGACGCCGGCGGCCGACGCCTCGCGCGCGGCGATGCGTGCCGATTCCTCGATCGCGTCGAGGTCCCACGACGCCGCTTCGCCCAGCGGCACGGGGAATACGGTGCGGTAGCCATGGATGACGTCGAGCCCGAACAGCAGCGGTATGTGCAGGCGCGATTGCAGCGCCAGCGCCTGCACCCGCCGCGTCTCGGCCGTGCCGCGGATGTTCAGCATGGAGCCGATCCTGCCCTCGCGGATGTCGCGCTCGATGTCGCGCACCTTGTCGGTACCCGGCCCCGTGCTGAAATCCCTGCCGGATAGCTGGTTCAACTGGCCGACCTTTTCTTCCAGCGTCATCTGCAGCAGCAGCGCTTCCACGCGCTGGCTCACGTCCGCCTGCGCCGCGCCCGCGAGCGCCATCAGCGCACAGGCGATGGCCGTGCGCGCAAAACGTTTTTTCTCCATATGGTCTCTACGAGGGCGATCCAGTGGAATATAACCTCAAGTAAAACGTTTTACAACGGCAGTCTGGCCAGGTCGCCCTTGATCTGGACAACCGTCGGCGTCACGACGGCGAGGAACGCCGCTTCGCGCGCGCGCCGGGCGTAGCCGCCGTTTTCCGTGCGCAGCAAAGCGCGCCCGCCCAGTGCCTGCAGTTCCAGCGCGATGGCGTCCGATGCCAGTTCGACCATCCGCAGGCGCAGCGCCAGCAGGTCGCGCGGCCGTTCGCGCAGGCTGCCGTCATCGAGTCCTGCGCTCAGCGTCTGCCAGTATGCGGTGACGCCCGCATCGAGCGCGTCGATTTCGCCGGACAAAGCCGAGGATCTGCCATCGAGCGCGGCCCGTGCCGCCCGCACCGCCGCGCGCGCGAGTCCAAGCCCGAGGCCACACTGGAGTCCCACGAAAGCGGGGCGGATCGCGGGCAGGAAGATGCGCGCCTGCGGATGGATCTGCCAGGACGCGTCGAGCGCGACATCGTTCAGGCGCAGCGCTGCGGTGTTGGTGCCACGTAGCGCAAGCAGGTCGAGGTCGGGTTCGCGCGCGACGCCAGGTGCGTCATGCGGGAGCGCGTACACGGCGGGATTGTCGCCATGTGCATCGCCGGCGGCGATCGCAGCGACAAAGCCCTGTCTGCGCAGGTTCGTCGCCCACGGGACGGTGCCGTTCAAACGCACACCCCCTTCCATGGGAGCGCCGGCAATCCGCAGCCGGTCCAGCCCACCGAGGAACTTCATCGCATTCGATAATCCGGGCGCGCCGGTCAGCCGGCCGTGCAGCAGGTCCGGCATGAGTTTTTGCACCAGATCCCGGTTGGGACTCGCCAGCAGGCACGCCATGAAGGCGCGCTGCGCCCAGAACACGAACGCTGCGCTGAGCGAGTGTTCGGCCAGGGCGGCGGCGACGTCGATTGCGGCGCTCAGGGCGCGGCCGTCGCCGCCGTCGCGTTCCGGCACGGCCACTTTGAACAGGCCGGCTTGCGCCAGGCGGACCGGCAGTTCGTCGGCTTGCGCCACGCCCGTGTCGAGCTGCTCCGCATGCGCGTCAAGCGAGGTAAGTAGCGCTTCGTCCATTCGTACCATCGTTTCGTCCTATGTGAAATCCTATGGTAGCGATGCTAGGCGAAATCAAGATCCATACATCCTCCAGTGGCTTGATCGGATGGTGGGACTAGCGCCAGCGTTGCTCAATCAGGTCGCAGTCAACTTTCTCTTTGCCCGCATGCCCAGTCCTGACCCGATAACAGGACGGTGCCTTCCCGTACATGCCCGTACGCGTATCGAACAGGTACATGCGTTCAATGAAATACGCACCCTGCTCGTCGTTCACCGTTGCCGATGTCGACGTGACTTTCTCCGGCAATTGACCGCTGGACGTCAAATTAAAATCATGGAACTCCGAGAACGGCATGAAGAGAATCGTACAGCCGGTTTTGTCCGGGCCAATGCGAACGAGTTGTCGCGTCGGGTTTTTTTCCGGTGTCGGGTCCCACACCCACAGGTAACGATTTTGCCGTGCGTCGGCATGCCTGAGGCGTTGTACGGTCACCGGATACTCCGCCTTGGGTTTCGGTGCCCTGTAGTCGCGCACGCATTCCCCGACCGGCGAATTGTCCCAGGCGGTCGGCGCATCGCTTGCCTGTCCCGCGTGGGTCACCAAGGTGGTTGCAAACAACAGGATCAGGTGCTTGACGTTCATGCTTGTGCCAGCTGAATGGAATCGCCTCCTGTCACTTGGAGACTCATCTGGGGGAGACACGCTCAAACTGGCCGTTATCGGTCATCGACGGTTTGCACGTCGAACGTTTGTTGCTTGACGTAGCTGTAGAACGTGGCGCCGGACGGAATCAGCAATCTGTCGCCAATGGCGAAAAATCTCATGACTGGCCGCGCGCACGTTGCGGGCTCATTCACTAGTACATAGACATCCTTCACACCGCGCAGGGACACGTTCAGCTCGTTCTTCAGAAACGTGTTAACCCGCTTTTCGGTCACGTCCGCCTTGGTGAGCGACTGGAACACGTCCGAGAAGAAATACTCCTCCGCACGCAACCGAACGGCACAATCGGCTGAAAATCTGGCTTCGCCATCCCGAACGACTATCGTATCGAATCGCGACACCAGTCCAACTGGCACCCGCCCGTAATAATCCGCGGCGCGGTCGAACTTCCATTTTCCGTTCGGCGCGGCAGCCTGGGCCTGTGAGCACACAAGAACAAAGCCAAACGCCAGGCTCGCCAAGGTCGAGCGGCACATTCCAAACTCGCCGGCTCTTTTGCGTGGTCTGGTCATCACTGCGCGCACTGGAACTGCGCGATACCCAACCGCTTTAGCTCGCGGTTCAACGCTTGCCGGACTTTGTCCGTGGATCCCATTACTGCGGGCTCGAGGTTTCTACTGGCGGTGTCCGAATAGCAGTAGCCGCCAGGCTTGGCGGGATTGGATAAATAGACGACAAGCTGGTCAACGTAGCCGTCGAAGGAATTGGCCTTGACGGACATGCTGGCGGCGATGTCGAGCCTGCCATCGCCGTTAATGTCCAGATAGCGCACGTCATTAAAGCCCCGGCAGTTGTCCGCATTCACATCCGTAGGCAAGTCGACGAGGATCAGGGTCCCCTCTTCACTCTCCACCGTGACAAGGCGACAATAACCATGGGCGGCGCCTTTGTATCGCAGGGTGAAAAGCGCAAGCAAACGTCCATCTTGCGGCGCGGACCAATAGGCGGGTTTTTCGGTCTTTAGCGTAGCAGTCGGATCGACCGGGAAATCGTCGCGATCCTTGAACGTCGATGCCGTGCGGGCTTTGATACCGTCGACCTCCGCCGTGGTGGCCCGCCGCATGGCGTGGTCCGCGGCCGCGTAAACGTGAGATGCACCAAACAGGGCGACGAAAAGCGCAATGGCCTGCGCGATTCTACGGTAGCAGTGTAATGTCAACATGAAAGAGACGCGCGATAAATCTTCAACAGTCAATTGGGCCGGCGCTCTTGCGATATTCGCTCTTCGATGATAGAGGCTTCCACGGGAGGAGATCTTCGAGAGAAAGAGGATAAAACGGGTGTTCCGGTGAACACTTTGACACCACAATCTTCACCTTGTCGTTTTCATAAAAGTGCACCTGAATGGCATCGGGATGAGGATAGGTCGGAAACTCCACCTCTCGAGTTATTACAGGCATTACATCACCTCTGTTATTGTTTGATGAAATATAACGCCACGTTACCGAAGTCTTCAGGCCTGGGCGCCATTTATTCGGCAGCACAATGCAACACGTTTCTCCACTCGAATTGCGGTGGCGCAGGCCTACGCCACCCGGCCCGTTGACGCTAAAATAGTCGATGTCATGAGTTCGCGCATGATTGAACGCGGTCAGGCTCACTGCGGTATCGTCGGCACCGCATGCCTGCAGAGACGCTGCAGCAAATAAAACACGCAATGACGAACAAAGCAGAGTACCAAAATTCGCCTCGTGATTCAAAAAATTGAATTTCATACGTCTCTACCTCAAGCACTTCACCACCCGAATCACCCAGGTTCCAAACTTTACCTTTCAATAACCGATAAAGCTCCGCCTTTCCGTAATTTTTCTGTCGACAAGGCACGTTGCGATGATTAATGAGCTTATGTTCGCATTATCGTCAGAAAAGAAGTTAAGGTAAAGTTCGTGTGGATTATCATATTATTCGACCTCGACGCATTTCAAATGTGCGCGCAGCAGCCAACCCTCACGAGCAGGTATAAATAATGCAAAGTATATTCGCACAATTCGAGCGCTTACCTTTGCAAAACGAATCTATCCGATGACTTAGACATCTATTAGAAGTCGACAGACAAAGCGAAGATTTCAAAAAAAAGCAACCGCGGCCGTGTCTCATATCGACCATGAACGATCGCATTACCTCTACTTATAGGCGCCCCTAAGTCAATTTCGAGTGAGCTCCGGCATGGGCGGCGCGGTTGGCCGCCAGCGCATGCTTTTGACTACCAAGTCCATACGATTCCGGCTCGCTGCAAATGGCGGAGGGATTTCCTTCAATTCCGGAGCCAGATTCTTGTTCATGGTACGCATATTCACCAGAACATAAGGCAGTACCGAGGCGCCCAACCATCCTCCATAACCGGTAAACACACTATAAATTTCGTAACCCTTGCCTCCCGGTAGATCAAGCTTTAATTGCACTCCTCCCTGTGACGCAGACAGTCCGCCCATCTTGACCATCTTGGGGCCGATACGGTGGATTACTTTAGGCACTGGGTCGCCCGACTTCTCTGGCGGGGGCGGCGAGATCGCCGCCTCGGCCATTGCAAGCAACGGTGTCGCCTTAATATTATTACGTGCGTTGACGTTTCCCGTACTGAGCGTATAAAACACACCTGGGGCATCGGGGAAACGCATCGTTTGCTTGAATTCAATAGGCGTATCGCCGTTATCCTGGATAAAGCCAAAAGGGATACATACTCCTCTCTCTGATGGGATCTCGTTAGCTGCACGTGTGCGAAAGTTCGAGAGCATGAGGGAGAATTTTTTCTTATGTGCTTCCTTGTCTGATGGCGTCTTGATCGGGGTTCTAGACTCAAATACGAAGATATAATCGCCGCGGGTGAGGTATGTTCTCAAGATTGAATCTCGCTCGACTTGCCCCTCCGACGAATCCTCGCTGGTCCAATAGCCTTCACTGTTGGGCAAACCGGTTTCGAACTGTTCATAATCCGTTCCATACTTGGCTATCGTCGTCTCCAACCGCTTTATATCCTCTAACTGGTCCTTGATCTCATCCTTGTTGGCGCCTGTAATTTTCCGTGGCTTTTTCAATCTCGCAATGTAAGCGTTTTTTTCCTCGATATACTTCTTCAATGCTTCTACGCGCGCGCGTGGCGTAGCCTCGAAGACTTTTTCCTTTTCTACTCCATTTACCGACGCGATTACCGCAACGAGAGTATCACCGAAACGCATTCGGTCATAAGGATCCCTGATATTCACACTGAATGATCTGGAAAAAATTCCTTTCGGGTACTTGTGACTATAGTATAGCGGCCACTCAACGGCTCCATTAACTTCGAACATCATACGCCCCAAACACTCGGAGCTGACACCAATCGGCTTCTTGTAGTCGGGTGCAGTTACCTTTATCAGGTCATCCGCAGTTGGAAATCGAGAAGGTTTATCTTGTAAGTGCTCGTCGTGCAACTCGACCGCCTTGAGAACATCGGGGACGCCCCCCAACAATAGCAACGTGACCACGAGGCGACAAACACTTCCCATTTTAGGGAAGAAGAACTCATCAGAAGACATCAGCTTAATTCCCAAAACTAATTTTTAATCTCGTGCGTCGACTAACCGTTTACCTCAGTTTCAGTCGCCGGCATTGTGCTTGCGAGTGTCTGCTGAGGAGCAATCTCGGGATTTGTTTTTGCGAGCATTGTAAGGTTCATTGCTGAGAGATTATTCTCGCCCGCTGTCCAGGATAACGGCAACGACACTATGAAACCTTGCACCGTTTTAGGTGACTTCTCCTTCGCCCGAGATTTAGCATGCCAGGAATACGTCAAATCACGAACTTCGTCGTCGCGCCAGAATCGTTCGTTGAACGGCATATGGAAGTTCAAGGCGCGCTTGGTTTTGCTCCATGTGGGCCATATCGAACTTGGCTTGGGCTGAACGGCCGGAAGAAATGGGAAAGCATCTTTATAGGCCTGCGCATTAGCATAAGCGACTTTCTGAATCGCTTCCCAGGTTTCTTTCGCGGCAGGTTTTTCAACCACATCGGCTAGCGAATGCGCTGGATGTGCGGCGCCCATCAAACCGAATAATTTTTTCCACAGCCTGACTCTGAGCCCATTAACGCTGGAACTCACCATGTCTGGCTTGACACCATCCAACTTGACGCTCTTTTGCTCGTCATCTCGAACAATAACCGCGAGTTCGGAATCTCGATTCCCTAACTGACTTCTATCGTTGATGTTGGCGCTCCCGAGCACAGCCACGCGATCGTCAGCAATAAGCAATTTCGAGTGCACGTAAATTTGCTCTGTAACAGGACGGCCGTCCAAAACGCTCCAGTTACGAAGGTTAAGCAGCGTCAAGAAACGTTGCCACCTATCGCCGACTTCCTCCATCAATTCGTCCGCTTTGTAATTATGAACAATTGCTTTTGCTTGGGCAAGGCTGATTTGCTTGTCATTCTTGATTTCGAATGTTCGTATTGCTCGACGAATCCGATTTACAAGGCTACACTCACCGAACACAAGCGATTGCATCGTCAAGTGAGTCTGGGTCATTATGTTCAATGTGTCCAACGTTCCTTCCGGATGAACTGGCAGGACCATATAAACATGGAATAACTGCCCATCATAAATTGCTTTCTCGATTCGATTGGCTATTGCCTCACCAATTGGATTCAGGATGCGCTCTTGAGGCTTAGCCATCAACAGCGTACTTTTGATCGAGGCAATATTGCCAAGCACCTTCTTTAGATCGTTCACAAAAACATTTCCACCCGCTTGGATATCACGGGCAACATCGTCATACTCCGACCATTTAATTTTGCTTGGCATTTCATTCCAAGGCACCCCGTAAATTCCAAGACGCTTTGCGTATTTCTCGTAACCTGGCAACGCTTTAATATCCGTCAAAATAGACATTGGGCTGACGTTGTCGTCGGCTTCCTCGGTCGAGGAATCAGTTCCATACGCGGATTGAAAAAATTGTCCTTCGATATAAATAAATTTCTGAGAGCCGTAGATGGCAGTAAGCATAGCCTTGAGACAATTGTTCTGCTCATGTATGACTTCCCTCATGTCCAAGCCGCCTGCGCGGTCAGCCATCTGTTCATCGCGCTGTAAAGTCGCAGGTGCACTCCGCAGGACCTGCACCCAACACTTCCCGTGCTTACTTTGATCCTTCTTTAGTATGCCAGGAGAAATACGAGGTAACCGAACGGCGCCGGTAGCACGTAACCCGAAGGCGTCGAACAGGGCTGACACCTCTGTTCCTGCTCTTGTACGATAGGAAACCTCATAACGATGCGCAATAGCGTTCCAGCGCCGGATAAAGTTCCTGCTGAGATCGCTGACCGCTGGTCCCAGGATCGATGCGTGGACATCGTGCCACGGCATACGAGGTTGAGATGGAGACAAAACCTTTCCATCAGGAGGCAACATCTTTCTGACTTTGCGAAGATTCTTGTAGCGCTTCGGACGATTGTCGGCAGATACACTCAGCTGCTTGAACACGGCAATGCCGAACATTTCAATAATCTTGATTGTCTCTTGACGCACTTCCGCTGGCAATTGTTCCAGGCTAGCGTGATTCAACCACGCGACGAGCGCGGCGCTTGCCGTGCTCACATGCGCCGATCCCGTTTGTCGAAGACGGTCAAGTTTACCGTTCAGGCTCTGATTAATCCGTCGATATGTCCAACGCGTCAGTTCATCCGCGGCCTCGACGGGTTTATCCTGCAAACTGCGAACGAATTCCGGCATCAGGTCCTTGGAATTCCACCAGTCGCTGACTTCTTGGCGCTTGTCTTTAGCGAAATCGCTGCCCGCTTTCTTCCAGTCCAGCACGGTGGCAACCGGTCTGCCCGATGCCGACTCCCACCAGGCACCTGCCTTAGCAAGGAAGCCGTCAAAGCAAGCGCACACGAGCTCATTCCTGGTTAAATAGTTGACCTGTTCGACTTTCGTTAGTTCATGAATCGGTGGAATGCAGGTGTTGTAGACCTCGTTACCAACACGACCTTCATGTGCAAGCGGAAACCGGCCATTGTCTCGACGTCCGTAAGCCAGGTCGATCCCGCCTACAAATGCACGTACTTCGTCGATAACGACCAGTTTCTGGTGGTGTGAAAACCCGATCCCAAGTGCCCCCGCCATATCACTCTGTGCGATTGCAGGCAGAGCGAACGCACGTACCGGGGGCGGCAGGCCAGCGTTTAATTGGTAGACCGCGAGCATTGTTTCAAAATCGCCCGTATTGACACCCGCCTTGGGGGAGAGCCACGGCATGATGTAGACCCGCAGAGCCGGATTCGAGTCAATGGCACCTTCGAGACACTCGTATAATGTTTTGCCCTTGGTCAGCTCTACGTCAAAATTGACCTGCCATCCAGCTATGTAAATCGATTTTTTCGCGCCTGCAATCGCATCCGCAACTGCCGCGAAATATTCTTCTCCTGTAACATAGAAATCAACCGAATTTCCGTTACTAGGCTCCGAGAAGACTTTACCCCATGTGATGTCAGGATGCTTTGCAATCGGTACGTCATCATGCACGAAACATCCAGGTGCGGACACCGCGGTAGCTGTCGGCGTCCCGTCCGCGGAAATCAATTGCGAAATCTGTTTGCTGGTCATTCGGTTGTCATTTGATAAGGCAGATCGGCAGAGGCGTCAGGTCTTGATTTTTTCAAAAATCCCGTTGGAGCTGACTGTCTCGAATGCTTCTTTGGCATAGTTCGTTTGGGGCAGCGCTCCACTACTAAACGTCGATGCATGCAGCTCACCACTAAAATCGGCAGCATTCAGTGCGTGCAGCAGTTTCTGTTTTTCGTCCCACGTCTCGGATTCTACGTGGACGTGGATGTTGATCACCTGTCCGGGGTAAGCGAGCCAGGTATGGTCGGGATGCAATGCATATGCTTCAGCGAGCTTTTTTTCGTTGTCCGGTGTCAGCACCACATGACCGTCGTCATCCGTGATGCCTTCGGCAAGGAGATTTTCGTCGTCGATCAGCTGCAGCCCTTCGGGTTGTTCACGTATTGCGATTTTCCATGGCGTGTTACCCAAGGGATGGCCGTTCGGGCCAGGGGTGTCCCTCAGCCGCATCTTGAACTGCATGGCGCGTTGCGGCAGGGCCGAGCGCGGAAGCTTGGGCAACGGGTAGTCCATGTTTGCCGGCCCCGCAAAACTCTTCTTCCCAGCATGCACCGCAATCTTCCCCGGACACTGCACCGTAATATTCCCGCCCTCGATAGTGATATTCGCCCCATCCGCCGTCGACAAACTGATCCGCTTCGCCGCCGCCCAGTCCACGTGCGCATTCGCGCTGACGACATGCACGTCATCCCGCGCCTGCACATCGAGCGTCCCCGCCTGCGCCTGCACGTCCACTGCATCCTGCGCCGCGATCATCTGCAGCCCGACGCCGCCCTCGCCCGCCTTCACGGCGCCGGCCAGCACGCCGATCGCCTGCCCGGTATGCGCGCGCAAGGCGCCGCCCGTCATGAACTGCGTATCCTGCCCGCTCATCAGGCTGACCGTCTCGCCGTTCGACAGCTGCACGGCATCCGCCGCCGTCACGCCAAGCCCGGCCTTCGCCGAGATGGCGATCACGGGCGCGCCGACGTGCGGGAGCTTCGATGAACCGTCGAGTTCCACCGTCCCGCCTACCGCATTCAACATCGCCTGCAACGGCGCCGCCTTCTCATCCAGCGCGCTGGCACCGGCCTTCGTCGCCCCCAGATGCGCCGCCAGGCCCACCGTCTTGTGCGTCGCCGCCGCCTCGCTGAACGTCTCGCCCAGCTTGACCGCCTGCTTCAGCAGCGCGATGCCCGCCACGTTATCGCCTGCCGGTTCACGCTCCGACGCGTCATGGTCGATGCGGTAGCTCGACACCAGCAGGCCCGCGCCCGCGCGGAGCGCACCGTACGCATCGGTGCGCAGTTCCGCACCCTGCCCGCGCAGGCTGCCGCGGTAGTTGTCGGCGCCGTGGATCAGGTGGCCCAGGTTCAGCTCCGTGGCCGCGTGCGTCGTGCGCAGCTGGACGCGGCCCTGCGCGTCGGTGTCGTCGAACAGCAGCTGGTTGTAGCCGACGCCGCCGAATTCCTTCGTGCGCACACCCCACTGGGCCGCGGCGTTGCGGTGACCTGCGCGTGCGGCCGAGGCGCCGTGCCACACGGGGCTGTTGCCGCCGGCGAGGTTGCCCTGGCCGGACGTCGCGTGGTCGTGCGCGGCGTCGAACGGATCGGTGCCCGCGTCGCCGTGCTCGCCGCCCGGGCTCGGCGTCACGCCGCCTTCGCCTTGGCCGTTGTACAGCGCACCCACGATGATCGGGCGGTCGATGTCGTTTTCGATGAACTGGACGATGACTTCCTGCCCGATCCGCGGCAGGAACTGGCTGCCGATGCCGCCGCCGGCCAGGCGCTGCGCCACGCGCACCCAGCACGTGGCGTCGCCGCTGTCCTGCCAGTGGAAGCGGATGCGCACGCGGCCAAGGCGGTCGCAATATAGTTCGTCGGCGCCTTGCGGCGTGTCGCTGCCGTCGGCGCCGACGACGATCGCGCTCTGGGCGCCCGCCGCAGTCGGACGCGGGTGAGTACGGCCATCGCTGCCGTCATTTAACGGACGCCACACGACATCGGCGGCCACGGCTTCGAAGCAGTTCGCGTAGCCGGCCGTGCGCGCCTGCGCGAGCACGAGGCCGAAGTCTTCCGGCAAGTCGTCGCGCAGGGTTTCTTCCAGCAGTTCCGGGATCGGTCCGAACAACTCGGCCAGCGCGTCCTGCGCGCGCGTCGGCAGGTTATTCACGCCGACGCTCGTCACGCGCAGGATCGTGAAAGGCGCCGCCGCGCCGAGCGCGCTCACCGGCGCGCCGGTCACCGTCAGGCGCGTGCCCGCGCGCAGCGTGCGCAGCGTGGAGCGGCCGCGCCACGACTGGCTGCGTGCCTCGCGCGCTTCCATTTGAAGGTCGGCGTAGCGGCGCGCATCGGCGCTGTGGGCATACGCGTACTGGCCCGGCGTGTCGAACGATTCGAGCCACGGCAGGCTGCCGTTCGACAGCCGCGACGGCGAGTTTGCAGCCACGGCCCGCTTGCCCTTGTAGTCGTAGCTGAGCAAGGTGATGGCAGACGCGCCGACACTGCGCAGCGCCGCCAGTGCCTGCACGCTGTCGCTGTTTTCGCGCGCGTGCGCGCCGTGGAAGCGCGCGCCGCCCGCTTCGATACTGGGGTCGTCGGCCACCGCGGACGCATCGCGGCTGTCCGCGAACAACACCATCTGCGGGCCGTCCTCCGCCTGTTCGAAGCGCCATGTGAGGCCCTCTTCCGCGAGCAGGCGCTCGACGAAGGCGAGGTCCGATTCGCGGTACTGGCAGCAGTAGCTGCGCGGGTTGGCGCCGTCCATGAACGGGCCGACGTCGTCGCTCCAGCGCCACCGTGCGGCGGGAGAGTAAGCCGAGAAGACGTCGTCGACGATGTCGGTCACGGACTTGTCCTGCCACACGCGGCTGTTGCGCACGTGGGCCAGGCGCCATACCCAATGCGCGATACGCACGCGATAGCGCGCCAGGCCGCCATTGCTGCCCAGTTGCGCGGCCGCGCAGATCTCGCCGGCGAAGTCCGCGCGCGTGCCGTCCGCCAGGCTGACCTCGAGCGCGGCCGGTCGGCCCAGCAGCGACGCCGGGTCGATCGCGGCGCTGGTCGACAGCGCGATTACGTCGCGCACGCCGAGCCCCTGGACCGCATCGTCGGCGACGAACGCCTCGACGAGCAGTTCCCCCCCCGGAAGATACGTATCGCCATCCCCGATCCGCAAAGCGTACAGCCGCGTAACGCTATTGAATCCCGCAAGGGCAGCCAGCGCCTCCAGCGCGTGGGTCATCAATTGCTGCTGCAAGACACACTCTCCAACTCATCCATACTTAACAAACTTAACTTTACGCTAATCGAAAGCTGCGCGCTATAGCTTAAAAGAAACTGCGCAACTGTTACAAACCGTGAATAAGAACACGGGTTTGGGTAGCTATAATGCGGGAAAAATATTGTCTGCATGTAACATTGCATGCGGAACATTTGTAACGGTGATGGAAAGAAGCATGGCAGGACCATTGATTGTTTTGGGTGACAGGACATCGCACGGCGGGAGCGTCGTCGAGGCCTCAACGCTGAGCGATTGCGACGGCAAGGGCATCGCGCGCGTGGGCGACATGACGGTCTGTCCGCGCCACGGCCGCTCCCCGATCGTCAGCGGCGACGAGACCTTCATCGTCGACGGCAAGGCCGCCGCCCGCCACGGCGACAAGGCCGGTTGCGGCGCCACGCTGATCGCCGGCCAGCAGGCGACGGTCGATCATGTGTGATCCGCGCCGCCGCAGCCGCATGCGGAGACGAACCTGATGGGCGCCTGGATCCGCGGCGGCATCCTAACGATGCTGACGTTCGGCGCCTTCTGGGGTGGCGCCATCTGGACCTGGCGCAGCACCGACCGCGCACCGTCCACGACCGACCTGATCACGTACCTGGTCGCGCTGCCCCTCGCCGTGCTGGCGGGCGTGCTGCTGGTCCGCCGTCTCGCGCGCGCGCAACCGGCGCCCTCGCCCGTTGCCGCCACGCCGGCTGCCCCCGTTTCCGCCGCGGTGGCCCGCCTGCCTGCGCTCGCGCTGGTCGATGCGGCCGTGCGCACCCGCCACGGCGATTCGGTCGACAAGCTGGCCACGGCGCTCGACGCGCAGCGCGCGCGCCCCGACCTGGACCCGGAACTCGTCGACGACGCCGGCTATCCTGTGATGACCGTGCGCGTGCCGTCCGCCGGCGACGCGGCGTGGCGCGCCGAGGCCGAACCGTGGCTCGCCGCGCAGGGTCACGCCGACATTCGCTTCGGCGATGCGCACTGGCGTGCCCTCGAACTGGCCAGCGCCGTCGTGAGCGAACTGGCCGACGCCGCGGCGCTTGCCGCCGTCGACGACCCGCTGCTGCGCATCGTCCCCCTGGCACCTGCCGACTGGAGCGCCGCGCAACGCACGGCAGCCGGCGCGTGGCTCGTCCACGTCGCCACGCGGGGCGGCTGGGCCGAGGATAAAGTCGCGGTCAGCCCCGCCCCACCGGGCGAACCCGCGGCGGCTGCCAGCGTCCTGCTATCGATGCTGGCGGGCCAGACACCCAATGGCGCGGCACTGACCATCCTGCTCGCTTTCGATTCGCGCATCGACCAGGCGGTCGTCGACCGGATGGCCGCCGACGGGACGCTGTTCACCGCCGCGCATCCGCAGGGCCTGGTGCCGGGCGAAGGCGCCGCCGGACTCCTGCTGGCCGCGACCGCGCACGACGCGCCGACGCTGCAGGCGGCCAGCACCACGCGCGCCGCGTCGGCCGACGCGGCACCGCGCATCGACGCCTCCGACCTGCGCAGGCTGGCGGAACGGGTCCTGTCCGAATCGGCTGTCGACGCCGCCACCGTGTCCGCACTGGTCGCGGACGCCGACCACCGCAGCAACCGCGTCCTCGAGGCGATGGCGCTGGCTCACGACGACCTGCCGCACCTCGACGCCGGCATCGACGTCAGGACCACCGGGCCGGCCTGCGGCCAGTCCGGAGCCGTGCCGTTCCTGGCCTCGCTGGCGCTGGCCCGCCGCCAGGCGCTGGATGGCGCCGGCGCCGTCCTGTGCGTGGGAAATGCGGATCCTGTCCATCGTAGCGTCGCCGTGGTCCGCCCGGCCGCAGCCGTCACCTCCGCCGCCGTCTGATGAGTCTCGCGTCCACCAACGTGTCGGTCGGCTACTTTGGCAAGATCCCGAGCCGCGGCGACTTCGTCAAGGGCTCCGACAACCCGGCGCTCGTCAAGCTGCTCGACGACTGGCTCGCACGCGCCATGGACCTCATGATGGCCGACGCGCAGTGGAAGACCCATTACGACGCGGTCGCGCCGCTGCACTTCGTCATCGCCGGACCGCGCCGCCGCCATGCGATCGCCGGCCACATCGTGGCGAGCAGCGACGCGTCGGGACGCCGCTTCCCGTTCCTCATGATGGGCATGCTCGACGTGGCCGAACCGGACGCGTTCGTCCCGTCCGCCCCGTTGCTGCTGGGACGTTTGTGGAGCCGCCTGGAAGCGCTCAGCCAAGGCTTGATGACCGCTGTCGATGCCGACGCGCCGCTGCGTGATGCGGCGGCACACGTCGTCGAGATCGACCTGCACCCGGACGCCCACGCGGCGGCGTTCGCCGACTTCATCGAACTGCAATCGCTCGACACCCTGCAGGCGCTGCTGGCGCAGGCCGGCTACGCGGGTTCGGTGCGCCAGCTGCTGCTGGCGCTCGGCATGCTGCTCCAGCCCGTGCTGGCCAGCAGCACGAGCCGGCTGGAGAAAAGCCTGGTCCTGCCGCTGCCGGCCGATCCGCTGTACCGCGGCCTCGTCGGCGCCTACTGGATGCATGCGATCGCGCCGTTCCTTGCGCGCGCCGATTTCGAACTCGCGCTGTTCGTCGCCCGCATCGGCGCGCGGCCGCGCCTCGTGCTCGGCTTCGGCGGTGCGTCGGCGCATACGCTGCAGGCGATCATGGCCCCGCAGGCGGGAGGCGAGCGCCATATCGCGTTCGATGACCTTGATTGGGTCGAAGACCAGGTGGATACCGACTATGCCGTCGGCAAGGTGTCGAGGCACCTGCAGCGGCCCGACGTCTCGCTCAAGTCCGCGCTGGATGCGCTGTGCGCGGCATTCATCGGTACCTGAACCATGCGACCACGAAAACTCCGCGTATGTTGACACCCTCTCTTCCACTGACAGCCCAGGCGATCCAGGCGCTCGTGGCGCGCTTCACCCAGTCGAGCCGCGTGCTGCGCCTGCATACGCCGCTGGGTGACGACGTCCTGCTGGCCAAGTCGCTGCACGGCGAAGAAGCGATCGACACCGGCTACCGGCTGCGCGTCTCGGCCCTGTCGACGGATGCGGGACTGCCGCTCAAATCGCTGCTGGGCCAGCCCGTACTGCTCGAACTGCTGGCAGGGCCGTTCCAGGGCGTGCGTCCGTTCCACGGCCACGTGACGGCGGCGGAGATGACGGGCGCGAACGGCGGCCTGGCCCGCTACACGCTGACAATCGAGCCCTGGACGGCGTTCCTCGCGCTGGGCCGCGACAGCCGCGTGTTCCAGGACAAGACGATCGTCGACATCATCGACACCGTGTTTGCCGCCTACGACGGCAAGGGCAGGCTGGCGCCGGCGTGGCGCTTCCAGGTCGACCGGTCGCTCTACCCCCTGCGCAGCCTGACGACGCAATACCAGGAGAGCGACCTCGCATTCGTGCGGCGCCTGATGAGCGAAGAAGGCCTGTTCGCCTTCTTCGAGCACGAGGGCGATCCGGACGGCGCGACGCTGGGCGCACACACGCTCGTCATCGCCGACAGCAACGATGCGTTCAAGCCGAACACGCAGGTCCTGGTACGCTTCAAGAAGTCCGGCGCCGTGATGACCGAGGACAGCATCGACCGCTGGCGCACCGAGACGCGCCTCGCCACGAACGCCATCGAACTGCGCAGCTGGGATTACCG
>Ga0187845_1000603_pt1 | contig 21552 bp, 20 predicted proteins | sample SpaLakP09_SKY_68_FD_134515 | JGI IMG/M metagenome (GOLD analysis project Ga0187845, IMG submission 134515) | Oligotrophic lake water microbial communities from Sparkling Lake, Wisconsin, USA - SP09_SKY_68 | ecosystem: Environmental > Aquatic > Freshwater > Lake | place: USA: Sparkling Lake... | reverse complement strand
CGTCTGGGGGGCGTCGTCGCCGCCGAACTTGAAGCTCAGCACACGCCGCGCCAGCCACAGCTTGAAGCCGTCCAGCCAGCCCCCGGTCAACCCGGTCGCCAGGCCCACGCAGGCCGGGAAGTCCTCGGCCAGGTGCTGCTCGCAGTGGGCGCGAAAGCGCTCGGGCGACCAGGCGCCGCCGGCCAGCGTCAACACCGTGTGGCCGCCGGCCGACATGCCGAAGGCGCCGACGCGGTCCAGCCTCAGCCCGGCAAAGCGCGGGTCGGCCGCCACGCGGTCGATGGCGTGGCTGATCTCGGCGGGCCGCTGCTTCCAACTGGCGGGGCCGGGGTGGCCTTCGTCCTGCCAGTTGTCGCCACGGTGCAGCGGCACGACGACGACGAAGCCGGCCTCGACGAGCGCCTTGGCCAGCGCCGTGTGCACCCAAGGCCCGCCACCGGAGCCGTGCGAGACGGCAATGAGCCGACCGTTGCCGGGCGCGGGCGGCGCCTCGGGCGCAAGCATCAATGTCAGGTCGGCGCGCGTCTCAGGCTTGCCGGCGGCGGCGGTGGGATAGAACAGCGTGACGGCGCCACCGCGCTCGTCGGCAGGCAGGGTCAGCGTGCCGACGGTGGCGGCGGTCGCGGTGCAGCTCAGCGTCAAGCCGGCCAGCAGGAGGCGGAAGAACATCTTGGCTCCTCGGAGTTGAGAAGCCCGCAGCGTCGGCGGTTGGACGCGCCACGTCTGGCCGAAACCCGCGCTTTGCAGGTTTCGGCGCCATTTCTCAGGATTCGGCCAGCCGTTGTTGGCGGAATTCGGTCGGCGTGAGCCCCGTGTCCGCCTTGAAGGCGCGGTTGAACGGCCCGATGGAGCCAAAGCCCACGTCCAGCGCAATCGTCAACACCGGCAGCGTGCGCTGAGCGGGGTCGGCCAGCCGGCGCTTGGCCTCGGCCAGCCGCAGGCCGTTCACGTAGGCGTTGAAGTTGCGGTGCCCCAGGCCCTGGTTGATGACGCGGCGCAGCCGGTACTCGGGCGTGCCGAGTTGCTCGGCCAGGCCGGCCAGGCTCAGCCCCTCCTGCGCGTAGCCGCGGCCGTCGCTCATCAGCTTGGCGAGCGCGCCGGCCACAGCCTGGTCCTGCGTGTCCGCAGCCGACGGCGGGGGCGGCACCGGCGCGGCTTCCTCGCCCCACAGCCCCTGAGCGCGCGGCGCCAGCAGCCGCCAGGCGATGAGGCTGGTCAGCACCAGCATCATGGCCACGTCGCCGAGAGCGCCGCTGCTGCTCAGGCTGCCGTCGACCGAGCGGATGCGCAGGCCCACCATGACCAGGGCATAGACCGCGCCGCCACCCACCACCACGCCGCGCCAGCGCCGCCGCTTCTCGACCAGGTCCACCCGCCACGGCCCGACCACGGCGGCCAGGCCCAGCAGCGTGAAGGCGACGGGCACCGCGCGCAGCAGTGCAAACGCGGGCCACCAGCCCGCCCAGTGGCAGATGGACGCCCCATACAACACCACCGCCGCCCAGAGTGCGCCATGCCAGCCGCGCAGCCTGAAGCCGTCCTCGAACACGGCGCGCGCAAACAGCCAGAACAGCACCGCCGTGCCCAGCGACAGGCCGATGCCCGGCGACTGCGCCGCGCAGCTCAACCGATGCTCGACCCAGGGCGAGGCCGACACCGCCTGCACGACCAGCGACACCGCCAGCGCGATGCTGATGCGCACGAGTTCGGCATGGCGGGCATGCCGCCAAAGCGGTGCCAGGATGGCGACAACCAGCGTCAGCAGCGCCACCAGGGCGCCGCGCAGCCCTGCGTCAATGAGATCCATGCAGCAGCGTGGACACCGCGAACGCGACGCCCAGACCCACCGCCAGCCAGACAACCTGGGCCAGCGTCTCGCGCCAGGCCAGGCGCTGCTGCAGCTGCGGCAGCAGGTCGGCCACCGAGATGTAGATGAAGCTGCTGGACGCCAGCACCAGCAGATACGGCAGCACGCCCTCGAAGCTGCCGATCAGGAAGTAGCCCAGCACGCCACCCACGACCGAGGCCATGCCCGAGATCGCGTTGAACAGCAGCGCCTTTGCGCGGCTCAAGCCGGCGTTGAGCAGCACGATGTAGTCGCCCACCTCCTGCGGAATCTCGTGGGCGACGATGGCCAGCGCCGTCGCGAAGCCCAGCCGCGCGTCGGCCAAGAAGGCGGCCGCAATGATGGCGCCGTCGCAGAAGTTGTGGATGCTGTCGCCCACCAGCACGGTCAGCCCGCCGCGCCCGGCCTGCTCGGCGTCGAAGTGGTGGTGGTGGTGGTGGCCGTCGCCCTCGTGGTGGTGCACGTGGCGGTACAGCTCCACCTTCTCCAGCAGCCAGAAGAACAGCAGCCCGGCGAGCAGCACGGCGAACAGCGTCTGCGGCGCGGCGGTGTGGCTCTCGAACGCCTCGGGCAGCACGTTGAGCAGCGAGGTCCCCAGCAAAATGCCGGCGGACAGGCTGACGAGGCTCTTGACGAGGTGAGTCAACACGCCGACGGTCAGGCTGGCAGCAACCAGCACAGACAGCAGCCCGCCCGCAAAGGTGGCGAGCACGATGTAGAGAAGGGTCATCCGCGCATTGTCTCTGGGCGCTCAGGCAACGCCGTTCTTCTTGAACCAGGCGAGGCACTTCGCCCAGCCGTCTTCGGCCGCCGCCTTGCGGTAGCTGGGCCGGTAGTCGGCATAAAAGGCGTGCGGCGTGTCCGGGTAGACGACGAACTCGCTTTTCAGGTGGCCGGCCGCCTTCAGTGCTGCTTCGAGCTGCGTCAGCGTCTCGACCGGGATGCCCGTGTCGGCCGCGCCGTACAGGCCCAGCACCGGCGCCTTGATGCTGGCGGCGCGTTCGACGACGGTCTTGTCGCCCGCGTGATAGCTGCGCGCCACCGGGCCGTACCAGGCCACGCCGGCCGTGAGCTTCGGGTTGTGCGCCGCATAGGTCCAGGTCGTGCGGCCGCCCCAGCAGAAGCCGGTGATGCCGAGCTTGCCCGTGTCGCCGCCGTTGGCTGCGGCCCAGGCGACGGTGGCGTCAAGGTCGGCATTGACTTGCGCGTCGCTGGCCTTGCCCACCACCTCGCTGATGAGCTTGGGAATGTCCGTGTAAGCGACCGCATTGCCGTGGCGCACAAAGAGCTCCGGCGCAATGGCCAGGTAGCCCAGCTTGGCGAAGCGCCGGCACACGTCGGCGATGTGCTCGTGCACGCCGAAGATCTCGCTGGCCACCAGGATGACCGGCAGGTTCTTCCTGCCCGCAGGCGCGGCACGGTAGGCCGGCATCATGAAGTCGCCCACAGGGATGCTGACCGAACCGGCCTCCAGGCCTGCGGTGTCGGTGGTGACGGTCTGCGTCATCACCGGCAGCACGGCGGCCGCAAATCCACTGCCCACGGCCGTCTGCACGAAGCCGCGTCGGCTGAAGTCTTGACCGGGCGCAAGACTATCGATCTCTTCTTTCAACATGGGGGCTCCTGGGGTAAGGCCTGTTCACACTGCGGCAGTAGGCCGCGAAGGCCATCCGCAAGGGGCCAATCAAGGCGCAGCGCGCCGCCCGCATTGACATGCGGGCAAGCGGTGCAACGCAGAGTGGCCCCTTGCGGATGGCCTTCCCTTCGGGTTGTGACCAGAAAACCCGCGCGCCGCGTTGCGAATCCTCGCCGGGTATCAACCCGGCTCCGGTTCGCGCCTTGCTCGCAAGCTTTCTGGTCACAACGCGGTCTGCTGCCGCAGTGTGAACAGGCCTCTGGTTACAGAGGGGCGTCAAATTTTGCCCCGACAATCCGCGCCCATGACGACGCGCCCCAACCCGAACAACCAACCCTGGGCCTCCATCGACATCGGCTCCAACAGCTTCCGGCTGGAACTGGCCCACCTCGGGGGCGACCGCTACCAGCGCGTCAGCTACATCAAGGAGAGCGTGCGACTGGGCGCCGGCCTCGACGCCGAAGGCATGCTGACCGAGGCCGCCATGCAGCGCGGCCTGGACTGCCTGACGGCCTTTGGCGCGCAGCTCGTGGGCATCCCTGCCGAGCGCATCCGGGCCGTCGCCACGCAGACGCTGCGTGAGGCGCGCAACCGCAACGCCTTCCTGGCCCGCGCCGAGGCCGTGCTGGGCCATCCGGTGGAGGTGATCTCCGGCCGCGAGGAGGCCCGCCTGATCTTTGCCGGCGTGGCGCGCCTGCAGCCGTCGGACAAGCCGCGCCTGGTCATCGACATCGGCGGCCGCTCCACCGAGATGATCCTCGGCCGTGGCCGCAAGCCGGTGTTGGCCGAGTCCTTCGGCGTGGGCAGCGTCGGGTTGTCGATGCGCTTCTTTGGCAACGGCGTCTACAGCGCCGAGGCCTTCCGTGCCGCGCAGGTGGCCGCTGGCGCGGAGCTGGAAGAAGCACTCACGCTGTTCCGCCCCGAGCTCTGGCAAGAAGCGCTGGGCTCGTCGGGCACGGTGGGCGCCGTGTCCCAGATCCTCAATGCCTCCGGCCAGACCGACGGGCGCATCACGCCGCAAGCGCTGTGCTGGTGCATCGAGCAGTGCATCGCCGCCGGGACGCAGGACAAGCTGCAGCTGCCGGGCCTCAAGGAAGACCGCCGCCCCGTCGTGGCCGGCGGCCTGTGCATCCTCTACACGCTGATGACGCAGTTCGGCATTGCCGAGCTTCGCCCCACCAAGGGCGCGCTGCGGCAAGGCGTCATCTTCGACCTGGCCGAACGCCTGCAGCCCAGCGGCGCACGCGACCCGCGCGCGGGCTCCGTCGCCGAACTGCAGAAGCGCTTTGGCGTCGATACCGCACAGGCCGATCGCGTCTCTGCGCAGGCCGAGAAGCTCTACCGCCAGCTGGTGCCCAAGCCCTTGGCCGAACCCCTGCGCGAGCTGCGCTGGGCTGCCGCCCTGCACGAGATCGGCATGCTGATCTCGCACCACGACCACCACCGCCACAGCGCCTACCTGCTGGCCCACGTCGACGCGGCGGGCTTCTCCACCAGCCAGCTGCAGCGCCTGGCCACGCTGGCGCTGGGTCAGCGCGGCGGCCTGCGCAAGCTGGAGTCCCAGCTCGCCGACGCCAGCCTGCTGGACCCGCTCATCGCGCTGCGCCTGGCCGTCATCCTGTGCCACGCGCGCACGCCGGTGGCGGCGGGCCACCCCAAGCTGGACCGTGTCGGCAAGCAGCTGACGCTGCGCTTCCCCAAGAGCTGGTCGGGCAAGCATGCACGCACGCGCTACCTGCTGAAGGAAGAGGCCGAGGCCTGGGCGCGTTCGGGGTTGCTGGAACTGGTGTTGGCCTAGCCTCGGGCAGCCCATCACTGCCGGAACACGCCGCGGCAGCTCGATGCTCAGGCGCTCGGCCAGCCCAGCGCACGCAGCTGGAAGAGCGCACGCTCCCGCTCACCGCGCTCAGCCTGTTGGGCGCGCCAACGCGGGTCGTGACCATGCTGCACGATCTCAGGCGCGACGCGACCCGGCTTGAAGCGCTCCTGGAGCGCGTGGAAAGCCTCGATGGCCTTGCGGGTGAAACTCGTTGGCATGCTGTGCTCCGTCTTCATCGGCGTCCACATCGGACGAGTGAGACTTTGCTCGCCACAGGATTCAACGCCGTTTCCGCCAGCGGGCCTTGTGTTTCATTCGTTGCAGCGCGGCGTCAAAGCGCGTCCGGCCCCTGCACCGCGTGCAGCGTCACCTCCGGCTCGCCGTCGCGCTGGCGCCAGCGCAGCCACCAGACGGCGCCCTTCTTGACGGCCCAGTCCTGCTCGACGCCGGCCAGCAGGTGCGCGGCCAGCTGACCCAGCGTCGGCTGATGGCCGCAGATCAGCACCGGCTCGCTGGCCTTGGGCCAGCGTGAGGCTTCGATGAGCGCGGCGATGGGCGCATCGGGTGCCAGCGTCGGCACGATGCGCACCTCGCGCCCAAGAGCCTCGGCCGTCTGGCGGCAGCGCAGCGCGGGGCTGACGAGCACGCGCGTCGTCGCGGCCAGGCGGTGGTTCAGCCAGGCCGACATGCGCCGGGCCTGGCGTTCGCCCTTGGGCGTCAGCACGCGCTGCAGGTCGTCCTGGCCGGGGGCAATGATCTCCGCTTCGGCGTGGCGCCAGAGGATCAGGTCCATGACTCAGCCGCCCTCATTCGGAATAGCGACGCATCAAGGCCTGCTGGGCGCTGACGCCGTGGTCGCTGACGCGCACCGACCGCCCGTCCGGCCCGAGCTGCCAGGCGTCCATCGTGTCGTGCAGATAGGGCAGCAGCGCCTCGTCGATGACGCGCTGGCGCAGGCGGGCGTCCTGCACCGGCCAGGCCACCTCGATGCGACGGAACATGTTGCGGCTCATCCAGTCGGCGCTGGACAGGAACATCGCCTCGCCCTCATCGCCTTCCTTGGGCGGCGCCCAGCGGAAATAGCAGATGCGCGAGTGTTCCAGGAAGCGGCCCACCACGGAGCGCACGACGATGTTCTCGCTGACGCCGGGCAGCCCTGGCGGCAGCATGCAGGCGCCGCGCACGATGAGGTCCACCTTGGCCCCAGCCTGGGCGGCACGCAGCAGGCCGTGGATGAGCTCGGCGTCGGTCAGCGCATTGATCTTCACGACGACGCGCGCGCCCTTGTAGCCGCCCAGCGCCGCCGCCTCCACCAGGCCCAACAGCTCCAGCATGCGGCTGTGCATGTTGAACGGCGCCAGCAGCATGCGCCGCAGCGGCTTGAACTTGCCCAGCGACGCGAGCTGGCGGAACACCGAATCGGCATCGGCGGTCAGGTCGGCATCTGCAGTCAGCAGGCCCAGGTCGGTGTACAGGCGTGCCGTCTTGGGGTTGTAGTTGCCGGTGGAGATGTGGCCATAACGGCGCAGCTTGGTGCCTTCGCGCCGCGTGATGAGCAGCAGCTTGGCGTGGGTCTTGTAGCCGACGATGCCGTACACCACCTGGGCGCCCACGGCCTCCAGCCGCTCGGCCCAGTTGATGTTGGCCTCCTCGTCAAAGCGTGCCTTCAGCTCGACGACAACCATGACCTCCTTGCCCCGGCGCGACGCCTCGATGAGCAGGTCCATCAACTCCGACTTGGCGCCGGCGCGGTAGATGGTCTGCTTGATGGCCAGCACGTCGGGGTCGTTGACGGCCTCACGCAGCAGCGCCACGACAGGCTCGAAGCTCTCGAACGGGTGGTGCAGCAGCACGTCGCCCTTCTTGAGCTTCTCGAAGATGGACTTGTGACGCGGCAGGCGACCACTGGGCCAGGCCGGCTCATAGGGCTTGAAGCGCAGCGCTGGGGCATCGGTCTGGTCGATGAGCTCGTTCAACCGCACCAGGTTGACCGGGCCGTTGACGCGGTACAGCGCCGCCGCCGGCAGGCCGAACTGCTCCAGCAGGAACTCCGACAACTCAGCCGGACAACTGTTGACCACCTCCAGCCGCACCGCGCGGCCGAAGTGGCGGGTCGTCAGGCCCGAGCGCAGCGCATGGCGCAGGTTGGCGACCTCCTCCTCGTCCACTTCCAGGTCGGAGTCGCGCGTGACTCGGAACTGAGAGAAGGCCTCGACCTTGCGGCCGGGAAAGAGCTCTTCCAGGTGCGCGCGGATGACGCTGGTCAGCAGCACGAAGGCCTGGCGGCCGTCGGAGAGATTGGCCGGCAGCTTGATGACGCGCGGCAGCACGCGCGGCACCTTGACGATGGCGATGCGGTTGTCGCGGCCGAAGGCATCCTTGCCCGACAGCCGCGCAATGAAGTGCAGCGACTTGTTGGCCACCTGCGGAAAGGGGTGGGCCGGGTCCAGACCCACGGGCACCAGCAGCGGCTTGACCTCGCGCTCGAAGAACTTGCTCACCCAGGCGCGTTGCGGCTGGTCGCGGTCGGCGTGGTTGAGCACGACGATGCGCTGCTTCAGCAGCACCGGCATGACCTGCTCGTTGAAGACGTGGTACTGCTCGTCGATCAGCGTGTGAGCGGCGCGGCCGACCCGGTCGACGTCCTGGCCGGTCACGGTGCTCAGCGGGTCGCGCGCGGCGTCCAGCATGTCGGCGAAGCGCACCTCGAAGAACTCGTCCAGGTTGCTCGACACGATGCAGATATAGCGCAGCCGCTCCAGCAGCGGCACGTCCTCGCGCTGGGCCTGGGCGAGCACGCGCCGGTTGAATTCGAGGATGGCGTGTTCGCGGTTGAGCAGCTTCAGCTGGGTCGGATCGGTCATGGCAAAAAGTGTATGAAGCTTTTGTGACAACGCGTTGAAATACCCGGGAGGCTGTTGGGCTTAGGTCGGGCCCGCGTTGGGTCTGCAAGGACACTCAGCCTAGGCGCAAAGCACAGCGATACCTCTGGTATCGCGCGCATTTGCAACGACGGATCAGCGCCCTTGCAGGCCCAACCCGGAGGGCCGGGGCGATTTGCGGGGCGATTCAGCGTTGCAGGCTTGTTGTGGGGCCCTACCCCACGCCGCGCCTGCGCCTTGCCTCACTCCGCAAATCGCCCCGGCGCGGGCCCGACCTAAGCCCAACAGCCTCCCCGAGATAATCCGCAGCATGCATCTGATGATTCCCCATGCCAGCGCGCAGGACGAGGCGGCGCGGCATGCGTTGTCCCACCTGGCCCTGCCCAACCTGGCCGCGCACCTGGCCCGACTCAGCCCGCAGCAGACCTGGGGCAGCGACGAGTTCTCCCCGCAGCCACCGCACCAGATCGCCCTCGCCGCCCTGCGCGGCCAAGCCGAACCGAGCGCTGCAGCCTGGGCGGTGGAGGCCGGGCCCGAGCTGAGCTGGGCACTGCTGACGCCGGTGCACCTGGCCGTCGGTACCGACGGCGTGGACATGCTGCCGCCGGCGGCACTGAACCTGTCGGAATCGGACGCGGCCCGCTTCGCGGCGCTGCTAAGCGAGCTCTGGCCCGAGGCCGAGGGTTGGCAATGGCGGCCGCTGGACGCGACGCACTGGGCCATCGCCCATGCCAGCGCACTGGACGGTTTGCAGGCCGCCAGCATCGAACGCGTCGCCGGCCAGCCCATCGAACCCTGGCTGCCGCAAAGCCGTGTGCTGCGCCGCTGGCAGAACGAAGCGCAGATGCTGATGCACGGCCACGCGCTGAACGAGGAGCGCGAGGCGCGCGGCGAGCGCGCGATCAACTCGGTCTGGATGGGTGACATTGGCCGCTCCAACGGCAAGCCGGCCGACGTGATCGTCGACGCCCGCCTGACCGAGCCGCTGCTGAATGGCGACCTCGCCGGCTGGGCCGAGGCCTGGCAACTGCTGGATGCCGGGCCGCTGGCCCAGCCGCTGACCGGCCTGACGCTGTGCGGTGAGCGCTTTGCACGCCACTTCAACGCTCAACCGCTGTCGCTGATCGAGAAGCTCAAGCGCCGCTGGCAGGCGCCCGACGTGGCTGCCGTGCTGGAGGCGCTGTGAATTCGCCCAAGCTCGTTGAACGCGAAGTCCCGCCGCGTACCGCCTGGGCGCTGGAGCAGGCCGGCGTCGCACCGCTGCTGGCCCGCCTGCTTGCTTCGCGTGGCGTGCGCGAGGCCAGCGAGCTGGACGAAAGCCTGGCCCAGCTGCTGCCGCCGACCGACCTCAAGGGCCTGCCCGAGGCTGGCCGGCTGCTCGCCGACGCCATCCAGCACGGCGAGCGCCTCGTCATCGTGGCCGACTACGACTGCGACGGCGCCACCGCCTGCGCCGTCATGCTGCGCGGCCTGCGCCTGCTGGGCGCGCGGCCCGACCAGCTCGGCTACGTCGTGCCCGACCGCGCCGTGCACGGCTACGGCCTCACACCGACCATCGTCGACCTGGCGCTGGAGCAATCGCCCGCACTGCTGGTCACCGTGGACAACGGCATCGCCAGCCTGGCCGGCGTGGCCCACGCCCGCGCCCAGGGCCTGAAGGTGCTGGTGACCGACCACCACCTGCCGGCATTGGTCAACGGCGCCGTCGTCGTCCCCGAGGCCGAGGCCATCGTCAACCCCAACCAGCCCGGCTGCACCTTTGCCAGCAAGGCCTTGGCCGGCGTGGGCGTGGCCTTCTACGTGCTGATGGGCCTGCGTGCAGAACTGCGTTCGCGCGGAGCCTTCACCGAAGCCCCACGGCTAGACGGCCTGCTCGACCTCGTCGCGCTGGGCACCGTGGCCGACGTTGTCAAGCTCGACGCCAACAACCGCCGCCTCGTCGCGCAAGGCCTCAAGCGCATGCGCGCCGGACGTGCCCAGCCGGGCGTGATGGCCTTGTTCAGCGCAGCCAAGCGCGATGCGAGCAAGGCCCAGGGCTTCGACCTCGGCTTCGCGCTGGGGCCGCGCATCAACGCCGCTGGCCGCTTGGCCGACATGACGCTGGGCATAGAGACGCTGACCACCGACGACCCCGAGCGCGCGCTCGAACTCGCCACCCAGCTCGACACCATCAACCGCGAGCGCCGCGAGATCGAGAGCGGCATGCGCGAAATGGCCGAGGCGCGGCTGGATGGCCTCATCGATGCGCTGCAGGGTGCCCTGCCGCCGGCCGTTGCGCTGTTCGACGCCGACTTCCACGAAGGCGTCGTCGGCATCGTCGCTTCGCGCATCAAGGACCGCGTGCACCGGCCCACCTTCGTCTTCGCGCGCGGCGCCGACGGCCAGCTCAAGGGCTCGGGCCGCTCCATCCCGGGCTTTCACCTGCGCGACGCGCTGGACCTGGTCGCCAAGCGCGAGCCCGACCTGCTGGCCAAGTTCGGCGGCCACGCGATGGCGGCCGGCGCGACGCTGGCGGTGGACGACATCAACCGCTTTGCGCTGGCCTTCGCCCGCGTCGCCGAGGAATGGCTGGACGAGCAGGACCTGACCCGCACGCTGCGCCACGATGGCGCGCTGCCGCCCGACGCCGCCACGGCCCAGACGGCGCGGCTGCTGGACGCCCAGGTCTGGGGCCAGGGCTTCGAGGCGCCGGTGTTCTGCGACCGCTTCGAGCTGATATCGCAGCGGCTGGTGGGCGAGAAGCACCTCAAGCTGCGGCTGCGCCAAGGCGGCAGGCTCATCGACGCGATCTGGTTCAACCACGTCGACATGCTGCCCGAGCGCGTCACGCTGGCCTATCGGCTCAGCCTGGACGAGTGGCAAGGGCAGCAGCGTGTGCAATACATGGTGGAGGCATCCCAGGCGTGAAGGAGTTGGCATGGCCTCGCGACATATCGCTCCAAGTCACCGGAGTGTCATGCAGGGTTACAAGAATGCCGCGGAGGTAGCGCTCCCGGATGTCTCGGGCGCGCCGGCCCACCGGAGCTTCCCATGCGCGAAAACGCGCCCGACCCCCTTGCCCACGCGCTGGACAAACTGATCGAGCTGCGAAGTTTCGACATCCACTTCCAGCCCCTGGTCGCCATCGACCGGGCCGACATCTACGGCTATGAGGCCCTGACCCGCGCACCCGCCGACGGCCCGCTTCATTCACCGCTGGTGCTTTTCGAGACCGCCGCCCGCCTGGGCCGGTTGGTCGAGCTGGAGCACCTCATCGTGCGCCGCGCCATGCAGCGCTTCAAGGCGCTGGGCCTGCCGGGCCTGCTCTTCCTGAACGTCACCGCCGACACCCTGGTTGGCGCCCGCGAGCATGTCGGCATGCTGGCGACCGAGCTGGCCGAACTGGGCCTGCCCACGTCCCGCGTCGTCATCGAGCTGACCGAGACCCGCCCCATCGAAGACCTGGCCCAGCTCGACGACGCGCTGCAGGCCCTGCGCGAGCGCGGCTTTCGCGTCGCGCTGGACGACCTCGGCGAAGGCTTCGCCTCGCTGCGCCGCTGGATGGAGATGCGGCCCGACTTCGTCAAGATCGACCGCCACTTCATCGACGGCATTGCCCAGGAACCGCTCAAGCAGCAGTTCGTGCGCAGCATCGTCGAGATGGCCGCGACCAGCGGTTGCGAGGTGGTGGCCGAAGGCCTGGAGCAGGAGCCCGACCTGGACGTGCTGCGCCGCCTGGGGCTGACGATCTGCCAGGGCTATCTGTTCGCCCGCCCGAGCGCCACGCCGCGCACATCGCTGAGCGCCCAATGGAGCGGCCGCCTCGCCGCCGACGCTTTACCGCGGCTGTTGCAGAACGACCTGGCACTGCCCCTGGCCAGCGGCGCCATCACCAGCGCCGCCCAGCTCGCCCGCCGCGGCCTCACCGTCACGGCCGAAATCAATTGCCGCAGCATCGTCGACCTCTTCCACCGTGACGACCAGCTGCTGGCCATCCCCGTGCTCAATGCGCAGCAACAGCCCATCGGCGTGCTGCGCTCCCTGCATGTGCTCAAGCGCAGCACCGAGCGCTACTTCATGGACATCTTCGACAAGCGCAGTTGCGTCGAGTTGATGGACGCCAACCCGCTCGTCTTCGACGTCAGCACGCCCCTGCGCGCCATGAGCGACGCGATGGCCAACCTGGATGAGCGCCTGCTGGTCGACGGCTTCATCGTCACGCGCGATGGCGCCTACTTCGGCTCGGGCCGCAGCTCCGACCTGCTCAAGGCCGTGTCCGACCTGCAAGTGCATGCCGCCCGCTATGCCAACCCGCTCACACTGTTGCCCGGCAACGTGCCCATCGACAACCACCTGGACCGCCTCATCGAGGCCGGCGAGAGCTTTGCCGCCGTGGTGTGGGACATCGACAACTTCAAGCCCTTCAACGACGTCTACGGCTACCGCGTCGGCGACGACATCATCCGCCTGGCAGCCCGCGCACTGACCCAGGCCGCCGACCCGCAGTTCGACTTCGTCGGCCACATCGGCGGCGACGACTTCATCATGGTGCTCAGCAGCGCTGACTGGGAACAACGCCTGGCACGCGTGTGCGAGGCCTTTGACATCGCTGTGCGCAGCTTCTTCTCGGCCGAGCACCTCGCAGCCGGTGGCTATGTGACGCTGAACCGGCAGAACCAGCCCAGCTTTCATCCGCTGCCGACCTTCTCGGCCGGTGCGGTTCAGCATGTGCCCGGCAGCTTTGACAGTGCCCGGTCGCTCAGTGCGGCACTGGCCGAGCCCAAGCGCGTGGCCAAGGGCCGCGCCGGCGGCAGCCGCTTCTTCGTCGATCGCCGCACCCCCATGCCGCGCCCCATGCTTGCCGCCTGACCCTTATGAACCCGCTGAAACTCACCGAACACTGGAGCCTGCGCACGCGCCTGGCCCTCGTCACCGTACTGGCTCTGCTGCTGGGCGTGATTCCCAGCGCCTTGCTGCTGCGCAACTACGCCGATGATCTCGGCACCGTGGCGGGCGAGCAGCATGCGCTGCCGGCCAACCGCGCGTGGCAGGCCATGCTGGCGCGGCTGCAACAACAGCGCGGGGTCGGCGCCGAGGCGCTGTCCACCAAACCCGAGACCAAGCCCCAGGCCATCGCCGCGGCCCAGGCGGTGCAGACGGCGCTGACCGAGTTGGACAAGACCCTGGCTGACAGCGGCCTGCCCACCGAGTTGGCCGCCACGCAACGCGAGCGCGTCGCCGCGCTGCGGACGCAGCATGCCGCGCTGGCCAAGGCGCTGGAACAAGGCCCGCTGGATGCATCCAGGCTGCTGGACGCGCAAGGCCTGCTGGCCCAGGCGGCCTTCGAGGCGATCGCCGAGTTGAACGCCGGCTCCGGCCTGCTGCTGGACCCCGAGGCCGCGTCCTATTTCGCCATCATTGCCGGCCTGCAGGCCGCGCCGCGAGTGCAGGATGCGTTGTCCGAGCTGAGCGCCATCGCCCGCGCCGCTGCCGTGGACGACATGGCCCGCGTGTCGGCTGCGCAAACCCGGTACCGCGAGCATGCCGCCCAGATGCAGTTGCATCTGCGCCTGGCGCTGCAGGCCGATGATGAGGCGCTTAGCGCGCGCCTGAGCCCGCTGCTGAGTAGCGCCAAGGCGCAACGCCAGCAGGTCGACGACACGCTGGCCGCCGCCGCCCAGGATGTCAACTTCCCGCTGGAGCAACTCGCCGCCCGACTGCAAGAGGCAGGCGACCTGCAGGCCCGGCTCAGCGCGCAGGTGATGGAGGCCCTGGACGCCGGCCTGTCGGCGCGCGCCGACGATGCTGCCACGCGGCGCAATGCGCTGATGACCGCCTTGCCGGTGGCCCTGGCCTTGATGGTTTTCATCATGGTGCGCTCGATCCGCCAGCTGCTGATCCCCGTGCGCCAGATGGTGGAGGTGACCGAGCGCATCGCCGGCGGCGACCTCTCCCAGCCCGTGCCCACGGGCCGGCGCGACGAACTCGGCCGCGTGCTGGTGGCGCTGGCCAACATGCAGCAGCGCCTGCGCGCCCTGGTCGAGCGCATCCACCATGACGCCGGCAGCATCCGCACCGCAGCACAGGAAATCGCGGTCGGCAACCAGGACCTGGCCCATCGCACCGAGCAGGCGGCTGCGCGACTGGAGCAGACCGCGTCCAACGTGCAGGCCCTGACCGCTGCCGTCCAGCACAGCAGCCAGGCGGCACAGGACGCCGAGGGCCTGGCCGGCTCGGCCGCCGAAGTTGCGGCTGACGGCGGCCGCGTCGTCGACGCGATGGCCGGCACGATGCACGGCATCCACGAGGCCAGCCAGCGCATCGCCGACATCACCGGCCTGATCGACAGCATCGCCTTCCAGACCAACATCCTGGCCCTGAACGCCGCCGTGGAGGCAGCGCGGGCCGGCGAGCAGGGCCGCGGCTTCGCGGTCGTCGCCGCCGAGGTGCGCAGCCTGGCTCAGCGCAGCGCCACAGCCGCCAAGGAGATCAAGACGCTGATCGCTCAGTCGGTCGAGCGGGTCGAGGCCGGCAGCGCCCAGGCCAAGGCGGCCGGCGCGTCGGTGCAGGCCATTCTCGGCAAAGTGAGCGACATGAGCGGCCTCATCCACGCGATGGCCGAACAGACCCGCGCCGAAGCGCAGCAGACAACCGAGGTGGGCGACGCGGTGCGCGCGATCGATGCAATGACGCAGCAGAACGCCGCGCTCGTCGAGCAGGCCGCCGCTTCGGCCGAAAGCCTCAGGGCCCAGGCCCAGGGCATGGACGAGACGGTGAACGCCTTCCGGCTGTAGGACCTTGGCTCAGCCGGCCTTGCGGGCTCGGCCGAGGCCGCGCCACGCCATCAGGCCGAGAGCGCCGGGCAGCAGCAAGGCCCAACTGGCCGGTTCGGGCACGGCTGCCGCGAGCCCGTAGCCCAGGCGCACGTCGTCCACATAGGCCACGCCCGCCTTGTAGGTCGGGAAGGTCGGCCAGGCGCCACCGATGGAAAGCTGGTTGACCGGGTAGCCCGGGTTCGCGACGACCTGCTCAAAGGTGTGGCCCCGGCCGGTGACGGTCAGCTTCATCCCGTAGGACGCCGCATCCGCCACCAGCGACACGCTCAGCCAGGTGTTGTGGATGTCGAAGCCAGGATCGAGATAGGCGCCCTGGCTCTGGCCGCCGTGCGCGTAGTAGATGCGCCCGTCGGGCGTGAACGAATAGCCCAGCGACGGCGCACCCTGCAGGCCCACGCTCCAGGTCACGTCGCTGTTCGCCGCCTGCTGCAGGTAGAGCTTGAGCGTCAAGGCAAACGGCTCGGGCCGCAGTGGCGAGATGTCGAGCGCGGCGGGGTAGAAGCTGCGCCACACGCCGATGCTGCCGTTGGTGAGCGGGTCAATGCTCAGCCGCAGGGACTGGCTGCCGCTGGCCGCACGCTCGTTGGTGACCGCAGCCCAAGGGCTGGGCGCGGCGCTGTAGGGCTCCACGGGCCAGGCTCCCCAGCCGTTGGCAGCCACCCACTGCGGCAAGCTGTAGTAGCCGCCCCCGATCGGCCCGGCGGGGTAGGCCGGCGACTCGAAGCCGGTGGCATAGACCACGGTTTCGGCCTGGGCCAGGGGCGAGGTCAAGGCCGCAGTCAGCGTGGCGGCTATCAGGGTCAATCGCATGGTGCGCTCCTATGACGTTGGGCCGCATTGTTCTCATGCATGGCCTCTTGAACACCCTCCACGCGGGGGCCGGCGTCATGAGCCTTTCGGCGCTTGGATCCTGCGTACGACATAACCGCAGCAGCCGCTCGGAGATGTGCGCCTGACACAATCGCGGCGTGAACCTCGACACCTCCCTGAACGCCGACCTGCACTGCCATTCCGTCGTCTCGGACGGCACGCTGACGCCCGAAGCGCTGGCAGCGCGTGCCTCAGAACGCGGGGTCCAGCTCTGGTCCCTGACCGACCATGACGAGATCGGCGGCCAGGACCGCGCCATCGCAGCGGCCAAGGCGAACGGCATGGCCTACCTGACGGGCACGGAGATCTCGGTCAGCTTCGCTCACCGCGTCGTGCACATCGTCGGCCTGGGGTTCGACCATGAATCCCCCGAGCTCATCGCCGGCCTGCGCGCCACCCGAGGCGGCCGCGAGGAGCGCGCACGCGAGATGGCGGCCAGCCTGGCACAGGTGGGCATCCACGGCGCCTTCGAGGGCGCGTTGAAGTATGTCGGCAACCCCGACCTGATCTCGCGCACCCACTTCGCCCGCTTCCTGGTGGATGCCGGCCATTGCAGCGACATCCCCGAAGTCTTCCGTCGCTTCCTGACCGAAGGCAAGCCCGGCTTCGTGGCGCACAAGTGGGCCGCGTTGAAGGACGCCGTCGGCTGGATCACGCGGGCCGGCGGGGTGGCCGTCATCGCCCACCCGGGGCGCTACGACTTCACGCCGACGGAGGAGTACGCGCTGATCACCGAGTTCATGGGCCACGGTGGGCGCGGCATCGAGGTCGTCACCGGCAGCCACACGCCGGCCGAATTCGTGAAGTACGCCGACACAGCCCTCGAGTTCGACCTGCTGGCTTCGCGCGGCTCGGACTTTCATTCCCCCGACGAGAGCCGCATCGACCTCGGTGCGCTGCCGCCGCTGTCGGGCCAGCTGACGCCGGTCTGGCAGGCCTTGCAGGACCGCGTCCACCTGCCCCGGCCCGCAGCCCTCTGAACGGCTGATTCGGAGGCTGAGAGCCCCTCAGGCGCGGCGACGGCGGGCCGCCGCCAGGCCGGCCAGCGCCAGACCGACCAGGGCCAGCGAGCCGGGTTCGGGCAGTTCGGCGCGCACCAGTTCCGGATAGAGGAACTGACGGGTGCCGTACTCGTCGTTGGTCAACGGCACGTCGGTGCCGAGCGGCAGGGCGGCGCTGATGCCCAGGCCCCGTGATTCCATCAGCAGGTCAACGCCAGAAGCCGTGGTGCTGGCGCCGATGCTGTATCGCTGCAGGCCAGCCGAGCCTGAAGGGTCCAGCGGATCAACCAGCAAGGCCCAGGAGTTGCTCATCGTGCCCGCCGCATCAGCCGCACTGAAGTTGTCGTCGATGAAGGCGCCGGGGTTGATATCGCCTTCCACATCACCCAGGCCCAGGGCATGGCCCAATTCGTGGGTCAGCAGGCGCTGGAAGATGTCGAGCGTGTAGAGCGCGCCGCTGTTGCTGTTGAGGTAGACGTCGGCGCCGGAGATGGCGCGCGAGTTCGCATAGTTGGCGACACCGGATGTCAGCGTCACCGGCGCGTTGATCCCGGCAAACCATGTCTCGCCCTGCAGGCCGGTGTTGCCAACGTTCCAGAAGCGGGCGTCCGTCGCCGCGATCAGGTCGATCTCGGCACCGTTGACGTTGATGCCACCACCGGTGAAGCCCTGCACGGCCGTGCCCAGGTCGGCCACGAAGCTCAGCGAGGTGCCCAGTTGGGTGACCGGGTCCACCGAGGCCCAGGCCGCAAAGGAGTTCTGCACCGCCTGGGTGAAGGCGGCCACGGTCGGCGCCGCCCCGGACCAGGAAAAGCTGTCACGGAAAGCCTCGAAAGACCCCCCCGACATCGAGTAGCGCAGGCCTCCGTCCAGCGAGCGCTCGTTGCCGTTGATCGTCCGGGCTGCGGCATCCCAGCGATAGATGCCTCCGGTCAGGCCGGTGGCATCCAGGCCAAAGACGACGCCCGCCTGTGCCGGTGCCGTCAGCATGGCGATACAGGCTGTGAGGGCCAGGCTCAGTGCGCGGATTGGTTTCATGTGCAAGGCCCTCAGGTTGATTTCCAGCCCATATGCAAGTTCCACGCCGCTGGCATGCCTTCCTGGGAGCGGCGCAGGCGATCAAGCTCCTGTGACCGCAACGATGTAAAGATTGTCGACAAGGCGCCGGCAACATCGCCCTGTAGGATCCAGCGCGTGGCCCAACTCTTCGAAGTCCACCCAGACAACCCGCAGCCGCGCTTCCTGAGACAGGCGGTGCAGATGCTGCAGGCCAGCGGCCTGGGCGCCATCCCGACCGACTCCAGCTATGCCCTCGTCTGCCGCCTGGACGACAAGGCCGCCGCCGAGGCGCTGAGGCGCGTGCGCGGTGTGGACGACAAGCACCATCTGACGCTGCTGTGCCGCGACCTGTCCGAGCTGGCCAACTACGCGATGGTGGACAACCGCCAGTACCGCCTTCTCAAGCTGGCCACACCGGGCGCCTACACCTTCATCCTGCCGGCCACCAAGGAAGTGCCGCGCCGCCTGTCCCACCCCAGCCGGCGCACCATTGGCCTGCGCGTGCCCGACCACCGCGTCACGCAGGACCTGCTGGCGCTGTTCGGCGCGCCGCTGCTGTCGACAACGCTGATCCCGCCCGGCGAGACCGAGCCCATGAACGACGCCGCCGACGTCTGCGCGCGACTGGACCGGCAGCTGCAGTTCGTGCTGGACGCCGGCGCCTGCCCGGCCCAGCCCACCACAGTGCTGGATCTGAGCCAGGGCGACGAGCCCGTGCTGGTGCGCCAGGGGCGCGGTGACCTCGCCCGGCTCGGCTTGCAGTTGGACTGACGGTATTCGGGCCGAGCGCCGGGCCGCCCCAAGCCGGCCCACATGAAGCTGTTTGTGGCTCGACGCCGCAAACGGCTTCGTCCCCCTCGGGGACCGACCAGGATTGCCAGCGTTCAGCGCGGCAAGACTGGGCGAGGGGCACCGTCACAGACGCAGTTCATCCGTGCGTTTTGCAGTTCATCCAGTCCCGCCCGCGCTTGATCGCAGGCCCCTGGAAGCGAGTGGTCGTGATGACGAAACTGACTCCATCGAACAAGCAATCACGCGGTTCGAAACCCACCCAACGGAGTCCATCATGAGCCTGCAAACCACCCTCTTCGCCGGCATCGCCGCCCTGGCCTTCTCTGCCGCCGCCCAGGCCGCACCGCAAGCCACCATCAAGCTGGAGCGTGTCGTCATCACCGGCAAGTCCACACAGCAAGTCGTGCAACTGCCCCGCGTCGTCGTGACCGGCTACGCCACGCGCGACATGGCGCAGCTGCCCCGCGTCGTCGTCACCGGCTACAGCGAAGCCACACTGCTGCGCAACGCCACGCTGGCCGCCGCCAAGACTGGCACCAAGCGCATCTGAGCCCGGCGTCTTCTGAACATGCAATTGACGCCTTTTTCCACCGCCGCCGAGCCGAATCGCCAGCGCTGCGCGGGCCTGTCAACAGCTCAGCAAGCAGATGCGTTGTCACTCAAAAGCCCGCGAGCAAGGCGCGAAGTTGAAGCTGGGGACGCCCCCAGCGAGGCTTCGCAACGCCGCGCGCGGGCTTTTGAGTGACAACCCTGCGGGAGAGCCCCTGCCAAGCCGCAGGCCGTTGTTGCGCACCTTGCTCGGGCCCCGGCCCGAGCGGCGGCGCACGCCTAGGCCTACGGCTTGGCAAGGGCTCTCGCACGGCTTGCTGAGCTGTTGGCAGGCCCGTCAGCGTTGCCGATTCGGCTCGGCCTTCTTCAAGACATCGAGAATGCGCGCCCGGTCGAAGCCGACCACGCGCTGACCGCGCACGACGAGCGTGGGCGTGCCCACGGCGCCCAGGGCCTGGTAGTCCGCCAGGCATTGCGCGTCCCGCTCGATGAAGCACTCGCTGAACGGCACGCTCTGCTGCGTCATCCAGCGCCGCGCCGCCGTGCACCAACCACAGGTCTCGGACGAGATCATGCGGATGTCGCCCGGCTTGGCGTGCAACGCCATCAGTTGCCCATCGCCTGCCGCCACATGGCCGCGCCAGGCCCAGGAGGCGAGCGCGGTCAAGCCTACGACGAGGACCAGTGACAGCGGAGGCCATTTCATGACCCCGATGCTAGACGTCCTGCTCAGTAGACCTCGGGCACGATGAGACTGTCCGGCACCGGGTTGCGGCTGTAGTCTTCACGACGCTCGCGCGCGGGCAGCTCGATGTCGGCGTGTGGCACCTCCTGGTAGGGCATCTGGCCCAGCAGGTGATGGATGCAGTTCAGCCGCGCGCGCTTCTTGTCGTCGGCCGGCACCACCCACCAGGGCGACTCCGGCGTGTGGGTGCGCTCCAGCATCACTTCCTTGGCCTTGGTGTACTCCTCCCAGCGGCGGCGCGACTCCAGGTCCATGGGGCTGAGCTTCCACTGCTTGAGCGGGTCGTGGATGCGGCCAAGGAAGCGCACGCGCTGTTCGTCGTCGCTGATCGAGAACCAGTACTTGATGAGCTGGATGCCCGAGCGCAGCAGCATGCGTTCGAACTCGGGCGCGGAGCGGAAGAACTCCTCGTATTGCTCGTCGGTGCAGAAGCCCATCACGCGCTCGACGCCGGCGCGGTTGTACCAACTGCGGTCGAACAGCACGATCTCGCCGGCCGCCGGCAGGTGCGACACATAGCGCTGGAAATACCACTGCGTGCGCTCACGGTCGTTGGGCGCCGGCAGCGCCGCCACGCGGCACACGCGCGGGTTCAGGCGCTGCGTGATGCGCTTGATGACGCCACCCTTGCCCGCAGCGTCGCGGCCCTCGAACAGGATGACGACCTTGTGGCCCGTGTGCTGCACCCAGTCCTGCAGCTTGACCAGCTCGCTCTGCAGGCGGAACAGCTCGCGGAAGTACCGCTTTCGTTCAGCGGACGCGTCGTCGCTGGGCAGCACGCCGTACTCGCGGTCTTCGAGTTCGAGCTCCAGCTCCTCGTCGAAATCGTCCTGCAGGTCGCGGTGAATGCGCTTCACCAGTTCGTCTTCGAGGTGGCTCACGGTGGCTCCAGGCCGCAACAGCGGCGTTGCCGCCAGCCTAGCCGCCAGACATGGCGGGCCTGTGACAACACGGCGCTTGACGAATGTGTTTACAGGCGTAATCATTGGTCATCGTTTACAGACGTAATCATGAACAAGCCCAACCCACCCCCCATCAGCGAAGCCGAGGCCCTGGTCATGCAGGAACTCTGGGCCCGCTCGCCGCAGGGCGCCGACGAGATCGCCGCCACGCTGGGCCCGCGCCAGGGCTGGCAGCTGGCCACCGTGAAGACGCTGCTGTACCGCCTGCTCAACAAGGGCGCCGTGACGGCCGAGCGTGACGGCCGGCGCTACCTCTACGCCCCCGCTGTGCCGCAGGACGCCTGGACTGCGGACGCCGGCATGTCGCTGATCGACCGCCTGTTCGGCGGCCACCTGGCGCCGCTGGTGGCGCAGTTCGCGTCGGAGCGCAAGTTGAAGCCCGAGGACGTGGCGGCGCTGAAGGCGCTGCTGAAGGAGCAGGGCCATGAGTGAGCGGCTGCTTGCGCTGCTGTTGCAGCAAGCCCTGGTGCTGGGCGTGAGCGTCACGCTGATCGCCGTGCTGCGCCCACCGCTGCTGAAGCGCCTCGGCGCGGGCAGCGTCTATGCGGCCTGGCTGCTCGTGCCGGCACTGTTGCT
>Ga0187845_1000601_pt1 | contig 21554 bp, 22 predicted proteins | sample SpaLakP09_SKY_68_FD_134515 | JGI IMG/M metagenome (GOLD analysis project Ga0187845, IMG submission 134515) | Oligotrophic lake water microbial communities from Sparkling Lake, Wisconsin, USA - SP09_SKY_68 | ecosystem: Environmental > Aquatic > Freshwater > Lake | place: USA: Sparkling Lake... | reverse complement strand
CCCCGGCCAGCAGCGTCGGCACCAGATAGGTCCCCTCGCGCCGGAACAGCCGGATCGATTCATCGTCCAGATAGGTGCCGTGCTCGATCGAGTCGCCGCCGGCGCGCAGGAAGGCGTTGATGCCATCGACGCCGTGGGCGTGCGCCGTCACCTGACGGCCCATCCGGTGGGCGGCGCCGATGATGGCCGCCAGCTCTGCGTCCGAGAACTGCTGGCCCAGCCCCGCCGCCGTGTTCGACAGCACCCCGCCGGTCGCCGTGATCTTGATGATGTCGGCCCCCGAGCGGACCTGCAGCCGCACCGCCCGCATGCAGTCGTCGGGACCCGAGCAGATGCTCTCGCCGCTCAGCATGTGCATGATGTCGTCGCGGTAGCCGTTGATGTCACCGTGTCCGCCGTGAACCGAGACCGCCTCGCCCGAGGCGATGATCCGCGGCCCGGCCACGTCGCCACGCCGCACCGCGTCCCGCAGGCCGAAGATCGTTTCATTGGTCGCGCCGAGGTCGGCGACCGTCGTGAACCCGGCCATCAGGGTGCGCCGCGCAAAGCGCGCGCCGACAAAGGCCTGGTCGACGTCGGACTCGGTGACGCTTTCGAGCCGGCTGTTGGGGTTCTGCTCGTTGGTCAGGTGGACGTGGCTGTCGATCAGCCCCGGAAGGACAAAGGACGACCTCAGATCGACGATCCGGCCCTCGCCGACGAAGCCGTCGCGCACTTCGACGATCCGGTTCCCTTCGATCACGAGAGGTTTATCGCGCTGCACAATTCCAGTCGCGGGATCGGCCAGAAGCCGGCCCACCTGGACAAACGTCGTTCCCCCGGCAGGGGAAACAGGTGCGGGTGCGGGCGTTTGCGCGGCGACGCTCGTGGTGGCGAACAAGGCCGCAGCGGCCAGCAAAGTTGTGATCAGCTTCACGAAATCCTCCCGGAACAGGGCTTGCACCTTACACATCCGGGGGTCTTCACCAAGGCTCAGGTTGAAACAGCCGTCACGACCTGAAACAACCCGTGACCTGTTCTGTAACCGTGCGAGGGGCGTCGCATGCGCTTGGCGAGACGAGGCTTCATTCTGGGCGGCGTGGCGATGCTTTCGGGCTGCGCCACGGCGGCCGCGCAGACGGCGAGCATCCAGCCGCTCGTGACGGTCACGCCCGGCCCGCAGCTTCCGGCCCGGCCGGCCCAGGTCATCACGTCCCAGCTCAACACCACCCGCCCGCTCGACCCGCGCAGCCAGGTCCGCCAGGAACTGATGGACCGCGCCATGGCGGCGCTGGACATCCACGACCACCGCATCACCCGCCGCGACCGCATGTATCTGGTCGACTTCAAGAAATTCTCGGGCGACGAGCGGCTGTACGAGGTCGACCTCGAAGGCGGCACCGTCACCCTGATGCGCACCAGCCACGGCCGCGGCTCCGATCCGGCGCACACCGGCTTCGCCACCAGCTTCAGCAACACACCCGACAGCCACATGTCCTCGGTCGGCTCCTATGTGACCGCCGGGGCCAGTCACGGCGCGGAGCAGGGCCCCAACGTCCTGCTCGACGGGTTGGAGTACACCAACAACCTGGCTCGCGAGCGCGCCATCATCATCCACGGCGCCGACTACGCCGACCCGGCCTTCCTCGCCCGCGAGGGCAAGCTGGGCCGCAGCTACGGCTGTTTCTCGGTCGCCCACGCCGACCTCCCGGCCCTGCGCGAGCGCATGGGCGAAGGCCGGCTGCTGTTCGCCTGGGCCTGAGGCCGCCCTACTTCAGCACGGCCAGCAGCACCGCCACCCAGTGCACCGCGGCCGCCACCACGACGTGGCCATGCCAGACCGCGCGCCGGTAGCGCATCGCCTTGTTGGCGTAGAAGATCACCCCCACGGAATAGAGCAGCCCGCCGATCGCCATCAGGATCAGCGGCGCCAGGCCCAGGCTCTGCATGATCGGCTGAATGGCGATGACCATCAGCCAGCCCAGCGCCAGATAGACGAAGATCCAGAACCCCTTGCCCAGTCCCGGCAGCAACAGCTTGGCCATCGCCGCGAAGATGGCCGTGCCCCACACCGCCGAGGTCATCCCCCAGGCCCAGGCTCCGGTCAGATGCTGGGTCGTGAAGGGGGTGTAGGAGCCGGCGATCATGATGAAGATGCCCGCGTGGTCGAACCGGCGCAGCAGCGGCTGGAACCGGGGCGCGGCGAAATTATAGGCCGTCGACAGCCCCAGCATGGTCAGCAGCCCGACCGCATAGATGGCCGAGGCCGTCAGACTTCCCGCATTGCCGAAACCGATCGCCAGCCCGAGCAGCATCCCGCCCCCGACCAGCGCCAGCGCCAGTCCGGTCAGATGCACGATCAGATCGGCCAGCCGCTCCTTGCCGTCGCGGTAATGGCTCGGCGGTTCGGGCGGCAGGGTGTCTTCAGTCATGGCTTCAGTTCCCCCCGGAATCGCGCTCCAGCGCCCGCCAGCCGATGTCCGTGCGGTGGAAGCCGCCAGGCCAGTCGATCTTCTTCACCGCCGCATAGGCCCGCGCGCGCGCCTCGGCGATGTCCTTGCCGCGGGCACAGACGTTGAGCACCCGGCCGCCCGCCGCCACCAGTTGGCCGTCGGACTGACGCCGCGTTCCCGCGTGGAAGACCTGCACATTCGGACCGAAATCCTGCTCCGCGCCGCGGATGATCGAGCCTTCCAGGGGGCTGTCGGGATAGCCCGAGGCCGCCAGCACCACGCAGATCACCATATCGGGGCTGAAGGCCGGCATCGGTGCCCGGGTCAGGTCGCCCCGCGCGCAGGCCAGCAACAGGGGGACGACATCCCCGTCCATCCGCATCATCAGCACCTGGCATTCCGGATCGCCGAAGCGGGCGTTGAACTCGACCACCTTCGGCCCGTCCTCCGTGGCCATCAGGCCGGCGTACAGCACCCCGCGATAGGGCATGCCCTCGGCCGCCATGGCCGCCACCACCGGCTGGACAACCCGACGATCGGCCGCCTCGACCAGTTCGGGCGTGAACACCGGCGCCGGCGAATAGCTGCCCATGCCGCCCGTGTTCGGCCCCAGGTCGCCGTCATAGGCGCGCTTGTGGTCCTGGGCCCCACCCAGCAGGACGGCGCGCTGGCCGTCGCAGACCGCGAACAGCGAGCCTTCCTCGCCATCCATGAACTCCTCGATCACGACCCGCGCCCCGGCCGTGCCGAACCGGCCGCCCAGCATCCGCTCGATCTCGCCCTCGGCGTCGCGTTTGGTCGGGCTGATGGCCACGCCCTTGCCCGCCGCCAGGCCGTCGGCCTTGATCACATAGGGCGGCTTGAACACCGTCAGCGCCTGCCGCGCCTCATGCAGCCGCTCATAAACGCCGAACCCCGCGGTCGGGATCTCATGCCGCTCCATGAAAGCCTTGGAGAAGGCCTTGGACGTCTCCAGCTGCGCCGCCTTCGCCGTCGGTCCGAAACAGGGGATGCCCGCCGATGCCAGCCGGTCAGCCAGCCCGGCCTCCAGTGCGGTCTCCGGCCCGACCACGACCAGGTCGGCCCTGATCTCCCGCGCGAGCGCACACAGGCCATCGGCGTCGGTGACCTTCATGGGCCGCAGCTCGCCGAGCTTCTCCATGCCGGGATTGCCCGGCGCGATGACCAGCCGCCGCGTCAGCGGCGACTGGGCGATCTTCCACGCCAGGGCGTGCTCGCGCCCGCCTGATCCAACCAGCAGGATGTTCATGCGCGGGCAATGACCGGACCCGCGAGGCCGGTCAAGTCGCGGATGCTCACCGTGCGACCAGGGCGGAGATCACATAGACCGCGACGCCCAGCAGCAGGATCGAGCCGATGAACAGCCAGGGGCTCACGGCGGGCCCTTCACTGCGGCGTCCGAGCTCGTGTTCGCGCGGGTCCCGATCGTCGGGGTCAGTGTCGCGGGGATCGGCCATGCGGGGACAATGACGGCCCGGGGCGGAGAGTTCCAGCGGCTTCGATGTTCCGGCCTCCGGGGGCTTGACCCGGCGAGGCCTCATCCTTTGACTGGGCGGCGGGGGAGAGATTTGCCGATGTTCAGGATGACTGTACCGGGTGCGCTCTGCGTCGCCCTGCTCTTGGCGGGATGCACGCCGACCTATGTCGCGCCGCGCGACGGCCCGATGGCGCAGATTTCCCTGACCCGCGGCGCGCTCGAAGACAGCGAACACGCCAAGCTGATGGTTTCCGACGCCGGGTGGTCGCGCAGGGCCGACATCACCGGCGACCTTCTGTTCACCTATGACGCCCCGGCCACCATCCCGGCCGGCGCGCCGATCTATATGGAGTTGCAGACGCTCCGCTACGCCGGGTCGACCGAGATCTATTGCGGGGCCCATTTCGCCTTCGTGCCCGAGGCGGGCCACAGCTATGCCGGGGTGCCGGACACCCACGGCGGCCGGGCCTGCACGGCCGCCGTGACGGATCGGGCGACGGGTCAGGCCCCGGCGTCCTTCGTCGTCCTGCCGGTGGGGCCGGACTGGCGACCGGCGGACTGAGCCGACCTCAGACACCCCGGACAGTGCCCGGCCTACTCCGTGACGCAGATCGGTCCGGTCGTATGGGAGAGGCCGGCCCCTTCCGGAGTCCAGTTCAGCGGGCGGGTATGGCGGCTTTCAAAACAGGCCTGCCCCGTGCGTTGGTTGAACCCCGCCATGGCGCGTACCAGCCGCTCCTGACCCGGGCGCTCCTCAACGATGAGGGCGAGCCGGTAGGACATGTTCCAGGGCGATCCCATTTCCACCCGGGCGCTGAACTCCGGCTCGACGGCGGGACCTGCGAGGGTGCGCGCGTCACGATACCGGCTGAGGAACAGCGATGTGCAGTCGGGCCGGTCGCAGAGCGGTTGCGGATCCGTTTCCGAGACGGTGGTGGCGACCACCACACTCAGTCGCCCGACATCCGTCACAGGTGGCAGGGCGGCGGGCGGCGAATAGGCCGGCACATTCACCACCGCCTGGATAACCAGCATCGCCAACACCGTATTCATGCCCGGACGACCTCCAATCACAGCAAGCGAAAAGGTGTCACGGGCGGCCCGCCGATGGCAACCGGCTGCGGGACTTCAGCCACATCCGCCATTCCCGCCGCCCCCGCGGCCCGCTAGTCTCCCTCCATGAGCGACGACTCCTACGTCTTCGAGGGCCCGGCGGACGAACCGCCGCCGCCCGTCCGGGACAACAATCCTCCGCAGACGGTCTCGGAACTGTCGTTCGCCCTCAAGCGCACGCTCGAGGACCGGTTCGGCCATGTCCGGCTGCGGGGCGAGATCTCCAAGGTCAATCACCACGCCTCGGGCCACGTCTATCTGACCCTCAAGGACGACAAGGCCGCCATCGACGGGGTGATCTGGAAGGGCTCGGTGCGCGGCCTAGGCGTCCGGCCCGAGTCCGGCCTTGAGGTCATCGTCACCGGCAAGATCACCTCCTATCCGGCGCGGTCGTCCTACCAGATCGTCATCGAGAGCATGGAGGCTGCCGGTGCGGGCGCGCTTCTGGCCCAGCTGGAGCGGCTGAAGGCGAAACTGGCCGGCGAGGGCCTGTTCGAGCCGGGCCGCAGGAAACCCATTCCGACCTTCCCCGCTGTGGTCGGCGTCATCACCAGTCCGACCGGCGCGGTCATCCGCGACATCCTGCACCGGATCGCCGAGCGCTGGCCGTGCCGCGTGATCGTCTGGCCCTGCGTCGTTCAGGGCGACGCGGCCGCCGGCCAGGTCGCCGCCGCCATCCGGGGCTTCGAAGCCCTGAGGCCGGGCGGCCCGATCCCGCGACCCGACGTGGTCATCGTCGCCCGCGGCGGGGGCTCGGTCGAGGACCTCTGGGCCTTCAATGACGAGGCCCTGGCCCGCACCGTCGCCGCCGCCTCCATCCCGATCATCTCGGCCGTCGGGCACGAGACCGACACCACATTGATCGACTTCGTCTCCGACCGGCGCGCGCCGACGCCGACCGGCGCGGCCGAGATCGCCACCCCGGTGCTGGCCGACCTCCAGTACGCCGTCGCCGATTTCGATCGTCGCCTCGCCCGCGCCGGCGGCCGCATACTCGAGGACCGCCGCACCCGGCTGCGCGCCGCCGCCCGCGGCCTGCCAGCCCGGCCCGAGGACGTCCTCGCCCTGCCGCAGCAGCGCCTCGACCATGCCGGCAGCCGCCTCGCCTCGGGCCTGACCCGGAACGTCGCCCTGCATGAGCGGGGGCTCGTCCGTGTCGCCGGTCGCCTGTCCCGCGCCCTGCTGGACCGCGCCATGGAGCGCCGCCGGGACCGGCTGGAGGCCGTGTCGGCCCGTCTCGGCACCGGTCTGGACGCCAATGTGAAGGCCCATGAGCATCGCCTGATGCGCGCCCTCGCCCGCCTGTCGCCGGAGCCCCTGCATCGCCGCCTCGACCAGCGCGCGGCGCGGCTCGAGTCCGTCGGGACCCGGCTCGACGCCCTGCCCCGGCGGATCGAACGCGAGGAGGCCCGCCTCGCCGCCCTGTCCCGGGCCCTGGCCGGCCTCAACCCGAAGACCCCCAAGCCCGGCTTCGCCCGGATCGAGCGCGAGGACGGTGCCATGATCGCCGCCGCCGCCGCCCTGCAGGACGGCCAGGCCGTCCGGATCGTCTTCGCCGACGGGTCGCGGGGGGCCCGGATCGACGGGGGCGAGGCCCCGCCGCCTTCGGCGAAGCCGCCGGCAGCTACGCCCCGCCCCAAGACGCCGCCGCCCGGTCAGGGGAACCTGTTTTGAGCGTCAAAGCCGTGGCGTTGCGCCCACGGCCAAGCTAGCGTGCATCCATGCCCAAGACCCAGACCGCCAAGGCGACACTCCACTACGGCGATGGTGAGTTCGCCGTGCTCAAGCCCGGCCGTTTCGTGACCTGCGCCGTCAGCGGCAAATCCATCCCGCTCGAGTCCCTGCGCTACTGGTCGGTCAGCCTGCAGGAAGCCTATGCGGGCCCCGGGGAAGCCTTCCAGCGACTGGGCCAGGTCGCGTGATCCTCAACCGCCGGAGCGTCGTTATCGGCTCCGGTGCCCTGCTCGCCGCCGGTTCCGCCCAGGCGCAGGACGACGGCCTGACCCTGACCGGCCGCTTCGTCCAGGGCGGTCACGCCCTCGGCCGCACCTGGCCCCGCGCCCTGATTTTCGTCGACGGTGAATCCCTGACCGCAGCCTCGGCTGACGGCGTCTTCATCGTCGGCTTCGACCGTGAGGCGGCCGGCAGTGTCCAGATCGAGGCCCGGCTCGGCGACCGCGCCGCCCGCCGCACGCTCGACATCGCCCCCGGCCAGTTTCTCTCGACCAGCGTCAATGGTCTGCCGCCGTCGACCGTGGAGCCCTCCGACCCCGAACTGCTGGCCCGCATCCAGCGCGAGATCGTGATCAAGACCGAGGGGTTCGCCAGCCGCATCGACGCCGATCATTTCCGCGACGGCTTCGACTGGCCGCTGGAGGGCTTCCGGGTCACCAGCCGCTGGGGCAGCCAGCGCGTCCTCAATGGTACGCCCGCGCGGCCTCACTACGGCATCGATCTGGCGGCACCGCAGGGGACGGTGATCCGTGCCCCCGCCGCCGGACGCGTCACCCTGGCCCAGCCAGGGTTGCATTTCGAAGGCGGCCTGGTCCTCATCGACCACGGCCAGGGGTTGATCACGGCCTACCTGCACCAGTCCCGCATCGATGTCGTCGCTGGCCAGGATCTCGGCCGCGGAGAGCCTGTCGGCCGGGTGGGCATGACCGGCCGGGCCACCGGTCCCCATCTCTGCTGGCGCATGAAATGGCGCGACCGCAACCTGGACCCGTCGCTGCTGGTGAAAACCTGAGCGTGCGTAAACGGTTAAGCTTCTGACTGAACGTTGATCGGTCATGGACGGATAATGATTCGCCCCTTAAATTGACCGCCTTCCCGCCGCTTCCGGCACGGCCCAGTTTTTATGTCATCTCTCCAGGCACTCCAGGTTCTGCTGATCGACGACAACCAGCACATGCGGGCGATCACGTCCGCGGTGCTGCAGTCGGCCGGCGTGCGCAAGGTGCGGGAAGCGGCCGACGGCACCGCCGGACTCGAGGTCCTGCGCGAGCATGCGATCGACCTCGCCATCGTCGACTTCAACATGTTCCCGCTGGACGGCGTGGAATTCACCCGCCTGGTCCGCAACAGTCCGGACACGGCCAATCCCTATCTGCCGATCATCATGATGACCGGCCATTCGGAAAAGAGCCGCGTCTATGAGGCGCGCGATGCCGGTGTGACGGAGTTCGTGGTCAAGCCGATCACCGCCAAGGCCATCCTCGACCGCATCCATGCGGTGATCTTCCGCCCCCGTCCTTTCGTGAAGACTGACGGCTATTTCGGGCCCGACCGCCGGCGGTCCAACACCTCGAACTACAAGGGGCCGATGCGCCGCGCCGCGGATCAGGCCAGCGACGACTCCAGCGCGGCATAGACCCGGTCGGGCCAGCGTTTGTGGACCCAGAACCAGTCCACCGGGCTCTCGCGCACCCGGTCCTCGACAAAGCGGGTGATCGCCTGGACGCCGCGCGCGATGTCCGCCTGCCGGTCCCCGGTCTGTTCCAGCGCGATCGGCTCATAGACGGTCAGCCGGAACCGCACGCCCGGCAACCGCACCACCGACATCGGCTGCAGCACCGTGCCGAACCGCAGCGCCAGACGGCTGGGTCCGGGGGCGGCGTTCACGGGCTGACCGAAGAAGGTCACCTCGGGGCCTTCCGAGAATTTCTGGTCGTTCATCAGGGCCACGGACTCACCGCGCGCCATGCCGGCCAGCAGCTCCCGCGCGCCGTCGCCGCCCTTGGGCGCGAACAGCTTCACCCCGTAGCGGGCCCGCGCCGCGATGATCTGGGCGTCGACATAGGGGTTGTTGGCCGCGCGATAGGTGATCTGGCACGGCACGCCCGAGCCCGTGATGGTCGCCGCCAGCGTCTCGATATTGGCGAAATGGCCGCCCACGAAAACCACCGGCTTTCCCGAGTCCCGGATGGCATGCAGCCGCTCCAGGCCGACCACCTCGATCCGGCCCTGTTTGACCAGAATGTCCATCACCGCCGTCTCGGCGAAGGCGCGGCCGGTCTGTTCCCACTGCGCCAGCGCCAGGGCCTCGCGCGCCTCTTCCGGCATATCGGGGAAGGCGATGCGCAGGTTGCGCATCACCGTGCGCTGCGTCCCCGTCTTCGGCCCCAGCGTCCGCAGCAGCCAGCCGCCCAGCGCCGAGGCCCGCTCCACGCCGAGCAGCCGCATGAAGCCGATGAAGCCCGCGAAGGCGAGCGACTCCAGGCGCCAGGTCAGGTCCTGGCGAAAACTGACGCCCTCACCACGCAATGGTGATCCCGCCGTCCACGACCAGCGTCTGGCCGGTCATATAGGCCGAGGCGGGTGCCGCCAGATAAACCGCGGCCCCCGCGATCTCGTCCGGCTGGCCGATCCGCTTCAGCGGCGCGGGGTCGGTGACCTGCTTCAGCAGCTCGGGGTTCTCCCACAGGTATTTGGCGAAGTCGGTCTGCACCAGGCCCGGGGCGATGGTGTTGACCCGCACGTTCGACGGTCCCCACTCCACCGCCAGATTACGCGCCAGCTGCATGTCCGCCGCCTTGGAGATGTTGTAGGCGCCGATCAGGGCGTTGCCGCGAAGCCCACCGATCGACGAGACGATGATCACTGACCCGTCCTTCCGGTCGAGCATCTGCGGCGCGACCATCTGGATCAGCCAGTGGTTGGACACGACGTTGTTCTGCAGGATCTTGCCGAACTGGTCGTCGCTGATCCCCGCCATCGGCCCTGCATAGGGATTGGTCGCGGCATTGCAGACCAGGATGTCGATCCTGCCGAAGGCCGCATTGGTCTCGTCGACCAGCCGCTGCAGCTCTTCCTTCGAGGCGATGTTGGCCGGGATGGCGATGGCCCGGCCCTCGCCGTGCCTGGCGTTGATCGCCTGCGCGACCTCATCGCACGGGCCCGGCTTGCGCGAGCTGATCACCACCCGGGCGCCGTGTTCGGCCATCCGTTCGGCGATCGCCTTGCCGATCCCCTTGGACGAGCCGGTGATCACCGCGACCTTGCCGCTCAGATCGAACAATTCCATCGTTAACCTCGAAGAAGTGGGGAGAATCCGTGCACGAACGCTAGGCGTTTCGCTTTGATACCCCGATACTCGGGCGATTCCATCCAGGAAGACGGACCATCCGTTTCCAATGCGCGCACTCACCCAGGCCTTCCTGTTCTTCGGCTACCTTTTCCTGGCCCTGACGGTCGGCGCCTTCGTGTGGCGCGCGGGCCTCGGTGCCGGTGCGGGCGCGGCGGGGGCCATCGCCACCATGGGCCTGATGGTCGCCGTCCACGTCGGCATCACCGGCCGCGCCGACAAGGTCGCCCTGCGCAATGAAATCGAACAGGTCCGTGAGGCGCACCGCCTGCTGGCCGATGCCATGGAGTCGACCCAGGGCGCCCTGACCGAACTGGCCCAGGCCATCGAATCCGGCGCCGTCACCTCCACCGAAGCCCTCTCGGGCGAGGTCCGCATGCTGGAGACCCTGATCCAGCAGATGAGCGAGACCCTCGAACAGCGCGCGGCCCAGCCGGCACCGACCAATCCCTATGAGGCCCGCCACCGCGAACAGTCCAACGTCCTGCTGGCCAACATCCACGAGGCCCTGGCCGAGAACCGGGTCGACCTCTACCTCCAGCCGGTCGTTTCCCTGCCCCAGCGCCGGACCATCTTCTACGAAAGCTTCACCCGCCTGCGCGCGGCCGACGACCGGGTCATGATGCCGGCGGAATACCTGTCCGTCGCCGAGGGCGAGGGTCTGGTCCCCGCCATCGACAACCTGCTGCTGTTCCGCTGCGCCCAGATCGTTCGGCGTCTGGCGCGTCAGGACCGCAAGGTCGGCGTCTTCTGCAACGTCGCCCTGTCCTCGCTCGGCGACGAGACCTTCTTCCCGCAGTTCCTCGAGTTCCTCTCCGAGAACCGCGACCTCAACCAGGCCCTGATCTTCGAACTGGGCCAGGCGACCTTCGACGCCCGCGGCGCGGTCGAGGCCCGCAACATGGCCAAGCTGGCCGACCTCGGCTTCCGCTTCTCGATCGACAAGGTCCAGACCCTCGACCTCGACTTCGCCGACCTGCAGCGGTCAGACGTGAAGTTCATGAAGGTGGCGGCCGACCTGCTGATCGAACAACTGCTCGACCTCGACGGTGCCTCGGCCCTGCCCAGCCTGCGCGACATCTCCGCCGCCGACTTCGCCGGCCTGACCCGCCGCTACGGCATCGAACTGATCGCCGAGAAATGCGAAAGCGAGCGCCAGATCGTGGACATCCTCGAGCTCGATGTCGCCATGGGCCAGGGCCACCTGTTCGGCGAGCCCCGCGCCATCAAGGAAGCCGTCCTGGCCGAGACCGACCCGCCCGCGGACTTCATCCGCTCGACCCTGCGCAGCGCGGACCACCGGCGGCGGATGGGTTAGGGGCGAGCCCTTACCAGCGCCGCCCGTCCTCGCGCCAATACACCCGCTCACGCCCGTACCGACCGTCGCGATTATACCCGCCGAAGCCGTAGCCGCAGGGATCCTCTTCCTCGGACAGCTCCCGCCCGATCAGGGCTCCGGCCAGCGCCCCGATGGCGGCCCCTTCCTCGCGGTTGTCGCGCCCGGCGACGGCCGCTCCGACCGCCGCGCCCAGGGCGGCGCCCGCGCCGGTCGCATACTGCCGGTTCCGCTCATAGTCGCGCTCGCAGGCCGAGGCGTAGCCGTCACCCATGGTCGCGCACCCTGACAGCACCAGCCCGCAAGCCACCACCGTCGTCATCGTCAGAATGGACCGCATACCGTCTCTCCCTTGGAATCCCGGAGATCGAACGCCGGGCCGGAAGCGGCGTTCCGGCGCGCGCCGCCTTCACCCTTGCGGCCGAACCCGCTATCAGCCGCGCATGACCCTCCCCCACGCCCTCTCCGGCCTGTCCGATATCGCCGCCGACTATGACCTGTTGCTCTGCGACGTCTGGGGCGTGATCCACAACGGGCGCGAAAGCTGGCCCGGGGCCTGCGAGGCCCTGAGCCGGTTCAACCGCGACCATGGCCACGTCGTGCTGATCTCCAACTCGCCGCGCCCGGCGCCGGGCGTGGTGGTCCAGCTCGACGCCCTGGCCGTGCCGCGCGACAGCTGGCGCGCCGTCGTCACTTCGGGCGACGCCACACGCCACGAACTCGCCAAACGCGCGCCCGGCCCGGCCTGGATCATCGGTCCGGACCGCGACTGGCCCCTCTATGACGGTCTCGGCCTGCAGGTCGCGGAAGGTGCCTCCGACGCGGCCTTCATCTCGGTCACCGGCCCGGTCGATGACGAGACCGAAACGCCCGAGGACTATCGCGAACGCCTGTCCGCCGGCGTGGCGCGCGGGCTCGAACTGATCTGCGCCAACCCCGACCGGGTGGTCCAGCGCGGCGACCGGTTGATCTACTGCGGCGGCTCGCTGGCCGACCTGTACGAAAGCCTCGGCGGCCGGGTCACCATGGCCGGCAAGCCCTTCGACCCGATCTATGGCCTGGCGCTGGCCGAGGGCGAGCGGCTGCTCGGACGGCCGGTCGATCGCTCGCGCGTGCTGTGCATCGGCGACGGGGTGGTCACCGACGTTCTGGGCGCCAACAAACAGGCGCTCGACTGCCTGTTCATCGCCCAGGGTATCCACGGAGACGCCGCGCGCGGCCCCGACGGCCGCCTCGATCCGGCCCGCGCCGCGGACCTGCTGAAGGCCGAGACGACCTACGCCCGCTACGCCGCGCTCGATCTGGCGTGGTGACGCGCCCCAATTCGCGCTAAGGCCCGGCCATGACCGAACTTGTCACCAAACACCCCTCCGGCGGCTACATCCTCGAGGAACTCCACGTCGGCATGACGGCGGAGACCAACATCCTCGTCACCGAGCAGCGCATCCAGCAGTTCGCCGACGCCTCGGATGACTACAATCCGGTGCATATGGACGAGGCCTTCGCCTCGAAGACCGCGTACCGCGGCCGCATCGCCCACGGCTTGCTCTCCGCCTCGTTCGGCTCGGCCGTGGTCGGCACCATCCTGCCCGGCGCAGGGGCGATCTACCTGTCCCAGACCCTCGGCTTCCACCTGCCCGTCCGGATCGGCGACGAGGTTCTGGTCCGGGTCAGCGTCAAATCGGTGGACCCCGAAAGCGCTCGCGTCGAACTGGACTGCGAGGGCTTCGTCCAGGGCAAGCTGATCATGGACGGCGTCGCCCTGGTCCGCGTCCCCCGCCGCCGGCGCCCCGCGAAAGACTGACCGGGCCGTGATCGTCACCGACTGGCGCGACCTGCCCGACCGGCTGCGCGGTGCCGCCGTCGCCATCGGTGCCTTTGACGGCGTGCATCGCGGCCATCAGGCGGTCATCGCCCAGGCCCGCGCCGCCGCCGACCGCCTCGGCGTTCCACTGGCCGTCGTCAGTTTCGATCCCCACCCCCGCCGGTGGTTCCAGCCCGAGGCCGCGCCCTTCCGTCTGATGACGCCGGCCCAGATGGCACGCGCCATGGCCCCGCTCGGCGTCGACCGACTTCATCTCCTTCCCTTTGACGCCACCATGGCCGCCATGACCGACGAAGCCTTCGTCGAACAGGTCCTGGTGGAGGGCCTCGGCATCCGCCACGCCGCTGTCGGCTTCGACTTCTCCTACGGCAAGGGCCGCACCGGCTCGGCCGAAGGGCTGCGCCGCCAGGGCGAGGCGCTGGGCTTCGGCGTCACTGTGGTCGACCGTATCGATGACGGTGACGGACTGAAGCTGTCCTCCTCCGGGGTCCGCGAGGCGCTCAAGGCCGGCGACATGCCTCGCGCCGCCGCCATCCTGGGCCGACCGTTCGCCATCGAGGACGAGGTCGTGCATGGCGACAAGCGCGGCCGGACCATCGGCGTCCCGACGGCCAATGTGGCCATGGCCGACTATATGCGGCCCGCCTATGGCGTCTATGCGACCCGCACCCGCCTGCCGGACGGCCGCGTGATCGACGGCGTCGCCAACCTGGGCGTCCGTCCCATGTTCGAGATCGACCAGCCCCTGCTCGAAGTCTGGCTGTTCGACTTCGACGGCGACCTCTACGGCCAGACCGTCGAAACGGAGCTGGTCGCCTACCTCCGCGGCGAGATGGCCTTCGACGGCCTAGACGCGCTCAAGGTCCAGATCGGTCGCGACGCGGACGCCGCCCGCGAGGCCCTCGTCGCGCCATAACCGCGGTTCGTCGCAACCTGTCTTGCCACGCTGGACCTGACCTCAAACATGCCCCGTCACTGAACGGGGAATGGAATGATCGAGCCGCCTGAAACGCCGCACCACCTCGCGGAGCACCACCGTACCACCATCAAATGGTTCGACGTCGCCATGGGTGTGGCTGTTCTGATTGTCTCGTTCGGCTCGCTCTATGTGTCCCTGCACACCGGCCATACGATGGAGGCCCTGGTCGAACAGAACCAGCGGCTGGTCCGCGCCCAGTCGATGCCGATCCTGCAGTACACCCACGGAAACAACTCTGAAGGCCGGCGGGTGCTGGGCTTTGCAGTCACGAACGTCGGTGCCGGGCCCGCGCGCATCGTCTGGGCGCATGTCACGCACGACGGCCGGATATTCAAAAACTGGACCAGATTCGCCATGTCAGCGGGACCGGACGTGACCGACTGGCACTTGTCGAGTTCGCCCCTGGCACCTGCGGTTCTCTCTGCCGGCGAAGAACGGACGGTTCTGCAATGGCCGAGGGAAGGTAGCGAAGCGCAGGTGCGCGCCTGGGATGCGCTGGAACAATCGCGGTTCAGCGCCGTGGCCACGGCCTGCTACTGCTCGGTCTTCGACGAATGCTGGACCTCGCACATGAACGGGGACGTGCCGCAGCCGGTCGAGTCCTGTGAAAATCCGCGCGCCGTCTCCGCCTCGCGAAAGGGCCGGCACTAGGGCTCAATTCGCCCTTGCGATGATCCGGGCGCGCCCGGGATCAGCTGATCGCCGCCATCAACTGCTCGGTCAGCGACGGCCGCCCCGCAACCAGCACGTCGGAGACCTTCCACATCGGCCCCTCCTTCACCAGTTTCAGCGTTTGCCGCTTCGTCTCGCCGGCATTGGTGAACACCACCGCCGCCTCGGCGGCCTGTGGGCCCGCCTGCGTGACCGTGACGGAATCGAGCGTGAAGCCCTCGCTGTCCTGACAATCGCAGATCGGATCATAGTTCAGCGTCGGAACCTCGCCCGCCGCCTTGGCGAAATCCGCGCCGATCATGGCGTTCAGCATCCGGTCGTAGATCGGATCCTGCCCGGGCCGCAGCGGCTCTCCCATGCTGGCCCCCGGCGTGGCGTGGACGGCATAGAGCGCCCGCACGAATTCCTCGGGTCCGACCCGCGCGGCCTCATAGATGGCGGGGCGGCCCGGCGGCAGGGCAGCGGGCGCATCCGCCGGCTCGACGGCTTCATCGGCCGACGGCGAACAGGCGGCGAGGCCGACGACGATGGCGGTGGCGATCAGGACATGACGCATCGGAACCCTCCCATGAGCCCCCGACTATCCCGCCGCCGACCGCGACTGGCAATCCCGGCTGGCGTCCGCCCCTCCCCGTCTGCTAGACCGTGCGCACCATGACCGTCCGCGTGTTTCGCCCGATTTCGATTAGCCGCCCGGCGTAGCGCTGCAGGGCTCTGGCCCCGTGCACGCCGGGATCGATACCGACGCGAACGATCACACATCGACGACGAAACGAGACTTCATGGCTGACGCCAGCGACACCCCCACCGGCCGCGACTACCGCGAAACCGTCTTCCTTCCCGAGACGCCCTTCCCGATGCGCGGCGGCCTGCCGCAAAAGGAACCGGCGATCATCGAGCAGTGGGGCGACCTCTATGCCGCCCTGCGCCAACAGCGTCAGGCCGAGGGCGCGCCCCTCTATGTCCTGCATGACGGCCCGCCCTACGCCAACGGCGACATCCACATCGGCCACGCCCTGAACAAGACGCTGAAGGACTTCGTCGTCCGCAGCCGCTTCCTGCTCGGCAATGACGTCGACTACGTCCCCGGATGGGACTGCCACGGCCTGCCGATCGAGTGGAAGATCGAGGAACGCTACCGCAGCCAGGGCAAGCGCAAGGACGAGGTTTCCAAGGCCGAGTTCCGCCAGGCCTGCCGCGAATACGCGACCGGCTGGATCAACGTGCAGCGCGAACAGTTCAAGCGGCTGGGCGTCCTCGGCGACTGGGACAACCGCTACGCCACGATGGATTTCGGCACCGAAGCCGCCATCGTCGGCGAGTTCCACAAATTCAAGAACTCGGGCCAGCTCTATCGCGGCTCCAAGCCCGTCATGTGGTCGCCGGTCGAGCGCACCGCCCTGGCCGACGCCGAGATCGAATACCACGACCACGTCAGCCCGACGGTCTGGGTCAAATTCCCCGTCACCGGCGCGACCGACAGCCATCCGGACGACCTGCTGGCCTTCCGCCATGCCAATCCGTCGATCGTCATCTGGACCACCACGCCCTGGACCATCCCGGCCAACCGCGCGATCAGCTACGGCCCCGAGATCGCCTATGGCCTCTATGAGGTCACGGCCATGGAGACCGGGCTTGAGTTCGAGCCCTGGGCCAGGCCGGGCGACCGGCTGATCGTCGCCGACAAACTGGCCGAGGATGTCTTCAAGGCTGCGAAGATCGCCACCTGGACCCGGGTCGACGACCTGAACCCGTCCGGCCTCGAATGCGCCCATCCGCTGGCGGCCCTCGCCCCCGGCTACGGCTTCTCCGTGCCCCTGCTGGCCGGCGATCACGTCACCGACGACGCGGGCACCGGCTTCGTCCACACGGCGCCGGGCCACGGGGCCGACGACTTCGAGGTCTGGAAGGCCCACGGCCATCACGAGGTCCCGGACACCGTCGATCCCGACGGTGCCTACTACGATCACGTCCCCCTGTTCGCCGGCCTCAAGGTGCTGGAGACCGAGGGCAAGAAGACCGGCAAATTCGGACCCGCCAACGGCGCGGTGATGGAAAAGCTGATCGAGGCCGGAAACCTGCTGGCACGTGGCCGGCTGGAGCATTCCTACCCCCACAGCTGGCGCTCCAAGGCACCGATCATCTTCCGCAATACGCCGCAGTGGTTCATCCGCATGGACACGCCGCTGGCGGACGACGGCACCCTGCGCGAGCGGGCGCTGGACGCCATCGACAAGACCGACTTCCACCCGGAGGCCGGCCGCAACCGCATCCGCTCCATGGTCGAGGGCCGCCCTGACTGGCTGATCAGCCGCCAGCGCGCCTGGGGCACGCCGCTCGCCATGTTCGTCGACAAACAGACCGGCCAGCCGCTGGTCGACGCCGAGGTCGACGCCCGCATCACCGCCGCGGTGGCCGAGGGCGGCGCCGACGCCTGGTTCACCCGTCCCGACGCCGACTTCCTCGGCGCCCACGACCCGGCCCGCTACGAGAAGATCGAGGACATCCTCGACGTCTGGTTCGACTCCGGCTGCACCCATGCCTTCACGCTCGAAACGCGCGACCCGGCCCATGGCTACACCGGCGACCGCCCCTCGCACTGGCCGGCGGACCTCTATCTCGAAGGCTCGGACCAGCATCGTGGCTGGTTCCAGTCCAACCTGCTCGAAGGCTGCGGCACCCGCGGCCGCGCCCCCTATGACGCCGTCCTGACCCACGGCTTCACCCAGGACGAGAACGGGGAGAAGATGTCCAAGTCGAAGGGGAACACGACCGACCCCGCGACCATCATCAAGGAATCCGGCGCCGACATCCTGCGCCTCTGGGTCTCCCTGGTGGACTACGCCGAGGACCAGCGGATCGGGAAACAGATCCTGCAGACCACGGTCGACGCCTATCGCAAGCTGCGCAACACGGTCCGCTATCTGCTGGGGGCGCTCGTCGGCTTCGACGAGGCCGAACGCCTGCCGCTCGACCAGATGCCGCCGCTGGAGAAATTCATCCTGCACCGCCTGTGGGAGCTCGATCGCGACGTCCGCAAGGCCTACGCCGAATACCGCTTCCAGGACGTGGTCCGGCCGGTGCTCGAGTTCTGCTCCAACGACCTGTCGGCGCTCTATTTCGACATCCGCAAGGACAGCCTCTACTGCGACCGCCCCGACGCGATCCGCCGCCGCGCAGCCCGCACGGTAATGCATGAGGTCTTCATGCGCCTCACCGCCTGGCTGGCCCCCCTGACCCCCTTCACCATGGAAGAGGCCTGGGGCACGCGCTATCCGGACGTCGGCTCGAACTGCGCCCGGGTGATCCCGGAGACGCCGGCAGAGTGGCGGAATGCGGAAGAGGCCAAGCGCTGGGCGGGTGTCCAGGCCGTTCTGGAAGTCGTCAATGAATCGCTCGAGGCCGCGCGCCGCGACAAGGCGATCGGCGGCGCGCTCGACGCCTGGCCTATCGTGACCGGCCCCGCCGCGGCCTTCGCACCGTTCGAAGGGCTCGACTCCGCCGAGGTGTTCCGGACGTCCGGCGCTGAACTGATCACGGGCGGAGACGCGGTGACCGTCGAGGTTCGCCTGGCCGACCACCCCAAATGCGCGCGCTCTTGGCGCCGCGTGCCGGACGTCGGCTCGGACAAGGACTATCCCGAGCTCAGCGCCCGCGACGCGGATGCCGTACGCTGGTGGGACGCCCAACACAGCTGAGGACCCGCCCGCTCCGGCCAGACCGGAGCGGGCGGACCCATCATCAGCTCAGGACGGCTGGCGGGCAGCGCGATCGCGCAGCGCCATGGCCCGTTGCTCCAGCCGGCCGGCCTGCGTCGCCAGACGGGGCGAAAGGGCCTGCAGCTCGGCGTCCGTAACCGTCTCGCCACGCTCACGCGCCCGCTCGATCTGCGTGGCCCGATAGGCCGGATCACGCAGACGCACCGACTCTTCCCGCATCTGCCCCGCGCCGGCGACCATCTGGTCCGCGCCCTGGGCCATATGGACCCGGGCGTTGGCCACATCGCGAGCCGCCTGTTCACGGGCGACCGCAGCATGCGCCCGGGCCTGTGCGGCTTCCGCAATCGCCGCCCGCGCACGGACCCTCGCCTCCGGAGCCGCGGCAACACGGGGACGCGCCTGGGCCCGGGCTTCGACGGCCGCGCGGCGAGCCTCTGCCGCCTGGATCCGGGCCTCAACCGCCGCTTGGCGCGCCTCGACGACAGCCTGACGCTCCTGCTCCGTCATCGGCCGGCTGTTGCTGTGAACCCAGCCGGCGCGCGGCGCACGGGCCGGCGGTGCCGGGGGTGCGGGCGGCGCAGGCGGTGCCGGAATTGCAACGTAGGGCGCTGGCGGCGCAGGCGGTGCGGGCGGCAGGGGCGGAAGCGGGGGCGGCGGCGGCGGTGCCCAGGCGTCCTGACCCTCGTACCAGTCGCCGGCAGAGGCGACCGGGGCCACGGCGTCGGCCGCTGCAACGGCTTCGACCGCATCGACCGCATCCGCCGCCGGAGCAGCCGGAGCCACGACCTCGACCGCATCGACGGCGTCGACGGGATCAGGCTGCGCGATCGGTGCGAGGGGGGCCTGCGACATGGCCTGACTGCGGGGCGTCAGTTCGAGCGCGGCGATCGGGGTCGCGACACCGATCAGGGCGCCGACGGTCAGGGCCATGGCCAGCGGCCGGCGGCGGAGCGGGGCTGAGGTCTTCATGATGCAGGTGATCCTTCGGGTCAGGGTTTCGGCGGGACCCGCCATCCCGAGGGCGGCGGGCGGGTTGAAGTCAGAAGCGAGCTCGACGAGGGCGCGGGCATAGGTCCGCCGGTCGACCTCGCCGACGGCGACGGCATCGGCGGCCTCCTCGCTGCGGGCCGACAGGGTTGCGTGGACCATCCAGACCAGCGGGTTGAACCAGAACAGGCCGAGCGCCAGCCGCGACAGGATCAGGAAGATCCAGTCGCCGCGCTGCAGATGGGCCAGTTCGTGCGCGAGGACGGCGCCGGCGGTTTCCGGCCGGGCGAGCTGATCCTGTCCGATCAGGACCACGCCCGGTGGGACGCCCCAGCTCAGCGGCGCGCTGACCGCCGTGGACGCCACCAGCCGCGGACGGCGGGCCGTCGGAAGGCGGTCCAGCGGGGCGGTCCAGGCGGCGGCCTTCACGCTCTGACCACCCCGGGTCCAGCGGTTCAGGGTCCAGACCCCGAGCGCGAACCGGCCCAGCACCAGAGCGGCGCCGATGGCCCAGGCCCACAGGGCCAGATCTCCGACCGACGGCCAGAGGATCGACCCGGACAGGGCCACGCCCTCGACCGGCTCGACCGCCCCGGCCCAGACCACGGGCGAAGCGACCAGGTCCCCGGCGGCCTCGACCGCCGGCAGCAAGGCCAGGGGTAGGCCGGGCGCGATCGCCATGACGAGTGGCAGGGCGATCAGGAGACAGACCGTGGCCCGCAGGACGTCGACCCGGTCCGCCGCCGGTCGGAACCGCAGCACAGCCGAAAGCGTCAGGCCGGCACCCGCGATCAAGCCGGACTTGAGCAACAGTTCGAGGATCAGGCCGACGCTCACGCCCCCCGCTCCCGCGCCTGTTCAATAGCCCGCTCCAGTGCCTCGATCTCTTCGGGCTTCAGTTTCTGGGTCAGGCCCAGCAGCGCCGTGGCGGCAGAGACCGCGGAGCCGGCGAAAAAGGTATCGACCGTCCGCCGCAGGGCCCCGGCCGCCAGCGCCTGTGGGCGCTGCATCGGGCGATAGACGAACCCGTCCTCGGCCGACCGCCGGCCGACCAGTGCCTTCGCCTCGAGCCGCGAGAGAAGCGTGCGGACGGCGGAATCGCTGAGATCGCCACTCATCGCCGCCCGCACCGCGCCCGTGGTGGCCTCTTCCAGGCGGCACAGAACCTCAAAGGCCTCTCGCTCGCGTCTGGGCAGGGATTCAATCACGGCGGCTCCTGGGGCGATCGCTACATATGTCGCGCTACGTTTGTAGCGGAACGAGGCAGGATTGAGGCGTCAGGGTGAACTCGCGGTAAGGCCAGGCCGGCCCGGCTCAGGCCAGACAGCAAAAAGCCCCGCCGGCGGATGCCAGGCGGGGCTTTTGGATACTCTGTGCAGCAGCAGGATCTGAACCTACGACCTTGAGCCGAGCCGTATACGGCGAGGCGACCGGCCTGCTCCTTGGTCGCGCGCCCTTGCGCCAGACATGCAAAAGCCCGCCGGACGGATCCAGGCGGGCTTCTGAAAGTTTGGGTGCGGGAGCAGGATTTGAACCTGCGACCTTCAGGTTATGAGCCTGACGAGCTACCGGGCTGCTCCATCCCGCGGCAAACGGTAGTGTAGAGGAAGAGCGTTCGAGAGATGGGCCCAACCCCGAAATAACGGGGGCCCATAATACAATCTTCTATCCGTCTGGTAGACCCGGCGGCGACCTACTCTCCCGCGCCTTGAGACGAAGTACCATCGGCTCTGGAGGCCTTAACGACCGAGTTCGGAATGGGATCGGGTGGGGAACCTCCGACATAGCCACCGGGTCAACCAGGCGGATAGACGATTGTGAGAAGACATTGTCGTATTCGAAAATCGAATGAGTTTTGCTGAGAAACGATCAAGCCGATCGGATTATTAGTACCAGTAAGCTTCATGGGT
>Ga0187845_1000598_pt1 | contig 21630 bp, 18 predicted proteins | sample SpaLakP09_SKY_68_FD_134515 | JGI IMG/M metagenome (GOLD analysis project Ga0187845, IMG submission 134515) | Oligotrophic lake water microbial communities from Sparkling Lake, Wisconsin, USA - SP09_SKY_68 | ecosystem: Environmental > Aquatic > Freshwater > Lake | place: USA: Sparkling Lake... | reverse complement strand
GGGCCTGGTCGAGATCATCATGGGCGAACAGACCAGCCAGGAAGCCCTGGCCAAGTCGATCGACTACGTCCTGAAGATCAAGAAGACCCCGATCGTCGTCAATGACAGCCGCGGTTTCTACACCAGCCGCTGCTTCGGCACCTTCGTGCAGGAAGGCCTGGAAATGATGGCCGAGGGCATTGCCCCGGCGATCATCGACAATGTCGGGCGCGCCACCGGCATGCCGCGCGGTCCGCTGGAGATGAACGACGACGTCGCCCTCGACCTCTCCTACAAGATCGGCGAGCAGACCAAGAAGGACCTCGGCGACAAGTACGAGGAACGTCCATTCGCGCCGGTCCTCGAAAAGATGGTCGTCGAGATGGGTCGCCTGGGCCGCAAGAACGGCAAGGGCTTCTATGACTATCCGGAAAGCGGCGCCAAGCGCATCTGGCCGGGCCTGGCCGAACTGATGCCGGTGACCACCCCGGACGCTGACAAGGCCCTGATCGAGGAGATCCGCACGCGCCTCCTCTATCGCCAGGCCGTGGAAGCCGCCCGCTGCTTCGAGGAAGGCGTCATCACCGATCCGCGCGAAGCCGATGTCGGGGCCATCCTGGGCTGGGGCTTCGCGCCCTGGACCGGCGGCCCGGTCAGCCTGATCGACGGCGTCGGCCTTAAGGCCTTCGTCGAGACCTGCGACGCCCTGGCCCAGAAGTTCGGTGCCCGCTTCACGCCGCCCAAGCTGCTGCGTGAAATGGCCGAGAAGGGTGAAACCTTCTACAGCCGCTTCGGCGTCAAGACGAAGGCGGCGGCGTAAGCCTCCTCCATCGCCGAAACATGAGAGGGCCCGGCGGCAACGTCGGGCCCTTTTTCATGGCCCAACCGCTGGGCCCGCCCCGTTCATTTCAGCCCGGCCACGTTCCCGTCATGCTTCGGCCCTACCGCGTCCCTAAGCCGGAGGCCGGACACAGCGGGTGAGACGGCAAACGGATGACGGCGGCACTCGCCCTGATGGCTGACGGGTCGGCCCGCTCGCGGCTCCGAGGCCCGAACCAGGGCCCGTGGATCCTGCTGGGCTCGCTGGGCGCGCACCTGCTGGCCCTGGCGGCCCTGGTCGCCGGCGTCGACATCATGCCCCAGAGGGTCGAGCCCCCGGCCATCAGCGTCGAACTGATCGACCCGGCAGCCCCGGTGCCGGCGCGGGCCCGGCCGGTCCGATCCCAGCCCTCGCCAGCCCCGCCCCGGTCCGCCGTTGCGACACTGACGGCGAGAACCGAGACCCTTCCTCCGGCCAAGCCCGTCGTGCCGACCGCTCCGGCGAGTCCGGCCGAGGCGGTGGCTCCGCCCGGCTTCAGGGCCCGCGCCCTGACCGGCGGTGGCGAGGCCCTTCGCGAAGCGGCCCGCAGCGGCATCGGTTGCCGTAATGCCGACCTTCTGGCGCTTACGCGGGACGAGCGCGCCGGCTGCGACGAGACCCTGGGCGACAGGCACAAGAACGGCCCGGCCCTCTATGCGGTGATCGATCCCGACAAGAAGGCCGCCTTCGACGGGGCCTGCAAAAAGGACGACGACTGGTGCCTCTACCGCACCGGCAAGGGACCCTACCCCGGCCTGATCGCGCTCGGCCGAAAGAAGAAGATCAAGGGCTGGGACTAGAGCGCGTTCCGAAAAGTGGGGACCGGTTTTCGGAATGAAACGCGCGCGTAAACAAAAGACCTGAGCCGTTGATCTGACTCCATGAGATCAACGGCTCTAGCTTTCGCCCCAAATGAAAAGGGCCCCGCCTTGCGGCGGGGCCCGGAGCGTTTCCCGAAGGACCGGACTTACCAGCTCTTGGAGAGGGTCAGTTGCACGCGGCGCTCGGCATAGAGGCCGGTGGTCTGGCGCTGCGCGTCTTTCAGCAGGTTCTGGCCGCTCAGGGCGACGGTGAAGCCACCGTCGAAGTTGTGAGCCACACGACCCGACAGAGTGGCAAAGCCCTTGACCTTCGACTGGGTGGTGCTGGTCCAGCTGGTGAACTCGCTGACATAGCGAAGGTGGCCGTCAACGGTCCACGGACCCTTCTCCCAGCCGACGATCAGGTTGCCACGGCCCTTGGGGGTGCTGTGGGCAAAGTCGGTCAGGCGGATCGCCGGATTGTAGCCGGGGGCCGGATCGTCGGAGACGTCGGTCCAGGTGTAGTCACCGCTCCAGTGCAGGCCGGTGGCATATTTGCCGTTGGCCGAAACCTCGACGCCGGACATCTTGGAGCCACCGACATTGCGGCAGCTGAGCGCCGGATAGGTGGTGGCGGTGGGGGCAACATCCAGCTGCGAGGAGCTGAGCTGGCCCTTCACGTCCTCGGTCTTCTGGGTGAAGAGCTTGACGCCAGCCCGGCCATTGATGGCCGGCAGGCTGCGATCATAGGTCAGTTCATAGTTGGTGACGACGGTCGGCTGCAGCTTCGGATAGCCCATGACGGCGACCGTGAAGGGGCCGACCGGGAAATAGAGCTGCAGACCGCCCAGGTCGATCAGGGTCGGGACCTGAACACCGCGGGCAGCGGTGGCCCGAACGGTATCGGCCGGGGTGGCCCGCCAGACCGCGCCAAGATTGTAGCTGGTCTCGCTGATCTCGCGATCCCACAGGGCGTTATTGGCCAGAGGGAAGCCGACCGGGAAGCTGCCCGTGCGCTCCATTGACATCTTGTCGGCGCGGGCTGCCGCCGTGACGCTGAACTGGTCGGTGACCGCCCAGTTCCACATGCCCGAGAAGGCATTGACGTCATAGCTGACCGTGCCGCCGCGCAGGGGCGCGGTGTCGATGGTGTTGTGACGGTGTTCGAAGCCGATCCGGAAGGTGTGGCGGGCCCCGATCTTGAACAGGTCCTGGGCGCTGAGCACCGTGATCTTGTTGTCGAACACGGCCGGGAGGCCACCGGTCAGGCGGTACTTGCCGGTCAGGCTGTTCTGATAGGCCGAGAACTCCAGCGAACCGATCTTGCTCTCGGAGGCCAGCGAGACCTTGGTCGAGGAGGTCAGGTACTTGGTGGCCGAATAGTTATAGACCGAGGTCATGCTGGACAGGCCGACATTTGAGGTGGTGGCCTCAAAGCGCAGCTCGGTCTTGGGCGTCAGGCTGGCAATGGCGTCAACGCTCAGATTGATCCGCGACGGATCCTGGACGCCGAAGGCCGGAGCCTTGATGGTGTTTTCCCACTCGTTCTCCTCGCGGGCCCCGAACGACAGGCGGGCAGCGAGGTTGTCGCCGAGCTTGGCGGTGTGGACCAGCGAGACTTCGCGCTGGCCTTCGGTGCCGACCCGGGCGGTGACGACGTTGGTGGAGTCGTATTTCGGGTTGAAGGTGATGATGTTGACCACACCGCCGACGGCGTTGAAGCCGAACAGGGCGCTGTTGGGGCCCTTGACCACCTCGATCTGGCGGATCTCGTCCAGCTGCACCGGCAGGGTCGCCCAGGCGGTGTAGCCGTAGTGGTCCAGATAGACCTGGCGGCCGTTGATCAGCACCAGCAGGCGCGGCGACATCGCCTGGTTGTAGCCGCGGACGCTGACGTCGGCACCGGCGGCCCCCCAGTTCAGCACATCGAGGCCGGCGACGCGGCTCAGAATGGCCGGCAGGTCGCTGGCCCCCGAGCGCTTGATCTCGGCGGCCGAGATGATCTGCATGTCGACCGGCACTTCGGTCGAGCGCTGCGGAGAGCCCGTGGCCGAGGTGGTGACCGGGTCGTTGAAGAGTTGCTCCATCGCGCCGTAGTCGATCGACTGGGCGGAGGCGGCGGTGGCCGAAGCCAGGATGCAAAGGCCGACCGAGGCGCCGGCGAAGAGAGTCGTTTTCATGGGTCTGTCTCTTTCGATGGCTGTGATCAGACTTCGCGGATCATCATGCGGAAGGCGGCCTTGAAGACCGCGCCGACGGCGGCGGCGGCCGTGCGGCTGACGACGATCTCCACCTTCGGATCGGCCGAGACGCTCATCACGCAGGCACCGCTGGTGGCGCAACCGACTTCGGAGCCGCTGGTGATCAGCTTCTTGGCCTTGGCCGCAGCGCCGACCGGACCGGCATTGACGCCGGTGGTGATGTAGAGGGCGGTCACGCCCGAGACGCTGGCGACGTCACCGGCTTCAACCGGCTTGCCGACCACCGTCAGCGCCCCGGCGCTCATGCCGCCGCCGATGGCGGCCATCAAGGCGTTCTTCTCGGCGACCGAGGCGGGCTTGGACGGATCGAAAACCACGCCCAGCGTGGCTTTTCCGGTCGGGCCATTTTCGAGGAAGGTGAGCGCACGGCCGGCGACCTGGAGGTCCTTGGCGGCATCGGCGTGGGCGGCGAGAGGCGTGGCTGCGAGCGTCAGGGCGCTCAGGACAAGCACGCCAGGCTTGAACTTGTTCGACATTCTGTTGATCCCCAGCCCGTGGTCGTTTCGGGCTTTCTGACATCAACTTCGCGTTTCGGCGGTAAACATAGAGTAACCGTATTCGGCAAAACCGCGTTTTCCATGTTTTTGCCCAAGTAAATACAAGATTAAGCACTGGTAATACCTCGACATACCTTCAGATTTTCACGCGGACAGATGCGCTTTGCGTCTCTAGATCGATCTATATGGAAAATTGTGCTTAGAGTTAGCGAGGCCGGATTACAGAGCCGGAAAGATCAGCGCCAGTGCATCACTGTGGTATGGCCAGACATCGCCCGGCCCTACCGGCGCTCTAGACGCGCTCAGGATCACGACAAACCCGGCGCCGGGCATTTTGTCGCAGGGTCGAGATTTCGGCTTTCGCCCTCTCAAAGGCCGGGTTTCGAAGCCTGGGCGGGACTGACGGCACCCCGGTCGGCACCAGGGACAGGTGCCGGAGCGGCCCCCAAACCAGCGGCCAGGTGTCGTTGATCCGGGCCCGGCCGACCGCTCGGGTCGACGTGCGCCAGACTCACGCTAGGGTGAAGCGAACCTTCGGGAGTGGACGGTCATGACGCGTATCCTGGTCACCGGCGGCGCCGGGTTTCTCGGCTCGCACCTGTGCGAGCGCCTCCTGGAGGCCGGCCACGAGGTGCTGTGCGTCGACAATTTCTATACCGGTGCCCGACGCAACGTGGCCCATCTGCTGGGCAACCCGAATTTCGAACTGATGCGGCACGACGTGACGTTTCCGCTCTTCGTCGAGGTCGACGAGATCTACAATCTCGCCTGCCCGGCTTCGCCGATCCACTACCAGCATGACCCGGTCCAGACGACCAAGACCTCGGTCCACGGGGCGATCAACATGCTGGGCCTGGCCAAGCGCCGGCGTGCCAAGATCTTCCAGGCCTCGACCAGCGAGGTCTATGGCGACCCGGCCATTCACCCCCAGATCGAGTCCTACTGGGGCAATGTGAATCCGATCGGGATCCGCTCCTGCTATGACGAGGGCAAGCGCTGCGCCGAGACCCTGTTCTTCGACTATCACCGCCAGAACGGCCTGCGCATCAAGGTCGCGCGCATCTTCAACACCTATGGCCCGCGCATGCACCCCAATGACGGGCGGGTGGTCTCCAACTTCGTCGTCCAGGCCCTGAAGGGCGAGCCGATCACCCTTTATGGCGAGGGGCTGCAGACCCGCTCGTTCTGCTATGTCGACGACATGGTCGAGGGCTTCATCCGGCTGATGAACACCGGCGACAACGTCACCGGCCCGGTCAATCTGGGCAATCCCGGCGAGTTCGCCATCCGGGCCCTGGCCGAGATGGTCGTGGCCCAGACCGGCTCGCGCTCGACCATCACCTATCTGCCGCTGCCTTCAGACGATCCGCGCCAGCGCCGGCCTGACATCAGCCTCGCCCGCGAGACCCTCGATGGCTGGCAACCGACGATCGACCTTGAGCAGGGCCTTGCCCGAACCATCGCCTATTTCGACGGCCTGCTGAAAAGCGGCGCGGCCTGAGGCGTCAGGCTACCAGCAGGTCGGACAGCGTCAGGGCCGGACGGCCGGTCAGGACGGCGATCTGCACCTGGTCGGCATTGTCGCCGCCCGTGGCGTCGAACCACAGCCCCCCCGTCGCGGTATCGTAGAGCAGGCTGGGCCGGCTATCGGTCGCTACCGGAGCCGCTCCCGCGACAAAGCCGAGGTCGGCGAGGCTGGTGACACCGAACCCGGTGCCACGTAGCTGGATCTGGTCGACCCCCGAGACGAAATCGGTGATCCGGTCCACGCCCTGGCCGGCCAGCGCGCTGTCGAAATAGAAGATGTCACTGCCACCGTTGCCGGTCAGGGTGTCGTTGCCGGCCATGCCGGCCAGCAGGTCGGCGCCGGAAGACCCGATCAGGGCGTCATTGCCGGCAGCCCCGAACACCTTCGAGCCCTGGGCATGGGCGAAGCCCTGGAAGTTGCCGGTGCCGATAAAGATCAGGGTCTCCACGGCGGACGCCGCCTTGGCACTGTTCAGGGTGGTCAGCATGCGGTCCGCCCCCTCGCCCGGGACCTCGGCCACGATGTCGTTGACGTTGTCGACGAAGTAGACGTCATCGCCCAGCCCGCCGACCATCCGGTCGGCACCGCCCCGGCCGTCGAGGGTGTCATTGCCCGTGCCGCCGGTGATCACATTGGCCAGGTCATTGCCGAAGCCCTGGAAGCGGCCCGACCCCGTATAGGTCAGGTTCTCGACATTCGCCCCGAGCTGATAGGCCGAGAACGCGGTCTTGACCGTATCCAGGCCCTGGCCGACCGTCTCAATGACCACGTCACCCAGATTGTCGACGATGTAGGTGTCATTGCCGCCCAGGCCGATCAGCCGGTCTGCCCCGGCCCCGCCGTCCAGCAGGTCAACCCCCGCGCCGCCGGTGATCACATTGGACAGGGCATTGCCCGTGCCCTTGAAGGCCGACAGACCCGTATAGGTCAGGACCTCGACATTGACCGGCATCACATAGGTCGGCAGGCTGACCCTGACGGTGTCATAGCCCTCGTCGAGCCCCTCAACGACATAGTCGCCGAAATTGTCGACGGTATAGAAGTCATTGCCGCCCAGACCGATCATCGTGTCGGAGCCGCCCTTGCCGTCCAGAACGTTGGCGTGCTGATTGCCCTGGAGGACCTGGCTGAACTCGTTGCCGGTCAGGTTCACGCCCGGATCGCCGGTCATGGCCTGGACCCGTTCAACCGCGACACCGGCCGCCAGCACATAGCTGCTTTTCACGAAAATCGTGTCGTCGAAGCTCCCCGCCGCGACCTCGACAATGACATCCAGGCTGTCGGCCCAGTACCAGTCGTCGCCGCCGCCACCGGACAGAGTGTCGCGGCCCGCCCCGCCGATCAGGACGTCAAAGCCAAGGCCGCCGTCGAGGCTGTCGTCACCGTCGCCGCCCTCAAGTGTATCGGCCCCGGCCCCGCCCGACAGGACATCCTTGCCGCCGGCGCCGCGAAACCAGTCATCTGCGCCGGAACCGGTCAGGGTATCGTCGCCCTCACCGCCATCGATCGTCGCCATCGGAAGCCCCCGTCGCCGCCCGCCCGGTCGGGGCAGACTCGCCACGACACCCGTCCACGGCCAGCTCTATCAAGGCCTGTGCCAGGGGTGAAGGCGACTATAGCGAGAAGAGAGAAACCGGCTCAGCCAGCCTCGCCAACCCCACGCCCTTGCCACGCCCCACAGCCGCAAACGGTCAAGCGCGGCCCGAAGCCTAGCTGGAGCTTAGGAGACACACATCGGCGAAGCGTGGCGAACAAGGTGGTGGTGCCGCTTAGGTGACTCGAACACCTGACCCCATCATTACGAATGAGAGGGTCCTATATGTTACAGGCTTTCCCGAGCTATCCCCGCCTTTGCTAGAGACGCCTCTTTTCGTTGAAAGATATGGGTTTTTATCGCCTCTAGTGGCACTCGCTTTCCCTTGCTTTCCTCCCTGTTGGTATCCATATGGTATCTGGAATGGCGAGCCAGATACCAGCCAGATACCAGATCGGAGAAGCCGCCATGGCGACACAGCGGGCCAAGCTCACAAAGCGCACTGTCGATGCGGTTCCCAAGCCAGAGACCGGCGAAACTTGGATTTGGGATACAGAGCTGAAGGGCTTCTTCCTTCGTGTTCGCCCCAGCGGTCGCAAGGTCTACGCGGTGCACTACAGGCTAGGCCCTAGCCAGAACACGTTCACCATTGGCGTCCACGGGTCGCTCTGGACGCCAGAAACGGCCCGAGACGCGGCCTTTGCAGCGTTAGCCGACGTGCGGGACGGAAAAGACCCGGCCGCCGCAAAGAAGGAGGCCAGAGCGGCCTTGACGGTGGGCGAGCTGATAGACGCCTATTTGAGCGACGGGCCTGCGACCAAGCCCGGCAAGCGCCAAAGCTCTTGGGACAACGATCGATCCAACTTCAATCGCCACATTCGCCCCCTCTTGGGGCGCAAGGTTGCCAACGCCGTGACCAAAGCAGACGCGGCCCGCGCCGTGCAGGATATCGCAGCGGGCAAGACGGCTGCCGACATCAAGACAGGAGCGCGGGGGCTGGCGCGTGTGAGCGGTGGTCTAGGCGCGGCCCGCCGCACTCGCACGACCACCGCCGCAATGTTCGCATGGGGCATGGAACACGGGCTCGTAAAGGCCAACCCGTTCTCAGGCGTGAAGCTACCAGCCGCACCTAGCCGGGAGCGCTTCCTCACTAGGGATGAAGCCGCGCGCTTCCTGGACAAGCTCACCGAGCTGGAGCGCACCGGCCAGATCAGCGGGGGCTTTGCCGACGCGGCCCGGCTTCTGTTGCTTACGGGCGCACGGAAAACCGAAGTGCTAGGCTTGCGGTGGTCAGAGGTGGACGTAGGCAGGCGGATCCTTGCCCTACCGCCTGAGAGAACCAAGGCCGGGGGCCACAATGGCGAGCGGCGGGTTATCCTGTCGCCAGCAGCTCTGGAAATCCTCAGCCGCAGGCGGACGGCGCAAGACATAGCCGACAGCAGGGCGGCCAAGGCCAGCCAGGCAAAGGGCGAGAAGCCTGCCCCGTCATCGCCCTATGTCTTCCCGGCCGCGCGCGGCGATGGTCATGCCATCGGTTTGCGTAAGGCCTTCAGCAAGGTGCTAGACGCCGCCGAGCTCAGCGACGTGAGGGTTCATGACCTGCGCCACTCATTCGCGTCATTCCTTGTGGCCGATAAGGTCAGCCTCTTCATGGTGGGCAAGATGCTTGGCCACGCGAGCGCCAGGACGGCCGAACGCTATGCTCACCTAGCCGATGATCCGCTACAGGCCGCAGCGGCCAGCGTGGGCAGTCATCTTGTCCCTACGAAGAACGACGAAACGGCGGAAATCATCCCGCTACCCCGCCGGTCTTAGGCAATCTGCGCTTCGTGGTCCCAGAATCCGAGCTCTTCAGCCGCCCGCGCTTCAGCTTCCACGCGGGTTAGGCCGCTGCAATATTCGAGGATTGCGGCCCGCTCTTCCCAGTCCATCCGCCGCGCCGCCTCTCGCTCCCGCCGCTCCGCGCTGCACTCCTCACTCTCAGCGGTGGGAACCGTGGGAACGGTGGGAACCGGCGCACTAAGCAGCGGAGAAGATTGCTTAATTTCGGTTCCCACCGGCTCCGGTGGCGGTTCCCACCGGGGCGGTGGTGGGAACTCGACCGTACCACCAGGCGACCAGCGCTCATTGGCCGAGCGTATCGCGCGCCATAAAATATCGTCAGTCACCGAGAGGGGCCTCTAATATTGAGGACCGAACGCAGTAGAGGCGTTGCTTTTCGCCTCTAATCTTCATGCTCTTCTTCAAGCGCTTCTTGTCTGCGTCTGTTTCTAGATAGCCTGACTTTTCAACAATCCGCGCCGCGTCCGCGAGGTCAAAACCTCGAAAGACGTACTGCCACCCTGCATCGTGGAAGAGATAGCGGACTTCGGAGCCCCGAACGTGCCGAAAGCCATAGGTTTTGAGTTGCCGCGCCTCGCCATCTCGACCACCCTCAGAAGGCGTTGACGCCTCAGTCATGTCATCGTCGCCAACAGGCGAGAAAGCGGAGCGCTCGCTCTGGATCACGTCGCGCAAGCGCCTCAGCACGTCGCGTTCCTCGCGCGGTGCGTCACGCCCAAAGGCTTCCGCCCATCGCCTGTAGAGCGCCAGAACCGCAGAGGCCGCAGAGCCAGGCGGCCAAGGCACAATTCCCCACGCAATCGCCAGCTCGCCCGCCGCCGCTACCGCCGCGAACCGTCGCCCGACGCGGCGGACTTGTCCTGAGTCGCCCTCGCGCTCACCGGTGGCAATGAAGCCGTTGGCGATATCACGGGCGGTGGTGACAGCCTCCTCCCGTGCTGCCGTCATGCGCTCCAGGAACATCGGCCCCGCATAGCCATAGTTGACGCGGGCGGCCTTCTTCACTGCCTCGCTGAGTTGTGCAGGCCCGGCCGCCCCCTGAAGGTTTTCCCAGATCCCCATTCCCGCGCCAGCCTCTGCCGGGACATCGACAAGGCGTAGCTCTTGGCCAGCGGCCGGCCGGCCGCCTTGCTTGCCAGAGGCCATGTGATCGGCGAGCGACAGCTCCCCACTGGATAGGAACAGCGTCAGCCATTCGGCTTGGCGGCGCAAACTGCCGTCCGACTTTTGCCGGGCCTTTCCCTGACCATTGGCCAGGGCATAGGCGGCCACACCGGCCTCTGAGGGGTCAACCTGCGCGAACTCATCCAGGCACAGAAGCGTATCGTTATGGGCAAGCGCTAGGCTCTCCAGCGCGTTCGCCGTGGCCCTCCACGTGTGGCCAAAGCCTTGCTCTCCAGAGCTACCGCCCCAGACCGACCCGGCCGCGATTAGAAGTGTGGATTTGCCAGTCGAAGAGTGGCCCCGGAAATGGAAACCACCGCCCTCCCCGCCAAGAACGCGAAGCATCGGCGCGGCCAGAGCCGCACAGAGCGCAAAGGTCAAAGCTGAGTTGCCCTCAGCCTTTGCGGCCACCTCCGCGCGCCAAACGTCAAGGCTCCCAGCGACACCATAATTCAGCGAGGGAGCGGCCCCGGTAAACAGGACAGACTCGCTCCCCAGCGGGCCAATCGTACGGCCGGGAAGCACAAACTGATCACCGCACCAGCCCGTCGCGGCGACCAAGGTAATCCGCCGCGAGGACTTCACTCGCATCAAAGCCGAAGACAGCCGATCCGCCTTGCCCCTGCCAGGATCAAAGACCAAACCAGCGTCTGCCAAGGTCGAGCGGGCCTCGCCACCACCGCTCGCAAGGCTCGACCGCGGAATCGGGATTACCCGCTCGCGGTGGTCATGATCGCGAAACTTGATCACCACCGACCAACCCATGCCATCGGGGGCCCTAGCCTCCCCCAGCACGTCGAAAGGGGAGCAAAGCCAGTGGGGGACCACGCCGCCGTCTCTTGGCTCGTCAAAGAATAGACCTATCCCCGGCTCCATCCGGATACCCATGGGCCATTCGGTATCGTGAGCTCGAGAGCCTTCGCGAGCGGCGGCCAGAAGCGCAGCAGCGTCAGAAGCCGAAAAGGCAGGCGGCCATTCGTCGGCAAGATCCCAGCCCTGAGGCAGGAAGCTAGGGAGGCTGATGACCACCGCCGATATAGCACCAGCAGCCACGGACGCCCGAGAGGCGGCCAGGGCGGCCTTGCGGCCCGGCTCGTCGGCATCCGGCCACACGATGACGCGACGGCCCCCCAGTGGCGAGAAATCAGCCTTCCCGACAGCGTTCGACCCTCCCGGCCAAGTCATTGCGATCAAGTCCGGGAAGCGCGCGGCGGCAGCGTCGGCGGACTTCTCGCCTTCAACTAGTAAGACCACCGCCCCCGGCCGCTCCGCTAGCCGGTCCAGCCCGTAAAGAGGCCGCGAACCCGGTTCGCCCGCCAACCGCCAGCGGAACGGCTTACCTTCAGACTCGCGCCATAGCGTAGACGGCCGGATATCCTTACTTCCGTCAGGCTTGGTGAAGCGCAGGGTCCAGCGCAACGGCAAACCCGTCGCGCTTCGATACTCCCAAGCGGCGGAGGGAGCCCCCAGACCGCGCCAAGTAGAGGGAAGCGGCGGGGCATCGGCCGGAGCTGGCGCGATATGCTCACCCGCTCCAGCCCCGCTCGCTTTGTCCGAAGCCCCCGCCGCGCCCGCAGCCGCCTCAGCGACACGCGCGAACGGGTCGCCCTTAGGTGTCTCGCTCAACGGGTTCGCTCCCGGCTTTTGCCCTTGCGGCGCGGGTCATTTGGCGGCGAGGTCAGGACCTGGGCCGTTACCTCAAGGAGCGCACGACAAACCCTCCGGCGCTCTTGTTTGGTCATTTGATCGAAGGGCTTGGTCATCAACCACCGCCGAACGGATCTACGCCCAAGCTCTCAGCTAGCCGGATTGCGGCCTCGCGCTGCGGGAGGCCCGCCACATAGGCGGCAAGGCTCACCAGGTCGCCGCCGCGATCACCGTTGGCGAAATCGCCCCACTTGCCGGTGGTCAGATTGATCTTGAAGCTTCCGGGCTTCTTGTCCGGGCGCATGGGGTTGCGGGCCACCCACTCATGGCCTTCGCGGCGGCCATCCGGCAGAGGCCGCAGACCACCGCGTGAGCGTTGCGAAGGGCCGCGTCATTGACCCGGCCAAAGTCGATAAGGCCCGTGCGCTCGCCCCTCACGACACAGCCCCGTATTCAGACGTGGAATGACGCTTCTGCCCATCCAGCCAAGCAACCAGGTCGGCGGGATCATAGGCGACGCGCGCGCCTAGCTTGACGAAGGACGGACCACCGCCCGTAAGGCGCGCCTTGTTGAGATAGCTAACGCTGAGACCCAAACGCTCAGCAGCTTCGTTGACGTTAAGGAGCTTCGGAATTGCAGAAGAGGACATTGAGGATTTCCCATGGCGTCAGCGGATTGCCGACGCTGGGAAATTGAAAGGCTCAGAGGCCGGGTTCACTGGCGCAACGACACGAAGCGCTAGCGCTGAGAACCGGAACGCTAGCGTTTGGTCACGAAACGCTAGCGAGACATTCCGCGCCTTCGGATTTGCATTCCAGCAGAAGATTCCGGATCGTTTTAACGCTTGGCTTAGCGCCAGCCCGTTTCCAGCCCGCCGACACCTCCTCAGCCAAGGGCGTGAGCTTCCACACGCGATGCCCCTCAGGGGGCGGACCACTAAGCGCGGTGGAGGCTATAGCGAGCGCGTGTTGCTTATTGACAGCGCGGGTTCGCCGCTTCCCGGCGGTGGTCATATGGCCACCAGCGGCGGTGCCCCGCTTGACGTTCACGCCTAGTTTGGCGTGACTTTCGTGGGCGGCCTTCAGCTCCCAGACCGCTATTCCATGACCGGCGCTGTAGGCATGCCCCATCAGGCTCTCAGCACGAGCCGCAAGCAGGTGATCTCGGCTACGCAACTCTTCCAGGAAGTTCTGGATATGCGCGACAGCCATAAATGCAGCGTCAAGCGCCATAGGCTCTTGATAGCCCGTAACCTGCCCACCGTTTCGAGCCTTCGCGGCCTGCCACCACTCCCAAAGGCTATCGGTCTGAAGCTTCTTCGATAGAGCCGATTCGACGCCGCCCAAGGTATCGAGCGCACTGGCGTCGCTGCGACGAAAGAACAGAGGGAACGGCAAGGTTCTACGCTGACCCGCTAGCGTTGTCGCAACAGTCACAACCAGGTAGTCAATCGGATCGAAAAGCCCCTCTCCCCTCATTGTCTCTATGGCGAGAATCTCGACCGTAGTTTTGGGCTCAACGACTAAGCTAGTTGACTGGACCCAACCGGCTAATCGCGGATCTTTCAGTAGAATTTCTTCAGATGCATCTGTCATTTGCCCGACTCCCGTAGGCGGGCAGTAACCAGAACTGCGCCCGTGCGATCCGCGTCAGCTATGATCTCGACGCCCTCAGCGACGAAGGCCGCAATGAGCTTTTCGGCGGTGGTGCCTCGCGACGCCGTTTCCCCTCCCTCCAGGCGGTTGACGGCACCAAGCGACACCCCTGCCCTTTCGGCTAGGTCGCGCATTGACCACCCGAGAAGGGCGCGCCCCGCCCGACAGGCTTCCGGCGTGAGTGTCATAGCGGATTTCTCCCGAGTAGCTCAGGGAAAGAGGATACAACTGTATCCATTGCGTTGACAAGCCATCCTATAATAGATACACCTGTATCCATTGAAGGGGTGCGAACATGATCGTCAACAACCAAACCCGCCGCGAAGTCATGGCTTTGGCTTGGGACCTGTTCCGGTCGGCGCTCGGGACCGCCGACGCTCGCAGCTTCGGCGACGCTCTCAAGGGCGCATGGCGGTTCATGAAGAAAATGGCGGCCTGGACTCCGCCGAAATGGGCGCGCGGCACGGGTAACCGTTCGGTTCAGCTATCGTCGACGCTCTATCGCAGCCCGATCACGCGCAGCCTTCAAGGCCAGGCCTACGCCGGGCCGAAGGCACGCCAAGCCGCCTACCTCACCGCGCGGCTCGGATACTGAAATCGGCCAAAGCCGCCGAAGCCAGCACCACCGCTAAGCCATCATAGCGCGGCAAAATCTCGCGCGTTTTCCAGGAGCTGTTTGACATGATCTGCCCCGCTGAAGCCGCAGCCCTCCAGGCCGCGAATACCCTTCGCGCCATGAAGGCTCTTGGCCATGAGGCCCTGCGCGACACCGAGACGGCTGCATGGGATTTCGCTGACTTCCCCGCAGTCAGAGAGATGACCTGCGACCCCGCCGCCCCCTCTTGCGAGGAGGCAAAAGCCCAGCTGTACAAAAAACTCCGGAGCATATGCAGCACCGCGTCGGGCCTGCGGGCCAGGTCTGCCAAGGGAGCAATGTTTCAAGCGTACCTTGGGGCCGAGATCGGCTGTTCAATCACAGGATACATCCCGACCAGGTCCATCGATGAGCCGGCCCTAGGAACGGCACAAGACGCTGAGGACGAAGCAAGTCGGCTTCTCTACAGCGCGATCAGTGGGATGGAGAAGGCGCTTAGGTTAGACCAGGACCAGGATCTAAAAATCCTGCGGCAATGGTTCCTCGACCCCGCGCGGGACAACATGGAAGCGCTATCGGGAGTTACCGAGAGCCAAGCCCCACCGAAGTCAGACAGCCGAGCCGCCGAAAGACACGCGCAAGACAAAGCCTGTCTAGCTGAAGCCGCCGCCATCCAGGCCGCGAGCATTCTTCGAACCATGAAGGCGCTAGGCCATGAAGATTTGCGGGACCCTGAAACCGTAGATCTGCGCCGGGAAGACTTCCCTCTGGTACTACAGCTTGAAGAGGACGGGGTTGGACAACGCGCAGAATGGGCAGAACGGACCCTTTTCCGGCAGCTCAGGGCACTCGGAAATGCCACCGCGCTACTCAAGGCGACATCCGTTAAGGGCGCGATCTTCCAAGCATACCTTGGGGCGAACATCGGTTCGACCATTTCAGGCAACATCACCAGCAATACCACCAAGCCGCAGGATATCACTGCGATGGAGCTTGAAGAGGATAAGGTCACAACGCTCTTTGGCAGCGCGCTAGATGCCATCGAGGCAGCTTTTGGAGCTGACGCCGACCTCCAGATCCTGAGGCAGTGGTTTTTAAATCCCGCGACAGATAGCCGTCGCCTGATTTCAGCGATAATGCAGAAAGCCGCAGCCTAGTGCGATTTGAGAAGCCCCCTCGCAGTTCTGCGGCGGGGCTTCTTTCCTAGGCTTTCCTGCAATTGCATCGCATATGCAATATTTGCTCGAAAACATCGGCCCGCGCTATTGATCGCCGCCGCCTGATTTCAGCGATCATCCGCAGGGCTACAGCCCAACTCGAGTAAAAGAGCCATCCCGTCCAGGTCGGCTAAAAGCGCTGGTATAGCCCGCGCCTGTAAGCGAACCCGGTTCGCGTCGCGACATGGATGATGCTGTGCCAGAATTAGCCGCACGAGATACCAAGTCTCGCAGAGTTAGACATATGTGAACGAATTTGGCGCGGAATGAGGTACGCGCTCGAATCGCCTTCAGGAGCGATTCGGCTAATTTCGCGTTACGATCTGTGATACTAAAAAAGTTGCCGCTGTTCGCAGGCCCTTCTATCGTTCCCAACTAAGCGACGAACGGGGAAAACGTCACGATGATCGCACAGCAAAAAACGGACCCTGCACTGCTTGAGCGGTTGCAGCGGGCCGCTCGTCACGAGATGACGGCTGACGAAATTCGGCGCCAACGAGTTTCGTTCGTCTACGGCAACTTGCCGCACGACAACCCGATGACACGCCTCCAAGTGGCATCAGCCATTGCTCGCCATGAAGGTGAAGCTGCCTAGGCATGTTCGTCCACGACCTGGTTGGGACTGAGCAGCACCCAGTATATCAGCAACTGTCTGCCGAAAACCTAGATCGGCAGTACAGCTTTCTGCGTTCTATAACGCTGGCTTCGCTAGCTGTTCAGCCTATGTTGTCCATAGAGATAATTAAGGCGCTGAACTACCACGCCGTGTCATGTTTGCATGCTAGTGCCGGTGAGTTCAGGACTTGGCCAGTAGAGGTCGGCGGAGATTTTACGCCGCCATTACACATACAAGTTTCGCCCCTTATGCAAATGTTCACCAACCAAGTGAACCGGCAATGGGATACGATTGATGCGGTTAGCCTAGCGGCTTTCGTTCTTTGGCGGCTGAATTACATCCATCCATTTATAAATGGAAATGGTAGAGCGGCGCGTGCTGCTTGCCATTTTGTCCTCTGCCTAAAGGCGGGCGGTTGGCTGCCAGGCGATCCTATATTGCCTGAACTGATCCGGCTAAATCGTCCCGAGTACGTCAAATGCCTGAAGGCTGTAGATGCAAGCGCCGCAGCAGGAACGGTCGACCTAGGGCCGCTACATGAGTTTTTGACTCGTCTCATCGATGAGCAACTTAGATCGGCAGGCCCTCCGGAGCCACCTAGCGACAGCCCACAAATCGCAGCTCCTTAGAGACTGGAAGGCCGCAGCCCAAGCCCCGCTAGATGAGCCCGCCAATGCCACGTGCCAGAATCTACAATGAACAGGGAAGCGAAGCCTCCTATCTTGGGGTTCATCATTTTGCAGCCCTGCCTCGCATTGGTGAACAAGTCGCTGTTTGGCAGAATCTCGAACTGATATCGGGAACCGTTCGAATGGTCACACACCACGCATCACCAGACGACGCGCCTCACTCAGCATCAGGCCGATCCGAGCATCCAGAAATATCCATCGTGATTGGCTAACCCCACGCGCTTCAGCTTTGTGAACACCCGCCTCATCTGAAGCCAGGATGACGAACGCCCCAGGCAGTTCCGCTATCCGGTCCAGCCGGGCGAGAGGCCGCGAACCCGGTTCGCAGTGTCCCATTCATTCCAGCGGAGGAGGCCGGGAAGGAAGCTTCCACGCGCGCCAGGGTCGCTCTTGGTGGCAGAATTTTCCAATTGTCTCAGGACCTTTAGTGCCCATGACACAGCCCGGCTTTAGGGCGGCTCAAAGCGCGAAAAGCGCTGGGCCAGCGGTTCCCACCAGTTCCCACTAGAAATCTAGAAAGTGGGAACCTTCAGGCTAACAATTTATCTATATTTTTCAGTATATTAAGACGGTGGTTCCCACGGTTCCCACCGGTTCCCACCGCATTTCTATGCCCCCACAACGCCCTTCCCTAGGCGACATGGAAAAGAGCGGACTTTAAGGCGCTATAGGCCACCGGGAGTGACTTTAGTTTAGGCTTACGAAAGCCAGACTGGCTGGAGCGAGAATGCGCTCAGCCTCACCGCATAGGCCACCCCCTGGGGAGGACCCAAACATTTGACCAGCGCCCAGCCCATCGGTCGCTCGCCCAAGTCCATCGGTTAACTGAGGCTCTGCCCCTATCGGGAGGTGCGCGTGGTGCATCCCTCCGCCTCTCCCCCGGAGATCTGAAGACGGCGCGAAATCAAGCGCGGTGGTATCTATGTGGTATCTGGACCAAGACAGGCCGAAGCCCCGGCCGATATCGCTCGCCGTAAGTTACTGTATTAATTGAGAAAAAATGGTGCCGCTTAGGTGACTCGAACACCTGACCCCATCATTACGAATGATGTGCTCTACCAGCTGAGCTAAAGCGGCCCACGTCGTGTCGGGCGGGGCCCGAACGCGAAGAGGGGCCTATTTAGCGGCGCGCGGGCCGCTTGCCAAGCGTCTGCGTGCACCTGAATTGCGGCGGGGGGCCGGACCCTCGCCTGGCGGCTCGTTGACGGGCGCGGGGTCGTAGACGCCGGGGTCGTCCGGGATCGGCATCAGGGGCCCGCCCACCTCGGCGGCGCGGACGAACGGCGTCGATTCGGCATAGGCCGACGGCAGTTCGGGCAGGTCGTTCATGGTGCGCTCGCGCCGCTCATGGCGCGGATGGATCAGCTCGCCGGTCTCGGCGTAGCTGACCACCAGCCGGGCCCAGTCCTCGCGGGCATAGGCGAAGGCCCGGCCTTCGGGATCGAGATCGGACCAGTCGGGATCCTGCGGGGCTGCGGTGCCGCGCGCCACCCAGGCGCGGGCCTCGTCGGGCTCGCCATTGGCCAGGGCCACGCGGGACATCAGGCCGGCAAAGCGCGCCGTGGGGGCCTCGTCGCCCAGCAGGCGGGCCGCAGCGCGGGCGGCGACCGGGTCGCCGCCGATCAGCCCGCTCTCGACGCGCAGGATGCGGCTTTCGCGCGCCTCGGGCTTGAGGGCGGCCAGGGCGGTCAGGCGCGCGGCCCGGGCCTTGGGGGTCTCGTTGGTCTTCAGGTCGCGATAGGCCAGCCACAGGGCCGGATGCGGCGTGGTCTTCCAGGCGGCCTCGATCAACTGGCCGGCCTTGGCCACCTTGCCGTCGGCGGCCAGCAGGCGGGCAGCCATCACGACGCCGGGGGCAAAGTCGGGCTTAAGGCGCACGGCCTGCGTGGCCAGGTCCAGGGCCTGGCTCCGCCGGCGGGGATCCTCGGGGATATCGAAACTGGCGGCAGAGGCGGCCAGCAAGGCCGCCCGGGTGCGTTCGGCGACCACCGGCGGCACGATCTTGCGCTCCAGGGCGCCCTGGGCCAGCTCAAGCGCCACGGCCCAGTCTCCGGCCTCGAGCCGCGAGTCCAGCAGGGCGCGCCAGGCCCAGCGGGCCGTCTTGGCCAGCCCATAAGCAGTTTCGGCATGCCGCACGGCAGCCAGCCGGTCGCCCTCGGCCAGGGCCGTCTGCATCAGCCCCCTCAGGCCCGCCAGGCGCATTTCGGGGAAGCCGAGCATGGCCGTATAGGCGGCCTTGGCGGCGGCATGGTCACCAGCGGTTTCGGCGGCCTGGGCGGCCAGCACCCGAACCAGGGCCGGGGTGTCCTGGGCCAGGTCGCCGGCCTTGAGCGCCAGACGGCGGGCTTCCGATCCGTCACCGGCGGCGACGGCGAGGAAGCCGCGCGACAGGGCCTCGACCCCCTGCTGGCGGCGGCTCTCGGCGCGGGCGGCAGCGGCACGGCGGGGGGCCTCGATCACCCAGATCAGACCCCGCCACAGGATCGTCGCCAGAAGCGCCGAAAACAGGGTCAGCAGGGCGGCGGTAGCGGCGGTCATCTCGACCCGCCAGCCCATCCAGTCGAGATAGGCACGGCCGGGCTCGCCGGTCAGGGCCACGGCCGCGACCGCGGCGGCGGAGACCAGGAACAGGATGAAGGCGGCGCGGATCATGAGGGCGCTCGCGAGGCGCGGGCCAGGCCGGCCAGGGCTTCGGCCCGCAGGGCGGCGACGTGACGGTCCACCTCGATCCGGCGCTCGGCGGCGATCACCCAGGGATTGAGAACCGCCCGAGCGGAGTCGGGCAGGACGTCCAGGGTCCGGACGGCACCCTCGACATCGCCCTCGTCGAGCAGACGCTGGGCCAGGGCCAGCTTGGCGTGGGGGCTGGAGCCCCGTGTGGAACTGACCCGGCGGATCGAGACGATGGTCGACAGGGCGTACTGGACGCGGGCCAGCAGGTCAGCATCTTCGCCGGGGTCACGGGCGGCCGTGGCCGCCTTGCCGGCCAGGGCCTCGAAGTCGGCGGCGAGGCCCGTGCGAGTCGGGGCACCCGTCTGGGCCAGGCGGGTCAGGGCGCGCAGGTCCGGCGACATCGGCAGCACCCGCTCGAGGCCGGCGAGTTCATCGCCGAACGGGGCCGAGGTCTGGGCGACATCGGCGAGGGCCGAGGCGGCAATGGCGGCGGCGGCGGCGTCCAGGACGCCCTTCTGGTCGGCCTCGAGGGTGGCGACCCGGGCATCCAGGCGACCCAGCTCGGCCGAAGGGGCTGCGGGTTCGGCGACCGGGGTCTCGACCGGCAGGGGCGAGCCGACTGGCAGGCGGGCTGCGGCAGACTCGGGACTGGCCACAGCCTGGATCTCGCCCGATCCGGGCTTGCGGCTCAGCGGGAACCAGTCGGGCCCGAAGCGCGCGACCAGTGCGCCCAGCAGGATGCAGGCGGCGCACAGGCCGACCATGGCCCAGAAGCCCGGCCCCAGAAGGGACCGGCGGCGGCCATACAGGGCAGGATCGCTCGGCGCGACGATTTCAGCAGGATCAGGCGCGATGGTCATGTGACCATTCGTGCCCCACGCCGCATCGCTGCGCAATCTTGACGCTAGGGCGCGAGCAGATCGAGCAGATCGGATTCACGGGGCCGCGGCGCAAAGGTCACAGAGCCCAGCTGCCCGGACGCCGCGAGCCGGGCCAGCGGGGCGGCGACGGCCGGGGACAGGCACAGGGCCCGCAGGTGCGGTGCGGGATGGCGCTGGAGAAGACGGGCAAGGTTGCCGGCAGCGCGCGGCGAATGCAGCAGGACGGCGGACAGGGCGGCCAGGCTCGCCAGGGTTTCGGGAGCCGGGTCCCGGTCGAGCGCTTCATAAACGGCCAGGGCCCGGGCGCTGAGACCCTGCTGTGCCAGCAGGGCCGGCAGGTCGGCCGCCGGGGCCTGCGCGCCGGGGCAGAGGACCGGGCCGGGACTCTGACGGACGATCAGGGCCGCCAGGGCCTCGACATCGCCGTCGGCGCTGACCGCCTCGCCAAAGCCGGCGGCGCGGGCGGCGCGGGCGGTGCTGTCTCCGACCGCAAAAACCGGCCGGTCACGAACCGGCGACAGGGCGGCAAAGGCCTCGACCCCGTTGGCGCTGGTGAAGGCCAGGGCCGCGATTCCGGTCAGATCGACCGGCGGATCCAGCGACGCGATCTGCAGCAGGGGATCGATCACCACCGCATGACCCAGCGCCTCGACCCGGCGGGCGGTAGCGAGGGCCCCGGGCCTTGCGCGGGTGATCCAGACCGGCCCGGCCAAGCGCCTAGTCCGGCAGGACGAGGGCGTCACCGCCCTCGGCGCGGACCTGGGCCCCGAGCTCAAGGCCGAGGGCCCGGGCGGCGGTTACATCGTCGCGCCCGTCGAGGGTGATCCCGGCCTCGCGGCGGAAGCGGCGGCTGCCGTCGGGCGTCAGGGCCTCGACGATCATCGACAAGGTCTGGCCGTCGAGCACGGCATGGGCCCCGATCGCGGTGCGGCATGAGCCCTCGAGCGCAAAGAGCGCGCCCCGCTCGGCGGCGACACAGATCGTGGTCGGGCGGCAGCGCACGGCGTCCAGCCAGGCGGCGTCGACGTCGGCGGCACGGGTTTCGATGACCAGCGCGCCCTGGCCGGGAGCCGGCGGGCATTCCACCGGATCCAGCCAGCTCTGCGGCAGATGGCCCAGACCCAGGCGGTTGAGCCCCGACTGGGCCAGCAGGATGGCATCGGCCTCGCCCCGCTCGAGCTTGGCCAGGCGG
>Ga0187845_1000597_pt1 | contig 21648 bp, 17 predicted proteins | sample SpaLakP09_SKY_68_FD_134515 | JGI IMG/M metagenome (GOLD analysis project Ga0187845, IMG submission 134515) | Oligotrophic lake water microbial communities from Sparkling Lake, Wisconsin, USA - SP09_SKY_68 | ecosystem: Environmental > Aquatic > Freshwater > Lake | place: USA: Sparkling Lake... | reverse complement strand
GTGCTGGCTGTCCTCGTGGTAATGGTCGAAGCAGGCGTAACGCTCGCGCGCCTGGCGTGCCGCGTTCGGATCGACCTGGTCGAGGTAGCGCAGCACTTCCTCCATCGATGTGAACAGGCTGTACAGGTCGAGGCCGTAGAAACCGACCTGCGCGCCGGCGGACTTGTCGTTATGGTGCCGCAGCCATTGGACGAACGCGGCGACGTCCGCGTTCCGCCACATCCAGTTCGGAAAGCGCTTGAAGCCGGACAGGGCCTCGTCGGCATCGCGGTCGTCGCCGCGGCCGCGCACGTAGCGGTTGACGCGGTAGGCGTCCGGCCAGTCGGCCTCGACGGCCACGGCATGAAACCCCTTGTCCTCGATGAGGCGTTGCGTGATGCGCGCGCGTTCCTCGTAGAACTCGTGGGTGCCGTGGGTCGCCTCGCCCAGCAGGACGAAGCGGGCATCGCCCACGAGGTCGAGCAGGGCGTCGTAGTCGCGGTGGCCGCCCGTCAAAGGACGCGCGGCGTTGCGCAGTGCGGAGATCGTCTGTGGCGTCGCCATGACCGCCTCAGTGCAGCCAGCGGCTGCTGGTACGCGAACGCGCGGCGTCGCGCGGCACGGTGCCCCGTTCGATGAACGCCTTCATGCGCGCCAGGTCGTCGTCCATCTGCGACTTCGGGTCGGACCCGAGCAGGGTCGCGAGACCATGGCCGACGACGCCGGCCGGCGGCGTGTACGACATGTGCACGGTGACGCGCGTCCCGCCGCGTTCCCGTTCGAACCGGATCGAGCCGCTCTGCGGGATCTCGGCGCCCGCTTCGCTGCGCCACGCCAGGCGATGCGGCCGCTCCTGCTCGGTGAGCACGGCATTCCATTCGAACTCGCTCCCGCCGGGGCCGCGCACGACCCAGTGCGAGCGGCCGCGGCCCAGGTCGCGCACTTCGACGACGTGGGACATGAAGTGCGGGAAATTCTCGTAATGGGTCCACACGTCGTAGACGTCGTCCGGGGCGGCGTCGATGTGGATGGACTTGCTGAAGTCGATGGTCTGGCCCATGCCCATGCCCATGCCCCGGCCGCGCAGCATGCCCCGCAGGGCCTGGTTGGCGGCGCCGCGGGCCAGCAGCGCGGCGCCGGCCAGGCCCAGCATCCACGCCAGCGGCGAGCGCCGGCCCAACGCATACAGGGCCAGCAGGCCGCCGCCGGCCAGCGCGGAATTGCGCGCGGCCGGCGTCCATTCGCCGCCGGGGCCGGCCTGCAGGGCGTCGCGCACGCGCGTGCCGACCTCGTGTGCGAGCGCGCGTGTCCGGGCGATGCCGTTGCCGACTTCCTTGGCGTCCGTGCCGGCCGTCCGGTCCAGCGCGTGGCGGGCCTTGTCCATGCCGTTGCCGAGGGCATCGCCGACCTGCGACAGCGTGTCCTTCGTCTTGTCGAGGCCGGCGTCCAGCGCCTCGCTGGCAGCATGGCCCATGCGCTCCAGCGCCGAGCTCGATTTGGCGCCGTCCGCCATGTCGGCCGCGCGGTCGCCGGCGGCGCCGAGCCGTTCGCCCGCGCCGCGCCAGACGTTGCCGAGTGCGCTGGACGTGCGCGCACCCGCGTTGCGCACGGCCGCGGCCGACTGCGCACGCCGCGCGCCGCCGCGGTCCGGGTCGAGCATGTACATCAGCAGCGCGCCGGCCGCGGCGCCGCCGATCCACTTCGCGATTTCATAGCCTGTGTCCGTCGTGTTTTTCATGATTGGCTCCTCCGGTTGGTCTGGCGCCGGCCGCCGCCTCTTCATGCCAGGCGGTGGCCAGCAAATCCTGCACTTCCTCGTCGCTGGTCTGTTCGAAAGCGTCGTACCACTGGCCCACCGCACGGAAGTATGGCGGGGTCGACAGGCAAACGAGTTCGTCGACGCGGGGTGCGAGCGCGGCCGCCGTGTCCGGCGGCGCGACGGGAATCGCCAGCACCAGCTCGCGCGGACCCAGCCGGCGCGCCACTTCGATCGCGGCCAGCATCGTGGAGCCCGTGGCGACGCCGTCGTCGACGAGGATCGCACTGCGTCCGGCGAGGTCGAGCGCAGGCCGGCCGCCGCGGTAGGCGCGCTCGCGCCGCTGCAGTTCGGCCAGTTCGCGTGCCGTCACCGCTTCGACGTCCTGTGCGGTGACGCCCATCAGGCCGGGGACGCCGGGCTGGAGCACGCGGACACCGCCGCTGCCCACGGCGCCCATCGCGAATTCTTCGTGGTGCGGCATGCCGAGCTTGCGCACGAGCAGGACGTCGAGGGCGATGCCGAGCCGCTGCGCGACGGCGAACCCGACCGGTACGCCGCCGCGCGGGAGGGCCAGCACGATCGCGTCCGGGTGCCGGGCAAAGGCGCCAAGCCGCTGCGCCAGCAGGCGGCCCGCTTCGGTGCGGTTCTTGAAATGACGGATGTCGGCCATGATGCGCGGTTTCAGGATCTCTCCACAGTCATCGCGGCATGGGCGCGGCCGCGGTCGGCCCGGAGACCGTCCGCTCGCGTGCCGCGCCATGCGGCTCACCGACCCTATTGGATCGTCAGCTGGCGCGCCGTGCCGCCCTGTTTCTTGGGCAGCGAGAGCATCAGGACGCCGTCCTCGAGCCGCGCCTGCGCGCTGGCATCGTCGACTTCGGAGGGCAGCGTGAAGCTGCGCTGGTACTTGCGCGTCGAGCGTTCAGAATACACCACCTGTTCGCCCTGGCGCTGTTCGTTTGCCTGCTGACATTCGCCCTCGATGGTGACGCGCTGGCCATCGATCGAGACGTGCACGTCTTCCTTCTTGACGCCTGGCAGCTCGGCCTTCACCTCGAAGGTTTTGTCCGTCTCGCTGACGTCCAGGCGCGGCATGCCGACGTCTTCGCCGGCCCAGCGGCCCTGGGCGAGCGGCGCGAAGAAGTCCTGGAACATGTTTTCGACCATGCGGCCGAACTGGTCTTCCATGGCGCCGGGACGGTACGTGGACAGCGGCGTCGTGCCTCTTCTGATCAGGTTCATGATAGACCTCCCTTTTAAGAATGATGTCGGTCGGCGCGTGGCGCCGCCAATCCCATTTATAGGGCGGTCAAAATCTGTTTGCAAGGGGCGCTCCGATTCGTGCGCGGGGGCCTGGACGGACCTTTGATGCAGGACAGCAGGCGAACGAAAGCGGGGAATCTTGCGTGAGGGCCCCGGTCAATGATTGCGTGTCGACCGGGGGCCGCGGGGCGTCAGCCGAGGTTGCGCCGGTGGAAGCGCAGGTGGTCTTCGACGAAGGTCGAGATGAAGTAATAGCCGTGGTCGTAACCCGGATGGCGGCGCAGTTCGAGCGGCTGGCCGACGGCGCGGCACGCTTCCTCGAACGCGTCCGGATGCAGCTGCCCGGCCAGGAATTTGTCGGCCAGGCCCTGGTCGATCAGGATGCCTTTGGGGAAGGGCGGCGCGTCGGCGCAGGCCATCAGCTCGGTCGCATCGTAGACGCGCCACGCGTCGCGGTCCTGGCCCAGATAGCCGCCGAATGCCTTTTCGCCCCACGGGCAGCGGGACGGCGCCGCGATGGGAGCGAAGGCCGACACGGAGCGGAACAGGCCGGGGTTGCGCAGCGCCAGCATCAGCGCGCCGTGGCCGCCCATCGAGTGGCCGAAGATGCCCACGCGCGCCGGGTCGGCCGGCAAGGTGGCCAGCACCAGCTCGCGCAGTTCGAGGATGTGGCTGTACATGCGGTAGTGGGTCGACCATGGCTCGCGGGTGGCGTCCACGTAGAAACCGGCGCCGGCGCCGAAGTCCCAGCTGTCGGTCTCGCCCGGCACGCCGGCGCCGCGCGGGCTCGTGTCCGGGGCGACGAGAATCAGGCCTTCCTGCGCCGCCACGCGCTGGGCGCCGGCCTTGATCATGAAGGTCTCTTCGGTGCAGGTCAGGCCGGCGAGGTAGAACAGGACGGGCAGGCGCTTGCCTTGTGCGCCGGGAGGGAGGTACACGGAAAAACGCATCGGCAGGCCAATGGCCGCGGAATCGTATTGGTAGAAGCGCTGGACGCCGTCGAAACAAACGTGTTCGCTGAGGAGTTCGGGCATGGCTCGGTCCATCGGTATGGTTGGCTGATCGAAAGCACAAGTATGCCCGGTCCGGGGGCGGGCCGCCACTGCGCTTCAGATCAGGCCGCGCGCCCCCAGCACGGCGCCGGCCGCGAGCAGCCACAGCAGGTGGATGCGCGTGCGCCAGATGATCAGGCCGCTGACGATCGCCGCGAGCCACAGGGGCCAGTTCGCCAGGACGGCGGCTGAGGGGGCGCGCGCGGACGTGCCCGCGGACGTGGCCATGAACCACGCGGTGGACAGCAGCAGCGCGATCACGATGGGCGCCATGCCCTGCCTGAAGGCCCGGACGGCGCGCAGGTCGCGGTTGCGGTGGCCCCAGCGGGCGGCCGTGTACGTCAGGATGGTGGAGGGCGTCATGATGCCGACCATCGTCACGAGCACGCCGGACAGCGCGGCCGCCGTGCTGCCGGCGTTCATGCCGACGTGCCACCCCATCAGGGCGACGAACAGGACGTTCGGCCCCGGTGCGGCCTGGGCCAGCGCGATGGACTGGTTGAACTGTTCCTGCGTGAGCCAGTGGTGCTGTTCGACGAGGAAGCGGTGCATCTCGGACGACGTCGAGATGGCCCCGCCGACCGACATCAGCGACATCAGGAGGAAATGGCCGAACAGGTTGAGCCAGTCGGCCCACTCCAGCACGAGGTGCAGGGGCGCGGTCATGATGCGAGGCGGCGCCAGGTGAGCACGCAGTTCAGGCCGCCGAGGCCGAACAGCACCCACGGAAGCGGGCATTTGAGGAACGCGACGAGGATGAAGCCGGCCGCGCCGATGGCCAGGCACCAGGACAGGGGCATCGGGCTTTTCTTCAGCGCGCTTGCCAGGCGAAGGCCCGCTGCGCCGATCAGGCCGGCACAGACGGCCGCCATGCCATGCAGTGCACCGGCCACGGCGGCGCTGTCGGCGAAGCGGGCGTGCAGGACGGCCAGCCCGATGACGAGGATCAGGGGCACGGTCAGCAATCCGGCCAGTGCGGCGAGCGCGCCGGCGATGCCGAAATGGCGGCCGCCGATCATCAGCGACAAGTTGACGACGTTCGGTCCGGGCATGATCTGGGCGACGGCCCAGTCTTCGATGAATTCTTCTTGCGTCAGCCAGCGCTTGCGGTCGACGATGTCGCGCTGGACGACGGCCAGCACGCCGCCGAATCCCTGCAGGGCCAGCAAGGTGAAGGAAATGAACAGGTCGGCAGGGGAACGGGGGCGGTTGGCAGGGTCGGATGTTGCGGACGGCGGGGAGCTGGGCGGGGCATTCATCGTACGATTATCGCGCCGCGCCCGGCATACTGTCCATGCAGCGGTCAACCGCCGCCGATGCCCCGCACCACGTGTCCCGTGCCTTCGCATTCGGGACAGGTCTTGCCGTCGGCCAGCTTGCCGCTGCCGCCGCAGGTTTCGCACAGGTCTTCGCCGGTGCCCGGCGTGCCGGGTTCGGCTTCGTCGCCGGGTTTCAGGTCGGGATCGGGCATCGCGCTCATGGAGTCCTCGTGTTGGTTGGATGACGATTGCATTCTAGGCGCAGCGCAGACGGCACGGCGCGCGCATGCCGCACGGGTTTGTCATCAGGAATTCACAAACGCGTGCCACATTAAACGAAAAATAATCTTGACTTTAACCAAAGGTGGGAAATACTCGTTAGGCAGCAATCCCTTCAACCCATCAAGTCAGGAACTGCAATGAACCAAGACACCCTCGAGCTCGAAGGCGGTCACGCGACCGTTCCATACCAGCGGCGCGATACGCAGCAAAAGGATATCGTCGACCTGGGAATTGCGCTCCAGCAACGCAGCAATACGATGTCGGCCGTGGAATACCTGCGCTCCCAGAACGTCGGCAACGACGTCATCGAACGCGTCTTGACGGAGCCGGGCCGCAGGCGGTCCTGGTGCAGTTAAGAGACAAGCTCGACTTTGTGCACAATCTTGCTTGATTGCATCTTGCAAATTTTTTCGTTTCGTGCGTCACTTGACTTGGTAAGTCGTTGATTTTGTGAAGGTTGAGTTTTGCCCACGCAACGGGCAAATTGTTGAAAGCCGCATTCCTGCTTGGTTTTGCCATGTCAAGAGGGTGTTTTTCCACAACCTTATGCACAGTTTTTGTGGATATCTGAGCAAGCCTTGTTGAAAAGGCTAGCGCAGCGGGCGGAGGCCGGGAATGGCCGCGCCCGCTGACGTCGTTGTGCCACATTGTCATCTCCGCTTGCATAAAGATACTGGACAAATGTACAGTTGAGCATCTATCCTCAACCGCCATGTCCGTCGCCACCGTCCCGCCCGTTTCCCAGCTTTCCCGGCCTTCCGCGCCCGCCGATCCGTTCGCCGGCCTGAATGCAGAGCAGCGCGCCGCCGTCGAGCACGATGTGGGCGCGGGGATGGTCCGGCCGTTGCTGGTGGTCGCGGGCGCCGGCTCGGGCAAGACGAACACGCTGGCGCACCGGGTGGCGAAGCTGATCCTGGCGGGGAGCGATCCGCAGCGCATCCTGCTGCTGACGTTTTCGCGCCGCGCAGCCAACGAGATGGGGCAGCGCGCCGCCGGCGTGCTGCAGCGCGTGCTGGGCATGTCGACGGCCGTGGGCAGCCTGCCGTGGGCCGGGACGTTCCACAGCATCGGCGCGCGCCTGTTGCGCGAGTACGCGGGCCGGATCGGTCTGGAGGCATCGTTCACGATCCACGACCGCGCCGATTCCGAAGACCTGATGGGCCTCGTGCGCCAGGACGTGGGCCTGGGCGCATCCACCGGTCAGAAACGCTTCCCGCTGAAGGGCACGTGCCTCGCGATCTATTCGCGTGTCGTCAACAGCCGCGAGCCGCTGGCCGACGTGCTGCAGTCGACCTTCCCGTGGTGCAGCGAGTGGGAAGAACAGCTCAAGCGCCTGTTCGGGGCGTATGTCGACGCCAAGCAGGAACAGAACGTCCTCGACTACGACGACCTGCTGCTGTTCTGGGCCGAGATGGCCTCCGACCCGGAACTCGGGCCGGAACTGGGCGCGCTGTTCGACCACGTGCTCGTCGACGAATACCAGGACACGAACCGCCTGCAGGCCGCGATCCTGCAAGGCATGAAGCCGGACGGGCGCGGCGTCATGGTCGTCGGCGACGATGCGCAATCGATCTATTCGTTCCGCGGCGCGACGGTGCGCAACATCCTCGACTTCCCGAAGCAGTTCGGCGAGCACACGCGCCTGATCACGCTGGACCGCAACTACCGCTCGACGCAGCCCATCCTCGACGCGTCGAATGCCGTCATCGCCGCCGCGCTGGAACGCCACGCGAAGACCCTCTGGACCGACAAGGTTGCCACCGGCAAGCCGCAGCTCGTGCTGATTCCGGACGAGGCCGAGCAGGCCCGCTGGGTATGCAACCGCGTGATGGAGCAGCGCGAGGCGGGCATCCGGCTGACGCAGCAGGCCGTGCTGTTCCGCGCCGCGAGCCACAGCGCGGCGCTGGAGCTGGAGCTCGTCCGGCGCAACATCCCGTTCGTGAAATTCGGCGGTCTCAAGTTCCTGGAAGCGGCGCACATCAAGGACGTGCTCGCCATGCTGCGCTTCGTCCAGAATCCGGCGGGCCGCGTGGCTGGCTTCCGCGTCGTGCAACTGATTCCGGGAATCGGCCCGGCGACAGCGGCCCGACTGCTCGATGCGGTTGCGGAGGCGGCCGATCCTGTCGCGGCCGTCGAGGCGTTCCCCGCGCCCCCGCGCGCGCAAGGGGAGTGGGAGCAATTCACCGCGCTGTTCCGCAGCCTGCGCACGACGGGGCTGCGCTGGCCGCTGGAAATCGAACTCGTCCGGGACTGGTACCTGCCGCACCTCGAGCGCCTGCACGACGATGCGCCTGTCCGCGCGGCCGACCTCGACCAGCTGGTCGCGCTGGCCGGCGGCTATGGCTCGCGCGAGAACTTCCTCACCGAACTGACGCTCGATCCGCCGGAAGCGACGAGCGACCGCGCGGGCCCGCCGCTGCTAGACGAGGACTACCTGATCCTGTCGACGATCCACTCGTCCAAGGGGCAGGAGTGGAAGGCCGTGCACGTGCTGAACGTCGTCGACGGCTGCATCCCGTCCGACATGGCGACGGGCAGCGCCGACGATATCGAGGAAGAGCGCCGCCTGCTGTACGTGGCGATGACGCGCGCCAAGGAACACTTGCACCTCATTGTCCCGAACCGCTTCTTCATCAAGCAGCAGGCGCAGATGGGCGACCGCCACGTGTACGCGCAGCGCACCCGCTTCGTCACGCCCGTCATGCTCAAGCATTTCGAGGAATGCGTATGGACGAATGCCGAAACGTTGCAGGTGCGCAAGCCGATGCCGGACAGCGTGCGGATGATGGTGCGCGACCGGGCGCGCGACGCCTGGAAGTGAAAATGACAGCAAGATGACGGCAAAAGTGCACAGAATCGGAACAGCGTGACAGAGTTATCCCCGCTGGGTGGATTTTGTAGGAATTTGCCTAATCGCTAGTGCCTGCTTAAAACACGAGCACAGATAAGTCGTTGATTTTATTGGATTTCGATTTTGCCCGTTCAATGGGCAGTTTGTTGAAACCCGCATCAATACTGGGCTCCCGGCTTGTCAAGAGGCGCTTGTCCACACAGTTATCCACATTTCTTGTGGATATTAAAATTAATCCCGTCGAATCAATGATTTAGGGCGCAGACTTGATGCCGCATCGAGCATTTTCGCGCCCGTAAGCATGCGCTCGGTCGAGCAATGCGCGCAGTGCCTTCAACGCCTCAAGCGCGCCCAGCGCCACCCCGACACCCCGGCCGGTACGCACCGCCGGCTCGCGCGGGTTGATCCGGACGAGCGGCGCACCTTGCGCTTCGCACATGCGCCGCACGGAAGGAACATCCGTGCCGGCCCCCAGTTCGATGACCACCAGATTCTCGACCTGCGCGCGCCAGCGGTCGAGGCGGGCGTACTGCGCTTCCGTGCGCGCGTCCAGCCAGCGGCCGTCGCCGAACATGAGGATGTTCGGCCGCGCCAATGCGCCGCAGTGCGGACAGCGGGGCAGCGGCGGCGCCATCAGGCAGGTCGCGGGATCGATGACCGGAATGATGGCATCGGGCGGCCAGATGGCGTCGCTGCACGGGCGCGTGCATTGCAGGTGGTGGATGGAGCCGTGGCATTCCGCCAAGCGGTCGTCGCCGAAGCCGGCATGCTGGAACTGGCCGTCGACGTTGCTCGTGAAGACGAACGCGCCGTGCGGGAGTCGCGCGCCGATGTCGCGCAGGATCGCGAAGCCCGCGTGCGGAACCGTGGCGCGGTACAGCGCGAGCCGGTGGCCGTAGAAGCCCCAGGCGAGTTCCGGATGCGCGTCGAAACTGTGCGGATTCGCGATCTCGACGAACCGGATGCCCAGGCTGGCCAGCGGCGGATACGCGCGCCAGAAACCATGGTCGCCGCGGAAGTCGGGCAGGCCGGAATCGACGCCGATGCCGGCACCGGCGCCGATCAGGAGGCCGTCCGCGTCGCGCAGCAATGCCGCCGCGTCGGCGAGCGCGCGGGTGCTCATGCCGCGTCGCCCTCGTCGATGCGGCGCTGCAGGTGTTCCAGCGCGTCCAGGAAGCGTTCGGCGGCGAGTCCCGGCGGCCACGGTTCCCACGGCGCGCAGTCATACACGTCGACCAGCGGATCGTGCGTCAGCACGGCGGAGCGGATCTTCAAGGTCGTGCGCACTTCCTGCGCCGACCAGCCGGCGACATGCACGGCTTCGCTGGCGGCGGCCAGGCGGTCGGCGCGTTTGTGGAGCTGGTGCTCGGCGGGTGTCCACGCCGGCAGGCGGTAGCGCAGGAACACGGCCTGTTCCAGGCGCCGCGTCAGCGCGCGGAAGCCTTCGCCGAGAAAGGGCTTGATGGGCGAGACGGCATCGAAGCCGAGCAGGCCTTCCTCCGCGTCGTGCAACAGCTCGCGCAATTCGACGACGGGCTCGAGCGGCGTGGGCGAGGCCATGCGCCGCAGCAGCATCACGGCGATCGAATGCTGCGCCACCGACAGCGGCAGCGGCCACGCGGAGTGTCCGCCCCAGCGGTAGGTGCGCGCGAGGCCGAGGGCGAGGTCGCTGTCGTCCCAGTCGAACGGCGTGGGATTCAGCAGGTCGAGGCGCTTGCCGGATGGCATGCGGACCCAGGCGCGCATGTCGGGCGCCATGTCAGCGGCGGTGTGGGACAGTGGACATGGCCCGATTCTACACGGCCGCGCCGGACGACCCTGGCCGGATTGACGTGGCCGAACACAGGGCCCCGTTCGCGGTGTAGAGTAGGCTGCGGCCGGGCGGGGGCTCGGCGATCTGGAGCGTGGCGGACATGGGAGACATGGGTAAACGGTTCGATTGCGATGTCCTCGTCGTGGGCGGCGGCATCAACGGTGCCGGCATCGCGCGCGATGCGGCCGGGCGCGGTCTGCGCGTCGTGTTGTGCGAAAAGGACGACCTCGCCCAGCACACGTCGTCCGCGTCCAGCAAGCTGATCCACGGCGGCCTGCGTTATCTGGAGCAATACCATTTCGGGCTCGTGCGCAAGGCGCTCGCGGAGCGCGAAGTGCTGCTCAAGAGCGCACCGCATATCATCCGTCCGCTGCGCTTCCTGATGCCCCATGCGGCGGGGCAGCGTCCCGCCTGGATGATCCGCGCCGGCCTGTTCCTGTACGACCACCTGGCGCCGCGCGACTTCCTGCCGGCGTCAAGCTTCGTGTCGCTGCGGGACACGCCGGCCGGCCCCGCGCTGCAGCGCCGCTTCACGCGGGCGTTCGCCTATTCCGACGCATGGGTGGACGACGCGCGCCTCGTCGTGCTGGCGGCGCTCGATGCGCGCGAACGGGGCGCGACGATCCTCACGCGTACGCGCTGCGTACGGGTACGGCGCGAGGTTCAGCGCGATGTGCAGCGCTGGGAGGCCGACCTGGAGGGCAGGGACGGCACCGTCCACGTGCACGCGCGCTGCCTCGTGAACGCGGCCGGGCCATGGGCGGGCAGCTTCCTGCATGCTGCGGGCGCCGGCCCGGCGCGTCCGCTGCGGCTCGTGAAGGGCAGCCACATCGTCGTGCCGCGCCTGTTCGACGGCGACCAGGCCTTTTTGCTGCAGCAGCCGGACGGCCGCATCGTGTTCGCGCTGCCGTACGAGGGCGCGTTCACGCTGGTCGGCACGACGGACGTCGACTACGATGCGCAGGACGTCGACCGCGTCGTCATCAGCCCCGCGGAGACGGCCTACCTGTGCGACGCGGTGAACCGCTGCTTCGAGCGCCGTATCGTGCCGGACGAGGTGGTGTGGAGTTACGCGGGCGTGCGGCCGCTGATCGCGGAGGAGGGCGGCAGCGCATCGTCCGCCAGCCGCGACTATCGTTTCGAACACGACACGGCCGGCGGCGCGCCGCTGCTGTCCGTATTCGGGGGCAAGGTGACGACGTTCCGCAAGCTCGCGCAGCAGGCCGTCGACTGGATCGGACCCGTGCTGGGCCGCCACGTGCCGGCGTGGACGGCGCGTGCCTGCCTCCCGGGGGGCGACTTGTACGGCAAGGAACCGGTCGCGCGCGCCGTGCTGGAATACGACGCGTGGGTGCGCACGCGCCGCCAGCAGTTCGCGTGGCTGCCCGACGGCCTGCTGGCGCGCTATGCCCGCAGCTACGGTACGCGTCTCACGGCGCTGCTGGCGCATTGCCGCACACGCGCGGATCTCGGCGAGGAAATCGTGGCCGGCCTGTACGAGGTCGAGGCGGATTACCTCGTGCGCCAGGAATGGGCGATGACGGCCGACGACATCCTGTGGCGCCGCACGAAGCTGGGCCTGCACGCGGGGCCGGGGGCTGCACACCGCCTCGACGCATGGCTGACCGCGCGTCGGCACGGGAAGGTCACCGTGTCCTGAAGGCCGGGGCGGACGAGTCCGCCCCCATTTAACACGAGCTTAACAATTTTTCTCGCGCACGATTAACCTATTTGAGGAATGTCAAACGTATATACAACATTGTTGAATTCTGTTTGCTTGTTCTCATGATTTCTACGAGGATTGTTGCCGGGCGTTTGTTACATCCGTAGCAACTTCTGGATGCGGCGGCGGCCCATCACGACAAAGCTGCACAGCAGCAATAACGAAACCTACGGAGAAATCACATGAGCAGGAATGTGTTGAAAATGGCTGTCGGCGCCGCCGTACTGGCCATGTCCCTGTCCACCCAGGCCGCCGGCAACAACGGCGTCGTCGTCTCGGTCGCGCCCGAGAAGGCATCGCTGGGCAAGACCGACGACGTGGTGGTCAAGGTTACCTTCACCAATACCTCGGGCAGCCCGCAGTACGTGCTGAAGTCGCGCACGCCCTTCGAGGAGATCGAGGCGCCGCTGTTCGAGATCACCCGCGACGGCCAGCCGGTGCGCTACCTGGGTGCGATCGCCAAGCGTGGCGCGCCCACCGCCGCCGACTACTTCCTGCTCAAGCCCGGCGCGTCCTACACCGCAAAGGTCGAGCTGTCGGCGCTGTACGACATGGCCACCACCGGCGATTATGCGATCCGCTACAGGATCGGCAACGGCAAGGCCGGCGAAGAGCTGAAGTCCGAGGCGGCCACGGTCTGGATCGACGGCGTCCGTCCGCGCGGATCGAGGGAGGAGACCAAATCGCTGGCCGAGATGCAGGTCCAGGCCGGCATGGTGACGGCGGCGGGCGGCGCGCTTTCCTTCAACAAGTGCACGGCGTCGCAGCAGGCGGACATCACCAACGCCGTATCGAGCGCGCTGGCCATGGCGACCGACGGCGACGCCTACATGGCGAAGGGGACGATGGGTACGCGCTACACCAAGTGGTTCGGCGCCGTGGACAGCGGCCGGGTGGCGACCGTCAAGTCCCACTTCGCGGCGATCAAGGATGCCTTCGCCACCAAGCCGATCACGGTCGATTGCGGCTGCAAGAAGACCTATTACGCCTATGTGTATCCGACCCAGCCCTACACCATCCACGTGTGCAAGGCCTTCTGGACCGCGCCGATGACCGGCACCGATTCGAAAGGCGGCACCCTCGTACACGAGATGAGCCACTTCAACGTGGTGGCCGGCACCGACGACTGGGTGTACGGCCAGTCGGGCGCAGCCAGCCTGGCGGTCAGCAATCCGACGCAGGCGATCGACAACGCCGACTCGCACGAGTACTTCGGCGAGAATACGCCGGCGCTTCAGTAAGCTGGGACGCTGAACGTCACCGGTTCGGTCGACAGTTCGACTGCGGATTCCAGCCGGCGCACGTCCGCGAGCACCGCTCCCCGGTAGCGGATCACATAGGCATGCGTGCCCGGCTCGAAGGCATAGGCCCGCGTGATGTCGATGGTGTGCGTACGGGCCGAGCGCGGCGGCAGCTCGATGTAGTCGTCAAGCGTGAGGGCCGCACGCTTGACCATGCGGCCGGTGTAGGGCAATTCGGCACCGCCGGGATGCCGGCGCAGATCGAACAGGCGCCGCGACAGTTCGGTATCGGCGGCGATCTCGCGCGGCAGGCCGACACTGCGCTCGCCGCGGTTTTCGATCTTGACGCTCACCAGCACCTTGCCATGCCTGGCGTCGACGCTCAGGCTCGCATGCACGTTCATCGATCGTTCTCCATCGGCGCCCGCGGCCGCGGCCGTCACGGCCCACAGCGCTGCGCCCAGCATCGTTCGTCGCTGCATTGACAGCTCCTCGTTGACAGCTCCTGTCAGGATGCGACGATTCTACTACCAACCGCCGGGCGGGATAGTCATAGGCCGTTCGCCGCCACCCACGCGTCGATCTCCGGCAGCCGCGCCGCGTTCACCTGGATGCGATCCTTGATGGCCGCGATGGCCGCCTCCACGTCGCCGCGCGAGCTGGGCGCCAGGTTGGCCTGCGCATACGCACCCAGCTTGTCGACCATCGCCGGATCCGACGACCCCGTCGCGAGGCGCGCCAGGTAGCGGCTGCGCGAGCTCGCGTCCACGCGAGCGTTGATCTGCGCGAGGTTGGCAAGCGCGAAGTCGAATGCCATGTCCGGATAGCGCATGGCCACTTCCGAAATCATCTCGGCGCTGATCGTGAGGCCCGGTTCGTCCGTCAGCGCGAGCTGCAGCGCGCGCATGGCGAGGGCGCGGTCTTCGGTCGCGGCCAGCAGCGTGTAGCGCTGGTCGCGCACGAGCGGCGTCGTCTCGTTGCGGGCAGCAAGGTGCAGCTGGTCCCACATGGCGGCGTCCGCGTGCTGGGCGACGACGCCCATCACGGTCTTGCGCAGCGGTCCCGGCACGGCATTGGCGTCCGTCGCCAGCGCGGCATAGCGGCGGCGCGCCTCGGCGATGACGTTTGCGTCACCGAGATTGCTCAGCACGACGATCAGTTCTTCGCGCAGGTTCGCGACGGACGACGCCTCGCCCGGCCGCGCATTCCAGCCGACCTGCGCCATCAGCGGTGCCAGGCGCGCGATCGCGAACGCGTCGAAGCGCTTCCGGCGGGTCGCGTCGCCGCCGCGGGCCTGCTCCAGGTAGCGCTTGTGGACGCCGTCCAGCAGGACCGCGATGCGCGTCCACACGGCCGGATCGGCGCCCGCCGGCGTGGCCTTCACGAGGTCCAGCACGTCGGACGCCGGCTGCAGGCCGGCCAGGCCGAGGGCGCCGCTGTCGGCCAGCAGGCCGATCTGGTCGATCGGGGCCAGGCTGGCGTAGCGCTGCGCCAGCTGCGCGAAATCGGCGGACGAGTAGAGCGTGCGGTAGTAGCCGCTCTGGCCCGCGTTGACGATGACGGCGCCGCAACCGGGAACCGTGATCGTGCCTTTGCCGCCCGTGACGAGCGTGCTCGCCTGCTTGGTGCTCCCCGCGATCTGCGCGATGACGGGCACGCGCCACGCGAGGGGCGCCTTGTCGGCGCGGTCGCGCGTGAATTCGGCCTGCGTCAGCGGCACGGTCGTCGCATTGTTCCGGCACACGGGCTCGCCCACCTTGATCAGCGGGACGCCGGGCTGCAGCGTGAAATCGTGGGCGATCGCCGTGACGGGCTTGCCGGCCGCCTTCTCGATCTGCTTCCACAGGTCGTCCGACACCGTGTTGCCGTACGCGTGCGCCTTCATGTACGCGCGCACGCCGTTCTTCCAGGCGTTCTCGCCCACGTACGCTTCCAGCATGCGGATGATGGATTCGCCTTTCGAATACGTGATCTCGTCGAAGGCCTGGTTGGCCTGTTCGACCGTCTCCACGTGCTGGACGACGGGGTGCGTGCCGGCGACGGAATCGCGCCGCATCGCGGTCTCGCGCACGCCGACGGCGCCCAGCTGCGTGTTCCATTCGGGATGCAGGCGCGCGGTCGTGCGGCTTTCCATCCACGATGCGAAGCCTTCGTTGAGCCACAGGTCGTCCCACCAGCGCATCGTCACGAGGTCGCCGAACCACTGGTGCGCCATCTCGTGCGCAGCCGTGGCGAAGATCTCTTCGCGGTCGTGCTGGGTCGCGATCGTGGGGTCGAGGAGCAGCGCGTATTCGAACGTGAAGATCGCGCCCCAGTTTTCCATCGCGCTGAAGAACTGGCTGCGGCCGGCGCCGGCCACGTTGTCCAGCTTCGGCAGCGGGTAGCGCACGCCGAAATAATCGTTGTACTCGCGCAGGATCGCCTGCGAAGCGTCGAGCGCGAACGTCGCCTGCGGCAGCGCGCCGCGGCGGGTGACGACGCCGACTTCCGTGCCGCCCACCTTCGCGGCCGCCCGTTCGAAGTCGCCGAGCGCGAAGAACAGCAGGTAGGTCGACATCTTCGGCGTGGTCGCGAAGCTCACGCGCTTGCGGCCGTCCGGCAGGGTCTCGGTTTGCGCGGCCGGCATGTTACTGATGGCCATCTGTGCCGCCGGCACGACGACGTCCAGCGCGAAGCTCGCTTTATACGCCGGCTCGTCCCAGGACGGGATCATGCGGCGCGCGTCCGAGTTCTCGAACTGCGTGTACAGCGCGCGCTGCCGCTTGCCGTCCGCGCCGGGATAGTCCAGCGAGAACAGGCCAACGGCCTGCGTGCCGATCACGCCCGTGTAGTCCATCGCCAGGTGGTACATGCCGGGCGCGATGGGCTGGTCGAACGTGAACGTGGCGGTCTGCGCATCGTCGTCGACGGCAGTCGTCGCCGTGCGCGCCGTGCCGCCGGCGGCCGGGGCCAGCGTCACGTTCGAGAATTTCAGGTCGGCGGCGTTCAGGGTGATCGTGTTGGTCGCTTTGGCCACGCTGATCGTGACGACGGCGCGGGCGCCGAACGAGGCGTTGGCCGCGTCGGGCGTCAGTGCGACCTGGTAATGCGTCGGGACGACGCCGCGCGGCAGTTGCGTGGTGGTGTCGGCAGTCGCCGTCGCGCTTGCGCGGGTAGGCGCGGCGCTGACGTGAAAGGGCGCGGTCACCAGAGCAAGGGTAAATGCTGGGGCGACGGCGGCGGAAAGCAGCTTGCGGTGCATGGAAATCCTGTCGTGTATGTATGTCGGACCCGCGCGTGATGTCGGATGGACGCGCGCGGCCAATCCGGGAATCTACGTTCAAACGGCGCACGCTGTCAAATGAGCAAGTGGAGAGGATGCGCTATGATCGGCGGCGACAACGACGAAGGAGACGAGCAATGAAACTGTACACGAGCAGCCGCGCGCCGAACCCGCGCCGCGTCCTGATGTTCATGGCCGAGAAGGGGATCGCCGACATCGCCACCGTGCAGATCGACCTGGGCAAGGCCGAGCACCGCAGCGAGGCGTTCGCGGCATTGAATCCGATGGCCCAGGTGCCGGTGCTGGAGCTGCCCGACGGCCGCACCCTGGCCGAGACGCGCGCCATCTGTACTTGGCTGGAGGGTGTCTATCCGAACCCGAACCTGATGGGCGAGGATTTCGAGGAACGCGCGTTCATCGAGATGATGGACCGCCGCTGCGAGCTGCAGCTGTTCCTGCGCATCGCCAACTGCGTGCGCCACACGCATCCCGGCCTCGCGCCGCTGGAGCAGCCGCAGTTCGGCGACTTCGGCGCGGCGCAGGGCGTCAAGATGCGCGAGACGGCGCGCTGGCTGGACGGCGTGCTGGCGGACCGCGACTACGTGGCGGGCGAGCGCTTCACGATCGCCGACATCACGGCGTTCTGCGCGCTGGAGTTCGCGCGCGGGCTGATGAAGTTCCGGCCCTCGGACGAAGACCTCGTGAATCTGCAGGGGTGGCGTGATCGGATTGCAGAGAGGCCGAGCGCGAAGGTGATGTAATCGGCAAAGTAAGCACCGTCGTCCCCGCGAAGGCGGGGACCCAAGTACGACGCACTGCCGATACGCATGCGGATATTGGGCCCCTGCCTTCGCAGGGGCGACGTTCAAACCCTAACGTAAATAAGCGCTATCCAACCCGCTTGTACCACGGCCGATCCCCCTCGATCGCCTGGTACGTGCCCGCATACGCATCGGACACTGCCAGCGGCCGGTCCAGGCACAGCACGCCGAAGCGCGCGAGGCTGTCGTGGAACAGCCGCAACACGCGCTGGCGCAGCACGGGACCGAAGTCGGACAGCGCGCCGCAGCACAGGATCGCCTGGAATTCGTTGAACGACGCGTCCGTCACGAGGCTGTACTGCGACCACGTGATGCGCCGGCGCAGCTGCGGTTGCAGGCGCGCCTGGCCGTCGCGCACTTCGAAATACATCGACAGCGCGGCATGGCCGCCGCTGGCCGCGTAGCGCGTCTGCGCGGCGTCCAGCTCGGCCACGGGCAGCCAGGCATCCTGCATCTCGGCCACCAGGTCCTCGTTGGCGAGCGTCGCGTGGATGTCCAGCTTGCCCAGCACGCCTTCTTCCGCCAGCACGATGGCGAGACCCCACGCTTCGCCCACGCCCGCGCATTCCGCCAGCCACACGCGCGGCACGGGCCACGCGCGCAGCGATGGCGCCAGCACCGAGCGCAGGCGCTGGGTGTGGCCGATGTTCTCGAACAGGTCGACGGGTTGCGGCGCCAGCGTGCGCAGCAGCGCGGACGCCGCGCCCGGGTCGTGCAGGATTTTTTCCTGCAGCCCGGACAGCGTGGCGGCGCCGTGCGCGCGCATGGTGTCGCCCAGCCGGCGCCGCAGGTAGGCCCGGTCGTAGCCGCGGAACTCGTGGCCGAAGCGCTGGAACAGCGCCTCCAGCAGCAGCTCCGTCTCCAGTTCCTCGACGGCCAGGCCGGCCGCGAGGCCGGTCCAGGTGTTCGTCACAGACGCCATCAGTGCAACCAGACCCGCATCATCGACAGCAGCTGGGCCACGTCGACCGGCTTGGTGATGTAGTCCGACGCGCCCGCGGCGATGCACTTGTCGCGGTCACCCTTCATCGCCTTGGCGGTCAAGGTGATGATCGGCAGCGACTTGAACTTCGGGATGCGGCGGATGGCGCGCATCGTATCGTAGCCGTCCATCTCCGGCATCATGATATCCATCAGGACGATCTCGATGCTCGGGTCCTTTTCCAGCACCTCGATGCCGTCGCGGCCGTTCTCGGCGAACAGCACCTGCATCTGCTGGCGCTCCAGCAGCGACGACAGCGCGAAGATGTTGCGCAGGTCATCGTCGACGATCAGCACCTTGCGTCCCGCGAGGCCGCCGTCCGCCGCATGGATCTCTTCCAGCATGCGGCGCTGCGTCTCCGGCAGGCTCGCCTGCGAGCGGTGCAGGAACAGGGCCGTCTCGTCCAGCAGGCGCTCCGGCGAGCGCGCATCCTTGACGACGATGGTCTTGGCGTAGCGCTTCAGCTTCGTGACCTCCTTGCGCGACAGCTCCTGCGCCGTGTAGATCACGATCGGCAGGTCGCGCAACGCCTGCTGCTTGCCGATCTGGTCGAGCAGGTCGAAGCCGGAGATGTCGGGCAGGGTGAGGTCCAGCACCATGCAGTCGAAGTGCTGCTGCGCCAGGGCGTCCAGCGCGGCCTTGCCGTCTTCCGCCGTCACGATGCGCACGTCGGAATCGCCGATCAGCCCGACGATCGATTCGCGCTGGGCCATGTCGTCCTCGACCACGAGCAGGCTGCGTTTGCCGCCCATGAGGAATTTCTGGATGCGCTTGAATTCCTCCTGCAGCATCTCGCGGCTCACGGGCTTGTTGATGTACGAGATGGCGCCCTGGCGCAGCGCGCGTTCGCGTTCGCGCAGCGACGACATCACGTGCACCGGGATGTGGCGCGTGCTCGGGTCGCGTTTCAGGCGGTCGAGCACCGTGAAGCCGTCGATGTCCGGCAGGTCGATGTCGAGCAGGATCGCGGACGGCAGGTAATCGCGCGCCAGCGACAGGGCGGAATCGCCGCGGTGCGTGACGATGCCCTTGAAGTTCTTTTCGCGGGCGAATTCGAGCAAGGTCTTGGCGAAGCGCTCGTCGTCCTCGACGATCAGCACGGACGGGTCGCCCGGCGCGATCAGGCCGCGGTCGTCCAGCATGGTCGCGTATTCGACGAGGGTGTTCGACGGGTCGGGCAGGGCGATGCTGGTCGCCGCTTCCGGCTCCGCTTCCAGCAGCATCGTCGGTGCCGGGGCGGCGGACGGTTGCGGCTGCGGCGGGGCCAGGCGCGCCGGTTGCGGCTGGCGGGTCTGCTCGTAGTTGATGAAGCCCGCGCGGTTGTACGGCAGGTACAGCGTGAACGTGGAACCGATGTTGACGGTCGATTCGACGCGGATTTCGCCGCCCAGCAGACGCGCCAGTTCGCGCGAGATCGACAGGCCCAGGCCCGTGCCGCCGTATTTACGGGCGGTGGAGCCGTCGGCCTGCTGGAACGCCTCGAAGATCAGTTGCAGCTTGTCGGCCGGGATGCCCACGCCCGTGTCGCGCACGGAGAACGCCAGCACGGCGTCCGCATGGAGCAGGTGCGGGTGGTCGGCCGTCCAGCCGCTCGTCACGAGGCTGATCGTCAGCGACACGTTGCCGTGGCTGGTGAACTTGAACGCGTTCGACAGCAGGTTTTTCAGGACCTGCTGCAGGCGCGTCGTGTCGGTCATGACGGCGGTCGGCAGGTTCTCCGCCAGTTCCACCGCGAAGCCCAGGTGCTTCGCCTCGGCCATGTGGCGGAACGTGCGGTCGACGTAGTTGCGCAGGTTCGAGAAGCGGTATTCCGACACGTCCAGCGTGACGGTACCGGACTCGATCTTCGACAGGTCGAGAATGTCGTTAATGAGCGTTAGCAGGTCGGAGCCGGAGCCGTGGATCGTCTTCGCGAATTCCACCTGCTTGGACGACAGGTTGCCTTCCGGATTGTCGGACAGCTGCTGCGCGAGGATCAGGAGGGAGTTCAACGGCGTGCGCAGCTCGTGCGACATATTGGCCAGGAACTCGGACTTGTACTTGGAGGATAGCGCCAGCTGGGTCGCCTTTTCTTCCAGCGCCAGCTTCGCCTGTTCCACCTCGCGGTTCTTGCGTTCCACCTCGATGTTCTGCTCGGACAGCAGGCGCGCCTTTTCCGCCAGTTCCTGGTTGGTCTGCTGCAGTTCCTGCGCCAGCGACTGCGACTGCGTCAGCAGCGATTCGGTACGGCTGTTCGCCTCGATCGTGTTCAGCACGACGCCGATCGATTCCATCAGCTGGTCGAGGAAGGACAGGTGGGTTTCCGTGAAGCGGTCCAGCGACGCGATCTCGATGACGGCCTTGACCTGCTGTTCGAACAGGATCGGCAGCACGACGATGTTGGTCGGCGGCGCGGAGCCGAGGCCGGACGACACGACGATGTAGTCGCGCGGGACGTCGGTCAGCCAGATGCGGGTCTTCTCCAGCGCGCACTGGCCCACGAGGCCTTCGCCCGGCAGGAACGACGTCGGCAGTTTCCGGCTCGAACGGTAGCCGTACGACGCGATCATGCGCAGGCGCGCGTCGGCTTCCTGCGAATCCATCATGTAGAACACGCCGTGGTGCGCCGAGACCAGCGGTGCCAGTTCGGACAGGATCAGCTTCGTCACGGCCTGCAGGTCGCGCTGGCCCTGCAGCAGGCGGGTGAAGCGCGCCAGGTTGGTCTTCAGCCAGTCCTGCTGCGCGTTCTTCTGCGTCGTCTCCTTCAGGTTGCGGATCATCTCGTTGATGTTGTCCTTCAGGTAGGACACCTCGCCGCGCGCTTCCACCTGGATGGAACGGGAGAGGTCGCCGCGCGTCACCGCCGTCGCCACTTCACCGATCGCGCGCATCTGGTTCGTCAGGTTTGCCGCCAGCTGGTTGACGTTCTCCGTCAAGTCCTTCCACGTACCCGCGACACCGGACACGTTCGCCTGGCCGCCGAGTTTACCTTCCGTACCCACCTCACGCGCCACGCGGGTCACTTCCGAGGCGAACGACGACAGCTGGTCCACCATCACGTTGATGGTGTCTTTCAGTTCGAGAATCTCGCCCTTCACGTCCACCGTGATCTTCTTCGACAGGTCGCCGCGCGCCACGGCGGTGGTCACCGCCGCGATGTTACGCACCTGGCCCGTCAGGTTCGATGCCATGAAGTTCACGTTGTCGGTCAGGTCTTTCCAGGTGCCGCCGACGCCCGGCACGTATGTCTGGCCGCCGAGCTTGCCTTCCGTACCCACCTCACGCGCCACGCGGGTCACCTCCGATGCGAACGAGGACAGCTGGTCCACCATCACGTTGATGGTGTTCTTCAGTTCGAGAATCTCGCCCTTCACGTCCACGG
>Ga0187845_1000596_pt1 | contig 21667 bp, 13 predicted proteins | sample SpaLakP09_SKY_68_FD_134515 | JGI IMG/M metagenome (GOLD analysis project Ga0187845, IMG submission 134515) | Oligotrophic lake water microbial communities from Sparkling Lake, Wisconsin, USA - SP09_SKY_68 | ecosystem: Environmental > Aquatic > Freshwater > Lake | place: USA: Sparkling Lake... | reverse complement strand
CTACTACATCCAGGTGCCGCTGACCGACACCGTGGAAGGCTGGTCCGACGAAGCCTTCTGGGCCGAGCTCAAACGCCGCCTGCCCGCCGAGGTGGCCGCACAGCTCATCACCGGCGCATCCATCGAAAAGTCCATCGCCCCCCTGCGCTCCTTTGTGGCCGAGCCCATGCGCTACGGCAACCTGTTCCTGGCGGGCGACGCCGCCCACATCGTGCCGCCCACCGGCGCACGGGGCCTGAACAGCGCGGCGTCTGACATCTACTACCTGTACCACGCCATGGTGGCGCACTACCAAAATGGCGACAGCACCGGCCTCGACAAATACTCCGAGAAGGCCCTGGCCCGCGTATGGAAGGCCCAGCGCTTCTCGTGGTGGATGACGACCATGCTGCACACCTTCCCGGATTCCATCGCGTACGACCAGAAGCTGCAGGACACGGACCTGGAGTATTTGTTCTCGTCGGAGAAGGCGCTGGGGTCGCTGGCGGAGAACTATGTGGGGTTGCCGTTCTGAGCACCCGGCAGTAGCACTGCTACCCAGTTAAAGGCTTGCATGGGGTTCCCTCATGCAGGCCTTTTTTGCGCCCAGATCGGCATTCAGTGCAGGCAGTCGCGTTGGGCAGCGGTCTCCATCTGCTACGGGAAATTTATGCAGAACTGATGCTTACGCTCGCCCAGCAGGCCCGATAGCATCGCATCAAGTTTTCAGATCATTTGCCCAGTGGTGTCGGCGTCAGCGTTGACGATGGCTCGAACACGATGAAGCTGCTGACGCAGCGTTTTGAGGCAGTGCACTTCACGGCAGGTAGTGCCAATCAACAGCCAGGAAAATCTCAACAATGGATTGGGTCCCGATAGTCTTCATTGTCTTCAAGGTGGCCGTTTCGGCACCGGCATGTTCTTTGCCATCAAGTGGCATTACGACCAAGGGAAGAAGGCGAAAGAAGAAGCCAGTAGATTGCGGACGCAGGCTGAGCTCACGCCGAGCGCGTCGGAGTAGGCGGCTGATGCCCTGCGAGGCCTCAGATCGAGCTTCTACCTACCAGCACTACGCAAAGCGGCGCTGCCAAAAACGCCACGGCACCGGGTTTGAAAAATACTCTGAAAAGTCCATGGCCCGAATGTAGAAGCCACCGCGTTGCTGGTTGTGACCACGACGACCATGCTGCGCACCTTCCCCAGTCGCCGGTTTGCCACCAGAAGCTGCAGTACAAGGACTTAGCGGTTCTGTTCTCGCCGTGGAAGGCCCAAGGGTCGTTGACCGAGAGCTATCTGGGAGTTGCCGTCGTGATTTGCATGTTGCTTTGCCAGTTGCCCTAGAGCGAATGAATGCAAAGCCTGTGGGAAAAATCGAAAAAAGAGAAGGCTTGCAAGGGTGCCCTGCAAGACCTTTAACGGGCTCAAGCTAAGCCTGACAGCACTTACTATCCTCAAAATACTCAATTGCTAGGTAAGGACACCTACGTTGCAGCTTGAGGATTTTTTGTGTCATTACAGTAGTGAAATATGAGATTTCTGGAGGATAAATAAATGGATCTATCTGGCAGAGAATGAATCGACAAATTTTTTAGATTCAGAAGCAAATATTCTTTGATGAAACGACTCAGTGCGCTAGCGCAGCAATTGGACGAACTGGATCATCGTAGTGGGATAACTTGGCGCGCTCATGGAACTCATCTGTACCTTCTAAGCGGGGTGCAGGAGGAGAAGTGTCAATTTTCCGTCGATTCAATTCTTCTAGAATTAGCTTCATTCTTTCTTCAAAAGGTTTTTCATCCATTGGTTTCTCCTTGGGCAAGGGCGGCTTTTTTGGTTTTCAACTTTTCTATTATAGTTGGCAAAACGGTTTCAATCAAGGCTGCTTCATTTTTCATGTAACTATTGTTGAACCTCTGCCAGCGTAGTTTGCCATTTGTCATCGCGAATTCTATGGCTCTTCCTTGTCCGTCTTTTCTCATGTCGTTGGCCATAAAAATCGTTTGATACTGGCGGGGAGCAATTCCTTGGAAAGGTCTAAATTTTACGTAGTTTCCCTTTGGATTAAATGTGCCGTCAGTATCAATTGAGTCTTTGTGAAGTTGCTTGGCACGACTTTTTGGGTAAGGTTCAATATAAACGACTTCCTTTATTCCGCTGGCTACAATATGGCGTGCACACATGTGGCAGGGGAAAGTCGTGCTATACAAAGTGGCATCTTTGACGGCTATTCCAAGGCGAGCCGCCGTCGTGATGGCTGCCATCTCGGCATGCACGCTACGACCAAATTCAAGAAGATTCATAAGGCTTGCACCCTTTAGCTTCTGTTTGTTGGTTCCGTATAGCAAAGATTTTGCCAGCTTCTCAATTTCCTGTTTCTCAATGTTGGAATTTAAAATTCCTCCTTCTCGCAGGCGGCCAAGCAACTCGCTCAGCATTTCCTCTCGCTGCTGCGCGCCAGAATCTATGCCAATGACAAAGTCTCTCATATCTCCTTCGTCACCATCCCAGTATTGATCGCCTCCAGCTTTTGGAACATCGTTACAACCAACGGCAATTATTTCACCGGTACTTCTAACAATTGCAGCGCCTACTTGTCGATTTAAATCCGCTGATCGCAATGCTGCTGCTGATGCTTGAAATATTCCATGCTCATCAATTGATGGTGTATGAAATCGATGTCCAAAAGTAAGATGTAGAAAGCGTCGAATTTGCTTGCGCATTAGCTCCTTGTTAGAGGCGTCAACGAAAAAATCCGCCAAAGGAAAGCAGTCTCTAACATTTTGGTGATGGCTATTATCTTCGCTTTCGTCGAGATCGATGAGATGCTTGGCTAAGGCTTCGGCGCTGCTTTCGGGTCGGCTTCCTAGATAAGATTTTGCAATTCGCTGCGATATTGCATATTGCCGTTCTTCTCTGGGTGCGGAGATAGATATTGCAATAAATCCTTTTCCATACACAAGGCGAAGCTGTTCTATTTCTTGTGGATTTTTGATGGAGCGTAATATATATGCATTGCCTTTTGGGTTGCCATCAATGTGATCTTCTGGCGGGAGGTTTTCTCGTATCTCCATAATTTTCATTATGGAGATAATGGCTGCTGCTGCCGCATCTTCCCCGTCAACTCTAAGTTTATTACCAAGATCCATGAGTTTAGATATTCTCTTGTCTTCGGTAATATTATCAAATGATTGATTGAAAATGCTCTCTATCTGCTTGCTCACCCTAACAACTGAAGTCCTATAACCTGCAACCGAGATGCTCTGCTCCAATACCGTACATACGGCCTCGAGATCGGTGCCAATGGGTCCGATTAGACCAAAAACCAATTCTGGTCGTTCCAAAGATGGGGTATTGTCAGCACCGACGGTTTTAGTCATATCCATTGATGTTTCGAAAAATTACACTCTAGCGGCTCTTACGAAAAATGCACGCTTTTTCTAGTTGACGGCAGCGTTGATTTGTTCGCCTAGACCAAGCACATGCAACGATAGATGAAATTTCGCCGGATCAAGAAGACGTGCGTGACACGACCAAGTCTGAATGACTATGCGTCAAATCGGCTAAGTGGCACCCGCACATAGGCCGTGGCGAGTGCCTGATGGTGCGAACAGTCCACAAGATCGAGATGCTTGTGGTGCTGTCTGCTGATAGGACACGGTCGATAGCAAGCGGCGATTGATAGCCATCACTGCAAAGCTTGTCATGGGGGGCTTCTTGTAGGCGAGTCACTCCGTTCAGAAAACCGCGAACGCCTTTGATCGCGACAGGCATCTTGTTCAAACCAAAAAACCCGGCACAAGCCGGGCTTAGCACTTCCAATCCTCCTCACTTGCAGCTAAAACTGTCCGCACTCTCCACATCCCCCGTCCCGTTGTAACGCGCCACCTTCGGGTACACACACAGCGGCCGGGTGCGGTTGGCCGACCAGCTGGCAGGCAGCTCGGCATTCACCACATTGGCCCCCGCGCCACGTGCCTTGGCGGTCACGCTCTCAGGCGCCTTGCCCTGTTCCACCCACGCCACGAGCGGGGCCAGCATGTCGAACTGGTCGGTGGCGGGGCCGCCGGAGCAGTGGTTCATGCCGGGCACCAGGTACAGGCGGGCAAAGTCGTCGGCCTTGCCGCCGTAATTCGCCTGCAGGCGGTCCATCCAGTGGGCAGTGTCCATGGGTGAGAACACGCCGTCGGCCACGCCGTGGTAGACCATCATCTTGGCGCCCCGGTTGCGCAATGTATCCAGGTCGGCAGCTTTGGGGGGCGTCATGTACGACCATGAAGACTCGGTGTAGACCGGCGTGGTGGCGAACATCTTGGGGTAGTCCGTCTCCAGGCTGAAGTTCAGCGCGTACTGCAGGCCGGTGGTGGCCTTGAAGGCGTCCATCGTGGAGGGTGGTGTGGTGAACAGGAAGGCCACGGCACCCGCGTCGCGCGTGGTGGGTGCGTTGAAGTGCCAGAACGCAAAGTTGCTGCCTGCCACGCCGGGGTCGAACCAGGTGCCGGTGTACAGGGCTTCGCCCTTGCTGTTTTGGGGCCCGGCAAAGATGCTGGCCAGCACGTTCTTTTGCTCGGCAGAGATGCACGATCCATCCCGCCCTGTGTTGCCAGCGGTGCAGGTGGGCACGTCGCGCTGCAGGTTGAAGGCGGCCTGGCAGGCCTGCACGTCGTTCACCTGGCCGTCGGTGGCGCCGTCCAGCGCGTCGCAGCGCTCCACGATCTTGCGGGCGATGAGCTGGAATTCGGCGGGGCTCACGGCCTTGGTCAGGTCGGTCTGGCCGTTGGCTCCCGCGGGGGATACCTTGGCGTATTGCTGGACCTTCCACAGCTGGGCCGTGGCGGCCTTGGGCAGGCTGAAGCCGGGGTTGCCCGCCAGCACGCCGTCGTACTGGTCGGCATAGCGCGATGCGGCCACCATGGCGTGGCGCCCGCCGTTGGAGCAGCCGGCGATGTACGAGCGGTCGGGGCCCTTGCCGTAGGCGCCTTTGATCAGGTCCTTGGCCATGGGGGTGAGGGTGCCCACGGCCTGGTAGCCATAGTCGCGCCGGGCCTGGGGGTCCAGCCCGAAGAAGGGCGTGGGCGCGCCGTGGCCTGCGTCAGAGCTGAGCACGGCAAAGCCTTGCACCAGGCCGGGCGCCACGGGTGCGGCGCCGCTCACCGCGCCGAGCGCGGTCACCACGCTGCCGTCCAGCCCGCCATTGGCCTGGTGCAGAAAGCGGCCGTTCCAATTGACGGGCATGCGGATCTCAAAACCGATGGCGTAGCTGGCGCCGTCCACGGGGCCGGTGCGCTCTTTCATCTTGCCTTTGACGAGGCAGTGCGCGGGCGCCTGGGTGGTGTTGCCTTGCAGGGTGATCGGGCCTTCGGCCACCATCTCTGCCGAGGTGATGCGCGTGTCGGGCAGCGCAAGGCTCTGGGCCAGCGTGGTGCAGTTTTTCAGGGTGGCGGGTGTGGCGGCGCCCAACTGCGGTGGGGGCGTGGTGCGCGGCGCGCTGGCGCAGCCCGCCAGCAGCGTGGCGGTGCCGACCAGGGCCATGGCCAGGGCCGACAGGGGGAGGGGGCGCGTGAGAGGGTGTGGCATGAGGGGCTCCGAAGGGTGGAGGGTGTGCCCCCGCGCTGCGGGCGAAGGGGCACACCCCAAGAAAAAAGGCCCGGGCCGCAGGGGCCAGGGCCTTGGGGGCGCTACTTGCAGCTGAAGCTGCTGGCGCTTTCGATGTCACCCGTGCCGTTGTAGCGTGCGACCTTGGGGTACACACACAGCGGCCGGGTGCGGTTGGCGGACCAGCTGGCGGGCAGCTCGGCGTTGACCATGTTGGCCCCCGCACCGCGTGCCTTCGCCGTTACGCTGTCGGGCGCCTTGCCCTGTTCCACCCAGGCCACCAGCGGGGCCAGCATGTCGAACTGGTCGGTGGCCTGGCCGCCCGAGCAGTGGTTCATGCCCGGCACCAGGAACAGGCGCGCAAACGCATCGGCCTTGCCGCTGTGGTTGGCCTGGAGGCGGTCCATCCAGTTGGCGGTGTCCGTGGGCGAGAAAACGCCATCGGCCACGCCGTGGAAGACGATCATCTTGGCGCCCCGGTTTTTCAGCGTGCTCAGGTCCGTTTCATTCGGCGGGGTCATGTACGACCAGGGCGACTCGGTGTACTGCGTTGTGGTGGCGAACATCTTGGGGTAATCGGTCTCCATGCTGAAATTCAGCGCGTACTGCATGCCGGGGATGGCGGTAAACGCTGCCACGGTGGATGGAGGCGAGGTGAAGATGAAGGCCACCGCACCCGCATCGCGCGTTGCGGGCGAGCCGAAGTGCCATGACGCAAAGTTGGCGCCCGCAATGCCGGGATCCCACCAGGTGCCGGTGTACAGCGCTTCGCCCTTGCTGTTCTTGGGGCCCGCAAAGACGCTGGCCAGCACGCTCTTTTGTTCGCTGGTGATGCACGAGCCGTCGCGCGCACCGGTGCAGGTGGGCACGTCGGTCTGCAGGTTGAAAGCGGTCTGGCAGGCGGCCACGTCGTTGACCTGGCCGTCGGCCACACCGTCCAGCGCGTCGCACTTCGCCACGATCTTGCTGCTGATGAGCTTGAACTCGGCCGGTGTCACGGCGGTGTTCAGGTCGGGCAGGCCGGTGCCTGCGTCCTTGGTCGATACCTTGGCGTATTGCTGGGCCTTCCACAGTTGGGTGGTGGCGGCCTTGGGCAGGTGAAAACCGGGGTTGCCCGCCAGGATGCCGTCGTATTGATCGGCATAGCGCGAAGCGCCCACCATGGCGTGGCGTCCGCCGTTGGAGCAGCCGGCCAGGTACGAGCGGTCGGGTGCCTTGCCGTAAGCGCTCTTGATGAGGTTCTTGGCCATGGGGGTGAGCGTGCCCACTGCCTGGTAGCCATAGTCCAGCCGGGCCTGTGGGTCCACGCCAAAGAACGGCGTGGGTGCACCGTGGCCCGCATCGGAGCTGAGCACCGCAAAGCCTTGCACCAGCCCTGGGGCTACGGGTGCGGCGCCGCTCACCGAGCCCAGCGCGACCACGACGCTGCCATCCAGGCCGCCATTGGCCTGGTGCAGAAAGCGCCCGTTCCAGGCCACGGGCATGCGGATCTCAAAACCGATGGCGTAGCTGGCGCCGTCCACGGTACTGGTGCGCTCCTTCATCTTGCCTTTGACGAGACAGTGCGCAGGCGCCTGGGTGGTGAAGTTCTGCAGCGTCAGCGGCCCTTCGGGCACCAGCTCGGACGAGGTGATGCGCGTGTCGGGCAGGGCCAGGGTGTTGACCAGATTGGTGCAGGCCTGAAGGGTGGCGGGGGTGGCGGCCGTGAGCTGGGGCGGGGCATTGTCCGACGACCCCCCTCCGCAACCGACCAGCAGCGCCACCGGCAGGGCCGACAGTGCGAGAGGGTGCAAGCGCATTCTTCTTTTCGTACGGTTCATGCTGTTGTCTCCATTTATTTTTGAGGCGCAAGGAAACCCGCAACGTGGCCTCAACACGCTGTGGGAGATGGGGTGGTTGGGGTGTGTTTTGCTACAAATTCAGTAGCTATAAATGCTTATGCATCAGGCGGTAGCGGCCATTTTTGGCTTGATCTCCAGCGCCTGGGCAATGCGCTGGCGCAGCATGGCGGCGCGCATCTCGAACTCGGGCAGCACCCACTGGGCCAGCGCCTGGGCCGGGGTGCTCCAGCGTTCGGGAGCCTGGGGCGGCTCGCTCCCCCGCTCGCCTTGGGTCACGGCGCTGATCTCGCCCCAGGCCCAGTCCAGCAGCACCAGCGCCACCGCGCGCAGGTAGTCGTCGGCCACCCAGTAGGGCAGCTCGGGGTCGGTCTGTGCGGCAATCGCCAGCGTCTGTGTGATCTCGACCAGCGCATGGCGGCGTGCGCTGGCGGCCGGGCTGGGCGCTGCGCCGGGCAGCGTGGCCAGAAGCGCGGCCAGGCCCTGGCCGCCGTCGGCCAGCACCTTGCGCACCAGCAGGTCAATCGCCTGGATCTCGTTGGTGCCCTCGTAGATCATGGCCACGCGCGCGTCGCGCACGATCTGCTCGATGCCCCATTCGCTCACATAGCCGTGGCCGCCAAACACCTGCAGGCAGGCGCTGGCGCCATGGAAGCCCTGGTCGGTGAGCGCGGCCTTGAGCACGGGCGTGACCAGCGCACACCAGCGCTGCGCGGCAGCGCGCTCGCCCGCGTCGGTACTGTGTTTGGCCACGTCCAGCTGCAGGGCTGTGTGGTAGGCCAGCACGCGGCCGCCGTCGATCCAGGCGCGCTGGGTGTTCAGGATGCGCCGGATGACGGGGTGGTCTTGAATGAGGCTGGTGTCTTTGGCGCCGGGCGCGCGCATCTGGCGGCGCTCTGCGGCGTAGGCGCTGGCCTTTTGCCATGCGGCCTCCAGCAGGCCAATGCCTTGCAGGCCCACGTGCAGGCGGGCGGCGTTCATCATCACGAACATGGCATTGAGACCCTTGTTGGGCTCGCCCACCAGCCAGCCGGTGGCGTCGTCAAAGCGCATTACGCAGGTGGGGCTGCCATGCAGGCCCATCTTTTCTTCAATGCGTTCGCACACAACAGTATTTCGGCTTCCGTCCTGCAAAACCTTGGGCACCAGGAACAGCGACAACCCCTTGGGGCCCGCAGGTGCGTCGGGCAGCCGCGCCAGCACCAGGTGCACGATGTTGTCCGTCAGGTCGTGCTCGCCGCCGGAGATAAAAATCTTGCTGCCGTTCACCCGCGCGCTGCCGTCGGGCTGCAGCACGGCGCGTGTGCGTACCAGGCCCAGGTCGCTGCCTGCGTGCGCTTCGGTCAGGCACATGGTGGCCAGCCATTCGCCGGTGGCGACCTTCTCCAGGTACTGCGCCTTGAGGGCGTCGCTGGCGTGGTGCTTGATGCATTCGTACGCACCGTGCAGCAGGCCGGGGGCCATGGTCCAGCCGTGGTTGGCACCGGCCAGCCATTCGAACAGCACACATTCGAGCACCGCCGGCAGGCCCTGGCCGCCGTCCTCGGGCGCGCAGGCCAGTGCGGGCCAGCCGCCTTGCCAGAAGGCCTGGTAGGCGTCGCGGAAGCCGGGGGGTGTGTGCACCTGGCCTGCATCAAACCGGCAGCCCACCTCGTCGCCCGTGCGCTGCAGCGGGGCCACGGCGCTGTCCACAAACTTGGCGGCCTCCTCCAGCACCTGCGCCGCCAGCTCGCCATCGGTGTCGGCAAACGGCGCCAGCGCCTGCCACCGCGCTGGGGCCTGCAGCACCTCGGTCAGCAGGAACTGGATGTCGGTGAGGGCCTGGCGTGCTTGCATGGATTGCTCTTGATTTGATAGCTATTGGCGCTTGATGGGCGCGCGGTAACGGCTGTTTTTCTTCTAAATTTCGCTGGAGAAGCGGGGCGACTGCTTGCGCCCTAGCTTCGATAGGCTCAGCCCGAACGGGTGGGGTTGCATGGCGATGAACGACCGCTGCGCTCACACCCACCGATACCGGTGCGACCCATGCCGGTGCCACCGCGCAAGGGCCGCCCCGCCGCGCGGGTGGCGTCCCCCCTCAGGGGGGAAGGCGCGCCAGCGCCTCAGGGGGGAGCTCAAGAATCTGCGGTAAAGCCAATCTTCTTGATCAGCGGGCCCCAGGTGTCGTACTCGGCCTTCTGCCAGCGCGCTTGCTCTTCGGGCGTGGAGCCGTGGGGCATCAGGCCCACGATGGCCAGGCTGTCGATGACCGACTTTTCCTTCAGCGCGGCGTTGATGGCAGCGTTGGCAGCGGCAATCACGGGCTTGGGCGTGGCGGCCGGGGCGTAGAAGCCGAACCACTCTTCGGTGGTCAGCTCAGGGAAGCCTTGCTCGGCAAACGTGGGCACGTCGGGCACGTAGATGGAGCGCTTGGGGCCCGAGGTGGCCAGGATGCGCAGCTTGCCCGCCTTGTAGTTGGCGATGAAGTCACCGTGCGGCGTGACCATGGCAGCCACCTGACCGCCCACCACGTCCGTCACGCCAGGGATGGAGCCACGGTAGGGCACGTGGCGCAGGTCCACACCGCTGTTGATGCCCAAGAGCGCGCCCAAGAAGTGGGGCGTGGAGCCCGCACCGGGCGAGCCGTAGCTCGCGTCCTTGGGGTTGGCCTTGGCCCAGGCCAGGAAGTCCTTCACGTTCTTCACGCTGGCGGGCACCATGGGACCCACGGCCAGGCCGTGGTGCATGATGGCCGCGATCGACACAGGCGCGAAGTCCTTGTCGGTGTAGTTCATCTTGCTGTAGATGTGCGGGTAGTTGGCAATGGCCGACACCTGCGCCACGGCCAGCACCGAGCCGTCGGCGGGTGCGCCCTTCAGCGTCTCCAGTGCAATGCGGCCGCCCGCGCCGGGCTTGTTCTCCACCACGCCCGCGTTCTTGCTGAACGCCGAGCCGCCCCATTTTTCTGCCACGCGGCGGGCCACGGTGTCGCCCGAGCTGCCAGCGGGGAAGCCGAAGTACACCTTCACCTGGTCCACCTGGGCGTGGGCAGCAAAAGGATGCAGAGCGCCCAGCGCGGCGCTGGCGCCAAAGGCCTGGACGAGTTGACGGCGGGTGATGGTCATGGTGTTGTCTCCTGGTGTGACGGGGTAAAACTCAAAATTGGGAACGGGGCTTTTCATGCCCTCTCGTTATCTGGCAAACAGCGACTCATTTCCTGAGGCGCTCAAAACTGGCGCTGCGCGGGCGAGTGCCACCGTGGAACTGGCTTCGCCAGGCCACGGGTGGCGTCCCCCTCCCGCAGGAGAGGGGGAAGGCGCGAAGCGACTCAGGGGGTGCATTACCTTGGCGCCATGCGCAGTGCGCCATCCAGGCGGATGACTTCGCCGTTGAGATGGCCGTTGGTCACGATGTGGCAGGCCAGCTCGGCAAACTCCTCGGGCTTGCCCAGGCGCTGCGGGAAGGGGATGCTGGCGGCCAGCGACTGCTGCACGGCTTCGGGCAGTTCCTTCATCAGCGGCGTGGCAAACAGGCCGGGCGCGACGGTGCACACGCGGATCGCGTGCTGTGCGAGGTCGCGCGCCATGGGCAGCGTCATGCCCGCCAGGCCCGCCTTGGAGGCGCTGTAGGCCTGCTGGCCCACCTGGCCGTCAAAGGCGGCGACGGAGGCGGTGAACATCATCACGCCGCGCTCGCCGTTGTCCAGCACGTCGAGCTTGCTGCAGGCGGCGGCAAACAGGCGGCTCACGTTGTAGGTGCCGATCAGGTTGATGTTGACCACGCGCACAAAGTCTTCCAGCGGCGCGGCGCTGCCGTCGCGCTGCACCACACGCTTGGCGCTGCCGATGCCGGCCACGTTCATCAGGATGCGCGCGGGGCCGTGGGCGGCAGCGGCCTTGTCGATGGCGGCCTGCACGCTGGCGGGGTCGGTGATGTCGCAGGGGCAGGCGATGCCATTGATGTCTGCAGCGACCTTCTCGGCCAGCTCGGCATTGCGGTCCAGCACTGCGACCTTGGCGCCCTGGGCGGCCAGTGCGCGGGCGGTGGCTTCACCGAGGCCTGATGCGCCGCCGGTCACGAGGGCGGCTTGTCCTTGAATCTGCATGGTGGTGTCCTTGTTGCTTCGGTTCAATGGTGGGGAACGAGGGTGAACGGCAGGCTGCCGTCGTGCAGCGCGTTCACCAGGTCGGCGCGGTGCTTGAGCACAGCGCGCTGGTTGATGGAGCCCTTGTCGGTGATCTCGCCCTTGTCCAGCGAAGGCGGCTCGGCCATCAGGTGGGCGCGGGCCACGCGTGTGGCGCTGCCCGTGGCCTGCGCGGCCAGCTGGTTGATCACTGTCTGGAAGTGCTGCTGCACGGGCGCGCTCTCCAGCACCTGCTGCAGGCTGGCGCCCTCCGGCAGGCCCGCCAGTGCGCGGATGCTCTGCGTGGGGATCAGCAGCGCGCCCACTTCCTTGAGATTGATGCCGGTGATGACAGCGTCCTGCACATAGGGCGCGCAGGCGGCAATGACTTTGGCGCGCATGGGGCCCACGCTCACAAAGGTGCCGGTGCTGAGCTTGAAGTCTTCCGCGATGCGGCCGTCAAACTTCAGGCCCTTGTTCAGGTCGTTCTCGTCGATCCACTTCACGGCGTCGCCCGAGCAGTAGAAGCCTTCGTCGTCGAACGCCTCGCGCGTGGCTTCGGCGTTGCGCCAGTAGCCTTGCGTGATGTTGGGGCCGCGATAGCGCACCTCGGTCTTGCCATCCACGGGCACCAGTTTCAGCTCCAGCCCCGGCGTGGGCACGCCGATGTCGCCCGCCTGCACGTTGGGGCTGTTCACGGCCACACAGAAGGGGCAGCCTTCGGTCATGCCCAGGCCGGTGTTCATCACGATGCGCTCGCCCACTTCGCGCTCCGCGCTCTCAAACAGCGAATCCCAGATGGGCTGCGACAGCGCGGCGGCGGCAAAGAAAAACATCTGCACGCGGCTGAGCAGGTTCTTGCGCAGCTGCGCGTCGGTCTTCATGGTGTGTGCGATCACCTCGAAGCCCGTGGGCACGTTGAAGTACACCGTGGGCGCGATCTCGCGCAGGTTGCGGATGGTCTCGACCATGCCGGTGGGCGTGGGCTTGCCTTCGTCCAGGTACAGCGTGCCGCCGTTGTAGATGACGATGCCGAAGTTGTGGTTGCCGCCGAAGGTGTGGTTCCACGGCAGCCAGTCCACCAGCACCAGGTCCTGCTCCACCAGCACGGGCATGGACTGGTTCATCTGCTGCAGGTTGGCGGCCCACATGCCGTGCGTGATGATCACGGCCTTGGGCGCCTTGGTGGAGCCCGAGGTGAACATGAACTTGGCAATGCTCTCGCCCGAGATGGCGGCGTGTGCGGCGTCCACGGCAGGCGTGGCCTCGGTGGCCAGCAGCGCGCTGAAGGGGGTGGTGCTGCGGCCCGGCAGCGTGCCCTGGCCCAGCACCACATGCACGTCGGTGCCCACGGTGGCGTTGATGGCGGCGGCATAGCGCTCGGCATTGCTCGCAAACACCAGGCCGGGCGTGAGGGTGTCGATGGCGTGGCGCAGCTTGTCGTAGTCCTTGCTCACGGTGGAGTAGGCCGACGACACCGTGCACTGCGGCACACCGGCCACCAGGCAGCCCAGCGACAGCAGGGCGTGGTCCAGGTCGTTTTCGCTCAGGATGGCCACAGGGCGGTCGGCGCTGAGTTGGCGGTCCAGCAGGGCCTGGGCAATGCGGCGTGCACTGTCCCATGCCTCGCGGTAGCTGATGTGGCGCCAGTCGCCCAGGCTGCCGTCGGCGTTCTTCACGCGCTGGGCCATCCAGGTGCGGTCGGGCGTCGTCTGCGCCCAGTGGGCCAGGCGGTCGGTCAGCCGCACGGGGTGGGGCTGCAGGTCTTGCGTGGCGCGCACATAGACCACGCCGTTGTCGCCCTGGCGGGTGGTGACCTCGGTCACGCCAAAGCGCAGCGGCCGGTAGCGGGGGGAGGGGAGGTTTGCCGTCATGGAGCTTGTCTCGGGGCTGGTGCTGGCGCGTGAACGGAAGGCGTTCGGTTCAGTCTTGTTTCTTGACCTTGGCGGCCTTGCCGTCCAGGAAGGCGCGCACACGGGCCTTGGCCTCGGGAGCGCTCTGGGCAATGGCGGCCATCATGGCCTCGGCCATCAGGCCCTGGTCGGCGGGCTGCTCGGCAATGCGGGGCAGCGCGTGCATCAGGGCGTAGTTGGTCAGCGGGGCGTTTTGCGCAATGCGCTGGGCCAGCTCGAAGGCCTTGTCGAACGCCGTACCGTTGGGCACGAGGTACTGCGCAAAGCCCACCTTTTCGCCGTCCACCGCGTTGTAGACGCGGCCGGTCATCATCATGTCGGTCATGCGCGCTGTGCCGATCAGGCGCGGAATGCGCACCGCGCCGCCGCCGCCCACAAAGATGCCGCGCGAGCCTTCGGGCAGCGCGTAGAACGTGGTCTCGTCGGCCACGCGGATGTGGCAGGCGCTGGCCAGCTCCAGCCCGCCGCCCACCACCGCACCATGCAGCGCTGCCACCACGGGCACGGGGCCGAATTGCACGCGGTCCAGCGCTGCATGCCACATGCGCGAGTGGTGCAGGCCCTGGCCCGCGTCGCGCTCCTTCAGCTCCGAGAGGTCCAGGCCCGAGCAGAAGTGCTCGCCCTCGCCGTCGATCACGGCGGCGCCTACGGTGGCGGGCAGGTTGTCCATCACGTCGCGCAGCGCCAGGATGAGACCGTCGTTCAGCGCATTGCGCTTGGCGGGGCGGGTGAGGCGGATGACCGCGACTTCCTCGCGGTCGCCACGGATTTCAAGGGAGATGTCGGAGGTCTTGGTCATGGTGGTGTGAGTGAGTTGGAGAAATTATGGTTATCAAAAATAACTAAAACAAGGCCATGACGCCGGTCTTTGCTAGGTGGTTTCCCTAGCTTTTCGGGATTGTCATTTGGTTATGATAAATAACTAAAATCGCCGCTCAACCGCTGCCAAGGATCTGCCATGAACGCCTTCATCCCCTACGGTATCTACTGGTCGTCCCCGTTTGCCAAGTGGCAGGGCACGCTGGCCAACCTCAACGCGCTGCCGCTGGCGGCCGCCGTGGGCAAGCAGGCGCTCGCTGCGCGGGGCTACGACCTGTCGGCGGTGGACCTGGCCATCCTCGGCATCACCAACCCGCAAAAGGGCAGCTTCTACGGCCTGCCCTGGGTCACGGGCCTCATGGGCATCGACCGCGTGGCGGGCCCCACGGTGCAGCAGGCCTGCGCCACCAGTGTGCGCGCGCTGCAGATGGCCGCACAAGAGGTGGCCTGCGGCACGGCCACCAGCGCGCTCTTGGTGATGGCCGACCGCCAGTCCAACGGCCCGGTGGTGTACTACCCGGATTCGAGCGGCACCGGCGGCTACGGCATCACCGAACACTGGGTGCCCGACAACATGGGCCACGACCCGTACGCCAAGAACCCCATGCTGCAGACCGGCGAGAACGTGGCCGCGCGCTACGGTATCAGCACTGAAGAGCAACACACGCTCAAGCTGCACCGCTACACGCAGTACCAGGCGGCGCTGGCCGACGATCGCGCCTTCCAGAAGCGCTACATGGCCGACGTGCCCGTCACCGACTCGAAATTCCGCAAGCAGACGGGCACGCTGAGCACCGATGAAGGCATCTTCCCGACCACGGCCGAGGGCCTGGCCAAGCTCAAGCCGGTGAAGGAAGGCGGCACCGTGACCTTTGGCGGCCAGACGCATCCCGCCGACGGCAACGCGGGCGCCATCGTCACCACCCGCGAGCGGGCACGCGCCGTGGCCACCGACCCGGGCATCGAGATCGAGATCCTGGGCTTTGGCATGTCACGCGTGGAGGCGGGTTACATGCCCATGGCACCGTCGCCCGCCGCGTTCAATGCGCTCAAGAACGCGGGTCTGTCCATCAGCGACGTGGTGGCCATCAAGACGCACAACCCCTTTGCGGTGAACGACATCGCCCTGGCGCGCGACACCGGCTTTGCCTGGGAGCGCATGAACAACTACGGCAGCTCCATCATCTGGGGCCACCCGCAGGCGCCCACGGGCATGCGCGCCATCATCGAACTCATTGAAGAGCTGGTGCTGCGCGGCGGCGGCGTGGGCCTGTTCACCGGCTGCGCGGCGGGCGACACCGGCTATGCCACCGTGCTGCGCGTGACCGACAGCAAAACCACCTCCAAGGCCTGACCATGACCACTGCACAAAGCTCTTTCTCTGCTCCCCTGAACGCCTGGCTGGTGGACGGCGTGCGCACGCCCATGGTCGATTACTGCGGCCCGCTGGGCCATGTATCGCCCACCGACATGGGTATCAAGGTGGCGCGCGCGGTGCTGGCGCGCAGCGGCGTGCCCGCCACCGATGTGGGCTCGGTCATCACCGGCTCCATGGCGCAGGCAGACTTCGACGCCTTTGTGCTGCCGCGCCACATTGGCCTGTACGCGGGCGTTCCCTTGGACGTGCCCGCCATCCTGGTGCAGCGCATCTGCGGCACCGGCTTTGAGCTGTTCCGCCAGGCCGCCGACCAGATCGCGCTGGGCTACACCGACGTGGCACTGGTGGTGGGCACCGAGTCCATGACGCGCAACCCGATTGCGGCCTACACGCACCGCACGGGTTTCAAGCTGGGCGCGCCCGTGGAGTTCAAGGACTTCCTGATGGAAGCGCTGATCGACACCGCAGGCCCGGTGACCATGATCGAGACGGCCGAGAACCTGGCCAAGAAATACGGCATCACCCGCGAGGATGTGGACGCCTACGCCTCGCAGTCCTTTGCCCGCGCGCTCAAGGCGCAGGAAGACGGCTTTCTGGCCGGTGAGATCGTGCCCGTGACCAGTGAGAAGTTTGAACTGGAAGGCTACGCCACACGCGGCATCACGCTGCCGCGCAAGGTGGCGCAGCTGGACCGCGACACCCACCCACGCCCCTCGCCGGTGGAAGCCCTGGCGGGCCTGCGCACCGTCTACCCCGGCGGCGTGCAGACCGCGGGCAACAGCTCGGCCCTGGTCGATGGCGCGGTGGGCGCCGTGGTGGCCAGCGATGCCTATGTGCAGCAGCGCGGCCTGAAGCCTCTGGCGCGCCTGCGCGGTGTGGCGGCCGTGGGCGTGGCGCCGGAGTACATGGGCATCGGCCCGGCACCGGCCATCCGCGCACTGCTGGCGCGCACCGGCCTCACGCTGGATGACATCGGCCTGTTCGAGATCAACGAAGCCCAGGGCGCACAGACCCTGGCCGTGGGCCGCGAGCTGGGGCTCGATCTGAACAAGCTCAACGTGAACGGCGGTGCGATTGCGCTGGGCCACCCGCTGGCCGCCACCGGCGTGCGCCTGACGGTGACGCTGGCGCGCGAGCTGCGCCGCCGTGGGCTGCGCTATGGCATCTCCAGCGCCTGCGTGGGCGGCGGGCGGGGCATTGCTTTGCTGATCGAGAACCCAGACGCTTAAACCCGACTCATTTTTTGTAAAGCACACCATGAAAATCATCACCGCAGCCCAGGCCGGGGCCCTGATCCCCGACGACGCCACCATCTTCCTGGGCGGCCTGGCCGTCTCCAGCCTGCCGGAGGAAGTGCTCAAGGGCATCGAGAAAAACTTCCTCGACCACGGCAGTCCAAAGAACGTGACCACCTGGGCCTGCGGTGCCATCGGCAACAGCAAGGACGCGGGCATGGTGCACTTTGCCCACCCCGGCATGATCAAGCGCACCGTGGCGGGCCACTTCGGCCAGACCGGCGCCGAGATGATGAAGATGGTGTTTGACGGCGAGGTCGAGGCCTACAACTTCCCGCAGGGCAGCCTGTCGCACCTCACGCGCCACATCGCGAGCCGTAGCCCCGGGCTGCTGACCAAGGTGGGCCTGGGCACGTTTGTGGACCCGCGCATCGAGGGCGGCAAGCTCAACAGCAAGTCCACCGAAGACCTGGTCAAGCTCGTCGAATTCAACGGCGAGGAATGGCTGTTCTACCCCGCGCCCAAGGTCGATGTCGCCATCATCCGGGGCACGCTGGCCGACGAGAACGGCAACATCACGCTGGACAAGGAAGGCGTGCTGCTGGAGCAGATCAACATCGCCCACGCGGCCAAGGCCTGCGGCGGCATCGTGATCGCGCAGGTGGAGCGCATCGTCAAAGCGGGCAGCCTGCACCCCAAGTCGGTCAAGGTGCCCGGTGTGTCGGTGGACTACGTGGTGGTCAGCCAGCCCGAGAACCACATGCAGACCATCACCACGCAGTTCAACGCCGCCCTGTGCGGCGATGTGCGCGTGCCGGTGAACTCGCTCGCGCCCATGGCGCTGGACGAGCGCAAGGTCATCGCGCGCCGCACCGCGCTGGAGCTGAAGCCCGGCGCCATCACCAACCTGGGCATTGGCATCCCGGCGGGCGTGCCGTCGGTGGCGGCGGAAGAGGGCGTGGCCGACCAGTTCACGCTGAGCGTGGAAAGCGGCATCACCGGCGGCATCCCGGCGCAGCTGGGCGACTTTGGCACGGCCTACAACGCCGACGCGATCATCGAGCAGTCACTGCAGTTCGACTTCTACGACGGCGGTGGCCTGGATGCGAGCTTCCTGGGCCTCGCGCAGGCCGACAACCACGGCAACGTGAACGTGAGCAAGTTCAATGGCCGGCCTGTGGGCTGTGGCGGTTTTGTGAACATCACGCGGTCCACCAAGAACCTGGTGTTCTGCGGCACCTTCACTGCAGGCGGGCTGGAGGTGAAGGTGGCCGACGGCCAGCTCACCATCGTGAAGGAAGGCCGCTCGCGCAAGTTCATCGAGAAGGTCGAGCAGATCACCTTCAACGGGCTGGATGCCGCGCAGCGCGAGCAGAACGTGCTGTTCGTCACCGAACGCGCCGTGTTCCACCTGACCACTGAAGGGCTGGAGCTGACCGAGATCGCCCCTGGCATCGATCTGGAGCGCGACGTGCTGGCGCACATGGGCTTCAAGCCGATCATGCGCAATGTGAAGACCATGGACGCGGGCCTGTTCCACGAAAAATGGGGTGGGTTGGCGGCGGCCATGGCCGCGAAGTCTGAGGCGGTGGCACAGATGTCCGCAGGCCAGTAAACGGAGCACAGAAGCTGCCCGAAGCCGGGCACAAAAAACCAAGAACCCAAGAACCCAAGAACCCAAGAACCCAAGAACCCAAGAACCAAGGGGCGCTGGCTGCAGCGCCCCTTTTCTTCGTCAGGCCCCGTCGCGGGCGTAGACCTTTTGCAGCAGGCGGATCAGCGTCTTGCGCTCGGTGGCCGTGAGGCCGGCGGTGGCGTCCACCTCCAGCTGTGCGGCGGTCTGCTCGGCCTGGGCGGTCAGCTCCACACCGGCGGGTGTCAGGTGCAGGCCCATGGCGCGGCCGTCGCTGGGGTGGGGGCGGCGCTCGATCAGGCCGCGCCGCTCCAGCGCCGCAATCAGGCCCACCAGGTTGGGCGGCAACACGCCCAGCGTCACGCACAGCTGGCGCGAGGTCACGCCCGGGTTGTGCGCCACCAGCGACAGCACCGAAAAATCCACCACCTTGAGCCGGTACACCGCCATGCGCTCCATGAACACTTCGATCACGGCCAGCGATGCGCGGCGCGCGTTGTAGCCCACCAGGGTGCGCAGAAAGCCGGTGTCCACCGATTCAGGTGCGGGCGTGGCCGGGGTGTCGAGCGTGGCGGCGGCGGTCTTTTTGGAAGTGCGGGGGCTGGGCATGGGGCGATTGTGGCGGCGCAGGGTGGGGATGGGTGCAAGACAGCAGGAAATTTGATTCAAATCAGCCGTCTGCGCCTGTCTGTATTGCCTATTTAGCTATAAAAATGATAGTTAATAAAGAGTGAAAACCCGCAGCGGCAGGCCCCTGCCGTGCGCGTCAGGCGGGGTGGCGCAGCACGCGGCGGTACTGCACGGCCTCGGCCACATGGCCCACCTCGGTGTCGGCAGCGCCCGCCAGGTCGGCAATGGTGCGGGCCACCTTGAGCGCGCGGTGGGTGCTGCGCGCCGACCAGCCCAGGCGGGCGGCCGCAGTGTTCAGAAACTTCGCGGCCGCGTCCTGCAGCTGCAGGTGGGCGTCGATCTCCTGGCCCTGCAGTGCCTGGTTGGACTTGCCCTGGCGGGCGAGTGCGCGCTGGCGGGCCTGCTCCACGCGCGTGCGGATGGCGGTGGTGGATTCCCCCGCCGGGGCCTGCACCAGCTGCTCGGCGGGCAGGGCGGGCACCTCCACATGCAGGTCGATGCGGTCCAGCAGCGGGCCGCTGAGCTTGGCCTGGTAGCGGTTCACCTGGTCGGGCGTGCAGCGGCAGGCGCGCTGCGTGGAACCCAGAAACCCGCAGGGGCAGGGGTTCATGGCCGCAATCATCTGAAAACGCGCCGGAAACTCTGCACGCTGCGCGGCGCGGGCGATGGTGATGTGGCCGGTCTCCAGCGGCTCGCGCAGGGCCTCCAGCGCGGCCCTGGGAAATTCAGGCAGTTCGTCCAAAAAGAGAACGCCTTGATGGGCCAGCGAAATTTCACCCGGGCGCGGGGGCGAGCCGCCGCCCACCAGCGCCACCGCGCTGGCCGTGTGGTGCGGCTGGCCGGTCGGCCGCTGGCCCCAGGCCTCGGGGCGAAAGCGCCCGGCCAGGCTGGCGATGGCCGCGCTCTCCAGTGCTTCTTCCACCGTCATCGCAGGCAGCAGCCCCGCAAAACGCTGGGCCAGCATCGATTTGCCCGAGCCCGGTGGCCCGGCCATCAATACGCTGTGGCCGCCCGCAGCGGCAATCTCCAGCGCGCGCTTGGCACCGGCCTGGCCTTTCACGTCGGCCATGTCGGGGCCGGTGGTGCGGGTGGCCATGGGGGTGGCCGCCAGGCGGGTCCAGCCGTCGTTGGCCACGTCGGCATCGCTGGCTGCCACGCTGCCCGGGGGCAGAAAAGCGCGCACCACGTCCAGCAGGTGGCGCGCGCGCACCACCTGGGCGGCGGGCACCAGGGCGGCCTCTTCGGCGCTGCCGGGCGGCAGCACCAGCTGGGTGTCGATCTGCTGGGTCTGCAGCGCCAGGCTGGTGGCCAGCGCGCCGCGCACCGGGCGCAGTTCGCCCGACAGCGACAGCTCGCCCGCAAACTCGTAGCCCGCCAGGCGGCTGGCATCCACCTGGCCGCTGGCGGCGAGGATGCCCAGGGCAATCGGCAGGTCAAACCGGCCCGAGTCCTTGGGCAGATCGGCCGGGGCCAAATTGACGGTGATGCGCTTGTTGTGGGGGAACTCCAGCCCCGCGTTCTGCAGCGCCGAGCGCACGCGCTCGCGGGCCTCCTTCACCTCCACCTCGGCCAGCCCCACCAGCGTGAAGCTGGGCAGGCCGTTGGCCAGATGCACTTCCACGGTGACAGAAGGCGCCAACATCCCCAGAAGGGCGCGGCTTTGCACCAAAGCAAGACTCATGAAGCGGTTTCTCCCCAGATGGGTGCGTTTGCAGGTGTTTGGGCGCGGGCTTATGATTTTTTGCACCAGATGAGTGCGTGGCGCCCGGCGCGATCCCCACCACTGTACTGGGGATTGTTGTAACCCAACGCAACCGCGCCCGGGCTGCACGCACAGGGCCTGTGGAGGCAATGGCACGGTCCGTGCTTAAAGCGCTTGTCCCTACTTTGTCCAACCGGAGGAAACATGACCCGCGCCATCATCAAGACCCTGGGCGTTGCCCTTGTTGCAACCCTTCCCATGCTGGCCAGTGCCCAGCTCACCGGCAACGTCAGCCTGACCACCAACTACAAGTTCCGTGGCCAGGACCAGGACGCCACCAAGGCCAAGGCCGTCAAGCCCGCGCTGCAAGGCGGCTTCGATTACGCCTTTGGCGAGTCCGGCTGGTACGTGGGCAACTGGAACTCCAGCGTGGACTGGCTGACCAACAACTCGCTCGAATCCGATCTGTATGGCGGCTACAAGTTCAAGGCCGCTGGCGCTGACTTCGATGTGGGCGCCCTGACCTACATCTACCCCGGCAACAGCAACGGCAACACCACCGAGCTGTATGGCGCGGCCACCATGGGCCCCTTCACCGCCAAGTACTCGCACACCATCTCCAAGGACTACTTCGGCTTTGCCGGTGCCAAGTCCGGCTCGGGCCTGAAGGGCCGCAACACGGGTTACCTGAACTTCGGCTTTGCGCAGGAAGTGGCGCCCAGCGTGACGGTGAAGGCCTCGGTGGGCTTCACGCGTTTTGCCAGCGACATCAAGGACCTGGGCGTGCCCAACTACATGGACTACAGCGTGGGTGGCGCGTATGACTTCGGCGGTGGCCTGTCGCTG
>Ga0187845_1000594_pt1 | contig 21690 bp, 17 predicted proteins | sample SpaLakP09_SKY_68_FD_134515 | JGI IMG/M metagenome (GOLD analysis project Ga0187845, IMG submission 134515) | Oligotrophic lake water microbial communities from Sparkling Lake, Wisconsin, USA - SP09_SKY_68 | ecosystem: Environmental > Aquatic > Freshwater > Lake | place: USA: Sparkling Lake... | reverse complement strand
GTGCTGGACGACGAGCCGTTCGTGGTGGAGGACGCGACACGCGACCCGCGCTTCGCGGACAATCCGCACGTCACCGGCGCCCCGTTCGTGCGCTTCTATGCCGGGGTGCCGCTGCGCAGCGGCGGGCAGCGCATCGGGTCGTTATGCGCGGTCGACTACGTGCCGCGCACGCTCGGATCGCAGGACCTGCTGGTGCTGAAGCAGCTGGCGCGCATGGTCGAGGACCTGATCGAACTGCGCACGGCCACGCTGGACGCGGTGCAGAACCTGAACAACTGGGGCGGGCGCCCGCTGCTGGAGAGCGGCACGGGGGCGCGGCTGCGCCAGCAATTCCTGCGCGACCCGCTGACCGGCATGCCGAACCGCCTCGTCGTGGAAGACGCGATCGCACGCCACGCGGCGCGCGCGCACGCCGAGGCCAGCGTCCTGCTGGCCGTCGTCGACGTCGACAACCTCAGCGCCGTCAACGAGGAGCACGGCCATGCGAGCGGCGACGCCGTGCTGGTCGCGATCGCGCGCCGGCTGCGCCACCGTGCGGCCCCGGGCGACGTGGCGGCGCGCATCGGCGGCAGCACGTTCCTGCTGTGGCTCCAGTCCGACGGACTCGATTGCGCCGAACGGGCGCAGGCCCTGCACCGCGCGCTGAACCGCCCGGTGCAGGTGGCCGGCCGCGTGATCCACGGCAGCGTGACGATGGGCCACTGCCGCTTCGGCGTCGACGGCTTCGACGCGGAGACGCTGCTGATCCACGCCCAGGCCGCGCTGCGCCACGCCAAATCGCAGGGTCACGGACTCGCGCGCGCGTACGAACCCGCGCAGCGGCGCACGGGGCCGCGCGCCCTCGAGCACGACCTGCGCGGCGCACTCGCGCGCGATGAGCTCGCGCTCGCGTATCAGCCGAAGGTCGACCTGCGCAGCGGCCGCGTCGTGGGCGTGGAGGCGCTGCTGCGCTGGCAGCATCCCGTGTACGGCATGGTGGCGCCGTCCGATTTCATCCCCGTGGCCGAGGAAAGCGGCTTGATCATCCCGATCGGCCAGTGGGTGCTGGACCAGGCCTGTGCCCAGCTGCGCGCCTGGCGCGACGCCGGCCATGCGGGCCTGACGGTGGCCGTGAACCTGTCGGCGCGCCAGTTCCTCGACGACGAGGTGGCGACGCGCGTCGTGGATACGCTGTCGCGTCACGGCGTGCCGCACGGTGCGCTGGAGCTCGAGCTGACGGAGTCCACGTCGATGCACGACGTCGGGCGCAGCATCACGATCATGAAGGAGTTGAAGGCGGCCGGCGTCGTGCTCAGCATCGACGACTTCGGCACCGGCTATTCGAGCCTGGCCTATCTGAAGCGCCTGCCGATCGACAAGGTCAAGATCGACCGCGCGTTCGTCTCCGACCTCGAACAGAGCACGGAATCGCGTGCCATCGTGCGCGCGATCGTGACGGCCGTGCGCTGCCTGGGCCTGGACGTCATCGCCGAAGGCATCGAGCAGCCGGCGCAGGCACGCCTGCTGATGGAGGACGGCTGCTTCGAGATGCAGGGCTACCACTTCGGCCGGCCCGTCGCCGCGGCCGACTGCCCGTTGGGAGCGCATTTCGAATGCAGCGGGCCGGAGGAGGCATGAAGCGGCTCGCGCTGGCGGCGCTGCTGGCCTTCGGCCTGGGCGCCCCGGGCGCGCACGCGGCCGCGGCACCGGGCCAGTTGGCGCGGCTGGATCGCCTCGTGCGCGGCGCGGACGCCGGCGCGCTGCCCGCCCTGCAGGCCGCGCAGGACACGCTGATGGCGGCCGCGTATCCCGAACGGATCGCGTATCTGCACCTGCTGCGGCGCGCCCATGCGGACCATGGCGACACCGTCGCGGCCGGCGAGGTCGCCGGGAGGATCGTGTGGATTGCACGGACGCAGGGCGACGCGCTGAACACGGCGCTCGGACAGCTCGCGCAGGCCGGCACGCTCGCCGCCGTGAACGATATCGACATCCGCAACGCCAACCTGGGCGAACCGGCGTTCATGGCCGCGCTGCAGCGGGCGTACGGCGACGTCTACCTGCAAGCGGGGCAGTTCGATTTCGCGCACAGCCATTACCTGAAGGCGCTCGAGATCGCGCGCCAGCATCCGGATCTGCTCGACCCCACCGTGAACGGCCTGCGCCTGGCGATCGCCAAGGTGTACGTCTACACGCGCGCGCCGGACAAGGTGGTGTCCACGCTGGCCGCGATCGGCCCGGATGGCGGCGCATTGCCGGCGCCGTTCGCCGCGCGCCGGTTCGTCATCGAAGGCATCGCCCACGTGATGGAGGGGCATCCGGACCGGGGCCGCGTCGCGTATTACAAGGGCCTGCAGATCGCGCATGCGAACGGCCTGACGCTGCTGGAGGCGAATGCCCTCGGCAACATCGCCGACAGCTGGCTCGAGGACGGCAACTACCCGGAGGCCGAGCGGGCGGCGCGCGCGGCGCTGCCGCTGGCCGCGCAGGCGGGCGATCCGGCCACGCGCCGCATCGCCGAGGCGAACCTCGGCTTCGCGCTGGCAGGACAGGGGCGCGTGGCCGACGGCCTCGTCTACATCGACCGCGTGCTGGCGGAACAGCGCGCGCAAGGGGCCGATCCGGACATGGCGAACATGCTGATCGAGAAGAGCTGGATGCTGGAAAAGGCGGGGCAGGTGCGCCTGTCGCTGCAGGCGCTGCAGGAACACCACCACGTGGCTGCGAAGCTGGCAGCCGCGGAACACGAGAACACCGCGAAGGTGCTGCACGAGCAGTTCGAGGCGCAGCGCCGCGCCATCCAGATCGAAAGCCTGCGGCGCGAGAACGCGATGAAGGATGCGCAGATCCGCAAGCGCCGCGTGTGGCAGCTGATCGCCACGGGCGGCGCCGGCCTCGCGCTCGTGCTGTGCGGTTTCGTCTGGCGGCTGTACCGGCGCTCCATGCGCACGAGCGGGCGCCTGCGCGAACTGAACGAGGAACTGGCGTTCCACTCCACGCACGACGCACTCACGGGACTGTTGAACCGCCGCTCGTTCCGCGACGCGATGGCGGCCCGCGCGCCGGGGCCGGCCCGGTGCTTCATCCTGCTCGACATCGACCACTTCAAGAGCATCAACGACCGCCTGGGCCACGCGGCTGGCGACGAGGTGCTGGTGGAAGTGGCGCGCCGGCTGCGTGCCGCGGTGGATGGGCAGGGCACCGTGCTGCGCTGGGGCGGCGAGGAATTCCTCGTGCACGTGGACGGGGGCGACGCCGGCGGCCACGCGGACCTCGTGCGCGCGCTGCTGGCGACGGTGGCGGGATCGCCCGTCACGACGGCGGACGGCCAGCGGCTGGCCGTCACGATCACGGCCGGCGCACTGTCGTTGCCGGCCGGGGGCGCCGACGCCATCGACTGGCAGCATGCGCTGGCGCTGGCCGATGTGGCCCTGTACCGCGGCAAGCAGGATGGCCGCCGCTGCGCTTATCTGGACGTCGCGGATGCCACGGGCGCGGTGGCCGGGAGCATGCGGCTGAGTCCCGAATCAGTGCGCCGGCAGGACCAGCAACTGCAGGCCTGACGGCGTCGGCGCGGCGTGGTAGACGCGCTGCGTGGCCGCCTTGAAGTCCTCCGGCTTCGCCTTCGGGATCGTGACGAACGTCTGCGGATTCAGGTCGACGAGCGGGAACCAGGAACTCTGCACCTGCACCATGATGCGGTGGCCGCGGCGGAACGTGTGGTTGACGTCGCCGAGGTGGTAACTGACCGCTTCGACCTTGCCCGGCACGAACGCTTCCGGATGCTCGAATCCGTTGCGGAACTTGCCGCGCAGCGGATTGCCGCGCACGAGCTGCTGGTAGCCGGCCATCGTGCCGCGCGGCGGCGCCACGTCGCTGCCGCGCGCCGGCTGCTCGCCGCTCGGGTACTCGGCCGGATAGACGTCGATCAGCTTCACGACCCAGTCCGAATCCGTGCCGGTCGTCGATACGAACAGCTTCGGCGTGACGGGGCCGGCGACCGTGACGTCCTCCTCCAGCACCTCGCTCCGGTACACGAGGACGTCCGGACGCGTGGCGGCGAAGCGCTGGTCCGACACCATGTATTCCTGCGGCACCGACGTGGCCGGGTAGCCGATGTACGGCACGGGCTTGTTCGGGTCGGACACGTATTCGTCGTAGCCCGCGTTCGCGGCCGGCTGCTGCCACGTCAGCGTGCCGTTCGGGCCGAAGTACAGCGTGCGCGCCTTCGCCTGCACGGGCGGCCAGGCGGTGTAGCGGCGCCACACGTTGGAGCCGGTCTCGAACGCGGTCACTTCCGCGACGGGCTGCGCGGGCTTGACGCCCTTGAGCTGCTGTTCGAAGAACGGGAACTGGATGTGCTGGCGGAAGTATTCTCCCGTCTTGCTGTCGAACGACACGCGGCCCAGCTGCTTGCCGTCGTAGCGCGCCCACCCGCCGTGCACCCACGGGCCCATCACGAGGCCGTTGAAGATGCCGGGATTGTTCTTCTTGATCGCGTGGTAGGTCGTGAACGGACCTTGCGGATCCTCCGCGTCGAACCAGCCGCCGACCGTCAGCACGGCCGCCTTCACGTTCTTCAGGTGCGGCGCGATGGCGCGTGTCTGCCAGAAGGCGTCGTAGGTGTCGTGCTCGATCGTCGGCGCCAGCAGCGCGCGCTGCCTGTCCGTCATCGTGCCGAGGATGTTCGACAGGGTGCGGTGCTTCAGGAAGAAGTCGTAGGCGTCGGCCGCGCCGTAGTCGAAGTCGGCCCACGTCTTGGGCAGCGGCGTCGGATTCTGCTGCTCCGTGAACGACGCATAGAAGCCGAAGTTCGCGGCCAGCATGAAGGCGCCGCCGTGGTACGAGTCGTCGCCCATGTACAGGTCCGTCACGGGCGCCTGCGGCGACGCGGCCTTGATCGCGGGATGCGAATCGATGATGCTCGCGGACGTGTAGAAGCCCGGATAGCTGATGCCCCAGATGCCGGCCTTGCCGTTGTTGTTCGGGACGTGTTTCAGCAGCCATTCCATCGTGTCGTACATGTCCTGGCTTTCCTGGCCTTCGCCGGCGGTCCGCTGCGGGTTCACGTGCGGCGTCATCTCCTGCCATTTACCCTCGGACATGTAGCGGCCGCGCACGTCCTGCTTGACGAAGATGTAGCCCGCGTCCTCGAATTCCTTCGACGGCCCGATTTGCTTCGGGAACCAGTCCACGCCGTAGTGCAGCTCGTCGTCGGCCTGCACGCCCGCGCTGTACGGCGTGCGGTTGACGAGGAACGGGTAGCTTTTCGACGCATCCTTCGGCACGTAGACGACGGTGAACAGCTTCGTCCCGTCGCGCATCGGGATGCGGTATTCGTACTTGGTGTACGTCTCGCGCAGGTCGCGCGGGGCGGGCTTGGCATCTTCCGCCGCGTGGACGGCGGCCGGGGGCAGGGCGGAACACGCGAGAGCCACCAGCAGGGTAAGCAGGGGCAGGCGTGCGGGCAGGGAGCGACGGGTCATGACTTCCTTGGCAGGTTGGTAAAACCGCAAGTATATCGTTATCGCCCCCTTCTTCATCGTCCCCTTGCGGGGCGGGTACGCATGTACGTTCCCGCGAGCGCGGCGATACCCAGCACGCCGCCCAGCATGGCCGCCTGCGCCAGCGCGCAACCGGCGGCGAACGCAAGGATCGCGGCGATCAGCTGCCAGCCGTCGAGGTCCAGCGCGCCGACTGTGCCGGCGGCGGCGAGGCCGTACACCAGGCCGGAGCCGGTGGCGTACCACGTCTCGCGACCGCCGAACAGCGGACGGACCGCGTGTGCGGCCGCCAGCACGAGGGCGCCCGCCGCGAGCGTGTCGAGGATGTCGCCTGGCACCCGGAACCAGCCGGGCGCGCCCGCCAGCAGCGCGAGCGTCTGCCCCAGTGCGAACGCGGCGCCGACGCGGGCGAGCAGGACCGGCGAGCGCACGGCTGCCGGCAGCGCCAGCACGAGCAGGAGCACCAGATAGCGTCCCGCGTCCGCCGCCTGGCGCAGGCCCAGCCCGCAGGTGGCCAGCCAGCCGCGCCAGGCGCCGCCGTCCGCGCGGTCGACGGCGACCCGGCCGCGCGGCGCATCCAGCAGTGCGATGGTGGCGGGACGGCTGGCGAGCACGCCGCCGTCCCAGTCGCTGCGGATGGCCAGGCGGGTGGCGTGGCCGGGCAGTTCGCGCGCGATGGCGTCGTAGCTGAGGACGAAGCGGCGCGCGCTGATTCCGGCGGGCGGCACCAGCAGCGCGTGGGCGACGAGGACCCGCGGTTCGGCATCGACCGCGACGCGCATGTCCGCGAGCTCCACACACCATCGACGGCCGTCGTCCGCGACGGGGGCGATGTGCGCGCCGAGATAGCGCGCGAGGTCCGCATGCAGGCGGCCCCGCACGGGCAGCGGCGACGCGGGCAGCTGCCGCCCGAATGCCGTCGCGAGGTCGCTCAGCGGGAGGCGCAGTTCGGCCAGGACGGCGTCGTCGCGGAATTCCAGCAGCACTTCCGAATCGGCCGCCGCGGCGCTGCCGGACCAGGCCAGCGCGAGCCAGGCGAGCACGGGACGCAGCAGGAGGCTCATCGCATGCGCGCGGCGCGGGGCGCGGGGTGGAGCGGCGCCGGCCCGGCGGCGACGCGCACGAGCGGCGCGCGCACCGGGACGATGTCGCCGCCGCTGCGCGACGCGAGCAGCATGGGTACGGCCAGTACCAGACTGGCGGCAAGCTGTTTGTAGGGCAGGGCAGGCAGGTGCATGATCTCGTGTCGGTTCCTGCGCTGGAGTATGGACGCGCTGGCCGTCAAGGTGCTGACGGTTTGTGTAAATCTTTGCAAAGATGCGGCGGTCCGCGGCATCCCGGCTCATGTGTGAATGAACCAAGGATAGCAGCCAGAATGTGTCGCAAAATTCAAGGATTGTCACATAACCGTGTTTATTCCACGACGAGGACACGCGCCTGCGGATCGCGTCCGCGCACGAAATCCACGACGGCTTCCGTGGTGACAGTGTCGATCTGCCCGGCCATGCGCCGGTCGAACGGATGGTCGTCGAACGCGACGTTGGCGCGGAACATGCGGGCGCCCAGGCGCGTGACGGCCGGGATCTCCACCGTCGGCACGCGGTAGCCCTGTCCCTTCAGCCAGGCTTGCGCCTCGGCGCGCGTCTCGACGGCACCTGCCGGCGCACTGGCGGCAGCGAGCGTCTCCAGCACCCACTGGTTGGAATTCTGGTAGCGGGTCGAGTACACGTAGGACAGCATGTTGTAGTGCGGCTCGTGCAGGCGCCGCGCCGTGCGGCCCGCCACCAGGGCGGCGGCACGCGCCTGCACGTCCGGGCCGGGGATCACGATCTGGGCCCGGTAGCGGACCAGGTCCGTCAGGAAGAAGTTGCCGACGCCTTCCACGAACAGGTCCGAGTCCGCGGTCCCGCAGGTATTCAGTTCGTGCACGACGGTCCAGCGGCCGGCGGCATGGTCGCGCACCGCGATGCCCATGTGCGAGTACTCCAGGCCATATTTGCCGAGGTCCTGGCCGGCGCGGGCGATGAGCGCGACCCTGGCCCCGCTCGCGTCGAGGGCGGCGAACGTGCGCTGGGCGAGGTCCAGCGACCGGCGTACGTCGTCGACGCTCAATGGCTCGTCGCGGCATGCCTGGCCCGCGTGCGCCGGGAGCGCCGCCGCGAAGAGCAGTGCGCTCGCCAGCCACGCAAGTCCGGGGGCACGGCTGGGTACGGCCCGGCGTTCAGGATGCGCGCGCATGGTGCAGCAACGCCTGGCCGATTTCGTTCGGGATGAACGCGATCACCTTGCCCGACAGCACCAGCGCATGGCCGGCAGACAGCGCGACCACCTGGAGCACGGTGCCCGCGCCGATCGACAGGCCGCGGGCCGCTGCGCCCGACAGGCGGACGGTCGCACGGCTCGCCTGGCCCGCGCCTTCCAGCACGACCTCGATGCCGTCCCCCACCGTTTCCACGCTTGCCACGACGGCGCTGCCGGTGAGTCCCACGACGGCAATCGAGCCCAGGGCGACACTGCCCACGAGTTCACTGGCGGCCTGCGACGGGGTGGACGCATCGGCGGCGCGGGCACCGGCACAGGCCAGGCCAAAGAGAGCTGCAAGCAACAGGCGTTTCATGGTTCCTCCGTGATCGAATGTGGCGCCATCTTGCCCGTCGATCCCGGCCGGGCCAAGGCCGCGTCGCGGCGGGTGCGCAGCGTGCACCGTCCGGTATCGGAATCTGCTACCGGCCGGCCGCGAACCGCGTGGAAATGCCGATTCTGCGTATGGACGCGCGTATCGTGCAAGCGTATACGGCAAAACAGATTTAATATGCGCAATCTGACGATAACGCCGTGCACAGGAGGGAGCGTACCCATGATCGACTCGAGCGACATCAACCAGACGAGGCGCGACCTGCTGATCGGCGGCGCGCTCTCCGCCACGGCCGCGGCGCTGCCGCCCATGGCATCCGCCCAGGGGACGGACACCGGCCAGGCCCCCGCGACCGCCACGCCGGCGCCCGTCACGGCCAAGGTGGCCCTCCGGGTCAACGGCCAGCGCTACGAACTGGATCTCGACACGCGCACCACCTTGCTCGACATGCTGCGCGAGCACCTGCGCCTGACAGGCACCAAGAAGGGCTGCGACCAGGGCCAGTGCGGCGCCTGCACGGTCATCGTGGACGGCCGCCGCATCAATTCCTGCCTGAGCCTCGCCGTGATGCACGAAGGCGCGGAGGTCACGACCATCGAAGGCCTCGGCACGCCGGAGAAACTGCATCCGCTGCAGGCCGCGTTCGTGAAGCACGACGGCTACCAGTGCGGCTACTGCACGCCGGGCCAGATCTGCTCGGCCGTCGCGGCCCTGGACGAGATCGGACGCGGCATCCCGAGCCACGTCACTGCGGACCTGACCGCTAAACCGCTGCTGTCGGCGGCCGAGCTGCGCGAGCGCATGAGCGGCAACATCTGCCGCTGCGGCGCGTATTCGAACATCATCGATGCGATTACCGACTTCGCGGGGAGGCCGGCATGAAGGCGTTCACCTACCAGCGCGCCCGCACCCCGGCGGAAGCGGCAGCGGCCGCCGCGCAGCATCCCGGCGCGCGCTTCATCGCCGGCGGGACCAATCTGCTGGACCTGATGAAACTGGAGATCGAGACGCCGCCGCACCTCGTCGACGTCAACGGCCTTGGCCTCGACAAGATCGAACCGACGCAGGACGGCGGTCTGCGCGTCGGCGCCCTCGTGCGCAACACGGACCTCGCGGCGGATGCACGCGTGCGGCGCGACTATGCCGTGCTGTCGCGCGCCCTGCTCGCCGGCGCGTCGGCGCAGTTGCGCAACAAGGCGACGACGGCGGGGAACCTGCTGCAGCGCACCCGCTGCCCGTACTTCTACGACACGAACCTGGCCTGCAACAAGCGCAAGCCGGGCAGCGGCTGCGCCGCCATCGGCGGTTTTACGCGCCAGCTGGCGATCGTCGGCCACAGCGAAGCGTGCATCGCCACGCACCCAAGCGACATGGCGGTGGCGATGCAGCTGCTGGACGTGGGCGTCGAGACGGTGCGGCCGGACGGCTCGGCGCGCACGATTCCCATCGCGGATTTCTACCGCCTGCCGGGCGGCACGCCGCACATCGAGAACACGCTCGCGCCGGGCGAGTTGATCACGGCGGTCACCCTGCCGAAGCCGCTGGGCGGCAAGCACTACTATCACAAGGTGCGCGACCGGTCGTCGTATGCGTTCGCGCTCGTCTCCGTCGCGGCGGTCGTCCAGCCGGACGGCAGCGGGCGCGTGGCGCTGGGCGGCGTCGCGCACCGGCCCTGGCGCGTGCCGGCCGCGGAATCCGCCATGCCGCGCGGCGCGCAGGCCGTGACCGACCAGTTGCTGGCGGGTGTGCGCGTCACCAACGACAATGCGTTCAAGGTCCCGCTGGTCCAGCGCACGCTGGCGTCCGTGCTGGCGGATGCGCGCAAGGCATGAGGAGGCACCCATGAAATTCACGACACCCGCCACCACCAATCCCATCGACCGCCTGCAAGTGGTCGGCAAGCCGACCGACCGCATCGACGGTCCGTACAAGACGACGGGCACGGCGCCGTACGCGTACGAACAGCACAAGATGGCGCCGAACGCGGCCTACGGCTGGGTCGTCGGCGCCGGCATCGCCAAGGGCACCGTCAAGCGCATCGACACGCGCGCCGCGCGGGCCGCGCCCGGCGTGCTCGCGGTCGTCACGCACGAGAACGCGGGCAAGCTCGCGAAGGGCAAGTACAACACGGCGCACCTGCTGGGCGGCCCGAAGATCGAGCACTATCACCAGGCCGTGGCGCTGATCGTCGCGGAGACCTTCGAGCAGGCGCGCGCCGCGGCGGCGCTGCTGCATGTCGAGTATGCGCCGGTCGACGGCGTGTACGACCTCGAAGCGGCGATGAACGCGGCCGGCCCGGCCAGCAAGGACAAGGACAAGTCGACGACGAAGGTGGGCAGCTTCGAATCCGCCTTCGTCGCCGCGCCCGTGAAACTGGATGCGACCTACAAGACGCCGGACCAGACCCACGCGATGATGGAGCCGCACGCGTCGACGGCCGTGTGGCAGGGCGACACGCTCACGCTGTACACGTCGAACCAGATGATCAACTGGGGCAAGAAGGACATGGCGAAGACGCTCGGCATCCCCGAGGAAAACGTACGTCTGGTGTCGCCCTACATCGGCGGCGGCTTCGGCGGCAAGCTGTTCCTGCGGTCGGAAGCGCTGCTGGCCGCGCTGGGCGCGAAAGCCGCCGGCCGGCCCGTGAAGGTCACGCTGCAGCGCGCGCTCATGATGAACAACACGACGCACCGGCCGGCCACCATCCAGCACATCCGCATCGGCGCGACGCGCGAAGGGCGCATCGCGGCGATCGCGCACGAGAGCTGGTCGGGCGACCTGCCTGGCGGCAGCCCGGAGACGGCGGTGAACCAGACCCGCTTGCTGTATGCGGGGCCGAACCGCTTCACGCAGATGCGCCTCGCCGTCCTCGATCTCGCGGAAGGCAATGCGATGCGTGCGCCGGGCGAGGCGCCGGGCATGATGGCGCTGGAAATCGCGATGGACGAGCTGGCGGAAAAGCTGAAAATGGACCCGGTGACGCTGCGCATCGTGAACGACACGACGGTCGACCCGGAAAAGCCGGGCCGCAAGTTCTCGCAGCGGCGCTTCGTGGACACGCTGCGCATCGGCGCGGAACGCTTCGGCTGGAACAAACGCAATCCGAAACCGGGCCAGGTGCGCGACGGCCGCTGGCTTGTGGGCTACGGCATGGCGTCCGCGTTCCGCAACAACCTCGTGATGAAGTCGGCCGCGCGTGTGCGGCTGGAGCGCGACGGTTCGGTCACCGTCGAAACGGACATGACGGACATCGGTACCGGCACCTACACCATCATCGGACAGACGGCGGCCGAGATGCTGGGCGTGCCGCTCGCGCGCGTGACGGTGCGCCTGGGCGATTCGGCGTATCCCGTGTCGGCCGGGTCGGGCGGGCAGTGGGGCGGCAACAGCTCGACGGCTGGAGTCTATGCGGCGTGCGTCAAGCTGCGCGAGAACGTGGCGAAGAAGCTGGGGCTCGATCCGGCGCAGGCCGATTTCAGCGGCGGCATGGTGCGTGCCGGCGGCAAGGCGCTGCCGCTGGAGCAGGCGTCGCGCGACGCCGACGTCATCGGCGAGGATACGATGGAATACGGTGACCTGGACAAGAAATTCCAGCAATCGACGTTCGGCGCCCATTTCGTCGAGGTCGCGGTCGACGCGGCCACGGCGGAAGTGCGCGTGCGGAGGATGCTGGCCGTGTGCGCGGCCGGGCGCATCCTGAACCCGAAATCGGCGCGCAGCCAGGTGATCGGCGCGATGACGATGGGCGTGGGCGCCGCGCTGATGGAAGACCTGGTCGTCGACAAGCGCGTCGGTTTCTTCGTCAACCACGACCTGGCAGGCTACGAGGTTCCGGTGCACGCCGACATCCCGCACCAGGACGTCATTTTCCTCGACGAGACCGATCCGATTTCCTCGCCGCTGAAAGCGAAAGGCGTGGGCGAACTGGGCATCTGCGGCGTGGCCGCGGCGGTGGCCAACGCGATCTACAACGCGACCGGTGTGCGCGTGCGCGACTATCCGGTCACGCTCGACAAGCTGCTGCCCGGAATGCCCCGCTATGCCTGAGTCCCGGTAGAATGGCATTTTTGACCGGGACACCATGAACGATTCTGCCGGCGGCTCGCCCGCACCCGCCGTCGAGCGGATCCTGCGCGAGCGGGACTGGTCGGCATCCCCCCTCGGCGCGCCGGCCACGTGGCCGCCCGCGCTCGCGTATGCCGTCCGGTTCCTGCTCGACGCCCCCGTGCCCGGATTCCTCGGCTGGGGCGACGCGCCCGGCCTGCTGTACAACGACGGCGCCGTGCCGCTGATGGGCACCCATCATCCGGCCCTGCTGGGCGGCAGCCTCGCGGAATGGGACGAGGCCTGGGGCGAACTGCGGCCGCACGTGGCGCGCGCGCTGGCCGGCGAATCGTTCCGCGTCGGGCGTCCGGCGTGCCCGCCGGCCGAGGGGGGCGACGCGCCCGCATGGCCGGAACTGGCCTTCGCGCCCCTCCGGGACCTGGACGGCACGGTGCGCGGCTTCACGTGCATCGTGTCCGGCACGGGCGCGCTGCGGCCTATCGACGCGGAATTCCGTGCGATTGCCGACGCGATGCCGCATATGGTGTGGTCCACGCTGCCGGACGGCTACCACGACTTCTACAACCAGCGCTGGTACGAGTTCACCGGCATGCGCGAGGGCGAGACGGACGGCGAGCGCTGGAACGCGATGTTCCACGAGGACGACAGGGAACGGGCCAGGTGCGCCTGGCGCACCTCGCTGGAGACGGGAACGCCGTACGAGATCGAATACCGCCTGCGCCACCGCAGCGGCGAGTACCGCTGGGTGCTGGGCCGCGCCCAGCCCGTGCGCGACGTGCAGGGCCGCATCGCGCGCTGGATGGGCACGTGCACGGACATCCACCAGCAAAAGCGCAACGAGGAAGCCCTGCAGGATGCACGCATGCGCCTGTCGGCCGCGCTGGTGGCGGCCGACATCGGCACCTGGACGTACGACCTTGGGCACGACCGCGTGTACGCCGACCGCAACCTGGCCGGCATCTGGGGCGTGGACGACGCGACGGCAGCGGGCGGTCCGCTGTCCGACTATCTGGCGGCCATCCACCCCGACGACGTCGCGCACACGCGGCGCTGCATCGACGACGCTGTCGCGACGGGCGACAGTTTCGAGTGTACCTACCGGGTGCGGCGCCCCGACGGTACCTGGCGCGACGTGCTTGCGCGCGGCAAGGTGACGCGCGATGCCGCCGGCCGGCCTGCGTGGCTGTCGGGCGTCGTGCTCGACATCAGCCGCCAGAAGCGCGCCGAGGAAGCGCTGCGCGCGAGCGAGACGCGGTTCGCGCGCCTGGCCGAGGCGAATGTGGTCGGCATCGTGCGCTACCGCATGGACGGTTCGCTGATCGACGCGAACCAGGCATTCCTCGACATGCTCGGTTATACACGGGAGGAGTTCGAACGCGGCGGACTCACGTCGCACATGCTGACGCCGCCCGAATGGGCCGAAGCGACGGCCCGTGCGATGGACGAGCTGCGTACGTCGGGGCGCATGGAAAACCTCGTCAAGGAGTATTTCCGCAAGGACGGCAGCCGGGTGAGCGTGCAGATGGGCTCCATCACGACGGACCATCCGCCCACCGAGGGCGTGGCCGTGATGGTCGACGTGACGCCGATCCAGGAAGCCCAGCGCGCCCTTCGGGACGCCGACCGCCGCAAGGACGAGTTCCTCGCGATGCTGGCGCACGAACTGCGCAATCCGCTCGCGCCGATCACGGCGGCCGCCGACTTCCTCAAGGTCGGCCGGCTGGACGAGGACCGCGTGCGCCAGGTAACGACGATCATCGGCCGTCAGGCGCGCCACATGACGGGACTGATCGACGACCTGCTGGACGTGTCGCGCGTCACGCGCGGCCTCATCACGCTGGAGCGCGCGCCCGTGCCATTGGCCGGCGTCATCGGCGAGGCCATCGAACAGGTGCGGCCGCAGGTCAAGGCGAAAGCGCACTACCTGGAGCTGCACCTGCCGTCCGACGACGTGCAGGTGGAAGGCGACCGCAAGCGCCTCGTACAGGTGTTCGCCAACATCCTCGGCAACGCGGCCAAGTACACGCAGGAGGGCGGACGCATCGACGTGCACGTACGGCGCGATGGCGGCAACGTGGCGGTCGACGTGTGCGACAACGGCATCGGCATGACGCCGGACCTGGCGGCGCGCGCGTTCGACCTGTTCTCGCAGGCCGAGCGCAGTGCGGACCGCTCGCAGGGCGGCCTCGGGATCGGACTCGCGCTTGTGAAGAGCCTCGTGGAGCTGCACGACGGGACCGTGTCCGCGCACAGCGACGGAGCGGGCCGGGGCAGCCGCTTCACCGTCGTGCTGCCGCGCCTCGCGGGCGAAGGCGACGACGCGAACGTGGAGCCCGTGGCAACGGGCGCCGCCGCGCCGCCCGAGGCGCTGGAAGTGCTGATCGTGGACGACAACGTCGATGCGGCGCAGATCCTCGCCATGTACATCGAGGCCGTGGGACACCGGGCCACCGTGTGGCACAGCCCCGGCAAGGCGCTGGCCTACGCGGCCGGACGGCGGCCGGACGTGTGCGTGCTCGACATCGGGCTGCCGGAATTCGACGGCCACGAGCTGGCGCGCCGCCTGCGTGCGTTGCCGGGCATGGCGGACGTGCCGCTCGTCGCGGTCAGCGGCTACGGCCAGGCGCACGACCGCGACCGGGCGCTGGCGGCCGGTTTCGACCGCCATTTCGTCAAGCCGGTGATGGCGGCGGACATCCTCGACGTATTGGGCGCGGTGGCGGTGCGGCGTGCCCACATTTGACCGTTAGCCGCAAGACCGTCGTTCCCGCGCAGGCGGGAATCCAATTTTCCCGACTTCGGCCGCAAAACTTGGATCCCTCGCCTGCGCGAGGAGTCATTTCCGGCAATGCCGGGAATGACGTTCCATATGCTTACTTCGCCGCAGGCCGCGCGAAAAACGCGTCGATCTCTTCCAGCGTCTTGCCGCGCGTCTCGGGCAGCAGAAAGGCCGACGCGAGGAAATACACGACCGTGCAGGCCGCCCCGAAGAAGAAGATCGTGGAATAGCCGTGGCGGCCGACGGTCGGCAGGAACACGGCCGCGATCGACGTCGACACGAACTGGTTGACCAGCAGCGCGATGCTCATGCCGTTCGAGCGGATCCGCGTCGGCATCAGCTCGGACAGCGCGAGCCACACGCACACCCCCGGCCCGACGGCGAAGCTGGCGACGAACAGGCAGATCGCCAGCGCGACGAGCCAGCCGTGGCTTGCCGTCGGCAGCGGGCCCAGGCGCGCCGTCTCGATGGCGAGGGGTGCCCTGGCCGCCGCGGCCGGGTCGGCGAAGGGATTCAGGTGCAGGCGGCGGAACGCGGCGCCGATCACGCTGTCTGGCTGCACGGTGTCGGCGCGCCGCGCGTCGAGGCGCGGCAGGGCGGGATCGTCGCTGCGGATGCTGGCCACGTTCGTGAACGGGCCGTACGCATAGGCGACCGTCAGGACCTGCGGCGGGCCGGCCGGGTCCGCGCCGAGGGCGCGCAAGGTCGGGGCGTCGAGGCGCAGCGACAGGCCATCGTCGCGCGCCTGCGCCGTCACCTGCGCGAGCACGTCGCGCTGCTGCGTTTCGTTGGCGCGGAACAGCACGCCGACGGCCAGCAGCGCGACGACGATGCCCGCCGTGCCGACCATCAGCAGGAAGCGGCGGCCCTTGCGGTCGACCAGCAGCACGGCGACGATGGTCATCAGCGCGTTCAGCACCTTCAGCAGCACGTCTGCCAGGTTGGCGCTCGAGCCGGACAGGCCGGCGCGGTTGAGAATGTTCACCACATAGGCCAGCACCGAATTGATGCCGGTCGCCTGGTTGCAGGCGAGGATCAGACAGGCCAGCAGGAACGGTAGCACGTAGCGGCGCGACAGCAGCGGGTCCGTGGCCCGTGCCGTATGTCCGGGCGTGTCTTCCCGTTTGCCGCGCTGTGCGAGCCAGCGGGGCGATTCCGCCAGCAGCAGGGAACCGAGCGTGAACACGACACCGGGCGTGAGACACATCCAGAAGATGCCGCGCCACGCACGGTCCTTGGCCGCCAGCACGGCGGCGGCGCGGGCCGCTTCCGGCAGCGCCGCGGCGGCATCCGTCGCGGCCTGCACGCCGCGCGCCTGCACGAGGCCGATCAGCGCCGCCGCGACGAGGCCCACGGTGAGTAGCAGCTGGAACAGCGCGGCCCCGCGCCCCCGCCGGTCGGCGGGCAGGCATTCGGCGAGGTACAGCGGCACGATCACGCCGATCAGGCCGCCGCTGACGCCCTGCAGCAGGCGGCCGCACAGCAGCGGGACATAGCCGTCCGCGAGGGCGATCAGCGGGATGCTGGCGACGAACAGCGCCCCGGAGACGACCATCGCGGGCCGCCGGCCGATGACGTCGGCGAGCAGCCCCGCGAACAGCGACGACAGGACGGACCCGAGCAGCACGGCCGCCACGACGAACGACAGCTGCTGCGCATTGAGCTTCCACGCCAGCGCGGCCGTCGATTCCAGGTACGGCAGCGCGCCGGCGATGATGCCGACGTCGATGCCGTACAACAGCCCGCCCATGCCGGCGATGAACAGCAGGTAGCGGGTGCTCCAGGCGGGGGATCTCGGGAAGGCTGCCGTCATGTCGTCTCCAGTCGGTTTTTCGGGTCAGTGTAACCCCCGGGCACCGGTCCGGTGTGTCAAATCTTGCGGTGTGGAGATTGGTGAGTTTTTGCGCGGGCGCGGTGCGCTACGATACCGGTTTCCCACCTTTCCGGAGTTTCCATGCCGCGTTCCGTCCTGCTTCCCCTCGTGCTGGCCAGCGTCTCGACCGGCGCGATCGCCGCCGCCATGAACGAGGCCGACCGCGAGTTCGCCCGTCCGCACCGGATGGTCGACATCGGCGGGCGCCGCCTGAACCTGTACTGCGCGGGCAGCGGGCCGGTGACCGTCGTGTTCGACGCCCCGTCGGGCGACGGCGGCTGGACGTGGCATGGCGTGCAGCCGAAGGTGGCGGCGCGCACCCGCGCCTGCGTGTACGACCGGGCGGCGCGCGGCTTCAGCGACCCGTCGCCGCTGCCGCCCACGTACGGCAATGCGGTCTCCGACCTGCACACGTTGCTCGCCAAGGCCGGCATCGCGCCGCCGTATGTCCTCGTGGGGAATTCGTTCGGTGGTGCGGCCGTCCAGCTGTACGCGTACCGTTATCCGCAGGAAGTGAAGGCGCTCGTGCTGGTCGAGGCGGGGCACGAGGACGAGGAAAAGCGGATCAACGCCGCGTCGCAGGGCAAGATGAAGCAGTTCAGCGATTTCCAGGAACAGGTCATCAACCAGTGCGCCGACGCGGCCCGCAAGGGATTCGAACTGGGGAGCGAGTTGTTCGCCAACTGCACGGGCGGGATGGGGACGGAGTATGGCCGCGAGCTGGCTGCGGCGCGCCTCGCGCAGGTGCGCCAGCCCGCGTACTGGGACGACGTCGTCGCGGGCATCAAGGCGGGCGAGACGAGCGAGGCCGAGCTGCGCGCCGCGCGCCGCAGCTTCGGCGACCTGCCCGTCGTCGTCCTCGCGCGCGGCGTCAGCCCGTATGCCGTGCCGGGCAAGCCGCAAAGTGCCCTGAACAAGGCGACGGAGGCGGAGAACCTCGCGATCCAGAAGGACCTCGCCGCGCTGTCCACGCGTTCGAGCCTGCATGTCGTGGCGGGCGCCTCGCACATCATCCAGGCCGACAAGCCGCAGGCCGTCGTCGACGCCGTCAACGAGGCGCTGGACCGCGCCGGCTACTGAGGTTCTACTGGCTCTCGCGGGCGACCTGCACGAGCGTATCGAGCCGGTTGCCATCCGCGCACAAGGCGGTTCCGGCGCCGAAATCGCCGTCCTGCGCGAGCCGCGTCAGCACGGACCCGCTGGGCATCTCCAGCGCCGTGCGGGCGCCCCGTTCCCAGGCGTGGCGCAACGTATCCGCCCACAGCACGGGCCGTGCCATGTTCGCGGCCAGGTCCGCCATGATCCGGTCGGCGTCGAACAGGGCGCGCGCCGCGCTGCTGCTGACGTACGTGATGCGGGGCCGGTTGCGCGGGACCTGGTCGCAGGCGCAGGCCAGCGCGCGCGCCTGCTCGTCCAGCAGCGGGCAATGCGACGGCACCGGCACCGCGAGCCGCTCCGCGCGGGTGGCGCCGTGTGCAATGGCCAGCGCGGCGACGGCGTCCAGGCCCTGCGCGCTGCCCGAGACGACGAGCTGGCGCGGGGCATTCAGGTTCGCGAGGTACACGGGCCCGTCCACCTGCGCGAGCAGCGGTTCCAGCTGCTGTCGTGTGAGCCCGCCGATGGCGGTCATGCCGTAGCCGCCCGGGTAGGCGTCTTCCATCAGCCGGGCACGCAGTTCGACGAGGCGCACGGCATCCTCAAATCCTAGCACCCCCGCGACGGCGGCTGCCGGCCACGCGCCGATCGACAATCCCGCCACCATCTGCGCTGCCGCGCCGTGGGCCGCCAGCACGCGTGCCATCGCGACGCCCGCCACCAGCAGCGCCAACTGGACGGCGACCGTGGAGCGCAGCGCCTCGGCGCTGTCCAGCATGAGGACGTCGCGGCCCAGCGCAGCGGTGGCTTCGGCCAGCGTGCGGTCCGATTCGGGGTGCGGTGGCAGCGCATGCAGCATGCCGGCCTTTTGCGCGCCCTGGCCGGGGAAGGTGAACAGGACGCTCATGGGGCCTCCCAGGGATCGTCGACAAGGCGGGGACCGGCGTCCGTCTTCAGCAGCATGCGGCCGCCGCGCGCGTATTCCGCGAGGGCGAAGCCGCCGGCGCCCGTGTCGACCTGGATGTCGAGGCGGCACGGCTGGCCGTCCTGCAGTGTGCGCAGGGCGTCGACCAGCGCGCGTGCCGGCCGGCGCGGCAGGCGCACGAGCAGATCGAGGTCGCTCGTCGCGCGCAGCACCGGCAGGCCGCACGCGAGCCAAAAGCCGGCGCCGCCGGCCGGGCCCCAGTCGATGTCGAGCGCGTCCAGCCGCGGGGCCAGCGCACGCAGCGCGGCGAGGCAAGGGAGGTCGCCGTCCGCCGTGCGGGCTCGCGCCGCCAGCATGCGCGGGGTGACGATGGCGGCCACGTCTTTCGAGGCGATGTAGCCCTTGCACCGCTCGTTGCGCAGCAGTCCGCGCGCGCCGACGGGGACGATGCCCCGCGCCGTCGTCTCGCGCCGCACGACCAGCGGCGCCGCCGGATCCAGCCACTCCGGCCGCTCCCCGTCGGACGCGAACGCGTCGGGGCGTCTGACGAACAGCAGGTCGTGTGGGGCCACGTCAGCCCACCAGCGCGCGGGTCGCGAAGAACAGCAGCGACGGGCCGAGGAGGCAGCCGAGCCCCGTGTGGAACGTCGCGACCAGGGCGCCGTACGGCACGAGCTTGCGGTCGGTGGCCGCGAGGCCCGCCGAGACGCCGCTGACCGTGCCGGCCAGCCCGCCGAACACCATCGCCGAGCGCGGCGTGGACAGGCGCAGGAAGCGTGCCGCCATCGGCGTGCCGACCATGACCATGATGGCTTTCACGAGACCGGTCGCGATCGACAGCGCCATGATCTCGGAGCTGGCCCCGATCGCGGCGCCCGTGACCGGGCCGACGATGTAGGTGACGGCGCCGGCGCCGATGGTCGTGATGCTGACGGCATCGCGGTAGCCGAAGCCCCACGCCACGCTGGCGCCCACGATGAACGGCAGTATCGTGCCGAGGATCAGCGCGACGGCGCCCACGAGGCCCGCCTTTCTCGCTTCCACGACCTGCACTTCGAACGCGGTGGCGACGATGGCGAAGTCGCGCAGCATGGCGCCGCCCATCAGGCCGACGCCGGCGAACAGGGTGACGTCGGCGAGGCCTTTCTGGCCGCCGGTCTGGATGCCGCCCCAGTAGGCGAGGCCGAGGCCGATGAGGATGGCGATGGCGGAACCGTGCACGCGGCCGAACGTGAGGCGGCGCGACAGCTGCATCGACACGATCATCACGAGGCCCACGAGGGCGAAGGCCAGCACGAGGCCGTTGTGCTTCGCGGTTTTTTCCAGGAGTTCGAGCATGGTGGCCTCCGTCAGGCGCGTTGGGTGGCGACGCGGGCTTCCGCGTCGGCTTCGGGGGCCGGGCGTTCGCCGCGGTTGATCAGCGAGACGCAGACCGCGCACACGAGGACCGAGGCGAAGGCGGCGAGCACGGCGACGGGGCCGCCGCGCAGGGCGGAGACGACGTTCTGCTGGGCGGCCATCGCGACGACGACCGGAATGTACATGGCGCCCCAGAAGCCGACGCCCATTTCGGTCTGCGCCGGCATCAACCCGCGCTTGTGCAGCCACAGGCGGGCGCAGATCAGCAGGATCATGGCGATGCCGACGCCGCCGACGTTGGTCTTGGCACCCAGCAGCGCCCCGAGCAGGTCGCCCAGGAAGATGCCGAGCAGGTGGCAGACGGCCAGCAATGCGGTTCCGTAGATAATCATGTGTGTCTCCTCTTTTTCCAGAAAAAGGTGGACCGGCCGTGGGTATTGTTGTTGGCGGCCGGGTACTGCGGGAATTACTGGTCGGCCTCCCATTCCGTTGCGAGCAGCTCGCGCACCGACCGCGACGCGCCCCGATGTGGGCCGCGCAGGCGGCAGGACAGGTCGCGGCGCGGATCCTCGAGGATGTCCGCGAGCGCCGCCTCCAGTGCGCCGTGCACGAGGGCGATGTCCTGCTCGTCCGGCAGCGCGAGATTCGTCAGCTGCAGCACCTCGTGCAGGATCCCCAGCGACGCGAAACTCCGGATGTCGTAGGCCATCGGCGGCACGCTCGCCGCCAGCTGTTCGAGCGCCTCGACGGACCGCAGCGTGACGCGCGCGGCGGAGGCCTTGCCCATCGCGTGCACCGCCACAAGCGGGTCGTCGAGGGCGATCAGCCGGTTGGCCTGGTAGCCGTGCGCGAGAAACGCGCCCGACATCGCGAGGCCCACGATCAGCCCGATGACGGGGTGGCCGGCCTGGCGCGCATCCGCGTACGCGGCCACGGCGCCGGCCAGCGCCTGGTGGATGCCGTACGCTTCCTCGCGCCGACCGTAGGCCTGGCTCGGCACGTCGATGACGGCGACGATGGGCCGCTTTTCCGCGGCGTCCTTGTCCAGGGCTATCACTTCGCGCACTGCCTGGGCCAGGCGCCAGCCTTCGACGAGGCCCACTTCGCCGTTGCGGGCGCGGGGAAACGCGTTGTCCGGGTCGGGCACGACGGCGAGGTAGCGCGCAGGGCGGCCGGCGAGGATGGCGTCGCAGGCGTGCACGGTGGTCCAGTCGTGGACGGGGTGGGCGCCGCCCGTCAGCAGCCGCAGCCACATGGCGCCGCGCGAGGCGTGATTCGTGTTCATCGTTCCAGTCCTTTCGCATAGAGTTCGCGGACGTCCTGCGCCGTGGCCTGGCGATCCGTGTCGACGCGTGCCTGGCACGCGTCGACACGGATCGCCAGGCCACGGCGCAGGACGTCCGCGAACTCTATGCGAAAGGACTGGAACGATGAACACGAATCACGCCTCGCGCGGCGCCATGTGGCTGCGGCTGC